>Ga0302114_10002095_pt1 | contig 12896 bp, 12 predicted proteins | sample AG5_Surface_MG_FD_203107 | JGI IMG/M metagenome (GOLD analysis project Ga0302114, IMG submission 203107) | Marine microbial communities from Western Arctic Ocean, Canada - AG5_Surface | ecosystem: Environmental > Aquatic > Marine > Oceanic | place: Canada: Western Arctic Ocean | collected...
GGTGTACGAGCGCGACGGCTGGGCGCAGACCGACGCCTTCGCCGCGTACGGCGTCTGCAACCTCCCGCTGACCCCCGGCCTCCACGACGTCGAGGCGCACTGCTGGCGCGCCAACAATCGCAACGCGCGGATGCGCGAGGAGATCGCCGCGCTCTTCGCGGGCGCGCGCGCGGAGCTCGACGGCTGGAAGCAGTGCGTCATCCGCCGCGAGGAGCTCTACTCATCCCCGGCGGTCACCGTCGGCATGGGCAGCGTGCACATCCAAGTCGCGGTTGTGACCAAGAACCTCGACATCTCCGGCTTGCACGTCGGCGGCGTCAACGCGTCGGCCGCCGCGGATAAAGCAAGGCGCGCGGCGCTCAGGGCCCGCGCCGGCATCGCATCCTCCCCGGGCGCGGGCGGGAACGACGAGGATTCACCGATGCAGTCGCCGCGGAACTGGCCGGGATCGCCGGGGGATCAATCGGGCGTCGAATCCGTCCGGCGCAGGGGAGGCGTCGGCGGCGGTAACAGTGCGGTGGACGACGCGCCGCCGTCGCGGAACAGGTTCTCGGCACCCGGCGCGAGTACCGGGAGGTCCTTCAGGAGCAGCGTGGGCGCCGCGGCGGAGGCCTTTGGCGGCGGAGGGGGTAGGCGCGCGAGGGGCTCCGCCGGCGCGCCTCAATCCGCCTTGGGAGGCGCGGTGACCTCTTTGCTGTCGGAGCGGCGGGCGTCCAGGGGGGGCGGCGTGGGCGCTGGCGCGGGTACCGGCGGCGGTATCGGGTCGTACGGTGGGTACCAGGCTCGCGAGCAGATCGAGGATGAGCCGTTGAACCAAGCGAGTGCGGCGGTTGCCGGAGGGAGGCGATCGCGGGCATTTCCGGGCGGCGCGGCGGGTGCGGGCGATACTACGCAGCCTGGCGGCCGACGAAGCCGCGGCGGGTACTGAGCAGTCACTGAGCATCAATTGTACATTGGAGAAATACGCGATGAGTTATCATATCGGTGTCGTACGTGCGTTGGGTTCGTCCAGGGTACAAGTACATATTGAACAAGGCTATCGTTCGTCGAGTGCATCTCACCGGTCATCATGAAGAAAGTTCACCGCTGTTGACGCACGCTCCGTCCAACAGCCCGTCCTCGTCCATGGTGTCCATCACGGACAGCTCATCCTCCAGGTCCGTCAGCAGCGCCATCGCGGCGTCCGGGTTCTGCGAACACGCGTCGTCCTCGTCCATGTAGTCGTACAAGATCGTCTCCAGCTCCTTGGCCACAACCTCCACGCCGGGCACCCCATCCGATGTACAAGCCACCGGCGCCTCCCCCTTTAAGCGCCAGATGAAGGCGCGGATGACATCCTCCGGGCCGTCCTCGCCCTCCAGCTTGACCATGTCCACAAACTCGAACCGAGATCCGACGAGCCACTTATCCGTCGTCACCGCGACCGTCCCAGGCCGCATCACCGCGGAGAGCGCCGCGCTCAACTCGGGAAGCCTTAATCCGTCGGGGGATGGAAAGGCGGTGGAGTACGCGATTGCGACGTCGGCGCCCGCGAGCGCGGACGCCGCGGCGGCGATGTCCCCGCCGCCCTCGTTCTCCCCCGCCGGGTCGAGCGCGTGCGCCGCCTTCGTGTGAACGTCCTGCGCGATGACCGTCGTTAATCGTCCTCCGGTGAGATGGGCATCTGCGTGGACGGAACGTAACACGCCCTTCTCCACGACGTTACTGTCCTCCAGCTTCTTGATCGCCGCGGCGCCGAGGCCCGCGAGGGGTTTGGATGCCTCGATCCCGGTGACGGACCGCCACGGCCGCATCGTCGCCGCCGCGAGTACCAATCGTCCCGCTCCGCTGCCGATGTCCACGAGCGACTGTGCACAAAACACACGTGCCGTCAGTCTAATTGCCCGTACAAAGATGTAAATGAACTTACCGGCTGAAACGCGTTTTTGGTGTGTTCAAGGTCGCACGCGTCGTCGTTCGGGTCGCAGTCCTCGAAGAAGGCGTGTGCTCGTGAGATCTTGTCCGCCTCGTCCACGCTGCCTTCCTTGTGTTCCGCCGCGTGCAGCGCCTCGTCCACGGCGGGGTGTTCCAGGAGCTTGAGCAGCCCGGTGAGGGGAAACTCTCCGTACTGTGGATGGGATGGGAGGCGCGGGTTAATTGGGGTCAGCGCGCGTCGGATGCGGTGCGTCGTGTGTGGGTTTGGGGCGATGGGTCGACGCTGGACGACGGCGTGGATGCGATGACGTCGCGCGATACGGGTGGGAGGATGAGAAGAGAAAGCGCACGCACCGCGCCGTGAACGTCGTTGGATAGATTTTTGGACGCGACGTCGAACCTCATCCTCCTCGCCTCGCCGCCGTCGAGGACGCCTCCGGCGACGGACATGAGCTCCTGCGCGTCCGCGGCTGCGGCGGCGGCCAAGGATGCGGGCTGGTGGATGGACCGCGCCGCCCGCGGGATGAAATCCTCGTGCGGCGGCTGAGCCGCGCACGTGACGCGTCGGCGCCGGCAGGGCGTGGGCCTCGACGCACGCGAGTGGGTTCGTGAGGGACCTCGGCTAAATCTGACGCAACGAACGCGGTGGATTGCGGGCGCGCGTGCGGCCGCGTGACCCGCGGACGCCCCGATCGTGTCGATCATCGTGAACATCGTGCGATACTTCGTGTGGCACGGCCGCGCGATGGAACAGGCGCGTCCGGAGAAGTGCGAGAGAGAGCTCGACTAGTCCGCGGACCCTCTCCGACTCGGATCCGAGGAACTTTGAGGCGGGAAAATCCAGGTGTCCATCCACCCGGAGACTTTTTAACCCTGTTTCTTGAGTCAGCTCTGCGAGGAGATCGTGGCGATATGCTGAGGTGGATTTAGAAACCCATCGCGGATACGCTGGAGGCGCCAGAAACGCGCCAATGGATATTGCTCTCGGCACTTTCCCTCATCATCACACATCGACGCACCGCCGGCTGGAACGATGACGACCGTCTGCACGATCGCTCACATGCACTCCATCGCGCCGCCCGGGAAGATACGCGTGCTCAGGAGTAGGACATCCATCGCGTCCCACCGCCGTCACCGTCTCGTCACCACCGCGAGTGCGTCTTCATCTCGACCGGCCAACCCCGCGGCGGCCAACCTGAGGGAGCTGCTGAAGGGCGAAACGATCCTCCGCGCCCCGTGCGCGCACGACGCCCTCACCGCCGCGCTCATCGAACGCGCGGGGTTCAAGATGGGATTCATGTCCGGGTTCTGCGTCTCCGCCGCGAGACTGGCCATGCCCGACGCCGGACTCATCTCCTACGGCGAGATGGAAGAAGTGGGCCGACACATCACCCAGGCCACCGCGGATCCAGCCTTCCCGTTCATCGGCGACGCCGACGACGGGTACGGCAACGCGATGAACGCCAAGCGGACCGTCCGCGGGTACGCCCGCGCGGGGTTCGCGGGGATCCTAATGGAGGACCAGGCGGCGCCGAAAGCGTGCGGGCACACAAAGCCAAAAGTTCTTCCCCGAGACGAAGCAGTCGCGCGGGTCCGCGCCGCGTGCGATGAACGCGACGAAGGCGTGGGCGGAGACATCGTCGTCTTCGCCAGATCCGACAGCAGGTCCGCGGTGGACTCGCTGGACGAGGCGCTGTGGCGCGTCGCAGCGTTCGCCGACGCGGGTGCAGACGCCCTCTTCATCGACGCGCTGCGATCCAAGGATGAGATGCGCAAATTCTGCGCGATCGCGCCTGGAGTGCCGAAGATGGCGAACATGCTCGAGGGCGGCGGGAGCACGCCGATCTGCTCCCCCGAGGAGCTGCAGGACATGGGCTTCAGCGTCGTGGCGTACCCGCTCACGGTGCTCGGTGCGTACGTCAAGGCGACGGAGAGGGTGCTGAGGGAGATCAAGGAGGACGGGTACCCGGATGAAGGCGGGCTGCCGACGTTCGCGGAGTTGAAGGCGACGTGCGGGTTCCCGGGGTACTACGAGGAGGAGAAGAGGTACGACGTACGAGCTGGGAAGTGAGGGAGGTGCGTGGTGATGAAGCGAAATATTGAAAGCTATTGCCGTCGTTTGCATTCCTTGCACTTAGAGCGCTGACGACCGTGCTCGCATATTGCTGACCCACCGCACTCCTTGCATTGAGAGCGCACACGACCGTGCTCGCAGATTTCTGACCCACCGCACTCCTTGCATTGAGAGCGCTGACGACCGTGTTCGCAGATTGATGTCCCACCGCACTCCTTGCATGTACTGCGCTGACGACCGTGCACGCATCTTCCCTTCCCACCGCACTCCTTGCATGTATAGCGCTCACGACCGTGCTCGCATATTCCTGCACCACCGCATTCCTTGCATCGATGGCGCTGACGACCGTGCTCGCATATTTGTGACCCACCGCACTCCTTGCAAGTACTGCGCTGACGACCGTGCTCGCATATTGATGCCCCACCGCACTCCTTGCACGTAGTGCGCTGACGACCGTGCTCGCAGATTCCTGACCCACCGCACTCCTTGCACTGACGGCGTATACGACCGTGCTCGCATATCTTTGACCCACCGCAATCCTTGCACGTATTGCGTACACGACCGTGCTCGCATATTCCTGCCCCACCGCAATCCTTGCATGTATAGCGCCGACGACCGTGCTCGCATATTCCCTTCCCACCACACTCCTTGCACCTAGAGCGCGCACGACCGTGCTCACAGATTGTAGCCCCACCGCACTCCTTGCATTGAGAGCGCCGACGACCGTGCTCGCAGATTCCTGACCCACCACACTCCTTGCACTTAGAGCGCTCACGACCGTGCTCGCAGAATGCAGACCCACCGCACTCCTTGCACTTATTGCGCTCACGACCGTGCTCGCAGATTCCAGACCCACCGCAATCTTTGCATACAGAGCGCAGCAGATTCCTGACCCACCGCACTCCTTGCATCGAGAGCGCCGACGACCGTGCTCGCAGATTGATGACCCACCGCACTCCTTGCATCCATGGCGCTGACGACCGTGCTCGCAGATTGCAGACCCACCGCACTCCTTGCATCGATAGCGCTGACGACCGTGCGGACACCCGCTGCACACCTTGCACTTCGAACGTTGCTTCACCCCGTGCTCGCACGGCCCCTTTGTGGGAGGGGCTCTCTTCCGCTTCACGCCCCTTCCGGCGAGCACCGCGAGAGGCACGTCATCGTCTGAGTTGTCATCATCCTCTGCATCGTCGATATCGTCGACCAACATGCTCGTCCAGGTTTGACCCACCATCGTCGCCGGCGCCCTCGTGAGTGATGACTCGTTGCTTTTACCCTCGTAAACAACTCAAGTCAAGCATCGTGAGAATCGATCGGTCACTCATATCCGATCGCCGCTCCTTGAACGCCACTTCGAACGATGGTCCGTTCGTTCATAGCCACGGCCAGGGCGCACGTCCACAACATGACGACCAACTTCGGCCGCACGTGCATGCCGTGGGGTCCCAAGCGCTCGCTCTTCGCGGGCGGAACCGGCGCGCTGTTCATCGTCCCAGGGATGGTCATGTACGTTCACGACCCAGACGCGCCCCACGCCGTGCGATACCTGGCGGCGTTCGCGCTGCAGGCGGTGCTCAGCGTGATGTCGGACTACGTGATGACGGGGCGACACAGCGTGTGGCACGGGATGGACCGGTGGTACGCCTCGGGCATGACGGTGAGTCTATTTGCCCCCACCCCCATCGATCCACCCATCATCGTTTTTCAATCGAGCCAATCAAACATCAATCATCCTCTCACCAAACCCACCTCCATCCGTCGCAGGTGTTCATGATACGGTTCGCGCACTCCGCGCTGTCCCCAACGCACGTGCTCCTCGCAGTCCCGCCCCTGTTCTGCCTGTACAAGGCCAAAGACGGTATCCTGCGGAACGATTTCCCGTGCTTCGCCACCTGGCACGGGTGGTGGCACATCCTCGCCGTCGCCGCGGCTTCGCACTGCGTTGACCTAGCCAACGGGGGGGACGGACTGTACACGCGAGCGGTAACGCGGCTCGAGCTGTAGCGTCCCGTCGTGGGTTCGATTCGTAGTCGTGTTCTAGTAAACTAGCTAATTCGTGTCCATGGTGGCAATTGGTGTCAACCGCCGACATCCATTCATCGCCGTTTGTCACCATGAACATCACCACTTGGCCGCGGCGTCCCCCATGCAGTCCTTGCACCTGTACCGTAGCCTGCTGTGTGGGCACACCGACCGTCCCCCGCACTCCGCGCACCTGTGCCGCAGCTTCTTGTGCGGGCACACCGACGCGCCGCCGCAGTCCTTGCACGTGTTCCGCTGCCGTTTGTGCGGGCAGATGGAGCCGCCCCCGCAGTCGACGCATCTCGTGCGTCGTCGGCCGTGTTCGCACACCGATCCTCCGACGCACTTGGTGCACGAGTACTTGACGACGTCGTGGACGCAGAAGGCGCCGCCGCCGCACGCTTTGCAGAACTTGCGCCACCGGCCGTGTTCGCACCCGGAGCACTTGACGCACTTGGACCGCGGGTTGACGCCGTGGACGCACGGGCCGACGACCGGAGATCTGCGTTTCGAGGTTCTCGTCGTCGTCGTCGTCGCGAGGGATCCGTCCTCGCCGTCCACCGCGGTCGTCGCCTTCGCCGTCTTCTTCACGGTCCCGCCCGCGGCGACCTGCAAACCCTTCTTCCGGACCGTCCTCATGGCTGTGGAGTGCGTCGGCTCGCCCGAGAGAATTTGACTTTTAACAATTTTTCACGCTGACTTTTCTCTCGGCTCGGGCACCCTCCCACATCCATAACCGTCGGCGGCGTGCAGTGGGATGTCGCAGGCGTCGCAGAGGCTCGCGCCGTGGCGACCCAAGCCCGGCGCGAGGGCCACGGACATCCTCGCGAGGGCACGCGAGCGCGACGCACGGCTAGACCCGAACGACCACGACATCGAACCGGACTTCATGCTCATGAAACGAAAAGGACCGACGTCCTTCGTGGTGCACGAGCGCGGGCGGCACCTACCTTTCACGCTCTCGCTCGGCGCCGCGCAGACGTGCTCATGCGGCGGGGGGCTAAACCCTAAACCATTAAACCAGCATCCGTCGTCCAGGCTCGTCGCCGAGGCGCGCAGACTCGCGGGGGCGGGCCCGGGTGACGCATCGGGCAGATTAAGATCGCCCAACTCGACAAACGACGCTGAGGTCTGCGCGCACATCCTGTTCGTCATGACCAAGGTCCTGCGCGTCCCACGGTCCAACCCGATCGTGTGGCAGGTGTCATTGGTGGACAGGGAGCTGGACGAGGCGCTGCGATGCGAACGGGGCGGGGGGGGGCGGCAACGGAACACCCTCCGAGACGCCAACCGAGAGGGGACGCGGAGGAGAAATGATATCGCCGACTCGTCGTCGTCCAAAAACGCATCAAAATCCGTATCGGCGAGGCCGCTGGAACCCGACGAGCCGTGCCCGATATGCTACGACCCCATGGACAACACGCGAGGAGTACGTCGTCTGGTGCACTGCGGCGAAGGGTGCGGCCGGAGCGTCCACGGCAGATGCCTAGCCGCGTTTGAAGCGCACCTGAAATCTTCAAACGCGTCTCCGCTGACGTGCCCGATGTGCCGATGTCACTGGGGCGACTTCCAGTGGCCCCCGCCGAGACACATGGAGCGGACCGCGTATGGGCGGACACCGAGCGGCGGTACCTCGGCGGCGTGCGGCGGGTGTCAGGCGTCGCCGATCCAGCCCGGCGATGGATTTAAATGCGTCGCTTGCGATTCTTTCCATCTGTGTCGGCGGTGCTTCGACGGCGGGGTGTGCCACGCGACGCACCCGTTCGTGCGTCTCGGGTCGCGGCCGGGGAGTGAGTTGGGTGAGCCGGTGACGCGGCCGGAGCCGGTGACGCGGCGCGGGGTGGACGTTGGGGGTGGACGGGAGCAAGTGAGACCGAGGCGAAGGCGGGCGCCGAGCGGCGTGGCTATGAACGGTAGGGGGGGAGACGGCGCGTTGAACGGTGGGAATCGCTCGAGTGCGGGGGGTGGGGATACATCGCCCATGGGGTTGAGTCTTCAGGGCGTGTCGCTCGGTCTCAGCGCGAGGTAGCCGGGCGTCTTAGTTAGATGGGTCCTGGGACGTAGCGTGTAGTAGCTCGGATATCGACGACTGAAATCCAAAATATTATTGGAAAAGTTTCGGCACACTCACATCGGTCAAGTGCCCGACGCTCCGCCCCGCGCTCGGCACTCGCAGTGGACACTACGCCGCGTCCCACCTTGGCATCGCACCCGAAGTCGTCTCCCCCGCAAGAAGGGCACGATGGGCAAGAAGGGATCCAGTACCACCACGCGCCCCGCGCACGTCCACACCAACGCCCCGTCCAAGCAGTCGATCGGCGGCGGCGGCGGTGACAGCGGAAGCAATCACAGGAGGGCGCCGCTCTGGGACGTCACGTCGCGTCCCCCCAAGTGGGCGCCGGCGACGTCGCTGTCGACCAAGTCGGGCGCCAAGGCGGTGCTCAAGGACGCCCGCGTCGCCGCGACGCTCGAGTGCGCGCGCGCGGGCTACCTCGACAAGCTCCGCAAGCAGCTCACGCGTCTCGCCACCGCCAAGGGTGCCGGCGCCGCCCCGCCCCAGGCGTTCGAGCGATGGAGGTTCGCTGCGAAGCACGCCGAGGACGCGACATCCGCGCTCGATCCCGTGATACCCGCGGGCGCGGGCAAAGACGCCACCAAAGCCCTCATCGACGACCTCACACGAGCCGGCGTGTCCACCGCACACGCCAAGGAGATCGCGAAGGACATCGCGGAAACCTCGGAGCGTTACGCCAAATTGGTCCGAACGACGCATCAAAGGCTGACGTCGAAGGAGCACCCGTGGACCGAGGCGAACGACGATTCGGATTCGGAATCGGCCTCCGACGACGATTCGGATGATGATGATGACGACGACTCGGACGACGACGGCGTTAGGGACGGAAAGACTCGTCGTTCCAAGGGTTCATCCATCGGTTCATTGATTCGCGTCGCCGTCGGATTCAGAGCGCACTCGGTGGAGATGCGTTCGAGCCGGGGGAACCATTTCGTGGTGATGAGCAGGCGCGCGTACGGCAAGATGGCGGCGATGTACACGCGATCCACGCCCCCGACCGACCCGGGGTTACCGAAGGTGGATGTCCAGAACGTCGCGGAGACTGTCCAGAGGCGCAAAGCCGGAAACGATGACTCGGGTGATGACGACGACGAGGACGGATCGGGTGATGACAACAACTCGGACGATGAGGACGATGCGGACGATGCGAACGCGACGTTCGCCGACGAGGAGAGCGCGCTGGTCGCCGCCGCCGCGAACGTCGTCGACGGCCTCAACGACCGCGCGTCCAACGAACCCACCGGCTACGTCGCCTTCCACGCTCGTCTCTTCGCGGTGCTGTTGAGGTACAAGGCGATCCACGGGTACGGGTTTCAGGCGTCCGTCGGCCCGGAAGTTTTCAACACCCTGCGCGCATCCGTCGGCGCCGAGTTTGAGTGTTTCGCGTCGCCCCTGAACGCGTTCCACGGGCGGTATCACAGCGCTTTTCCGGACGTGGACGGACCTTTCGGTTCCTGCGGTGATTTTTTCAAAAACTCGAAATCCATCCGGCGCGGGTGCTACCAGGTCAACCCGCCCTTCGTCGGGTCCGTCATGGACGCCATGTACGACGTGATACACACCGCGCTGTGTGACGCGGACGCGTCGCAATCGCCGCTGACGTTCGTGGTGTTTGTTCCTGGGTGGACGGATACCCCGGCGTGGGGTAAGCTTCAAAAGTCAAAACACTTACGGAATCACTTCGTCGTGGCGGCGACTGACCACGGGTACTGCGACGGCGCGGCGCACCAGCGGAAGAACACGTACAGGACGTCCGTGTACGACACCGGTGTGTTCGTGCTGCAATCGAAGCGGGCGGTGGAGACGAACGCGGGAAAGACTGTTTCCGCGGAGGGTGGTAAGAAGTTTGAAAAGAGTTTGAGAGCTTCCATGGCGACGGCGAGGACGGCGGCGGTTCGCGCGGAGACGCGCCAAGCGCTGGTGGAGAAGGAACGTGAGGTTAAAAAGGCGGAGAAGGCTAAGCGGACCGCGGAGATGCGCGAGAAGCGAAGCGAGCAGAAGGCTAAGAAGCGCGAGAGGTTCGAGGGAGACAAGGGCAACAAGGACGGCAGCGACGACGAGGACGAGGCCGACGGCAAGAAAGCGAAGAGAGGGGAGAGGAAGAAGGAGAGCAGGGCGGCGAAGGTGCGGCGGAAGAGGCGCGAGGCTGCGGGGTGGACCAAGGGGCGGAACGGCGGCGGGAAGAAGCGTGCGCCCAAGCCCGCCGACTCTGACTGAGCGAACACGCTCGCGACTTGTCTCCGGCGTCATCGTATAAATCAAGATTACTAAATTGCGTCGGGGCACCGCTCGCGCTAACAGCTATTAACGTTCCCCGTCTCTCCGATCTCCCGCACCGCGTCACCCCGATCTAGCACCACGGGAGCGTGCACCGCCCGTTGGTATCCGGCGGCGGTCCGATCACCACCACGAACACGAACAGCAACACCGCGACGGCGATGAACCCGTACGTGGTGAAGGCGTTCGAGCTCCACGGATCTAGCGCGCCGTACTCCTCCTTGTACTTCTCCCCGCGCTTCTCTTTCTTACGTGGCGCGTCCATCATGTCCACGTAGTCCGTCGGGGAGTTCAGCGGTTCCATGAACTGCCGCTTAGCCTCCGAGAACGAGTCGCTGACCACCCCTTTCCAGTCGACGTCGCCGTCGTCCGATGATCCGCCCTCGTCCTCGTCACCGGTCGCCTTCCGGACGGTGACCACGCGGCGCGAATGCGGTGACCTCGTGGATACCGCGACGACGGCGCGGGGGCGGACGCGGGATCGGTGCGAGGGCAGGGCGAGCCCGCCCGTGGCCACGCGCGATACGGCGCACGTGAGCATCGTTCGTCAGTGCGCGCGGAGTGATGACGATACGTTGGAGGAGCTCTCGGTGAGCGATCGGAGCGCTCGAGTGAAAACGAGGCATATTGTTGCCTCGTTTATCACATGTTGTGCCTGCTCGCTCATACGTGTTTTGGGAGAAAAAAGCTGAGCCGCCAAAAACCTGAGAAACTCAAAGGTCAGGAACTTTTCAAGCCCGCTTCAGACCGGCGCACGCACGTGTGACGGACCCTCACGCGCCAACCGCCGCGTATCGCACCACAGTGAGTGCACACACACACACGCAAAGACTCGTATAACCCTAACCCAAAGGAACTCGAGTCAAGATGTCCGACATCATGGAGAAGATCGCGACGATCGAGCTGGAGATGAGCCGCACGCAGAAGAACAAGGCGACAGCCGCGCACCTCGGCTCGCTCAAGGCGAAACTCGCCAAGCTCCGCCGCGACCTCATCGAGGGCAGCACCGCTAAATCCGGCCCCAAAGGTGACGGCTTCGACGTCACCAAGACGGGCGACTGCCGCGTGGGCATGGTCGGGTTCCCATCCGTGGGGAAAAGCACACTGCTGAACAAGCTCACGGGTACCTTCTCCGAGGTGGCGGCGTACGAGTTCACGACACTGACGTGCATCCCCGGCGTGATCAGGTACCGCGGCGCCAAGATCCAACTCCTCGATCTCCCCGGTATCATCGAGGGCGCCAAGGATGGCAAAGGACGAGGTCGACAAGTCATCTCAACCGCCCGAACATGCGACGTCATCGTCATCGTGCTCGACGCGCTCAAGCCCCTGACGCACAAACGCCTGATCGAGCACGAGCTCGAGGGATTCGGGATCCGCTTGAACAAGTCGCCGCCGAAGATCACGTACCGCGCCAAGGAGAAGGGCGGCATCAACTTCACCCCGAACAACGCGGGCGAGACTACTTATCTGGACGAAGACACCGTGAAGCAGATCTTGTCGGAGTACCGGATTCAGCACGCGGACGTCAAGCTGCACGACGACTGCACGGACGAGGACCTCATCGACGTCATCGAGGGCAGCCGCGTGTACGTCCCGTGCATCTACGCCATCAACAAGATTGACCAGATCACCGTGGAGGAACTCAGTTTACTGGACAAGATGAAACATTACTGTCCGGTTTCCGCGCACAAGGAGTGGAACTTGGATGGACTCCTGGAGACTGTCTGGGAGTACCTCGACCTGGTCCGGATCTACACCAAGCCGCGGGGGGTGAACCCGGACTACGAGGACCCGGTGGTGCTCCCGCGGCGGGCGTGCACGGTGGAGGACTTTTGCAACAGGCTGCACAAGGGGATCATCAAGTCGTTCAAGCAGGCGTTGGTGTGGGGACTGTCCGTGAAGCACCGCCCGCAGCGCGTGGGTAAGGACCACGTGTTGGAGGATGAGGACGTGGTGCAGATCATCAAGAAGGTGTGAGTGAGACGCAGGTGAGGAGTGTCTATGTCACGGGTCTTGGACCCTCGCGGCGGGGGGCGACTGGGCGTGCCCCGCGGATTTTAAATAAAAATGGAACCTCGAGACTAGATCCCCGTACGGGACTAGAGCGACCACGACGCGAACACCCGATCGGCGCGCGCGAACACCGCCGCCAGCCGTCTCACCTCCCTACCTTCCTCCTCCTCCTCGATGGATCCTTTCTCGGTTCCCCACTCCATTCCCGCCGTCTTACTAGTATTTGCCTTGTGAGTATTCGCCTGCTTATCAGTTCCAACAACGAACGAGTTCGCCTTGTTCAGCGCCTTTCTCGCCGAGTCCATAACACCGAGTTCATCCCCGTCACGCCAACACGTCCTCCGGGCACCCCCGCGTCCTATCCCCATCGCCGAGTCCACGTCGTGCGGCTCAGTCACGGGCACGGGCGAGAGCGGGATCGATTGTCGATTGTCAGCGTCGGATGTATTCGGATGCCTCGGCGGCGTCCGCGCCGACCACCCGCGTCGACCCCCTCGAACCGCGCTGAACGTCGGC
>Ga0302114_10002096_pt1 | contig 12890 bp, 12 predicted proteins | sample AG5_Surface_MG_FD_203107 | JGI IMG/M metagenome (GOLD analysis project Ga0302114, IMG submission 203107) | Marine microbial communities from Western Arctic Ocean, Canada - AG5_Surface | ecosystem: Environmental > Aquatic > Marine > Oceanic | place: Canada: Western Arctic Ocean | collected...
CACGCACGGCGTGCTCAGCGAACACTCGTCGTTGTCGATGCGCGTCGTCGCCTTGCCTGACACAAAATCAACCTGCCACAGGTGCCCGCACCGGTCGCCGTTGTCGCCGCAGGAGATTGAATACCCCGGCGGAACGACGATTACCGCCTGGGTAACAACCCCCTCCGGATCAGAGCCGCCAAGCGTTATCAACACGCCTTCCACGGCGTCGAAATCCTCGCGTAAAGTCGGCGGCATCGGCGGTGCGACCGCGACGGGGGGCAGGTCACTCGGGAGCACCACCACCGTCGCCGTCGCCAGGTCACTGTACCCGTTAGCGTCGCACACCCGCGAACTCCCCGACGCGACTGTGGCGCAAACTGTAAAACACAAAAACACGACGTCAGTCAGATTGCCCGTACGTAAATAAAAATAAACTCACCTCGAAACGTAAAGCTGGCGTTGTACCCCGGATCGCCGTGCGCGGGAGCCTCGGGGAGGAAGAGCACCTGCCGCGGTTCGTTATCCACGCGCTTCTCAACCTGCGTGCCGAAGTAGTCCGGGTTCACCTGCATCTGCGACAGGGACGTCGTGTACAGTCCGCCCGGGTTGGGATTCGCCGCTTCAATCAAATTTCCATCGACGTCGAAGAAAGCGCCGCCGTACCCGTCGGGCGGCTGAAGCGACCACAACTGCCCGTCGTCGTTCGCAGGTAAGCTGTACAGCATGGTGTGCACGCGGTCCACTTCATTCACCGCCTGATCGCCGCACAGTGCTTGCGTCGCGTCCGTCGGGAAGAGCGGCACGCGCACGTACCCGACGGAGACGCCAGAGTAGTACTCCATAGCGGACACCGGTACCCGCGACGCCGGTACCAACGTCTTGGGCTGCAGTGGAGTCACGTGGATCACCACGTCATCCGCGCGTGGCTTTGGGACCAGCGTGATCGTGGACGCCACCGACGACGATCGCAAGGCGCCGTCGTCGGCGAGGTACTCGACGGTGAGCACGCCGTTGGTCGACTCCAACCCTTCGGGCGCCAGACTCACCGCCGAGTTCACCGCGGGCGGGGGTACGTAAAGAATCTTCACGCCGCCGATGTCCACCGGCGGGTCGCACCGCCCGTCCTCGCCGTCGCACCTGAGCTCCACCGGGGTGGCGGTGGGCTGGTCGTCTGGGGGATGGATGAAGAGCCCGGGGATGACGCCGCGCGGGGCGACGCGCGTGACGATAGCCCTGACGGCGCCGGAGAACGTCCCGTCGCCGTTACGTCCGCACTGGCCGGATGGGCAGTCCACCGGGTCCGCGACGGCGAGGGTGAACGCGATCGTCTCGCCCTCACGGACCGTGGAGTGCACAGCCGTGGCGGTGGGCGGGGTGTCCACGGCGAAGTTAATCTCGCCGAAGTTGTCCGAGGTGCTGAAACCGTCAAAGACCCGGAAGTTGATTGCGCCGTTGATGGCGCCGCCGTACGGTCGCCCGTGCGAGTCCTTCGCCGGGACGTAGCGGACGGTACCGGCGGAATCGGCGACCGCGCCCCAGTCCCCCGCGGCGGACGGGTCCTGGTCCGGTGATATGATCTGTGCCACGTTCCCGGGGGCGGTTTGGTACACCTTACCGAGAGGGACGTCCGTGGTGGTCCTGTGAACAAAACACACGTGTCAGTCTGATAGCCCATACGAGAAATAAAAGAAACTTACCCGTCCCCGTTGTCCCTTACGTAGAACGGTACGCTGATCACCTTGAACGACAACACGTCGTCGTCCTCGTCCGTGCCCGCGAGCGTGTACGTGATGCCGTATCGGCCCTCGCACCTGGCCTTCGTACACGCGGCGCCGCACGCCGCGGCGTCGCACTCGCCGCTGAGGTTATTAGTCTCGCATTCACCGATTGAAACCCCCGGGCGCGTCTCGCGGTACTCGGCGCACGATCGCGCGCACGCAGCCGCGCAGTCGGCGACGCACTCTGCGTCGCAGTCCGCGGGAACCCTGTCGAGTAAGCCGACGATGTCGTCTGGCGTGGTGGCGACGGGAAGGTGGTTGACGTGGACGTCGATCCCGACGCCCGGCTCGGCGACTGGGGATGAAAATTGAGCCCCGTCGTAAGCCTTGAACCCGATCGTTCCCAGCGGCCTACCCCCGCACGTCGGGCACGTGCCGCCGGTGAAATAAAGCAGCGGGTTCCTCGCCGGGACCTGCGACCCCGAGCACTTCATGTCGCTCGCGCTGGTGCACTCCACGCAGCTCGCGCCGGCGCTGCACAAAATCAGGCACCGGCCAGCGCAGTAATTGGACACCGTGTACGTCGAACCCACGCACGTCAACGTGTCCGGGTCACCTTCAGCGCAGTACCTCGTCGTGCCCTTATCGAGCAACTCTTCGGGCAGGTCCGTGATGACGTAGAGGAGTTGATCGCCGTCGGAGTCACGCGCGTCGAGCCGGTACGCGGCGGAGACGGCGCCCTTCGTCGTGAGTAGAGTTTTTTCGGCAAAGACGGTGGGTCTGGCGCTGACGTCAATCTCCGCGACGCCGCTGTTCGCGCACGTGCCGTCCTCGACGACGCACGCGACGTACCTCAGCGTCACCGCGGGGGAACCGGGCCACGCCCTGTTACCCGCGGATCCGCCCCGCGGGGTCGGAGTCACGACCACCCGGCCGTTCGGGTCGACCACCTCTACGGGTAATTGGTCACCGATGGATAGGAACGGCGCACCGCGCGTGCCGTCGGACGCGTCGTACTGGTACACGGCCGCGTTGTCCGGGTGCGGCGCCGTGAACACGTCCCACCTGACGGTCAACGATGAAGGCACGTCCACACCGGTTGGGACGGCGGCGACGGAAGCCGGGAGATGCACGAGGACGTCCCCGGCGCCAGACGACCACGACGGAGGGCAACTCGCCGGCCTCGGATCCTCCGTCAGGTCCTCCGGGCACACGTACACCGTCGCGGGGGGTACGTCGAGGCAGTCCGCCAGTTTCTTGCGCGGGTACATCCCCGTGTCGGCACTCGGGAGGGTCCGTTTGACCGACACGGTGAGCTGGACGCTCGTGTCGCACGTCGACCGCGCCCACACCGTCAGCGTCGCGTCCGCAGCGCACGCGGTCAGACCGAACAGCGTCGCGGGGACCGACGAGGACCTTCTAGATGAAAGTTCATACCGGTCGTCGCCGATGCCGTCCACCGGGCACGTGTCCGACGTATCGTACGTCGCCCCGACGACGACGCACCCGGGGCTCGGAACTTCACCGCCGCCCGCGACGGCGATCTCGACTTCGTACGCCGGCTTGCGGCACGTGATCGGCCCGTGGTGCCCACGCTTGCGGTCCCCGGGCTGGACCGACGGCGCGCACGTCCAGTCGTCGACGGCGTCGGCGACGGCGACCTCGACGCAGACGGGTCCGCCCGCGGACGCAGCCGGCACCGTCGCCGCCGCGACGTCGTCCACGGAAGCGGAAACCGAAGCGGACGCGGCGATCTGCTCGGATAGCAGCCGACGTCGCGATCCGATCGACGGCGTGTCGTCGTCGTGCGAGGCGTACGCGTCACCGTCGTCGACGTGCACGGTGACGGGCGCGGACGGCGAAGGGAGGCCGTTGGATACGAATCGGTACGTGAACCCGTCCGTCGTCGACCGTCCGCTCGGCGACTCGACCGCGTCTTCCTTTGCAAACTTGTCGATCCGTGCCTCGCCGAGGAGCGCGCGACGCGCCCGAGCCTTTCGTGCCCTCGGCCCCGCGGGTACCGGCGCGTGCGCCGGGCCGTGCCTGTTCTCGCACGCGACGGTCGCGCGTGTCTCCAGGCTGTATCGGTTGGGCCCGTGCGGAACGTACACGACCCGCGCGGGTGTTCCGGACTCGTCGCCGGAAACCACGATAGGTCGGTCAATCACCGCGAAGGATAGCGACGCGTCCGTGCCCGACTGCATCTCGCCGTCCTCGCCGTTCTCCACTCCGCAGAGAACCAGCGTACCCTTCGCGGGCAGGCTGGTAATCTCGAGATGGCGTTTCACTGTTTTCGAGTCAATCGGCCGAGGTATCGTAAACGGCCTGGGGCTCTCTCGGTGTGTCCGCGCGTGGAGCGCGGGCGGCGCGGGCGGCGTGGCGCGCACGACGTCCAACGCGATCCGCCTGGGTGCCTCGTCGCCGCAACTAACACCGACACACGCGCGATACAGCAGCGAGAGAGACGAACCAGGGTTGAAGGTTGAGCCCGGATGTAGTCGGAACGAGAAACGCGCCGAGGACCGCGACACCGGGATGCGCACGGCGATCGGTCCAAGTATCTTCGCGCCCTCGCCGTCGTCGCCCACCCTCACGAGGCGCGTGGTCCCGCCGCGGGGCACGGCGATGATCTCCAGCGTCCACTCCGTGTCAGCCTCGACGCCGCCTCTGAAAGCCGGCCCCGGCGCGTCGATCGAAGTCGTCGAGCCCGGGTATACGTCCACCCGCGTCACCGTCGATCCGATCGCCACGGCGCGTCGGTCGCCCACGCCGGGCTGGGCGAGTGCCGGGTTAGGAGGAGTCCGTGTGACGGGGGTCCACCCGGCGGCCTCCACGGCAGCCTCCGTCGCCGCTGACCGCGCCAACGCGAGCTCCGTCTGATTGATCGAGTCCGACTCGCGCAACTCGCGTGACTCGCGTGACTCGTCGCGTGACTCGTCTTCGACCACGGCGCGTATCGTGTACACGGTCCTCGCGTCGATCTCCGCGTCCTCGTCGTCGTGTCCCACGTGCACCGCGACGCGCACCACGTTGCCGCCCTTCGCCAGCGGCACCTTCGCCGCGGCTACGCCCAAACCTTTAGCCGCGACACCCGTCGCCGATGGAGTCGGCCGCTGGAGGACGTCGAAGGCGCCGCCGGGCCGGGGCCTGTACGTCACCTCCCGCCGCGTCCGCGCGTTGCCCACCGCGACGTCCGCCTCGGGATCGCACGGCAGCGCGCGTACGCCGAGCATCGCCGCCGGGGCGTGCGGCGATACGACGTTCGCATCGCCCGGCGCGCTCCTCGGCGCCCTGGCGTCGTGCGGGATCGATAACGTGTACTCGCGCGTCAGCGGGTGAAACGGCGGGTCCAGGTCGCCGATGTCGAACTCCAGGGACGCGAGATACCGCGTGGCGTCCGCTTCGTCCACGTCCGCGTCCATGCACGCGATTCTGCGCGGATCCACCGGGGAGAACCGTCGGGCGTCGTCGCTCTTAGCATCGTCGCGACCATCTTCCCATCGCGTCTCACGCGCGCCCGCCGGGTCCGATTGGACCTCCTCGGGCGCCGCTGCGAGGGTTATCACCTGCGCCAGGAGCAGTACGAGGACGGCGAGCGCGCCGCCGCGCGACCTTCGCCCCATCCACCCCCGCGTTCGTCCCTCGGCGCCTCCCTAAGTATGGTGCCTACCCGTGGTTTGAACTCAGTCAACAACGGAGCGAAGTGATGTCACACGCGGGTATTTTCGCCTGCGACACCCGCGTGTGTGCTGGATCCTCTCCGGCACCCTATCCACCGCAGGTTCCCTTGAGTCCAGCTCATCCTCCGGGCGCTCACATCACCACCGCGCGGTCGTCCCGTACGCCCCGCTCGTTCACACCCGACGCGTCTCGCCTAATCAGCAGACGAGAGTCTTCATATGTCCTTCGCGCTCAGCTCCGCCGCCGCCGCGTCCGTCGCGCGCGTCTCCTCCCGGGCCTCCACCCGATCCCTGCGTGCCCGCAAGGCTGCCGCCCGACCCGTCCGCGCCATGGCGGCCAAGGCTGAGGTGAACCAGCTCTCGGACGGCGACAAGAAGCCGCTCGTCGATTCCGTCGAGACCTTCATCTTCGACTGCGACGGCGTCATCTGGAAGGGCGACTCCCTCATCGAGGGCGTTCCCGAGACCATCGCCATGCTCCGCGAGATGGGCAAGCGCCTCATCTTCGTCACCAACAACTCCACCAAGTCCCGCGCGGGCTACCTCAAGAAGTTCCTCTCCCTCGGCCTCGAGATCACCGCGGAAGAGGTCTTCTCCTCCTCCTTCGCCGCCGCCGCGTACCTCGAGTCCAAGAACTTCCCCAAGGACAAGAAGGTGTACGTCGTGGGCGAGACTGGCATCCTAGAGGAACTCGACCAAGTCGGCATCCAGTACCTCGGCGGCGAGGCTGACGGAGACAAGAAAGTCACCCTCGCGTCAGGCCAGCTCATGGAACACGACCCCGACGTCGCCGCCGTCGTCGTCGGCTTCGATCGCAACGTCAACTACTACAAGATCCAGTACGCCACCCTGTGCATACGCGAGAACCCGGGGTGCGAGTTCATCGCCACCAACACCGACGCGGTGACCCACCTGACTGACGCGCAGGAGTGGGCCGGTAACGGGAGCATGGTCGGTGCCATCAAGGGCTCCACCAAGCGGGAACCCACGGTGGTGGGCAAGCCCGCGCCGTTCATGTTGGACTACATCGCGAACAAGTTTGACATTCGCAAGGATCAGATCTGCATGGTCGGCGATCGCCTCGACACCGACATCCTCTTCGGTAAGGACGGCGGGCTGAGGACGCTGCTGGTGCTCTCCGGGGTGACGGACGAGGCGACGCTCAAGTCCCCGGAGAACGAAATCCACCCGGACTTCTACACGTCCAAGCTCGGGGATCTCCTCTCCATCAAGGCTTCCGTCAACGCCTAAAGTGTTCATTTATCGAATCATTCATCGCCAAAGGTCTATCGTCGTCTATCGTCCCGGCTCCTGTCCCTGCCTCTATCCCTGCTACGATCCCTGCCGCGCCTATCACGGTCCCGACTACGGTTCCGGCGCCCGTCCCGGTCCCTGCTCCCGTCGCGTCGCCCGCGCCGGTCACCGTCCCGGCTCCGCCCCCGCTCCCGGCTCCTCTCCCCGCCCCGGCTCCTCGACCGCTTCCTTGAACGCTCACCCTCCTTTCGGGGTTCCTTTCGGTCCGCCTCGTCCGACTCACGCGTGTTCCCGACCGCACTCGTCTCCACCACCCGTACCTCAGCCGCCACCGGGGACGTCGCACCAGGCGGCGGCTCCGGTCCCAGCGCCCGGTACTCCGTCTTGCCCAGCTCGTACACCGCCAGGATACTCTCGCACATCATCTCGATCGACGCCCGCGTGACGTCGAAGAGGTCCCACCACGGCGGGTCCTCCGGGAGCACCACGCCGAGTTGCCTCGCCGCGAGGTATATGCACGCCACCGCCACCTTGTCCGCCTTGAATCGAATGCACAGCGTGGTTCGCAGCGAATCGTTGGCGATCTTCCAAGCCGCGTTCATCATCTCCGAGTTTTGGCCCATCATGCGCAGGTAGTTGAGGACAAACTTGTGCGGGTGCTCGGCGTGGATGCAGAAGCCAAACTCTCGGAGCATGTGTCGCTCGACACGCACCAAGTCCGCCTTGACGTCTTCGTACCTCTTGCTGAAGTACGTGAGGTGCGTCAGCGGTTTGCGTTCTCGTCGTCGGGACATCCGGTGGAACACGTTGACGACGTCGCGCAGCTTCCGCGGGCACTCCTCGAGCTTGCACGCGAGGAAGACGGCGGTGGCGGCGACCCGCCTGACGTCGAACTTGACCATGGAGCGCTTGGCGTAGAAACGGTGCAGTAAGACCTGGCCGGTGCACGCCACCTGCTGCGACGCTTTGAGGAGCACCGCCGCCTCCTGGACGAGCTCGCAGCCGTGGACGCGCATGGCGAACTCGTCCTCCTCGCTCACGCCCCGTTCACGGCTCGGCGAGTTGATGATCTTGTCATCCGTCACGTAAAAGTTGTCCACGTTGGTGACGATCATGGCGACTCGCTTCCACGGCGCCGCCTCGAGTGGCCTTGAGGGCGGTGCCGTCGGTCGATCTGCCAATTAGCAATTTTGGACGAAAGGTGGCTCGCGGCGCGTTCTGGTGTGGCCCGTTGCGTGGTGCTATCCGATTTTCCCCGGGCCTCACTCCCACCCCTCACAGGAAGGAAGGCAAGATGCAGGCGCTCTCCGCCCGCACCGCCATCGCGGCTCCCGCCGCCAAGCTCAACGCTCGCGCCCCCGCGCGCAAGGTGCGCCCCGTGTTCGATCCGTACCTTCGGTTCGAGAGGCCCGATCTTAACCCTCAACCGGAAATGACAGTGCTGACCTGGCGATGAAGAAACTCTCTCTGACGTTCGTTCCACCCGCCCCGCCCACCCGTTCGTCGGTACAGGTCGCCATGCGCGCCGCGGTCTCTCCCACCGCCGGTATCCCGATCCACATCGAGTACTGCGAGAAATGAAACTACATGCCCCGGGTCAAGATGCTGATCATGAAAGCCGATCAGGCTCACCCGGGGAAGTTCGACTGGACCTACAACGTCCGCGACGTTCTCGAGCGCACCGTGCCCCCGGGCACCGGCTGGAAGGACGTCAACCAGGCTGAGAAGCCCATCGACGGCGGCGACCAGGCCATCTGGCGCAAGGGTGCCTTCGAAGTCCTCAGGCTCGACAACGACGAGCTCCTCTACTCCAAGATGAGCACCGGCGAGCACCTCGTGGACGGCAAAGGCGGGCCCGAGGGCAAACTCGGATCCTTCGTCGACGTCGTCCTCGGATCCCAGTGAGTGAAAGTGACACGTACGCGTTCACTCGACAATCAGGGCTAACCCGATAGGGTCTTAAACCACCACACGGCGGTATAGCTCGGAGCCGTATCTTCGCCACACGGCGCGCGAACACGTGAGTCAGAACGCAGTAAAGCCCGAAGCCAAAGGGACTTGCGCTCAAGACGATGGAATACTCGCGCGCCGCGGAGAAACGACTCCAGAGAACGATCGCATCCAGTACACATTTATGGTAAAGACCGACATTCTATTTAAACGTTCTGTCCGTCCACCACCGCGCGCGTGAAACACTCGGCGTCCAGCGCGTTCCTCGCCAGCCCTATGTCCGTCATGATCCGACCCACCAACTGCGACAAACCGGCGAATTTCATCTCCGGCCGCAGGTACCCCAGCGCCACGCACTCCATCGTCTCGCCGTAGAAATCACGTGTGAAGTCCTTCAGCACGTGCACCTCGATCGTCACCCCGTCACCGTCCGCGAACGTCGGGCGCTGACCCACGTTGATCACGCACTTCTCCCACGCGCTCCCGTCGTCTGTATCGTCGGGAAGACGAGCAAAGCCAAAGTAAACGCCCCGTCGCATCCCCGACAGTTCCGCCGACAGAACCGCCGGGTCCATGTTCGCGGTGGGCACGCCCATCTGTCGAGACCCCCGCCCGAACCCACTCACCACCGGCGCGCGCATCTCCACCTTATCCCGCATCGCGTACAGCGGCGGCACCTCGAACGTCCAGCACGATCCGCCGCAGCAGTCCTCGGTGCGAGCGGTGGAAGCCGTCTTAGCCGCGGCGACTCCGCCCTCGCCGTCCATAGTCTTGCCGTCCACCGCCACCGCCGCCGCCTCCAGGGGCAGGTCCGCGATGTACTCCGCGACGTCCATCGACGGCAGCGCGGTGCCCGGGTCGTCCAGCCGCTGTGAGACGACGACGGTGGACCCAGGTCTGCACAGAAGCGTCGCGGCTCGGATGGCGGCCGCCGGGTCGTGTTCAGTCGCGAGGGTATCGTTGAACACCGCCGCGTCGAAGGGTCCTTGGTAGGGCTTGAGATCCGTCACGTCGGTGCAGAGGAACCGGACGCACTGGGTGTTACCCAGCGTGCCGGTCGACTCGAAGAGCTCGGCGGCTCGATCGAGCATGGCCTGCGGGGGGAATGGGCGGGCATGATTAGTTAGACGCGGTTGTTGCTTTTTTGTTGGATTGGGGCGGAGGTCGTTGGCGTGGACGACGGGTGGACTGAGTGGGAGGAATTTCACGGGTGGCGCACCTGCGAGTGGTCGATGAGGAGCACGTGCGACGCGCCGCGGTCCATGAGCGACTTGGCCAGCTTCCCCGTCTCCGCACCGACGACGAGGACTCGAACGGAGGATCCCTCCCCCATCTCCTGCACCGATCGATCGGCGAGGGCGACGTCGGCGAGGAAGTCGCCGCGGTCGCCCTCGTCCGGCATGGTGCACGAGACGCACCCTGCGACCATCTCGTCCCTCCGCGCGGTCACCTCCGCGACGTGCGCCGCCTTCTCATCCGCGCCCGCGTCGGACGCGGGGGGCGCCGCGCGCGGGATCTGCCGGGCAGCTGCGCCCCGATGTCTGATGGCGACGGGGCGTCGGGTCAGGCGCCGCGCGCACGGGAGATGCGCACGGGAGATCGCGGCGAGCGCGGCGCGGTGGACGGACGCGGCCATGGATACGCGGTCCGGTGAACGTGTCGACCGAGCGTGCTCAAGACGTGTCTCGGAGTGACGACGCCGAGGTCTATCTTCTCGAGACGAGGCCACGGGCAACTACCCTCGGACTCGGTGACGACGAAACTGCGGGGCTCGTCACTCCGAGCACGCGCGGAGTGTCTGGTCGTCATGGCGGCTCGAGCGAACAGTTCGCGCACGGGTCTCGCGACCCTCGTGCGACGCGCGATCCACCCGGCAATGCACCCGGTTCACGCCGACGTCGCCGTCGCGTCGCTCGTCACCCATCGCCCGGCCACGTCGTCGCATCACGAAGCGTCGACGCGTCGCGGGGCGGTGGGTTGGGCGACGGAGCGCCGGTCATCGCGCGGCTTCGCCGCCGCGACCGCCGCGATGTCGAAGGAGGGCGGTGACTCTCCGCGTCAGTTCGACCCGGACGACATCCTCGCGCCCCTGAGGGACAAGGTGGAGCGAGACATGGCGGGGCTCACCGAGCAGACCCCGCAGCAGGCTGCGCTGGAACGGGAACGCGCGCGACGGGAGGAGATCGCGGAGACGTTCGAGGACGAGGATGGGAAAAACAGGGTGACGGGGGAGTGGAACGGGCCGAGGGGACCTGAACCCACGCGATTCGGGGACTGGGAGCAGGCCGGACGATGCTCCGACTTCTAGGCGTCAGCGCGGGCGCGCCCGGGCGAGGGGAAGGCACCTTCTTGATTTTACTTGACAAGTCACAATTCTCCGCCAATTCCGCATTCTCGAGCGCGCTGCCCACGTTCCCGTATCGACCCCACTCGAACGTCACCATGGCCAGCACCGAACGGGATTCCACCGTGATCGTCCCCGATAACCTCGAGGAGGTGCGGGCGAGGCTCGAGGAGCGCCGCAAGAAGCAGCTCGAGCGCGCCAAGCAGGCGCGTGCCGATTACGAGAAACGAATGGAGGAGGAGAAGGCCGCGGCGGCGAAGCGGGCCGAGGAGGCCAAGAACGCGCCGAAGAACAAAGGCGACGGGACGAAGGAGTATCCAAAACCCAGAACACCCGGCGAGAAGAGCCCGCACCAGAAGCAGAACGGCGGGGGGAAGGGCGGGTCCGCGCCGGGCGTCAGCGCGAAAATTCAAGGCACAAATCCCGCGGCTGCCGCGCCGAAGGCTTCGGCGATCGACGCGAACGCCAAGTTCCTCGCCGCCGCCGCCGCCCGCGCCGCCGATATCAAGGACGGGAAGGTTCCCGCGCCCACCATCGGGGCCGGTAACGCGCAGAAGCCCAAGGGCGCCGTGCCCGCGGCGCCCAAGTCGTTCGAGGAGGTGATGGCTGAGAAGAATTCCCAACCCGCCGAGCCGGCGGACCCGAACCTGCGGACGAAGACGATGACGGTGAAGACGGAGGGGGACGAGGAGCTCGAGATCAAGTACTCGGTGCACGTCCCGGAGGCTGCGAAGAAACGGTTGGAGGAACGCAAGAGGGCGAGGGACGGGACGAAGGGGTCGCCGGCGCCGGAGGAGAAGGCACCCGCGGCTGATGAGTCAGCGCCCGAGCCCGAGGAGGAGAAACCGAAGAAGAAGGCGAAGGAGGCTGCTGCGGAGAAGGAGGATGTGCCTGATTTCTCGGGCATGAAGGTCGTGGACCTCAAGAAGGAGCTCGTCAAGAGGGACCTGCCGGTCAACGGCCTCAAGGCTGAGCTCGTCGAGCGCTTGATCGAGGCAAGCAAGTGAGGGGTGTACTGTACGGACGCGGTCAGCCTTGTTCATACCTAGCCCATGTCGCGACAGACCACGGAGTCGTGCTATGCTTAATACTACATATGGACTCATGTATCTGACACTGGTGTCCCTCTCGGGCTTCAACTGAGGGTGGCGAGAAAGGAAGTTTTTTTCATTTTTAATACAAATTGGTGATACTCGTACACACGTTGGAGTCCTGGCAGCCTGGGCGGTGTTCAGTGATGCTCCTTATTGTTTCTGCTGCTGTTTCTGTTTCAAATCTTTCACCGCGGCGCGTATGGCATCCTCCGCGAGCATCGAGCAGTGCAGCTTGACGGGGGGCAGATTCAGGTGTTTTGCGATTTCATCGTTTTTGATGTTCACCGCTTGGTCCACGTGTTGCCCCTTGACCCACTCGGTCACGACACTTGAACTCGCGATCGCGGAGCCGCATCCGAACGTTTTGAAGCACGAGTCAATGATGTTACCGTCGTCGTCGACCCTGATCTGCAGTTTCATCACGTCGCCGCACGCGGGGGCGCCCACCAAGCCGGTTCCCACGTTCGCTGAATTCTTGTCGAACGAGCCGACGTTGCGAGGGTTATCGAAGTGGTCCACGACGTTCTTGTGGTACCCGCGCGCGCAGGTTTGTAAGATCCGGGCATCGCGCAGTCCCTTGAGGCGATGCGTGGAGGTGCGCAGCATGGCCATCGTTTTGAAAGATGTCAACGGGGTGACGTCACGGACGAAAGACGCGCCGAGATCTGTGATTTAGGTCTGGGCGCTTGCCGGCTGATCATGGACAGGGGGTCACTGGTCACCGCATTGATTTATATTGGTCACCGCGGCGAAATATTAGAGGTAGGCAATACTGTCACGTGATTGGTCTATTTGGTATTAGCGCGGTGACCACTTAATACAAATTGGTCACCGCGCATTAGACTGAAAAGCTGTCCGAGATGGTCAC
>Ga0302114_10002103_pt1 | contig 12860 bp, 19 predicted proteins | sample AG5_Surface_MG_FD_203107 | JGI IMG/M metagenome (GOLD analysis project Ga0302114, IMG submission 203107) | Marine microbial communities from Western Arctic Ocean, Canada - AG5_Surface | ecosystem: Environmental > Aquatic > Marine > Oceanic | place: Canada: Western Arctic Ocean | collected...
GATCTCGCATCTTTTTTGCATTTGAATTTGCAGCATCACTGATGTTCTCAAGAGTGTACTCTGTGTAACCTTTGAATTCGTTTACACCAGCAAGTTTTTTAAGCTCATCAAGACTATCGTACATTAACTAGCCTGTACGCCGGTTTTAGTATTAGCTTTAATATTTCCCATGTTTGCTGTTTTATAATCTACTGTTGTGCCTTTATTTTTATCCATGTCTACACTCAGATTACCTTGGGTCATGCTTGTATTATCTTTACTAATAAGTTTGCCACTCATATCGTAAGTTGCTGTTTGCTCTATATTTGCACCTGCTTGTACACCAAAGTTAACTGTAATTGTTTTTTTAACAATATTATGTGTTTGTTGCAATCCACCTATTTTAGGTGTTTGATATTGTATTAACTGTCCTTTAGGATTAAATGCATATCTACCAGCGCCATTACTTACTGTACGATTGCCTTTTTGTGTAGTTTTTATAATACTACCGTTTTCATCTTTGCCGTCTTGTCCTGTAGGTGCTGGTGGTGCTGGTGGCATTTTTGTAACTTTAATTTGTTGCGGTAAAACGCTTTGTACTTCGTCTGCTTCACCGATGGATGCTTCTGTATCACCTAATGCACTATTAAGTAAGTCTGTTGCTGTTTTTCCGTTGCCAGGATATAGTATTTCTGCTGCTTTCATTTTTTTCTCCTCGTCCATTTCAGGCCATGCTGACCTTAGTTCACTAGCACTTTTAATATCCATGCCACCAAAATTAAAATCTTGTGTAGGGCCATACGTCATATAACCGTGCATATCAGCACCGTGTTCGAGGTCACCGTTGTAGCTGATAATGTAGCCCATTTGTCCATCACTTTTTCTTATTTGATCCGGCTTAGGATGACTTGCTTGATCTTTGTCGCTACGTACAAATACCAATGCTGTATTTTCAGCATCGTTTAATAAGGATTGATATGATAATGCGTTAAAAGGACTTTTAACTTGTATAAATCTTTCTTTAGGCACACCTGCCATAGAAGCTAATTGTTGTTTAATATTAAAGGGGAAAGGTCTAGACTTAGTATCGTCAGTTGCAGCTACATAAACATTGCCTTGTCCGAACGTTTTTACTGCCCAATCATATAGACTTTTGTGTCCAGGATGAAACGGATGAAAACCACCTGGCATGACTGCCACAACTTTCTTTTTACGGTCTTCAAATAAGTCTCTTAACCTCATGCATAATCACCCTGTTCAATTGCTTGCATCTCTTCTTGGTATATTTTATCATAAAGAGCCGCTCTATGTTCGTTATTATACATGTCGTCAGGGTGTTGTGTCAACCGGTATTTTGTGCAATAGTCAGTTATACCTTTTTCAATCATAGGCATAAGAGTTTTTCGTGGATCAGTATTTGTGCCTTCTCGTTGCATATCAGCAATTTTTGCCATTGTAGGGAAATATTCATTCCTATAAAAAGCAGAATCATTACGCATATGCATACAAGTGTCGTCTACAAGATCATACGGCATTTCAGTTGTTTCTGTAATTTCTCTTACCATTACCATTTTCTGCAACTCCAGTAACGTGCTTTATGTCTTGGTCCAGGATTATCACAATTATGTCTTGCTCTAAAAGAACGTCTTGCTGCTGGATTGTTTTTACGAATCTTCATAGCTTTGCCTTTAACACTGCTTCCGCCGTGTCCGAAGTTTACTTTAACTACATTACCTTTTGGATTCTTAACGTATACTTTAAACTTTTTAACATCGCCTTGCATAGGCTTGCCTAGTTTAACTGTACGTCCTTGGTATTCTGCTTCGTCAATAACATCATCATCGTTATACCACATAACACCGTACTCTTCAAAAAAGTCATCGTCGTCTTCGAATGTTACTTCGTCGGTTTCTTCTAATTCGTCTGTTGATATATCAATATCAAAATCTGTATGCCCTTGCTCAAACATATAGTTTGCTAGTCGCTGTGCATATTCATTTGATTCTTCTTCGCTTAACTGACGAGAAAGTGGTATTTCGTAAACAGTTGCACCTTGCTCGGTTTCATAAATTTCTTGTTCAGCAAAAATGCTCTCGTCTAATGAATTAGCTGTGTCTTGCTTTTCCATCGTAATTCTTACAAAATGTTCCATCAGTCCTCCTAGTGGTTTAGTGCAATCGACCCTATTGTGCCGTCGGTCCAGTTATATACTTTTGCTCTAAGCCATACGTAATTACCTGTAAAATTAAACATGTAACTACCATACGTTCCTGTATATATTTGTTGAGTATCAGTAACAATAAACCAATCACTATCAGTCGGAGTTACAGCTAATGTCGCTTGTATCTCAATAGTGCCTACAACGGCATTATTTGCATTTCCTAATAGGTTATATTGTACTGTATGAAATCCGTCAGCACGACCGTAATAACCGTCGCCCTTTAGATTGCTTGATGTGTAAGTCGTTGCAGTACTGTCGCCTGGATGTGTCAACTGTACTGTAGTTGCTCCGCTTACTGTAAATTCAAAATTTTCGCTACTTGCTGGCATACTGTTATTTATCTATATCTGCATCGCAGACTAGTTTGTCGATACGTTGTATACAATTGCCTGCAATAATTTTAAATAACATTAATACTTTCTCAGTAGTCATAAAAATATAACGGCCATTCATATATTTTAAGTCTTGATCAAGATCATCAAGTAGCATATCTGAAACTTTTACTTTGTCTCTATTTGCCTTTAACCAAGGACCTAAAGTATCAGGCACCCAATTACTATTAAAAGTAACTTTATATTGATATGTGTTATCCTTAACTATAATAGTGTTAGTATTATTACGAATAAACTCTATATGCTCTTTTGCAGGTCCTGCAAAAGTTTGCACACTTCTTAATTTATTAGACAACCTACGAAGAAATGCATCGTCATTACAATAAAAATTTAAGGTATTGCTTTCGCATCGTATTAAGTAAACATCCTTATACCTAGTTAATACATTATAAATTGTTCTAGCGTCAATAAAATGTGCAATATCTATCGGTGATTGATATCTACCTTGCCACCTAGTAAGTGGCAAAATTCCATTATCAAGATCTGTTTGTAATTGGTCCAATACCGTAGAAGCAAACATAAAGTTTTTGTTCCTAAATATTGGACCAAGTTGATTATATACCGTTAGACAATACAGATATTTATTATAGAAAAGTTTATTAGTGTCATGCTGTAATAGTTTCTTTTTCATTATATACTAATACCAATTCTTTTCCTTTAGTGTTTACATCTATCTTACATTTGCCACCGTCTTTTAGTGTGCCAAATAATAACTGACGTGATAGCGGTTGTTTGATCTCTTTATCAATCACACGCTGTAATGGTCTTGCACCCATCTTTTTATTAAATCCTTTTTCTACCAAGTAATCAAGTGCTTCATCACTTATAGTAATATCAACCTGCTTGCCTTTAACCTGAGCTTTTAATTCAACTAAGAACTTACCAACAATTTTCATCATTACTTCTTTACCAAGAGTATCAAAAGTAATTATGCCGTCGAGTCTATTTCTAAATTCTGGAGCAAAGAATCTCTTTAGTTCAGTATCTTCATAATAGTTATCGCTATCATCACTAAATCCGATAGTGTTTTTCTCAGCCTGTGCAGCACCTAAGTTAGTAGTAAGAATTAGTACACAGTTACGTGCATCTGCTTCTTTACCATTAGATCCTGTCAGCTTGCCATTGTCCATTACTTGCAACAAGATTTGTGAAACATCTGGATGAGCTTTTTCGATCTCGTCAAGTAACAATACACAGTTAGGATTTTCTTGCAATTTAGTAATTAACAATCCGTTGTTTTCGTCGTAACCAACGTAACCAGGTGGTGATCCAATTAGTTTAGCAACGCTGTGCTTTTCCTGATATTCTGACATATCAAAACGTACAAGTGTTACTCCTAATTGTTTAGCAAGTGATTTTGCTGTTTCAGTTTTACCAGTGCCTGTCGGACCCATAAACACAAATGCTCCAATAGGTTTATCATCTGGTTTTAATCCTGCTTGTGCAACTAGTATCTTATCAACAATGCCTTCGACTGCTTTATCCTGGCCGTACACATCACCTTTGATGTTCTTTTCAAGGTTTTTAAGATTGTCAGTTTCTTTTTCAGCAACTTGCTCTGTAGGTAAGTTTATAACTTTAGCAAGTTCAAACTGTATTTCCGCACCGTCAACAATTTTATCACCTGTAACTTCCTTTAAATTAAATCTCGAACATGCAAGATCAATTAAGTCAATTGCTTTATCTGGCAATTTCTTATCACTTTGATATTTAACACTTAGTTTGATTGCTTCTGCAATAGCTTCGTCGGTAATAGTAGTTTTATGAAACTCTTCGTAATACTTTTTAATACCATGTAAAATATCTTTAGTAACTTCTGGACTAGGCTCGTCAACTGTTACACGTTGGAATCGACGCATTAATGCACGATCCTTTTCAAAGAACTTGCGATACTCATCCCAAGTAGTTGATGCAACAACTTTAATGTTACCTTTAGCAAGAGCTGGTTTTAGCATGTTAGCTAAATCATTTGCACTATTACCGCCACCACCTGATCCAGCACCACTAATCATATGTGCTTCGTCGATGAACATAATAGTTTTGCCTTTGCCTTTAAGACCTGCAAGTACTAATTTAAAGCGTTCTTCAAAGTCTCCGCGATACTTACTACCTGCAAGCATACTACCAATGTCTAACATGAATACTTTATATTCTTTTAAAAACTCTGGAACAGTTCCTTGCACAATATTCCAAGCAAGGCCTTCTGCAATAGCAGTTTTACCAACTCCTGGATCACCAACAAGTAAACAGTTATTTTTATTACGTCTGCCTAATGCAAGTGCAATAGTATCTAACTCAGCCTCGCGACCAATTACAGGATCAATCTTTTCTTTTACAACTTCTTGATTTAAGTCAGTTGTAAACTGTCTCAATGCACGTTGTGCTTCGCCTGACATTTCCTCGTCTTCGATACTTGTTTCTAATTCTGCATTAATGTATTCTGCAAATGTATCTTTTTTAAGACCGCTTTGCTCTAAAAAGTAATTACTAATAGATTTCTTTTCAGACATAATACTTAACATAACATCTACTAGTTCAATAGTATTACGTCCAGCAAATAGTACTTGTGTAAATGCTCTATTTAAAACTCTTTCAACGGCTTGCGTTTTTTTAGGTTTGTATTTTGTTAACTCAATTTTTAATTCGTCGCACTTCTCTTTTAGATGATGCTCTAGGTGAGATTTAATATAATCTACATCAGCACCATACTCTTTTATAACATCATAAAACGGATCACTGCACAGCATACTAAACAATAAATGTTCAATAGTGACATACTCATGTCTTAGTTTCTTTGCATCTGTAATCGACTTATCAAATACTAACTGTAACTCTTGACTCGGTTCAACCATTGATATACCTTTTTTCTCTTTTAATTTTCTTTTTCATTGCCATTCCTAATTTTAGTTTAGAAACACGATCGGTAAATTCTATACCTTGCAAGTGATCGTATTCGTGTAAGAATACTCTTGCATCATACCCTTCAAGTACTATTATACACTCTTTTGCGTCTGCGTCAAGAAACTGTGTTACCAATTTAATTGGTCTTTTGACATTTAATATTAAATTAGGATAACTTAGGCATCCTTCATACTTTGAATCTGTTTCTTCTGATATCTTTTGTATCACTGGATTAATAACTGCAAATGCTTCTTTTAGTTCGCTATGCTGTGTTGGTCGCATTACAAAAATTTGTGCATCTAATCCAACTTGGTTAGCACTAATGCCTATACCTTTATGTAGGTCCATTAGGTCAACCATCTCCTGAGCTGTTTGAATAGCGTCAGTTGTATCAAAGTCAAACGGCTTAACTTGTTTTGTAAGCCAACTACTGGGTGCGTAAATTAATTCCATTTTTAATCTCTTCTATCCTTCTTAATTCGTCATTAGTTAATTTAGGGGTTACTGCTTTAATCTTAACATATAAATTCCCTCTGTTGTTATAGGTATTTACTCGTGGCAGACCGTGTCCGGTTATATTCATGGTAACATCATTATTTGTGCCTGGAGGAACAGTAAGAGCAAGTTGTTTATTTTCAGGTGTGTGTATCGTTACTGATTTACCTAAAATCAAATCAAATATATCAACAATTACTTCAGTATACAAATGTTCACCGTCTCGCTTCCACTTATGAGGAGTTGGTATAGCTAGTTGTACTTGTAATGTTCCTCTAGGTATTCCGGGTATACTATCATCGCCGTAGTTTGGAAACTGTACAGTGTCACCGTGTTTCATGCCAGGTGGAATTTTTACATCTATTACTTCGCCACGACCATTAGGTAAGTTATATGTAATTGTTGCAGCACATCCTGTGTACACTTCAGCAAATGACATTCTATATCCAATACGCATGTCTTTGTTGCGCATCGGTTGCCCAGGGCGCATGAAACCAAAGTTAGCAAATATATCGTCAAAAGAATGACCACCTTGCATGTTACCTGTATTAGCATGATATTGTCGTTGGGGGTTATCATACGCCGCACGTTTTTGTGGGTCTTTTAATATACCATACGCTTCGCTAACTTTTTTAAATTGTTCAGCATCACCGCCCCTGTCGGGATGGTGTTTCATACTTGCTTGCTTGTATGCTTTTTTTAAATCTGATTCAGAAGCGTTTCTAGGAACACCTAGTATAGAATAATAGTCCATACAATTACTTATCGCATGGACTATTTAGGTTTTGTATTAATGATTTACTTTTTAGATATTGCTTCTTTAGCATAGAACGCTGCTACAATTGCTGCAACTGATACAAAGTAAGTAGGAGCCATTGATCCTAGTACTGTCGATGCTTGATCTAAGCCTGCAAATACTGATGCTACAACTGCGAACGGATATAGTAGCATACCAAATAGTGCAAACCAAGCCATGTTACGTTGTGCATCACGCATTAGGTCTTCGTCTTCTAAACGCTTGCGTTTGAACTCAAGGTCCATTGCCATTTCTTCTGCAGAGATGTGTCCATCTCCGTTTGCGTCCATTGCTGCTGCAACTGATTCGTCAACTGTTACTGTTTTCTTTTCTGCCATTTTATTTTCCCTCTAGTTTAGCAATACGAGCTTCTAGCTCGTCGATCTTCTTAGTTACATGAGGGTATTTTTTACGCCAAGCGTCCGTAGGCTGCTCAAACCAAGTCAATCCCCATCTTACAACTAAGAAGTCTAAGAATTGATCTAGTTTAGCATAGCACCAGAGTCCTGCTTTTGTATCTTTAAAATAAGCTAGAAAGGCAGCACCTGCTAGTGCGCCAAGTATACTTGTGTATATCCACAAAGTATCGCCCGTAAGTCGTTCAATTAAATCCCACATAATAAGCCCTTTTGTTTACTATATGTATTTATTATTATTTACTTTTTAAGAGTGAATGATTCACCACAGCCGCAGGTAGCGTCTTCCCAGGGATTTTTGAATTGGAATCCTTCGTTGAGTCCTTCTTTGACATAATCTAGATGAGTTCCATCTATCATCACTAGTGACTTGTTATCAACAATAATCTTTATGCCGTTTGAGTCAAACATAGTGTCATCGTCATTAACATCGTCAACAAACTCTAACACATACGCATACCCTGAGCAACCAGTAGTTCTTACCTTAACTCTAAGTCCTAGACCTTTGCCGCGATTTTCTAAAAAGCCAGTTACACGTTCTGCACCAACATCAGTAATTGTTATCACTTAGATTTGTAATCTGCAATAGCGGCTTTGATAGCATCTTCTGCTAGTACTGAACAATGTATCTTTACTGGGGGTAGAGCAAGTTCAGTTGCAAGGTCTGTGTTCTTTATCTCACTTGCGCCTTCTAATGTCATTCCTTTAACCCATTCAGTAAGTAAGCTACTACTTGCAATAGCACTACCACAACCGTATGTTTTAAACTTAGCATCAGTGATTATGTTATCTTCTACTTTAATTTGCAAGCGCATAACATCGCCACAGGCAGGAGCTCCTACCATTCCAGTTCCAATGCTGTCATCTATTTCCCACTTACCAACATTACGAGGGTTTTCGTAATGGTCCATCACCTTATCTGAATATGCCATATTATTTTCTCAGTTTAAAAATATCGTTGCGGCTTAGTTCGCCTGCGTATAACTCGTATTTGTACAAATTAGTTTCGAGTGTTATTCCATTAAAACTCACTACTTTTTCGTTAGAAGTTTTATCTTCTTCTATCTTACGCTTTAATGTACTTAGACTATCCCAATTAGTTTTCTTAGTATAATCCATACTTTAAATCTCTTTTAATGTATTAGTCTATTATAGCAAAACTATTCTTGCTTGTCAACCGCTTCGGGCTTAACAGCTTCTTCGTAGTAAACAATGATTTGTTTTTGCTGTTCGATGTAGCGTCTTAGTTCTGCAAAGTTTAAACTAAGATTTTCATAATCTTTAACTGAGATAGCAATGTAGGCGTCACTGCCATTCTTTGCTTCAAATTCTTTTTTAAATTCTTCAAGGTTGCCAGCAGATACTACATAGATTTTAACATCATTAAGTAGTACTCCTTTTGGACGGGCAACAATTGGTACAGTTGTTTTTACAGTATTAGTTACTGTTACTATCTGCGGTTCCGGCATCATCGAGCTGCACCCTATTAGGGTCAGTGATAATAATAAGATCATCCCAAAGTTTATCAGTCGCATTTTGCATCCTCTTTTCGATCAACCCCGGCTTTTTATTTGCCAAATGCGTAAGGTTGTGTTTTTGTAAAGTAGCACGAAGTTCGTCTCCGTACTTTTCTGCTGTTTGTAATTCAGCTTGCAGGTTAGCATTTAGTTCTGCATTGCGAAACACGTCTCTTTGTAAAGTAGCAATACTATCTTCGCTAATTTGTACTGCTACTTCCATTTTTGCAACATTATCTCGTGCTGTTTGTAAATCACTTTGTAGTTTTTGAACATATAGATAACCCATACCGGCAGTTGCAATAACTGTCATTACCATAGCAATTTTAATAGCACCAAACATAGTTTATCCTAAAAGTTTTTCTAGTGTCATTGGGCCAGCAATACCGTCAGCAACTAATCCGTTAGCAACTTGCCATGCTTGCAGCGCACGTTCTGTTCCTGGACCAAATGCTCCATCTGCTCCAACGCCTAATGCTTCTTGCATCATTTTAACGCCTTCACCTTTACATCCTTTACGTAGTACACCAATGTCATCTACATCAAAGTCGTCATCGCCTGCATCTTCTGTAATGCTTACTGGGTTACCAAATACTTCCATTGCTTTCTTATAACGTGATTGGCGATCTGCAAGTCCAATGTTACCACCGTTAATCTTTTTAGTCATCTTTGTTACATCATCTGTGTCAGCAATGTTATTAAGTTTATTACTATCCCAGAACCAGCAAGCACTTTCAACGGCGCCTTTTGGAGTTGCAACATATATTGCCGCCTCTTCTGCACTAATGTTAATACTAGCACCAAAGCGTGTATAGTTGTCACGACCAGTAAGTTGCTTTAGACCACGCCCACGGAACTTCCATCCATCACCTTCTTGTACGTTGCCCATTTTGTATTTGCGGAATGTGTCGTTGTATACACGATTAGCAATCATCTCTGGATTACGAGCATACTCTGCTGCATCAGCTTTAGGAGCAGAACCAAAGTAACGTCCAAACACTGCTTTGAGTGCCTTTTCACTATAGTTTAAGTTTTCTGATAAACTACGAAAGTTGTTTGATTCGTGTGCGCATTGGCTAATAAAGTGCGCCATGCGTCTTTCTGTGTTAATACCATATTTAGGTAGTACATCTACTAACGCAGCATGCCATGCATCTACATCCTTGTTGCCCGGTATCATCGCGGCCAAGTGTTCTTTCTTTAGTTCAAACATTAAATTATTTCCTCTTTAAAACAAGAGCCTTGTCTTCGTTTTCAAAAACAAGACTATTTCCGTACTTACTTATATTATAGTTACCCAGATACTTAGTTAAAAATAGTATTTCTGGATAAGATTCCATTATATCAAATTTGCCATCTATATTTTCTAGTACTTCCTTTTTATCGCCAAATTCTACGAATTCAAATGCTAAAGGATCTGCATAAACTTTTTTACAAATAATTGTGTTTTCAAGCATATCTACACTATCGATATAGCCTTTGCTAAAAAAGTTCTTATAATTTTCCATTGTATTTTGGTTTCTAGTTAGTCCGTAATTGTTAGGATCCTTCGGAATAAAACTGTCTAGATTTTCCATAGTGGCATCTTTGCTGGTGAAATTCTTATAGTATCTAAATTTTAAATTATCAAGTCCTGCTATCTTTTTTACACCGTCTAAAACTTCGTAAATATTATCAGCTATATGTCTGTTCCTTTCCATTTCAACAAATACTTTATAAGTACCGTCTGATTGTTCTCCAGCTGTTGCATCAGCATCGAGTATAAAACTATAACCGCCCTCTAAAAATTTAACAAGATCGTCGGCTGGTGCTTTATCTCTTACGCTAAAACTTAATGTTACTATGTCTTCGTCATCACCCATTTTTGACTTAAATGAATCTATTTCAAAAATGTCAAAAAGCATAGCTTTTAGATCGCCTGCACGTAGTCCCATTAAATTGTACCTCCTGTAGCTGCTTCCTCAGGCGCCGCCGCGGCCATATCTGGTGCTGGTGCTCCGGCTCCGGCTAATGCGTCAGCTGGTTGCTCTGCTTGTGGACCAGCATCTGTTTCTACTGCAGGTTCATTATTAAGATCCATACGCTCTGCATATGATCCGTAAATACTTGCTATAAGTTTTTTAGGCATCATAATTTCTATTATCCATACAGGGCTTCTATCTAGTTTGCCCTTGCGTGTTCCGGGTCGAATGTCTTCAGGCTTACGAATTGTGCGTGGCTTTGTAATGTATGACTTTTGGTAACTAATTTTACAGTCGTAATCTAACAGACGCTTGCCACCCATTGGATCAGGCATTTTTGCTCTAGGCCAAAAGAACTTACAAGTGACCCAATGTCTATCAATTTTTGGTCCTTCGGCAAGTTCACCGTCTTCCCAATTTTGATACACGTAAAGATCTAATTCATCTAAGACTCTTTCAAAATCTTTCAACACTTGAAATGAAGTATTACTATCATAGATGTTTTCTACGTTTTTAATTATATCATATATATTTTGCATATTCGCTTCCAAAACTTTATTATACTTATTTATCGTTCATAATCATTAACTTTGAGCTTTTGATATTAGTCACAGGACTAAATACTTTTGTAGGGCAGTAGCCCATTTGGGCATTGCTCTACTTACATCAATCCATGTAAGGAGGACACTTAATGGGTGCAAAGCGAAAGTCTCAAAAGAGACAATCAGACTCCAACTACAGTAACGTAGTTGAATTCACAAACTTCAAAAAACAAAATCAAGTAACTATTCTTCCAAGAAACAAAAATCAAGAAACATACACGCTAAAACTGTTAGATCCAACGAAAGACATAGTCTTCGGAGTAGGTCCTGCAGGAACCGGTAAAACACTGCTTGCAGTGCAGGTGGCTGTAAAAATGTTTAAGGAACAGGCAGTTGACAAGATTATCGTTACAAGGCCAGCAGTATCGGTTGACGAGGATCTTGGGTTTTTACCAGGAACGCTAGAAGAAAAGATGGCGCCTTGGACAAGACCAATTTTTGATGTATTAAAAGAATATTTTAATGCAGCTGAAATATCTGGAATGATTGCAGAAGGTATTATTGAAATATCGCCATTAGCATACATGCGTGGGCGAACATTTAAGAATAGCTTTATTCTTGCAGACGAAATGCAAAACGCAACAGAAAACCAAATGAAGATGCTATTAACACGATTAGGTGAAGGTAGTATGATGGCAGTTACAGGAGATCTTGCACAAGCAGATAGAATTAAAGATAATGGTCTTATTAGATTTGTAGATAAATTAAAAGTTAATAATTCCACAAGGTTGGACATAGTCCAGTTTGCACAAGGAGACATTGAGAGGCATGAAGCTGTAAAGGAGGTGTTAAAGATATATGGAGATACTTAATTATTTCCTAAAAACATAAACACCCTCAAACTTTTCTCGCCCGGCTAGTTTTTGATTACCAACTCCTGGTCGGGTGTTAAGCATCATTTTAATTGTGCTTACATGTTTAAAGCCTATACGCTCCGCGGTAGCAATCCAATCTTCTACAACTTTAAATTCTTTGCTTCCGTAGGTTTTATAATCTGCAATATTTGTAGCAAATATTCCGTCGCTGTTAAGACCTTTATATATGTTCTCAATAGTAGGTTCAACGTAGCCACCAAACCAATCTTCAAGAGTTTTATAACGTACCATACATTGTGTATCTTCATCTGAATATTTTTCTAAGTTAAAATACGGTGGAGAACTAAATGCAAGATCTATATCAGTAGGTTGGTAATCTTCACTAACACTTTGTATAATGTTTCCCTTTACACCAACTGCTTCATTAATGCACTCATTAAAGTAGTTTAAGTACTTTATAGTTTCTGTATTAGGCTCAACACCAGTGTAATTATATTTCATGTTACTAGCGCCTATGCCTAATAACCGTCCTCCGTAGCCGCAACTATAATCATATACGTTTCCCCATATCACCGGACATAGTTCTTCAACAATAGCTCTAGCATTTTGAGGTTTAAAGTTTTGTACATTTTCACCTGTAACAAGTTCTAATGCTCTACGTAATGCTGTAGGATAAGCTAAGTGATTTCCTTCACGCATTTCATAACAAATGCGTATAGCTCTCTTTAACTTTTTGTCATCAAAAAATCTATCACGTAAACTGTT
>Ga0302114_10002105_pt1 | contig 12857 bp, 6 predicted proteins | sample AG5_Surface_MG_FD_203107 | JGI IMG/M metagenome (GOLD analysis project Ga0302114, IMG submission 203107) | Marine microbial communities from Western Arctic Ocean, Canada - AG5_Surface | ecosystem: Environmental > Aquatic > Marine > Oceanic | place: Canada: Western Arctic Ocean | collected...
CGTGTACAAGTGCGCGAGGAACTGCCCGCTGCGTGGTGATGAAGGGGCGTACCAGGCGGCGCTGGCGCAGATGCTGGCGGCGCACGACATAGTCATCACGCCGCCCCCGCTTCCGGTGTGAGCTTTCGGATGTCAGTTTGGGCAGTTTGGGGCGCAAAAGAACGCGACATCGACTCATTCAGACTTGTTCTCAACGGGATTCAAATAAAATCATCACTTGGACTAATCACTTGGACAGCGCCTCCACGATGGTATCACGAGCGCCGTCCAACGCACCGTCCAGCGCCGTCGCGTCGCGCCCGCCAGCCTGCGCGAACCCCGGCTTACCCCCGCCGCCACCCCCGCACGCCTTCGCCGCCGCGCCCAGCACCGCGCCAGCCTTCAGGCCGCCAGCCTTCTGCACCCCGTCGTCGAAGATGGCGACCAGGCCAACCTTACCGTCCGCACTGCCGCTGCCGAGCACGACGGCGGCGCCAGCCTCGCCGGCGTCGCCCGCGAGCTTCTCTAAAAGGCTCTCCGCCGCGGACTTGAGCGCCGCGGGGTCGACGCCGTCCAACCTCGCCACCAGCACCCTGGACCCGTTGGGGGTAACGACGGCGTCCGATGCGAGCGCCACGGACTTGGCCGCCGCGAGCTCGCCGCGCAGCGCCTCGGCTTCCTTCTGCGCCGCTCGAAGGTCGTCCATCAGCGAACTCACCCGTCTCGCGATTTCCTCCGGGGGCACTCGCAGGGACCCGGCGAGCTCCTTCACGACGCCCTCGCGCTGGTTGAGGAGCTCGACGACGCCCGGGCCGGAGACGGCCTCGATGCGGCGGACCCCCGCGGCGATCCCTGCTTCGGAAACGATCTTGAACCCGCCAATCTCCGACGTGTTACCCACGTGGGTTCCCCCGCATAATTCCATGGACACCCCCGGGACGTCCACGACTCTCACCACGTTGCCGTACTTCTCGCCAAACATCGCCGTCGCGCCGCGTTCCTTAGCCTCCGCGATGGGCATCTCTTCCGCGACGAGGTCGGTGGCGTCGCCGATCCATCCGTTCACGAGGGACTCGATCTCAACGAGCTGCTCCGCGGTGGGACCCGATGGGGCGTTGAAGTCGAAGCGTAAGCGCTCGGTGTTGACGAGGGAACCCGCCTGGGAGACATCCTCGCCGATGACACGCTTGAGCGCGGACTGGAGTAAGTGCGTGGCGGTGTGGTTCGCCTTGGCGCGGCGGCGGGATTCCGCGTTGACCGCCGCGGTCACGGCGTCGCCGACGGTAACTGTCGCGTCTCCGGTCACAACGCACGAGTGCGCAAAGAGCCTACCCCCCGCGGCTTTGCGGCAGTCCGTCACGGAGAGGACCGATCCGTTCGCCAGCTGAATCTCGCCCTCGTCTCCAACCTGCCCGCCGCCCTCGGCGTAGAAAGGCGTGGCGTCGAGCACCACCTCGACCGTTTCCCCCGGCGCCGCCGACTCCACGCGGACCCCGTCGTTGACGATGGCGCGAACCGTGACCGACTGCTCCACGAGGGACCCGTACCCGGTGAACTTGGTGGGCGTCGCGAGCTCGTCCGCGATGGTGGCGAGTAAGTCGCCGGCGGTGACGTCGACGGTGACGCGCGCGTCGCGGCTCAGGTTCCTGGCGATCTCGAGCGCGACTTCGAAGCCCTCGACGTCCACCGCGACGCCCTCCTCGGTGGCGACGTCCGTGGTGATGTCCAGGGGGAAGCCGTAGGTGTCGTAGAGGGTGAAGGCATCGTCGCCGGAGAGCTTCGGGGCCTTAGGGTCCTTCGTTTTAGCCGCCTTGATCATGTCCGCGAGGATTTCCTCGCCGCGGCCCAATGTTTTGGCGAACCGAAGCTCCTCGCGCTCAAACTCGTCGTAAATCTTTCGCGCCCGCTTCTCCACCTCGGCGTCGCACCCGCCGCTAAGACCGACAGCAACCTCCGCGATGGACGGGGTGAACGCCTCGGAACCCTCAGGCGTCTTGACGCCGAGGAGCCGGCCGGCACGAACCACGCGCCGGAGGAGCCGGCGGACGATGTAACCGCGCCCGACGTTACTCGGTAGGACCCCGTCGGAGATGAGGTACGCGACGGCGCGGGTGTGATCGCCGATGACCTTGAGCTTGAGCTTGGTAGCCTCGTCCGCGTCGTCGTAGGATATGTTGGCCATGGATGCAGCCTTGTCGATGATGGGACGGATGAGGTCGGTCTCGTAGTTGTTGGGTTTGCCCTGGAGGATCTGCGCCATGCGCTCGAGGCCCATGCCGGTGTCGATGTTTTTGTTCTTGAGCGGCGCCGTCTTCCCGTTGGCGTCCCTGTTCATCTCCATGAACACGAGGTTGTAAAACTCGATGAAGCGCGAGTCGTCCTCGAGGTCGGCACCCTCGGCACCCCGCTCCGGGTGGAAGTCCCAGTACAGCTCGGAGCACGGGCCACACGGGCCGGTTGGACCCGCGGCCCAAAAGTTATCCGCCTCGTCCATTCGTTTGATGCGTTCCTCCGGGACTCCGACGACGTCGCGCCAGATGGCGAAGGCCTCGTCGTCCTCCCTGAAGACGGAGACGAAGATGCGTGTCTCGTCGAGGCCGTACTCCTTCGTGGCGAGTTCCCACGCGTACTGGATGGCTTCTTTCTTGAAGTAGTCGCCGAAGGAGAAGTTGCCGAGCATCTCGAAGAAGGTGTGGTGCCTCGCGGTGACGCCCACGTTCTCGATGTCGTTGGTCCGCACGCACTTCTGGGTCGTTGTGGCGCACGGGACGGAGCGCTCGGCTTGGCCCATGAACACGGGCTTGAACTGGAGCATGCCCGCGATGGTGAGCAGCACGGTTGGGTCCTCCGGGACGAGCGAGGAGGACGGGAGACGGACGTGGCCCCTCTGCTCGTAAAACTCGAGGAACCGGCGGCGGATGCCGGTGCCGGAGATGTCCTTACCGGCGGCATCCTTGAGGTCGGCCGTCTTGGGCGCCGCCGTCTCGGTGGAGGAGGAAGCCGCGGAGGCCATGGGGCGGATCACGCGCGCGCACTGCACGCCATCCCTTCGGTGCGCGAGCACGCCGGTCCTGCGAAACCTGGATAAAATTGGGCAGAGATGGGAGGTGAGCCTCTCGATCCTTACCGCTCGACGCGGCGAGACGGGGGGCGGGTAAGGGGTCCGGGGGGGCGCGTACCCGACGCCGCGGGCGATGGCGACACCCGCCGTGCGAAGCATGATGCTCGGCGACAGGAGAGTCTGCATTGGAGCCCCCCGGTGCTGTCGGGAGCGCGCCTTTGTGAGTGACGTAGCCAGCGCGAAACGTCGTGTGAGCTCGAGGCGGAAAATTTCAAGGGTTCCGAGGGGCGGAGAGAGAGAAGAAGGTCGACGAAGGAGGCGGCGACCGACACACGTGTGAGCGCGACGCGCCGGAAGAGTCGGAGCGGCGAATCAGGGTCCACTCACGAATCGACGACAGACTGGCAGGGGCCGTCGACAAAACCGCAAAGGCACGCGTTTCCAGTCACGGCGCAGGTGACCGATCGCGCCCCCAGGGTTCAACTCAGAAAACATCCGTCGGGTCAAAATGATGATGGGTGTCAGGGCGTTCAACTCGATCGTCGGGCTCGTGCTTTGCGCGATGCTCGCGGGTGCCGATGCGCAGGTGGTGGACATGCCCGACTTCTCCTACGTCACGTGCGGGAGCAGCCTCAAGCTCCAGCACGCCGGCACCAAGGCCAGGCTCCACTCGCACGAGATCACCTACGGCAGCGGATCCGGTCAGCAGAGCGTCACGGGCTTCCCAAAGCCCAACGACTCGAACAGCTACTGGACGGTCAAGGCGCGGTACGGCGAGCGGTGCGATCTCGGCGTCCCGATCAAGAACGGCGACAAGATCAGGCTCATGCACGCCAACACGCGCAAGTGGCTGCACTCCCACCTCCACCAGTCGCCAATCTCGGGCAACCAAGAAGTTAGCGCCTTTGGCGAAGGACCCAACGCGGACGAGGGCAACGTCGACGACGACTGGATCGTGGAGACGTCCAACCCCAAGGGCTGGATGCGGGACGAGAAGATCCGCCTGAAGCACGCGTCCACCGGTTTGTACCTGCACTCGCACAAGCAGAAGTACGGGCGGCCCATCGCCGGACAGTTTGAAGTCTGCGCCCGGGACGGGAAGGATTCCAACAACCTCTGGCTCGCCGCGGAGGGCGTCTACTTACCCATCGAGGAACCCGAGACGAAGGCGGAGGGTAAGAAGGATGAGCTCTGATGATACCCTCAATTAGTGACGTAGATAATATTCATTCAAAACCAGAGCATCGAGACGTGAAAAGACTTATCGTCGCGGTGTATACGGGACCCGTGTGTCACTACTTGCCGCCTGGCAGCCTGCCCGCGGCGTCGCTCTGCGCCCACCCGTCGGTGTCCACCACCCCTTCGTCGTCCTTCTTCTGCGCCGCCTGCTGCTGCTCGTAGTACTGCTGCGCAGCCTTGTTCGGGTCCCCTTTCATCGTCATCACCACCGGCGTGGGCTCGTTCGGCCGCCTGTTCTTCCACCACGACGCGACAGCCTTGACGCCCTTCTTGGCAACCTCCGCCGCTTCCTCCTTGGACTGCACACCCTGAACGTCCTTCCACAGGTTACCCAGCGTGGACTTGAGGTCGATGGGCCTGAACGCCGCGTGCGCCAGTGACAGCACCACGCCCCACAGCAGGCTACCCAGTAAGTGACCCACCGAACCCTCCGCGATGACCGCGGCGCAGAGCCCGAGGCCCGCGACGGCGCCCAAGCCGCTCTTGGCGGTGTTTCGATCGACACCCGCGACTCGAGTGGCGTTCCAAACCAGATCCTTGCCGCTGCTCTTCATCCACAGTGATAACTCCCCGAGCAGCGTGTCCGAGGCGCAGAGCAGCGCGGCTCCCGTGGCGAGGAGGAACACCACCGCCCCGGGGTTAGCGCCGAAGTGCCGCGGCATGACGCAGTTAATCAGCGCGTACGCCCAGGTCGCGATGAGATAGTTTTGTCTGTAGTACACCGCGTTGGTCTTGATGCGTTCGACCGCCTCCGCCTTGTCCTTCGGTGGGTTTAAGCCGATGCCCTCGACCTCTTTCGCGTCCACGGTTTCCTTCTCGACGTCCATCTCGATGACGGCGGCCTGGGTGCGTACCGCCCAGAACTCTTTCCATGTCTTGGGCGCTTCGTCCCACGGCGCCTTTTTGAGCGTCTTGAACCACTCCGCGAAGTCCATCGCGTCGAAAGGGTTCGTCTCGGGGCTACCGCTGGGAGACGGCGCGCCCGCGGCGTAGGAGCTCGGGACGATGAGATGCCGGCGGCGGGTGGACACGCCGCGCTCGGTGACGCGCGGGCGAGACACGACGCGACGCACCGGACGATCAACATCGTGCCGCGAGACGGTCGTTGGGGAGGATATTTTGCGGGTGGGCCTCGTCGCTCCAGTCGCGAGCGCCGTCCTGGGGGCGAGCGCGGAGGACATGAGCGCGGAAGAGGACATCTCTCTCTCTCTCGAGTGTGTGTGAGAAAGGCCGACGCTGGCTTCAAGCCGATGCGTCCGTGGTGTGGCGCGACTCGCGTGCGCGGGAAGCAATGATTAGATCGGGTGAATGTTCAGCCGTGTTCGAGTTTTCTGAGCTTGTGCACTAAAAAGTCTCTGCCTATCCGCGAGGGTCGTACAACTCGCGCGGGTTCTTCAGCGCGCGTTCTATGCGCGAGTCCAGCGTCTCCCTGGTCACCCAGTTCCTGCTATCGATCAGCAGCTCCTCCTCCCGCGCCGTCCGACGCAGGTGCATCACGAACTCCTTCTGCCGCCGCTGGACGGTTTTTACGCGCAGCTCGCGCTCCTTCTCCCGCAGCCTCACCTTCTCCCGTTTCGCCGCCGCCACAGCCTTCTCCGTCCGTCTGATGCCCTTGAGCCTCTGACGCTCCGCCTTCTCCTCCTCGATCCTCGCGCGCTCCGCCTTGAGGCGTGCCTCCTCCTGCTTAGCCTCGGCGGCGAAGTCCGCCGCCCAACGCTTGCGCTGCTCGTTGAGCTCCTTGTTCCACTCCCGTCTCTGATCGGCCCATACATCTTTGCGTTCCTCGAACGCGGTATCCACGTCGGGGTTGGCGTCGTCGGATCCGCCGTCTGCGGACTGTGCCGCGAAGGTTCGCATCGATCCAACCCCGGCCCCGCGCGACTCCGACGCCAGGACCAACGCGCGTTGCGCCACTCGTCTGACGAGCATCATCGCCATCTTTTTCCCAACCGCTGAACCGGTATCAACTCAGGATGTCTGGGCGTACCTACGTCTCGCGGATGTCTGCGCGTACCTACGCCGCTGTGTCGCTTCGCTCCGACCTCGCGGCGCCGGATCGCTGATGAGCGCTGGGTGTGAAGGCGCTCCCGAGTTGTGAGGCCTTGGGAAAACCAGATTTTAGGTTAGGGTTCGAGATTTCGATTTCATTTTGGCAACGCGTCTGCAACAAAAAGCATACGAGCCGTCGCCAAAAAACCCATTTGGCAGAAAAACTCTGACCGCGACGCATACGAAATCGGTCGGTCGAATGGCCAGAAACGCGACGCTTTATAAGTTCAATTTCTCGACAACTGCCAACTTGCCATTCGGCCTCTGTAGCACAGTCGGTAGTGCGTCGGTCTCATACACAATAAGCTCTAGGAGAATTCCTAGTTCCATTTCCGTTCAGGGTGAAAGCCCTGTTCAGAACCCGATCATCTTCCCCAACCATCATGGTTGGATAGTTTACTCATTGAGTAATCCGGAGGTCTTGAGTTCGATCCTCAACGGAGGCAGCTTTCTTTTTTGTTTGCATTCTGAGAACACAGAACGACGCCTCACAGTCTCAGCTACGCCCCGGCGAAGTTTCACATCGATCCGTGCGTTGTGGAGGCGTCGGCGCGCTCGCAAAGAGGCGGCATGCGATGCTGTGGAAAAAAATCAGATATGCTATTTCTTGGCGTTGGTCATCACTGATTTACACACGATTATGTGCATTCAATTTTATTTTCTATTTGCTATATGGCGAGCAGTCAGATTTAGTGCTACGATCTTTTTTTTCCTCTCTCGTTTTGGTCGCAGGATCGGCAGCCACATCACAATTTAGGGGAGCACCCCTTTGGTCGTGGCTGTAGGCAGACCAGGGGAGTCTCTGACGACATGGCGACGTCGTTGGAGGTGCAGAACATATTCGGCGTGGCATCAGGCCACGCCGAGTTTTGCGATGCGCACACGGTGGTGAGTCCCCCCGCGCGCGATTCCAAACACGGCCCCGGGACCCACGCTCCTTTCCCAACCCACCCGAGCCTTTTTTGGGTTCGCGGGTTGACAATCATCGTCCTGACCGCTCGTCCCCGTCCCACCCATTCCCGTTCCGTTCCCCAGGTCACCCAGGTGGGCAACGCCCTGAGGCTCTACGACGCCGACGCGCGCACCGCGCGCTTCCTCGCGGGCGCGGGAACCGGGATCTCGTGCTTCGCGACGAGCCCCGCGAACGGTGGGATGGTCGCGTACGCCACCAAGGGACCCGGCGCGCCCGCCGTGCACGTCCACGCGCTCGACTCGGACCTGTCAACGCTGGGTTCGCTCACGAAGTGCGACGCGAGCGTCGGGGTCAGCGCGCTCGCGTTCTCCCGCGACGGTAAGCTCCTCGCGCTCGCGTCCACCGCGCCCGACCACAGGCTCAGCGTCAGGCGATCCGACGCCCTCGACGATGAAGTCGCGAACTCACCGCTCCACGCGGACGCGGTAGGGATCGCGTTCAACCCGTTCAACGCGCACGATCTGCTCGTCACGTACACGCCGGAAGGGACGCTGAGCGATAACCCGGGCGCCGCGATTCACGCCATCGAGCGCGCGTGGGACAAGCTGATCGCGACAGTCAAGAATCTAAACGTGAAAACCGCGGGCGTCGCGCCGGGATCAGTCACCGCCGCCGCGTGGTCCCCAAACAACACCGTGTGCCTCGGTACCGACGGAGGGGTTCTTCTGGTGTGCTCGCCGCACGACGGGCAGGTGCTCGTTCCGCCCGGTGAGGTCACGCACCGCGTGAATGAATGCTTCGACGCGGGGGAGGCAAAGCCGGCGGGACACGGACACGCGTGGGCGGCGACACCGCGACGCGCGCCGATCGACGCCATCGCGTTCACGAGGCGACACGCGGTGCTCGCGGGTCGCGGCGGTTCGCATTCCAGCGGTTCGTATACCGGCGGCGTGGCCCTCAGGTTCCACGCGCACCCGAACGCGAAAGCCGGAGCCGTTTTCGATCGCGAGGTTTTAGTCGGCGACGTCGGCGAGCGCGCGACGTTCGTGAGCGTGGGGGGCGAGAGGTTCCAGTCCGCCGTCGTCGCGACGGACCGCGCGGGGATCTACCTCGTCAACGTCGAGGATGGTGTCAAGGAGGGGGAAACCACGGAGGAAACCACAAAGGAGGAGGTCTCTTCCGACTCGACATCCTCGTCCGCGTCGTTTGGCGCGGCTGAGAAGATCGGGACACACCACTCGGGTTCCGCGATGGGCGCGGTGGCCCTCGCGGACGGCGCCGCCACATGCGGCGTCGACGGCACCGTACGCGGCTGGGACCTCACCACCGGCGAGTGCGCGTGGACGATTGACGCGGGCGGGTCGGCGCAGGCGGCGTGCTCGGCCGGTTCACTCGCGAACGGCTGCGACGTCTTTGCCGTCGCGTCGGCGGGGGGCGTGACCCGAGTGTACCAGTGCCCGGGCGGCGTGACGCACCACCCGAAGCTCTTACTCCGCGTCAGGCTCACGAAGTCCGCGCCCGACGCCTTCGCGGTGTCCCCGTCCGGATCCCACGTCGCGGTCGCCGGGGATGAGAAGGACGGGTGCTGGTTCATCGAGGTTGCTAAAAACGCGGACACGGGGGTGAGCAACGCGAGGGTCGTGGGCCGCGTCGCGTTCCCGATCAACTTTGGCCGTGCCGTCGCCGCGTGCTGGACCTCGGACGACCAGCTCCTGGTCGCGGGGCCGAACGCGACAGTCGCCGTGGTGACGCCTCCGGCGACTGGCGCGCCCGCGGGTGACTCTTCGAACGAGTGGACCGTCCCGGACGCCCCTTCGGTTCGGTCGGTGAAGCTCGAGCTCCCCCTCGTGGCCATCGCGGGATCGGGGGGTAAGGGACAGTTTGCGGGAATCGCGTCGGATCGTTCGGTTCGAGCGTACGCGCTCCCGAGCTCGGGCTCGACGGATACGCTCAAGCCCGATTGGAGTAAGCCCGGGGGCGTGGGTAAAGCGATCGGCGGCGGGCTCATCGCGGCCGGCGACGCCATCGCGGTCGCGAACGCCGACGGCAAGGTTTCGATCTGGAGCAAGGACCGCGTGACTTCCGAGCTCGCCGCGCACGATTCGCAGAGCGGCGGCGCCGTCGCGGTGGTCGCGGCGCCCGGCGGGAGGCTGGTCACCGCCGGCGACGACGGCGCGGTGATCGTCTTCAAAAACGCCTCTTCGTTCCCCGAGGTGAAGGTGGACGACGCGTTAGTCGCGGCCGCGGAGAAGGCGAGGGCGAAGGGGCGCACGCACGCTTCCGGGCCTCTTCCGGATGAACCCCGAGACGACCCGGACGAACCCGTCTTCAAGGACCAAAAGCCCGCGGATGCGGAAGCCGAGACGGAGGATACGGAGTCCGAGGTTGTCGCGGTCGCCGCCGCGGACGAGGACGATGACATCCCGGAGGTGGCCGCGGCGAAGGCTGCGACGCTCGAGAAGGTCAAGGCGTTGAGGTCAAAGCTCGAGGAGACCATCAAGCGAAACGAGGACGCCGACGAGCTCGAGCGGATCCCGCGCGAGGGCTTGCTCATCGACGAAAAGTTCCGCGACGAGCTCATCGCCGAAGGGGACACGCGCGTCGCCGCGGCCAAAGAGGTTCTCGCACGGGATACCCTGTACACCGACTACCTCGGCGCGAAGATCAAGAAGGAGTGCTGGGATACCATGGCCACGCACGGGTCCGCCGTCGTGGGGTTTAAGGATCACGATACCGTAGTTTACAACTACCCCTTGATGGTGGAAGACAGGCGCGCTGTGCTGGCGAAGGGCGTGGCGTTCCTGCGACGGATGGAGATGGCTGAACAGGAGTACCTCGCGGACCAAGGGGAGATCCCGGCGACGGATCTGTTTGACCTTCGCGTGGACCTCCCCGCCTCCGCCGGGGGCGGCGGCGACGGGAAAAAGAAGAAGAAAAAGACTGAGGACGAGGAAGAGGAGGAGGCGGCGGCCGCGGCCGCGGCGGCGGCGGCCAAGTCCAAGGCTAGCTCGTACGAGTCCCTCCTCTACGATCAGTTCAAGGTGTACCCGCCCCGGCGGAAGATCACGCAGACGGTGGTGTTGCGGATGACGACTCGCGAGATTCGACGGGCGTTCAACGCCGACTACGATCACATGGTGGGCATCAAGAACGGGTACATGGACAGGCTGGGCGACCTCAACATCCGCATCGGCGACATCAGGCGTGAGCTCAAGGGTTGGGCGGACACCACCGACGACGGCGCGCCGGTGTTCAGGCCCACCGTCGAGCTCGTGGAGATTGAAAACGCGCCCGTCACGGTGAAGGATTCGGAGATCAAGTCGCAACGCTGGCTCTCCCCGGAGGACCGCGTCAAGAAGGAGGCGGAGGATGCCGCCGAGGCTGCTCGACTCGCGGGCCGCGGCGCCAACGACCCTTCCGAACGCGCGCTCAAGGACATGATGGGCGGGCAGCTCGAGAACGACGAGGCTGGCAAGCAGGCGGAGGAACTCCCCAAGCCGGACTGGATGCTCGAGACGGACCCGGACGACTACGGCGACGAGCAGAAAAAGGCGGCGAGGGAATACGACAAGAAAAACAAGGTTTTCCAAGAAGACCTCGCCAAGAAGCGCAGGCTTCTCGACGCCGAGCTCCGCAAGACCCGTCAGGAGGCTGCCGACATCGTCAAGACCTGGGACCAGGAGCTCGCCGAGTTTTCCGCTCGCAAAAACGAAACCGACGCTACGCTGGCGCGACTGGAGTCGTGGCTGGTGGCGTGCGCCCACGAAGTCGAGGTGGGCGCCGACGACGACGTCCGCATCGAGCTCGAGCTCAACGTGGAGCTCGCGCTGGTTACGGAGAAGAAGGCGACGAGCGCGTCGGCGGTGGTGGAGTTCCAAGCCACCGTCGACGCCGCGCAAAAGCGGCTTGACGCGTGCGTCGAGCAGGACAAGAAGCTCGAGACGAACTTCATCCGCGCCCTCGGCGACATCGACGAGGACGTCATCAAGAAACTCCTCAACCTGTACAAGCGACGCAAGAACCCCGTGCGCAAGGAAAAAGGTGGTAGCCGCGCGAGCCAGGGCTTGCGAGCCGCGGGGCGACGGGTGTCGCGCGCGGGCGCCGCCCTTCGAGCCGCCGACAAGCTCAAGTCCTCCAAGGGTGCCGATTCCCTCGCGGCGGCGGCGGCGGCGATGATCGCCAAGCCCCCGGCGCAGGCTGGCGGGGAGGAGGACGCCGCCGCCGCGGCTGACAGCGTCGTGCTCGCGGCGCACGTCGACCCGTTCCACGGCGCGGTGGGCGGGCCCGCGGCGGAGCTCGGGCATAAGCCGAGGCTGCCCCCCGTGGACCCGCTCGATCCCGAGCACGACAAGAGCGAGGATATCCGCGACAAGGACTGGGAGAAGCTCGTGGAGCACAGGGTGAAGAAGATTGAAAAGGAGGCTGAGCTCCGCGGGATTCGAGAGGATATGGACGAGATCCAGTCGTACATGTTCAGGCTCACCGAGAAGGACGCCGCGCTCCAGGCGAGGATCGACGAGCTCGAGGCTGAAGTCGCCGAGCACGCCGAGAAGCGCTTTGCGAGGCTCTACGACTTTTTGGTACCAGTCACCGTGAAGCAGGGTTGGGCGGAGGCGATCTTACCGGACCTCACGCCGACCGGTCTGGAGGTGACCAAGGCTGCGGAGGCGGACGTCATGCTCATCCAGCGCGACGTGGTCAACACGCTGAACAACTCCATCTTCAAGCACTGCGAGGGCAAGGTGAAGCGGCTCACCGCGATTAAGGATTTCAAAAAAGGAATTTACGACTTGGAGTGGGAAAACGCTCGGCTCAACATGGAGGCTGACGACTTGGTGGCCAAGATCAAGGAGCTCCAGATGACCCGCGCGGACTCCGCGTTACTCCCGGACATCCTCTACGATCCCCTGGACGTCAAAACGGAGGAGGATGCCCTGAGCGAACGCAAGAAGAAGGAGATGGACTCGCTTCAGCGGCGGGTCAACCACGCGGTGAAGCTTCACGCCCGGCTTTTGGCGGACAAAAAGAAGGAGGTCCAGAAGGTTCGTCGTAAGATCGAGAGCATCACCGCGCAGAACGAGGACATCTCACTCCGGGCCGCCGAGATGCGGGAGAGCGTGTCGGACTACGAGCGCATACGCGACGGGCGCGGCGGAGCGGCTGGGGGCAAGGACAACAACGCCGTCGCCGCGGAGAAGAAGATGCGATCCGTCGTGGCGCAGAGCAAGCTGCAGCACATCGCCCGCGCGCAGGCTGAGGAGCTGGCGGTGCTCCAGGATGAGGTGGAGCGGCTCAGGCTGCGCACGTTCCCGTCGTTCGTCGAGCGGACGGACACGGTTCGGCTGCCCGACATACACGCCAGGCCCACGGGGCGTCGCCAATATTAGAAACCAATTTGACTACATACTTAGCTAAGGTCTATACCTTCCCCAGGAGCCACTTGATGCCGTCGTCGAGGCCGTCCCCGGTCAGCGCGCTGCACGCCCCTATGTGCCACGCCCTCGAATCGCACACCGCCCCGGTCAGGTCTATGTCACCCGCGATGGCGGCGGCGCCCTTCGCCGCCGGCAAATCGCTCTTGTTCGCAAAGACCAACAGCGGCGTCCCCTTTAAGTC
>Ga0302114_10002107_pt1 | contig 12850 bp, 8 predicted proteins | sample AG5_Surface_MG_FD_203107 | JGI IMG/M metagenome (GOLD analysis project Ga0302114, IMG submission 203107) | Marine microbial communities from Western Arctic Ocean, Canada - AG5_Surface | ecosystem: Environmental > Aquatic > Marine > Oceanic | place: Canada: Western Arctic Ocean | collected...
GCGTGCTTGAAAAACTTAGCCACCGTGCTCGCCTCGAGCGGATCGGGCAACAGGCCGATCTCCTGCATGTACGCGAGTCCCTTCTTCGGTGATTTGTTGAAGTGCTCCGCGCAGGATATGAGCCGGCGCTTGACGTCGCGGTTACGTCGCAGCCTGTGCGCGCGTTGCACGCCGCCAGGCATGCCGCTCGCGGCGTCCGCCCCGCCGTCGACGGCGCTCCACACCTCTTTCGCGTCGAACGCGGCGCCAGAACCGACGCCATTAGCGCCTGAACCGACGCTGCTTGGCGCGGTGAAGTCCACCTCGCCGTCCACGAGAAACCCGTCGACGGGAGGCGCGTCCGCGCTCCTGTCCGCGATCCCACCGACGATCGCGAGCAGCCCCTCGAGGCACAGCAAGTTGGTCTGGCCCACGCCGGATCCCTCTCGAGGAAACGCGCTCCTCGAGAGCAGCGCGCAAACCTCCTCAAAAAGGTTCGGCCGCTCGAGGTCGCAGTCGTAGTTGACGTACAGGTCAGGGACAAACTCGGGCTGGCGGCACAGGTCCACTATGCATTCCAGCGCGATGCGTTGGGACTCCGCGAGGTTCGTGTCCTGCCCGGTGTTGGTTTTGGCGCCCGGAACCGCGGGTTTGGGCCCCTCCGCGAGGGGAAGGAGCACCACTCGCAGAAACGCTTCCAGCTGGAGCTTTAAATCGTGGTGCATCACCATGTACATCTGGAGCACCGTCGCGGCGGTCGCGGCGAGCACCGGGGGGTTACCCGCGGGCGCCACCGCGAGCACCGCGCGGGACAAATCGTCCTGCACCAGCGTCAGCAACGCGGGATGCTTGGCGAAATCGTCACCGGCCGATTCCAAACTCGAAAGAACCAGCTGAAGCCCAAACGCGCACATCGTCTCCGCGTTCTCATCCGCCGGATCGTCCAGCGAGATGAACGAGCACGCGAACCGGAAAATCTCGAGCACGCACGCCAAACCGAATGGTTCGCCGTGAGGCGTGAACTCATCCGCGGCAGCCGTCGCGTCCGCCCTCGGGCTGATCACCTCGTTCTCTTTATTCGTATTTGCCGCCAAACCTTCGTCCCCCTTCGAGTCGGCACCCGCACCTCCTGCTGAGTCGGCACCCTCCTGGGGACGCGGGGACGTGGGGGATGCGGGTGTGTGTGGAGGGACGGGTGCGTCGATGTGGTGCGCGTGGTTAAGCGCGTCGCTGAGCCGCGGCAGCCTCTTGAACACGGATTGGACAATCTCTCGGAGCGTGTGCCTGGAGAGGTTGCGTAGGAGCGCGGATTCCTTGCCGCTCTGGTGCCCGATCCTGTAGCACGCCTGGACGATGTTGCACACGTCGTCGTCGGAGAGCAGGGCGCCCGTTGGGCACCGCACGGACTCGAGCAGGACGTGGAGAATCTTGGAGAGGACCACGTCGTCGTTGTCGGGATCCGTCGCCTCGAACCTGCACAGCGTGACGGCGTCGGCGATGCAGTGCATGGCCTCCGCCGCGTCCGGGTTGTGCTCGCTGATGAGTCCGTGCTTCAGAACCTTGTGCACGGCGGACAGCGCCATCCTGCGGGGGGAGAGGTGGGACGGGAGGGACGTGAGTGGTGGCGCGCTCGGACATTTTTAACGGGGAGGGACGAGCGCGCGTCGCGCGATGGAGAGGCGCGGGCGGGGGCGCGGATCGTGGTCAATCGCGGCGTCGACGCCGGGCTCGGGACTCGTGAAGGCGAGATCTCGCCCTCGGACGCCGCTCCGCGTGGATTCGACCGCCTCCGAACGCCGATCTCGCGTCCCGGGATCGCGCCGCGGGAGGGAAAAACGACGCGGGTCCCAGATCGGACCGCGGTGCTCACCCCGTGATTGGCCCGCTGGTCTCGACGCTGCGCACCACCTGCAGGAACGGCGCGAGGTACGCGATGGGCGACACCTCGTCCCAGTTCCTCCACGTGAACAGCCGCCGGCGCATGGCCTTGAACTCCTCCAGCATCGGGTCGTCCGCGGGCTCCTCCGGCTCGCCGTAGCCGTAGCTCGCCATGCCCGTCAGCGCCCACCGCGAGTTCTGCCGCATCACCGCCATGACGCCGCTGGACTCCGAGCTCAGGATGCCGGCGAAGCGCCTGGCCTTGAGCATCGCGGTCTGCGCGTTCTCCGCCGTCATCGTGAGTGAGCGAGGGTGATCCTCCGCCCTCTCTCGTCTCCCGGCGCGCCTTGATGTGGGCGACGCGACGTTTGAAGCGGAGATACCTTTGGACGCGGCCTCGATTTTGGGCACAACGAGAGGCTCGGGTGGCTTCTTCGTTTCACGGTGGAGCGGCTGGACCCACTTGCGACGGCGGGCATGGGCCTCGTCGCGGACTACGGGAGCGACGGATCCTCCTCGGATTCCGAGGAGGAGTATCCGGACGCGGGCGGCAGGGTGGAGCTCATCGCCGACGTCGAGGATACCGGCGAGACGCGCGATGTAGATGGGGAGACTCGCGGTGTAGATGGGGAGAAGGCCACGAGTCTGGTGCAGGATTTGGTGGAGTTCCCGCAGCACAAGGCGTCCATCGTGCTCGCGGGGATGGCCGATATCAAGCGCGACAGCGGCGCAACGCTGGAGTACATCCAGGGCAAGGTGGACGCCATGTCCAGGGTCCGCGGCGTCGTCGGCAAGCTCGTCATCCGCGGCGACCGCGATCAGGTCGCCGCCGCGAGGATCGACGTGGAGGCGAGACTCGAGACGAACGCGGTCAACTCGGCGAAGGACGGCGCGAAGGACGGTGCGGCGGCGTACGTCAACAAGAAGACCAAGTTCGTGCACACGCGCGGGCCGGACGGGAAGCGCGAAAAGCCGCGGATCGCACCCGAGTTTGACTGGAAACACAGCGGACAAGGATGGGACAACGGCGGCCTCGTGGGCAGCGAAGGCGCCCTAGGCAGCCACTGCACCTGGAGGTAGTTGTGAAATAGACTTAATGGTGGATCGCAGATGGCAGATAGAGACGCGTGACGCTTAATAGTAGAGACCAGTTGAGCGTAATAGCCTAACGCGGCGTGTATATTAGATGAGGGTTTAGCACGACGCGACACTCTCCCGCACTCAAACCCTTCACTCCGGCTTTGTAGGGATGGTGGCGTCCTTCTCGCTTCTCGCTTCTCGAATGTCCCGCGCGCCAAAGCCCGGCCCGTCGTAGAGCTTCGGCCGGCCGGCCCGGATGCGATCCTGCACCTCCTTCGGCGCGTACATGAGCATCTCCTCCTGCCCGCCGGGCGGCAACGACCGAACGTACTCCTTCGCCCACTCGGGAATCTCGGGTTCCACCGAGCCGTCGCCCTTCGTGACGGAAGCCGTCGGATCCGCGACGGTTCGCTTCCACTGGTCAGAGACGAGCTTCCAGAACGTGGTGTTGGAAGCGTCGTCGGACCAGATGTAATCGGTGAACTCGTCCCAGTACAGCTCGTCCGTCTTGCCCCAGTCGAGGTCCCAGAGGTCAAAGTTGGGCTCTTTTTGTAAACCGAATTTCTGGAAAACCGCGCGAAGGTTCGGGCCGTTGAGCTCCTTGGCGGTGGCCAACGCTTCGCGGAGGGTGAAGAGCATCTCGGTACCCTTGGGATCGTGCATGATCATCACCGACCGCTGGCACGCGCGGATGAAAATCTTGCGAACCTCGTTGGCGATGAGCATGTCGAGCTCGTCGCTGAGCTCCATCTGGAGCTCCAACCCGGGCTCCTCCTTGAACTTCGCCTTGCGCCCCTCCGCGAGGGTCCCGTCCTTCCCGGGAGGTATACCCCAGAGCTTCCCCTTGACGCGCCCGGAGTCCATGTCCTGCGTGTTGTTACCCTTGTTCACGCCCCCCTTGAGGTACTTCTCCTCGTTGGAATCCGCGCGGAGCACGCACAGCGGGCCAATCTCGGACCAACCGTGTAACATCACCATCTCGCACGCCAGCGCGGTGGCCTCGCGCATGTCGATGCTGCCAAACTGCGAAACCTTGTCGGGGCCGTACAGGTACCGTTCCGCCATCTGCCCAGCCACAAGCACGGCGATCTTAGCCTCGTACCAAGCCTTGCGCTTCACGTTGGACGCGCCGGATTGGCCAACCTCGTCGGGCACGTACACAACCTGGCCAGCCTCTTCGCCCGCCGCGAACACCCGCACCTTGGCAACCTCGTCAAACCCGGGTACCATCATCGCCACCAGCGTCTGCGCGGCGTAATAGGTGCAGATCGTGTCGCGGATGTACGGGTTCATCTGCTGGATCAGCGCGTTCTCGGTGGTATCGTCCGTCTCGCCGACGTTGCCTTGGCCCGTCGACTTGAACACGTTGGATCGGCGAATCTCGTCGACGACGGAGAGGAAAACGGAGTCACCCGCGGGGATCGCCTCCGCCTTTAACCGCGCCGCGTTGCGCAGAGAGGCCGTGCGCACGAGGTTCTCCAGGTCCGCGCCCGTGAACCCCGCGCACTGCCGGGCGATCGTCTGCACGTCGAGGTCCGGGTCAATCGTCCCTTCGTACGTCGCGTAGGAGCAGTGAAGGTCGATGATGTCCATGCGAGCCGCTCGGTTGGGAAGTGGCATCTCGATGACGCGGTCGAATCGTCCGGGGCGGATCAACGCGGGATCGATGACGTGCGGCCTGTTCGTCGCCGCGAACACCATCACGCCGCTGTTACCGCCGAAGCCGTCCATCTCAGTTAGGAGCTGGTTAATCGTCGCCACTTGTTCGTCGTTGCCCTCCATCGCCGCCGCGTCTTTTCGGCGGACGGCGACGGAGTCAAACTCGTCGATGAAGATGATGCACGGCCTGCACTTACGCGCCTGGTTGAACAGGTTACGAATACGCGCGGCGCCCACGCCCACGAACATCTCCATGAACTCGGTACCCGCGCACGCGAAGAACGGGACGCCGGCTTCGCCCGCGAGGCATCGCGCCATGAGAGTCTTGCCCGTCCCCGGCGGCCCGCAGAGCAACACGCCCATCGGGATGGACGCGCCCGCCGCTTTGTACCGTTGGTAATCGCGAAGGTACGAGATAAGCTCCTCCATCTCCTGGCGGATGACGTCGATACCCGCGATGTCCTGCAAAGTCATCCCGGTCTTTTGCTTGGTGTCGTAAACCTTTGCGGTGCCCGCGTCCATCAAAGTGCTGCCCTCCGTGGAGTCATCCTTCATCTCGTGCCAGATGCCCCAGATGAACCAGCAGATCAACGCCGGGGACGACACCGCGGCGGCGGACCTGAAGAACAGCTCCAGGGGCGAGTACTGCCGCGAGATGACGTCGATGCGTTTCTCAATCAGCAGCTTGTACAGCGTGGGGTCGTACGGTAAATTCGCGTAGAACACCTCCTCGGTATCCTTCAAGAAAAACTTCACCGTGTTCATGTTGGGCATGTATTCCACCCGCTTCACCCGGCCAACCTCGCACAGTTCGTAAAAACCCGTGTACGACATCTCGGCCGGCGCCCACCGCGTGCCTTTCACCGCGAACGGGTCCCGCATGTAGGCGAGGTTGACGTTTCGCGTGAAGCGCGGAATCGGTATCTTTTCGTCGATGTACGCCGTGATCTTCTCCGCCCTCGTGAGCTCCGGGGCTTCGCCCATCATGACGAGCGCGACGTTGTCGCGCTTCTTCCGGAGGTCCGCGACACGCGCCTCGTACTCTTCCCTTTCGCTCCTCTGCTCCGGGGTCAGCGACGCCTTGTACTCCGCCTCCTCCGCCTTGATCTGTTTCTTGGACAACTTCTTCTCCTTCTTCTCCTTCTTCTCCTTCTTCGCTTTCCCGGACGCGTCGCCCTCGTCCTCGGCAGCCGTGTACGCCGGCGTGGTCTCGATGGGGGGGAGCTCCGCGTCCAGGTCATCCGCCTGCGCCGCGCGCTCGCGCTCGAGCGCCGCCTGGAACGCCTTCTGCTTCGCCGCCTCGATGCGCTCAGCCTTGGCCTTCTCAGCCTTCTCAGCCTTCTCCTTCGCCGACGCCTTCCCCGTCTTGTTCTCACCCCCGTCCTTTTCGTCGCCAGTACCCTTCTTCTTGCGGGCCGCCTCCATCTTCGCCTTGCGGGCCTGCTTGATGCGGCGCACTTCGGCGAGCTTCTTCGCGCGCTCCGCGGCTTCCTTGTCTTCGTCCGCGTCTGCGATCTGGAAGAGCTCGAAGTCCTCGGCGACGGTGTTGGAGGATGCCGAGGATGCGGGCAAGGAGGATGACGCGGATGACGGGTTGGAGGATGCGGCGGTGGACGCGGCGTGTGCGACGCCGACGCCGCCGAGCATGGCCGCCGCCGCGACGACCGCCGCCTGCGCGGTCCGCCGGATGGAGTTGCCCGTGGAGGCTGTGGGACAATCCACGATTGCCATCCTGCGCGCGGTCCTGCCGAAGCTGGCGGGGTCCACGTGGTCGGATGACGCGTCGTCGGATCCGTTGGACGACGCCGCCGCGATGAACGCGCGGGATGCGCGCGCGCGGGGCCTGGCGCCCCACGCGCGCGCGCCGCGGCGCAGCGGCGTCACATGGGGCACGTTGGAGCTGCTGCTGCTGCAGACACCGCCGTTAACCGGGCGGTTGTTCGCGATTGCCTCGCGCGCGCCGCCGCCCACGGCCGCGCCGGCCGCGAGCATCGCGTGCGTCGCGCTCATGGTTCAGTTCGCGTCGAAGCCTTCCCCGATGCGCGATCCGTCCCCTGTGTCGCTGAGTGTGATCCGCGCTGCCAGTCGCGCGTCTCTCTGCCCGTGATGACCTAGAATCTTGAGGGTTTGCGGCGCGGCAAAAATGGATAAAAAAAGAACACTGCAGGCAAGTGCGAGTTTGAGATTTCGTATGGGCAATTGCCCAGGTGGGGACTTGGTCGCGATCCGTACGGGGCGCTAGTCATGACCTTTTACAAATGTGACCGAACTCGAGCCTTCAACTCGGCTTCAAAGATCGCGCTCGTCACTCAAGCGGCACCAGACCATCCACACGGTCCACGCCCGAGTCATCCACGACAGGGAGAGAGAGGCGCGCCACACGTAGAGAGGCCACTGACGATGGACCTCCTGGCGCAGTACTCGGGCTCCGATGACGCCGGCGCGGGCGGCGACACCGACGACGACGTCGCCACCACCGCCGCGATGCTGCGAGCCAAACACGCGGTGCCCGACCTCGCGCCGCGCGTCAACGACGCCGGGCTGGCGATCGCGGGCGAAGGGGACGACGCTCGATTGGTGACCATGGCGTCCACGCGCGACATGCACGGTACGACCCGCCCCGCACCGCCCCGACCCCACCCGCCGCCCCCACCCTGAGATCCCTCCCGCGCCGGTAACCCTACGTTAACCCGCGCGAAATCGTTTTCCATTTCCCACCCTCGCCCACCCACTCACACACCGTTCCCCCCCCCCACCCTCACGAAACAGACCCGAACAAGAAGAAGATCTACTACAACGTCAAGTACGACGACCTGCACGAGCCACTCGCGGGGCCCGCGCACCCATTCAACCCCGCGGGCGCCGCGCGGGGACTGCGCAATCACGCCACCGGGCACGTCGAATCCGCCCACGTCAACAAACACGCGTTCGACGAACAGTTCCAAACGTTCAACGCGCTCGGGTACGCCGTCGCGCCCGACGGCAGCGCGTACGTCGGCGACGTCGCCGCCGCGCACACGCACGGGGGCGAGAGCGTGTTCAACGCCAACGCGGCGAAGCGGCGACGCATGAGAGACGGCGTTTTGGCCGCCGCGATCGCGGCGGACCCGGAAGGGTTAACGGAAGGGCGCGATGTCAGCGCGTGGGCTCCGGCGAGGGACGCGACGAAGCCGCTGAGCGTGGATGACCTCACGGCGGAGGCGAAGGAGTACGTCGAGTGGCACGCGGCGAGGCGGGAGGCGAACGCTCGCGCGAGGGGACGGCTCAAGGATGAGGATGGGGAAAAAGGCGCGGGGGCGGGGGAGGACGCCGGGGACGGGGCGGCTGGGCCCGCCGGGGAGAAGTCGTTTTTCCACGGCAAGGAGGCGACGAACTACGCCGGGGAGAGTTGGCTCGCGGCTCCCAAGGACAGGAAGAAGGAGAACGACCACTGCTACGCCCCCAAGCGGCTCATTCACACCTGGAGCGGTCACACGAAGGGCGTGCAGGCGATTCGTTTCTTCCCGAACCACGGTCACCTCATTCTCTCCGCGGGTTTGGACTCGAAGATCAAGATCTGGGACGTGCACAACAGCGGCAAGTGCATGCGCACCTACCTCGGGCACGACAAGGCGGTGAAGGACATCCAATTCACCAACGACGGCACCAAGTTCGTGTCGTCGTCTTGGGACAAGAAGATCAAGCTCTGGGACACGGAGACTGGCAAGGTCATCTCCACGTTCACCTCGGGCAAGATCGCCTACGCGTCCGTGCTGCACCCGAACCAGCAGAACATCTTGATGGCGGCGCAGAGTGACAAGAAGATTCTCCAGTACGACATGAACAGCGGGGACGTGGTGCAGGAGTACGACCAGCACCTCGGCGCGGTGAACACCGTGACGTTCGTGGACGAAGGCCGGCGGTTCGTGACGACTTCGGACGACAAGTCCATGCGTGTGTGGGAGTTTGGCATCCCGGTGGTGATGAAGTACATCGCGGACCCGACGATGCACTCCATGCCGGCGGTGACGCTGAGCCCCACCGGCGCTTGGCTCGCCGCGCAGAGTTTGGACAACCAGATTATGATTTACAGCGCCAAGGACAAGTTCAGGTTGAACACGAAGAAGCGCTTCACGGGACACGCCAACGGGGGGTACGCGTGCCAGCCGAACTTCTCCCCCGACGGGCGTTTCCTCATGTCCGGCGACGCGGATGGGAAGTGCCACTTTTGGGACTGGAAGTCGAAGCGGATATTCAAGACGCTACGGGCGCACGACAAGGTCACCATCGGGTGCGAGTGGCACCCGCTGGAGACGTCCAAAGTCGCGACGTGCTCATGGGACGGCACGATCAAGTACTGGGACTGATGTGCAGGGCGGAACGAGTAACTCGTACCTTTTCAACACGAAACGTAGACACAAAAAATCGACACCGAATCATTCATCGCTCTAAGTGTTCAACAGTTACTCGACGATCAGCCCGTCCAGCACGTCACGCACGCGACGAACGAGCGCTTTCCTGCACACGCGCAAACGCAGCACGTTACCCATTCGCTCGTCGCCTTCTTCCCCTAACGTTCGCAGCGCCGCCTGGTCGTCCTCCAGGGTGGACGGGAAATTCGCCTCGAGCTCCGCCGCCGCCGACCTCAGCGCGTCCAGGTGCGCGATCTCCTCCCCCACCGTCATATCCTCGCACTCGTCAATACCGTCATCATCGCCCAGTGTCGCGCGAATGGACGCCCCGGCCGCGACGATCGACCCGCGCTCGTCCAAAGCCCCCCCGCCGCTGCCCTCCTTCTCCTTCTCCCTCGCCTCCAAATCGCTCCACACCCGCGCCAGGTCTTCCCGCACCGCCGCCTTCAACGCCGCCTTGAGCCTCGACGCCCGCGTCCCCACCCGCGGCGGCCGCGGTAACCCTCGGATCCTATCCAGCGGCGACCCATAAGCCGAGGCGACGAAGCCGTACTGCTCGAAGTGCTCCTCGGTGGTCAGGTTTCCTTTCGTGTACGCCAGCACGAGCGGCTCGTTTTCTTCGGCGTCGGTCAGCGCTATCATCTCCACGCGGTCCATGTCCTGCGGCGCCTGCGGGGCGATCCCGGAGTCCGCCGGGGTACTGATGGAGTCGCACCTGTAGTCCACGTTGGGCACGGACGCGTGATTGGCGCAGTCCAAGAAGGGAACAACGGCGTGGGCGCCGACGCCGATCGTCATGGCTCTCGATCGTACCAGCGCGAGGGCCCACGCGCCGACGGTGACGGCGCTGTCCGTCTCCATCGCGTGCTGCGTCGTGGTGAGATCGGGCATCAACGCTTCGATGAGTTTTCGTTCGTCCTTCGCCCTGGCCGCCATGGCGTCGTCCTGGAGCTGGGCGAGCATGTCGTCGGAGAGGAGGAAAGGGTGCGCGAGTGTCTCGGGTCCCGGCATGACTCCACCGTACTGTTCCCAGAAGGCGCCGCCGTCCCCCGCGACCGCGTCGACGATCGCGCGCGCGAGGATGAACTCCCACCCTTTACCCGAGTCCGGCGCCGCGGCGGACGCGCCGGCCCGGACCCGCGGCCAGGCGCCGTCGCCCGGCAGCGCGAGAGCGTTGCCGTCCTGTATCAACAGGGTGAGCTTCTTCGGCACCGACGTGACCACATCGCCTCGCTTCACCGGCTCGGACGCGAACAGGCCCTTGCCGTGCGCCGACTGGCGCACCGCCGCCTTGTCGAGCCTCACGTCGTGGCCGGACGCGAGGGCGGCGATCCACCCCTCCAGCGTGGGTGGGGCCATGCGTCTCTCTCTCTCTCTCTCTGCGGCTCTATCCAGAAATCGTTGTAACTTATGCAAAAAAAAAGTAAAAGTGGAGTCGCAGGGTATCGATCCCCGTACCTCTCGCATGCGAAGCGAGCGCTCTACCATGTGAGCTACGACCCCCTTGAGAAGGGGATGATTCAATTATTCATTGAGTAGCGAGTTCGATCCATTCGGATCGGCTCTTTTCGCAGAAGATACCAGTGATCGGCGAATTTGGGAATTTATACCGGCCCGCGGTCATCATCCGCGACCGGCTCAGGAAACGTGTTGTTGCCTCGTCAGATCAGCCTCGTCAAATCGCGAAGCGACGCGCCGGGGAAGACACGCCTCCCTCGATCCGTGCCATGCGCGCATCGATGTCCCGCATCCTCCTCGCGGCGATCGCCGTCGTCGCGATCGCCACCCCCACCGCCGTCGTCGCCGAGGCGTCCGGCTCGTGCCCGTACCACGCGAACGGCGACGCGATCCCACCCGAGAAGTGGCACCAACGCGCGATGCCGGACGACTACTCGGGCGGCCTGAAGGAGTTCAGCGTCGTGTACACCGACCGCGCGCTTAACCACATGTCCGCGCCGTTCATCGAGGTCATGAACGACCTCAACGACTTACTCAAGGGCGTGTACAACGCCGCCGCGACCGTCATTTTGCCCGGCTCGGGAACCTACGGCATGGAGGCGGTGGCGCGACAGTTCGCGCGAGGCGAGAAGGCACTCGTCGTACGCAACGGGTACTTCTCCTACCGCTGGACCGACATCTTCGAACAAACCCAGATCGCGTCCGAGGTTGTCGTCCTCAAGGCCACGCTCGACACCACGGACACCGACGCATCACGTCCACACGTCAAACCACTCCCGATCGACACCATCGTCGAGGCAATCAAAAAAGAAAAACCCAAAGTCGTATTCGCGCCGCACGTCGAGACGTCCACCGGGGTCATGTTCCCCGACGATCAAGTCAAGGCGATCGCCGACGCCGCGCACTCCGTCGGCGCCGTCTTCGTCCTCGACTGCATCGCGTCAGGCACCTACTGGGTCGACATGAAAGCGCTCGGCATCGACGTCGTCATCACCGCGCCGCAGAAAGGATGGAGCGGACACGCGTGCGCAGGCGTCGTCATGCTCTCCGCGCGCGCCGAGGCTCTCGTCCGCGACGAGCAGGCGACGAGGAGCGACAGCATGACGCTCAACCTGCGCAAGTGGCTCGGCGTCATGGACACCTACGTCGCCGGCGGGTTCAGCTACTACACCACCATGCCCACCGATTGCCTCCGACTGTTTCGCGACGCCGCGTTCGAGACGCGCGAGTACGGATTTGGTAAAATCAAAGCCGACTTCACGACGATGGGCGCGAGGGTGAGGGACACGATGGAGGCGGCGGGGTTGACCATCGTCGCCGCGCCCGGGTACCGCGCGCCGGGCGTCGCCGTCGCCTACGTCGGCGACAAGACCGTCGCCGGTAAGTTCAAAGCCGCGGGTTTCCAGATCGCCGCCGGCGTGCCTTACATGCTGGAGACGCAGCCGGAGATGGCGACTTTCCGGTTCGGTCTCTTCGGGCTGGACAAGGTCAAGGATCCGGACGGGACGGTGGAGGCGATCAAGGGTGCGCTCACGAAGGCGCTGGACGGCGTCGAGCGCTGATCTATCACCGACGCCCGCGCGCACTCGCTCGAGAGTAGTGGCGCTTTATTAATTAACACGTCGTAATTAACACGTCTCCGATGCCCGCCCCTTCGCCACCTTGTTCCCCGGCACGTTCGCCCGGAGTACCTGCTTCACAGGGAGTACCTGTGTCGCACGGACCCGCTCTACACCCTGAGTGCGAGCCTCGGGTCCGTGCGATGCGAGCGACGCGCCCCATCGTCGCCGTGTATAGCCCCTTCCCCCGGGGCGCCCGACGCGAGAGGACGAGAGGTGCCCCGCTCGTTGCCAGACTGTCGAGTTCGATGACTGCTGAAAGGTATTTCCAGAACCTTCTGCTAACCCCTAACCCTTCTGTCTACCTCTGTCTACTTCTCATAGCTTTTTGGATATTTTTTCAGGCTAATTGTCGCGAAGAAGACCTCGGAAGCCAAATTTTCTCAGAAACCGTTTCAGAAACGTATAAAAGCACCCGAGGCCATCGGCACGCGCCACTTCCAAACGCACACAGCAGCGTACAACCCACGCCGACACCCGCGTCGCGTCGAGGTCCACCCCCGACCGCCAACGACCACCACAACCACCACCGACAACAGCGACATCACGCACATGGCGCTTTTCGCCCCCTTCCACACCTTCGACTCCATCCTCACCTCGCCGTTCTCGCATTCCTTCCACCGGAGGAGGCGATTCTGCGCCGCGGACCCGTTCCGTCTGGCCGCCCGCATGGACAACCCCTTCGTCCAGTTCGTCCTCACCGATGACGCCATGGACACCGACGCGATCGTCCGCTTCGATCCCGAGGTCTCCGAGACCGACGAGGGCTTCCTCGTCTCCGCGCTC
>Ga0302114_10002108_pt1 | contig 12843 bp, 17 predicted proteins | sample AG5_Surface_MG_FD_203107 | JGI IMG/M metagenome (GOLD analysis project Ga0302114, IMG submission 203107) | Marine microbial communities from Western Arctic Ocean, Canada - AG5_Surface | ecosystem: Environmental > Aquatic > Marine > Oceanic | place: Canada: Western Arctic Ocean | collected...
AAAAGGAAAGTTCACTGCTTCGAATTGACGGTTCAAATAGATTTACCCATTACCTCTTCGGTTCTCTCGAGTTCTTGTCTCTCCTTCCTCTCTCCCCTCCCTACTTCAGGCTGCTCTCGAACTACTTCCAGCACTTGTCGAACCACCTTCCATCGATAATTTCCGCCGCCCTCACCCCGACAATAATTTCCATCCTAGCAGCCCCTCCCCCCGCCCTATCAACCACCGTGGAAAAAATAATCTTCAACAGCGTGTGCATGAATTTCGGGCCCACCGACTCCCTTTTCCTCTCGAAGTTGATCACTGAATACGTGTTCTTCGCGCATTCGCTTCAATTTGAGTCCGAGTCCGAGATCACATCAAAGACCCTGTTCCGTACCCTCCAGCTCCTCACGTCGTCCAGCTCGGCTAGAAACATCCTGAAGCTTCCTGGTGCCCACTTTTCCTCCTCTCGTGTCTCTAGCCCGAACGAATTCTTCCTTTCCCGAGGAGTGTCGAAGGCGAAATCGAATGCGAATTCGAATTCAAATTCTAATTCAAAATTTGCTTTACTCCACAACGACCCTTTTTCAAAGCCGGTGAATGAAATAACCGTCCAGCAAGCTGATCCCTCCTCCTTCGAATCTCACCAAATCATCGCCCTCGACGAGATCAAGTCCGCAATTCTGCTGGCCAAAATTCTGTCGAAAAATAAAATTCGATTACTCCTAACAACATTCTTGGTGAACAGTGTGTTTGCCAACGCGCTCCACGGCGAGAATATTGACTTGATACAGTGCCTCGAAGAAGCCGAAATCGAGAACTTGAGTGCGTTGACAAAAGTCCGCTTCGTGGACGACATCGTAGATACCGACGAAATCGATTCTGGCGAGTACACCAAAGTCGAAGTGATTGAGAATCGCCTTTCAGGCGAAAAGTATTCTGTGCTGATATTGGCCCCGCGCGTCAATTTTCTTTCTCAATCCCAATCCCAATCCCAAACCAAATCCAAATCCAAATCCAAATCCATGCTCTCCACCGAGATTATCCCACAGCTGATTTTGAGAGCCCATTCAGTCGGTCTCCTCGACCAACTCGCAACCACGGTTAGGCGCGCATTTAATTGCGTGTGCTACTGGCTGTCTTCTGGCTCGTTCGACACAATTCCTGGGAATGGCCATCCCGAGCAAGTCATGAAAGATTTGTTTGGGGAAATTGCGAAAAGTCTGGAGGTGAGCCGAGCAAGGAGCAAGCTTTGTACAAGACTTTTTTTTCTTATTATTTTTAGACTCGAGCGCGAAATAGCTACAGACGGCTATATCCACCACTGAACTAACCCACTCAATTCGTTTTCGCACCTTCTTCGCTCGGCGCAGGATGGGAATTTTGACACGAGCTTTCTTAAAATTTGCGAAGTACAACAACAAAAAGGTAACTTCACCGCCAATGTGCAGAGCGTGTGTTTTCGCTGCCTCCAATCTGCCATGGAGTTTCCTCTGATTGCTAGGGCCGGGGGAACCAGGAGAAAGTATTTGCTAGACCAAAAAATAAAAAAGCCCCTGCCCACCACAATCCAGCCACTGAACCTGACGATCGACCTGGTTTCGTCTCTTGCCAACTCTCTTTCCCTCCTGCTTCGGGTCGACTCTCTAGTTCACATTGTGAAGAACTCCGAGGTCCGGAACAAGACCATTCTCAGCAAAAAAAACACGTTTGGCATTATTGGCGATCTTGATGGAGATGGAGATTCAGATTTAGATGAGCTTGGAGTTAGATTAGATTAAAATTAAACATTCTTTAGCACATATTATATTCCACTATGAGGCCTGATACCCCAGGACGAAGCTCGTCCTCCTTGAGCTTTTCTTCTGATTTCCGAAAGTTTGCCGATTACCTCTGGTGAACGAGCTCTTCCTAGCCGAGAATAAAGTATCCCCCTTAGGGCTCACCCCCCCCGCTCCCGCCCCCGCCCCCGCACCCGCTCCCGCTGGTGCGCCGCCAAACTCCTCTAAACCCTCCTCATCCGCCGCCGCCGCCGCCGCCGCCGCCGCCGCCTTGACCCAATCATCTCCATCCTCCGGCCCCTTGACATCGTAATCAACCAACCTCGTCGGCAGCGGCTTCGCCTCCTTGGCGTTCTCCTCCGGCACAAAGTTTCCCTTTACGCTCCTTCTCTCCACGTCACTCCTGCTCTCGTCCCAGTGCAGCACCCCCCTCAGATTTTGACTCAAACTTTCGTCCAGCTCGTCGATTCCGAATACAATTTTTTGATCGATAGATTTGGATTTCCCCTCTGGCCCCTCCTTCCCTTCTAAGCTGAAATTGTCCGCCAGTTCATCATTATCGTCCTCTTCGCTGTCGCTATCGCCATCGCCATTGCCATCGGTCTTCGCGTTACCACTCTCCTGCTCCTTCAGCTTGTCCAAGTTCGCAGCGAACTTCTGCAGGTCCGCAGTGACGGCCGAGTCCAAGTATTGGCCAACGGTACCCGCCCCAACGCTAATAGAAGCCCTCTTAAACGCCTCCACGACGCTCTCGCTCGCGTCGTACTCGAGCAGCCTGTTAATCGGCTCGACGTCCTGCAGCTCAACGTAGCGGGTCATCTTCTGGATTGTGCTCGTTTTTAGAGAGTACAAGTGGCAATAGTTCTCTGCCGTGACCGTCACGGCCGGGTGGTTGACCTTTTGGACCTTGCTGAGCTCTCCGACGTGAACGTTTGCGCACAGGATTCCCAAACCTCCCTTGCCTTCCTCGTCGACAAGATCTATGCCCTTCTTAATGTGTTTCCCGGCGAAGTCCCGCGTCGTCTTCTCGCCCCGAGCAACCTGCTCCTCGCTCGCCTCGCTCTGCAGCTCGTGAGACGAGTTCGTGTGAACCATTATGTGTTCCAAATCCAGTTCGAACCCACCAATGAACTCGTCGTTTTCAACCCTGTTCCAGTCGAAAACTTTGAACTTGACGACTTCCACGTCCTCTGACAGCTTGACGTAGAAGATCTCCTTCCAAATTGGGTGCCTTGTGAGCTTCTTCACGGTGCTGCACAGCCGACCATTTTTGCCCCAGCTCATCTCCACGAACGGATCGCAGGCTCCTAGCAAGTCTGTCTTGGGCAAGTTCTTCGCGCTGTGTGGTGCCAACGATTTGAGTGGGTTAGTTTAGTAGTGGATGTAGCCATTACGTCTGTAGCCATTTTGCAGGATTCATCGCGAGTATGCTCGTCTTCGTCAACGCTCGCTCATTTCGCTCGTTCACCTGGTGATTACGATTCGCAGTCCTTTCGTTGCCAGGCCGTGGATTTGACTGCACCTCATCTCCTCAATATTCGAAATAATGCTGCCGGGCTGGACAACGCTCTTTCCTTTCGCTCCGTCCTCCGCTCGCGCCTTGCCACTGTGAAGTATGTAGTACCCCTTGTCAGGCGCAGTTCGACGTGTGATAACTTCTTCAGGAATCGCAATTCTTATTTTCATTTCTCTCATGATGCTGCAGATCACCCCCCGCGAAAAAGTCCCGATGATTTCGCTGCGTATCAGAATTTTCTCGCAGTGGCTGCTGACAGTTTCCAGCCGAAGCCCCCAGCTCAGCTGGTCCAAAATCTTCTCGCTGTCAATATTTTCCAGCTTCGTGTCTTCGTAGATAAAGTACTCGATGACCTGGTTCTGACTGTCTTCCTCTCCCTCCATGGCGGTGGTCATGTATTTCTTTGCGCAAGTGATCCTCCGGTTGTTGCTCCCCGCTTGGTGGTCCTTGTTCTCGATCAACGCCGTCAGGACGGCGGTGATTCCTGCATCACACAAGATGGCCCCGATGATCATAGCAACCATCGCGAAGATCTTCTCGTTCTGCTCCGAGCGTAAGTTTGTGTTAGTTTAGCGAGTGTAAATTTAGTTTAGTATGTGGCGCTTACCTGGTGCATCAAAGAAATGTTGCCATAGCCGGTTGTGGAGATGGTGTAGAGCGCCCAGTAGAAGCTAACGAGATACATCTGAGTGGTGCTTTCTTGACCATCCGGGAAGTGGTTCAGCATCCACGAGCAATCCCGCCTGAAATAACATTTAGTCTCGTCCGTTTCGAAATCCACCATCTCGTTCTCCAACCGACCAATGTAGCAAAAGATGCAGGCGAGCCAGTGCGCCACCACGCTGACGAGCAAAAACATTTCAAAGAGGCGGATCTTCCCGGTGGCAACCTGGTTGCCGGTCAGCGATTCCACCATTTCAACAAAATTGTGAAAATACTTGCTGAATTTCTTAATTCTGCACAGGTTGTTGAGCGCGCAGAGCCAAATCCACCCTCCATTCCCCTTCCCAACAATCCCAAACACCACGAAGTAAACGGGGAGAGTGCAAAAGCTGTCAAACAGCAGCATCGTTTTAATGTAAAACCTCCTGAAATCTTCCCTCTGCGTAATCGAGTGGTGTGTTAGACATAACGTGACGTGACATGATGACGATAATGTGAATTGATTTGATCCGATTTTTTTTAAAAGTTTTTGAGGTGTGGAATTACTTAGAATGCGTCTCCGCTGCCGCTCGGCTTTCCGCTGCGCTCGGCTAACAAACCGTGTTTTCGAGGTGTCCGACCAGGAACTACACGCATCTTCGCTCGCTGAAAACCTCACTCACCTTCACCTCAACCTTGCCCTCTCGCAAAATTGCAAAGTGCATGAAATGCATGTAAATATCGCTAATGAAGAAAATTGCCGCAATTGCGTCCAAAATGTGATCCTGCAAACTTGGTTCGAAGCCAAAGGCGATCTGCGCCGAGCGAAGCGAGGCGCATTTTTAATGAATCAAGAGCAAAACGAGCGAGCCAATCGAATTGAGTGGGTTAGTTTAGTTTAGTTTAGTTTGGTTTGGTTTGGTTTAGTTTAGTAGTGGATGTATCCTTCTGTATCCATTTCGCGGGATTCATCGCTCGAGTCTTCATCAAGGCTCGCTCGCTTCGCTCGCTCACCTGAAATGGTATCTTCACGCCGTAGTACACCGTCACTACCATCCCGACAAAGTCCCAACATTTCTTGAACGATGCGTCCGGCAGAACAACCCAGTACTTGTCCTTCTCCTCCTCCTGGCCGCCCGCCATCATTTTATTCATTTTGGCGTTCTTCAGGTTACTCTTCACCTTCTCAATCATGTGAGCAATCGAGTTCTTGTGGAGACTGTCCAAGTTTTGTTTGAGGGACGTTTTGAACTTGGTCGCCTTGCGCTCCTCCAGAAGAATGCTCCAAAACGAGTCGTAGCTCAGTATGAAACTCTCCGAGTGGCCCTCCGACAGCGCGGTGCAAGGTTGGAGCGACCGCATGAAGAATTCTCCCTCTCCAATGACGCAGTCTGACAAAGTTGTGTAGTTGGTCCCAGTGGATTGCGAGATTAATCGCACTGATCCTTTGAAGAGGAGGAAAAGGTTCGTGGCGCACTCGCCCGAATAGAACAGCACGTCTCTGGGCATGAACTTTTCTGGGTGCATCGCTCCCGCGAGCCTCGTCACGAAGTCCCTGTTCTCATCCTTGATGAAGAAGACTTTTGAGATTTGGTGGCCAATAAGTTCGGAGCGTACCTCGTTTGCAAGGGTTTCCGGCATGAAGCTCATCAGCTGTTCTCCACTAACGCCCATGTTGTGCGCCCAAAGGTGTTCGTAGTAGTGTAGTATGTGCTCCCCAATGTGTTCGTGCAACATCTGGGGATGGGATGGGGTTAAACCGTGAATAATGGAGATGAAATTATTGGCACTCACTCACCTGCTGGTTCGCATAGGTCTTAATACTGTCCAACTTTTTCTTGAATAGACTACTCGTGATATCGAGCTGCGACACAATGTCTTCTAAATTTCCGATAATCACAGTGTAAATTATCGTTCCGGATATCAAGGCGAAAATGGCAAAGACAATTTCATTGTGGTTGTTCAAGGACGCCGAGATGTCTCCATAGCCAACCGTAGTGAGCGTCGCGGTTGCCCAGTAGATTGCCGTGACGTAAGCGTTCCCAGGGGAAAACACGCTGTGGCCGTCAATACATTCGTCGGCCTCGGCGTAGAACCGAAGGCCGGACTCGGTGGCCCAGTTCGCTTTTTGCCCGCACGATTTACCCTCATTTTGGGAGTATTTTACAAAAGCAATGAAGAAAAACATGCACCCGATGTAATGAGCGCAGTAAAAAGTGAAGATCATCAAACGTGAGACTGAGGAATAGAATGGTTAGTATCCATTTGTTTGCAGTTGTTTTTGTTTTTTCTCACTCACCCCTCAGCAAATTCTTCTTGACCAGTAATCCAGCCTTCAAAGCTGCCTTCTCCAAGTAGTTGATGATTGTGGAGATCTCAATTACCCTGAGCAGCTTGTTGCCGCGCAGCATGGAGAAAACTTGGAAGAACGACACGACGTATTCCTCTCCGTAGGTGAAGTTTGGGATCAGTAGGAGAGCCTCCAAGGGGAACGAGGCGAGCAAGTGGAGCTTGAAATTTCCATTTTTCTTGTAATTTCGACTGATTGCGGCTTTTGTTGTAACGAGAGCGTCATTTTCGGTGAAACCCAGAAAAAAGTAGTTGATGATAATGTCCAACAGGAGAACGGTGTCACCGAGGTAGTCCAGAACTAACCAAGTGGTGGAAAGGGTCTTGTAGGTTTCATTGTCGTAGAGGAATCCGCAACGGAAGGGGATAACGGACATGTTGTAGGTGATGACGAGGACGAGGAGGATTTTCCAAAATTTGTTGAACCGGCCTTCCGGGAGTAGCGTCCAGCTTCCTTTTATTGAGAGCTCGCTCATCATGCTGCTAATCTCACCGGGAGACATGCTAATTGAGTTTTTCCTGGTACTCTGGGTGGCTCTATTGGCCAACTTCTCTAGCTTCCTTACCATGCTCGGCCACTCGGCCAACAATGCATTAAACTTAGATCGGGAGAGGAACCAAACCTCGCTGTCACTGGCTGCCCTTGCCAAAAAGGGATTAGCAGTCCACTGGTTTAACAGTGCATCTTCCGCAAAGCTAGTATTGATGCCAAGCCGGGAGTTTACCTTGTCGTTCTGGACCGATAAAAGTTCAACTGCGCCGCGCCGAGCCGAGCGAAGCAAGTTGTTGGCGAGTGGAATTGTTAGTTTAGTATGTGCCCCCCCGCTCCGCCCGCCCGCCCGCCCGCTCACTCACTCACTCACCTGTGCCGCCCTTGACAAAAAACATCCCGTTGGCCGGAATAAACTTGTCCAAAATCATCCAGCCCTGCCCGTAAAACCGTTGGTCCAAGTTAAGCATAATCGACCGAATGAAACCACTGTCGCAATCGGAGAAGAAGCTGCACTGCAGCACCATGTCACAGGTTATGTGAAGCATCATATCGTCTTTCAAATTGGTTGGGAAGTTTGCCTTCAAAAAGCTAATTTCATCAATTCCCTGTTGATCCTGCTCGACGTAGTCGAAGTAGGCAGTGACACGCTCTTGGAGCTCCAACGAGATGCCCTGGTCGGACAAAAACCATTTGACAGTTTTCTTCTTGTGGGCAACATTGTCCTCGGAAACGTCGACAGAATGGACGAAAGACGTCACGTTGGCAATAATGGCGGCGCAAAACGAAGCTCCAAAGGCTCCAATCAGGCAGGCAAAAATCGTCTCGTACTTGTTCTCGGGATAAATGTCCCCGTACCCGACCGTTGTGAACGTTGTAAAGGTCCAGTATAGGGCCTTGATCAGTGTGGAGCTGTCGCAGTTGGGATCGGATTCGGCCTGTGCACGTGCGGTTAAAAATTAGAAAACACTGCGCCAGACATGAATAATGCATGACACCTCACCGCGCGTCGCTTCGCTTCGCTTCGCTTCGCTTCGCTTCGCTTCGCTTCGCTTCGCTTCGATTTACTTCGCTTTACTTCGCCTCACTCACCTTACTCCAGTCCTCGCAGTTGTCATGCACCGTTATTTTCTTGAAATGGAGCATATCCCACCCAACGCACGTCCAAATAGAAAGAATGACGGTGGCTATGGACATCTTCACACTTGCCTGGATGCCCGCGGAAACGATGATCTCCAGGCACTCCTCCATTTTGGTGCTGAGGTTGGAAATGACTTGGGACAGCTGCGCCGAGCGAAGCCCAGTTGAAATTGAGTGGAATGAATTGATGTTAGGTTAGTTCAGTAGTGGATGTGGATGTGGATGTGGATGTGGATGTGGATGTGGATTTGATTGTGGACGTGGCTCGCTAGGCTTACCTTCACAACTCGGACGAGGTGGAAGATGCGAAAGTAGCACTGGTACTGGGGGAAGAAGATGGTGAGAAGGTCGTAAGGAAAGCAGGAGATGAGGTCGATCTTGAACTCGATTGACTTTGTGTAGTTTTCTTGAATCATCTGCTTGTTCTGTATGACTATCTCCCTTCCGAACTCAATCTGCCTGTAGGCAAAAACGCGCATGTTGAGGTACATGTCGATGAGGAAAATGACGTCAACGAAGTAATCAAGGAGGAGGTCCCAGTGGTTTGAGATTGAGAAGGTGAAACCGCCCGTGTTGTAGTTTTCGTCAACCCGGAGGGTCGTGCGAAGGGCAAGGTAGAAGATGCAGATTAAATTCAGCGCGCCCCACTTCACGTGAAAGTGGTTGTTTGGCATGATTATTCCTTTTCTCTTTTCCTCTCCGACCGTCTCGAACATGTCGCGCATTTTTGAGGATGTTTGCGACATGTTCGTGTGAAGCTAAGCGAAGTTTGTCAATTTCAGATTATAATTAGGCAAGGCAAGCGGAGACTGACTGCATTTGGAGACTCACCTTGTTGTAAGATTCCATTTTGTCGACGTAGGCAGCTTGGGTTGCCAGGGCGCCGCGGTCGGTGGAGCCGCGGAAGTGTCCCTTGAAGTCCTTGAACCGGTGCTTGAAGTGGGGGGATTTCAGGATTTCGGAAAGGGAGGCAATTGAGAGGGAAATCACCTCGCAAAAAAGGGCGTCGCATCGAGCGCCCCACTTGTGAGTAACCCCGAATAGCATCTGGTAGTCACCAATAAAATCCCCCGGCCTCAAACTCGTAACTGGTTTTTCAAAACTCTGTTGTGTGGGAGGGGGTTGGGTTAGGGTTAGTTGTAAACTCAAAATGGTATTCTTATTTCACTCGCTCACCTTCGTGTACAGTTCAACCTGCCCAGCTTTGACCACCATCAACTCCCTTTGCTTCTCATTCTGGAAGATGAGCGTACTCCCGGGGGTGTACGTTCGTAGCTGAAGCTTGTGGCTCACGGCGGCCAGAAACGCCTCGTCGCGGTATCGCCGGTTGAAGAACGGAACGGTCTCGAGCGCCCGCATGTTCTTGCGGGCGAGGTCGTCTTGAATCTTCGTGGGCATCGATGCTAGTATCGTTTCTTCCCCAAGGCCGTACTGCTTTATGTACACGTACTCGTAGTAGTTCTTTATTCGCTGTCGGAGGCCGTCGGGGACGTTGCGGAGCTCAACGTAAGCGTTTATTGTGTCGACCTCCTGTGTGTGGGTGGGGGTGGGGGTGGACGTGCGGGTGCGGGGGTGGGGGTTGGTGGAGGTATGCCACACAATAAAGCAAAACACTAAAAACGCACCTGCCGAAATCTCATTCTCAACACGTCGGCATTGGCCAGAACACTCGTCATGTTCGCAATAACGAGCCCATAAACGAACGTTCCGACCATCATGAACATGCAAGCGAACAGTATCTCATCGTACGTGACCGGAATAACGCTATCCCCGTAGCCGATCGTAAAGAGAGTCTGGAGCATGAAGTAGATGGCCCGAAAGAACTTCGCCGTGGCAAAAGTGTCGCCGACAGCCGGGAGCGTTGGGCTGCCGCTGCGCCGAGCGAAGAAGGTGCGAATAGAATAAGAATTGAGTAGTGGGTTAGTTTAGTTTAGTTTAGTTTAGTAGTGGATGTAGCCATTATGTCTGCAGTCATTTCGCGGGATTCATCGCGAGTATTCTCGTCTTCCTCAAAGCTCGCTCGCTTCGCTCGCTCACCTGCTGCTGCTGCTGCTGTTGTAGCCAACAAAATCAACGCTGCAACTAGGGTACAGCTGCGGGTCGGTGATGACCCACGTGTCCGCCCCGACGTACGCAGCATCGTTGAGATGCAGAACGACGCTGCTCTCTTTCCTGACCGTGTTCTGCACGCAGAAAAAGTTCGTGTCCTCGCTCGTCGACGCGTCGGTAATTGCCTTGGTGTGCCCCATGGCGTAGTAAACGCAAGACAGCAGCGTGTTGGTCAGCAAGATGAAGAAGAAAATGATCCCCATGCGGAACTGGCTGTCGTTGACGGTCATGCCCCGCTTCTCGGCGTAGTACGACTTCAGCGAATTAAACTGGGGCATGAAGAGGGCCATGCGCATCATCCTGGGGAGCTGCAGGATGATCATCTCCGTTCGTCTCCTGGTTTTGAAGTCCGGGAAAGACTGGCAGCCGGCCACGGTGAAGAACGGCTGGGTGCAGGCAATTATGTTGATGTAGAAGGAGCTCGAGCGCATGAAGTTGGCGCTGGGGGGAGTTGGAGTTAGTTGGACTGGTGGTTGGCCTCTTTACTGATTCTGATGTTACTCTTACCTGATCGCCTTCTTGTTGTTCACAACCGCCTTCGTCTCCGGGTCAACAAAGGGAAAGTAGAAGTTCAACCCCGTATCAACCCAGAAAAGTATGTCACACGCCATGTCGAACCAGAATTGGAAGGAGCTGTAGTCGCACACATCATAGGAAATCATGATCTGCACGGGGGAAAAGAAACAATTGTAGCTGACGATTATGAACACCGCCACGTCCCAGGTGTTCCGGAAGGTGGTGTAGGGGTGGAGCCATTCCGGGACCTTGTCGTTGTCCACGAAGGAGGTGGACTCGATTGGAAGAATTTTCGCATCACCCGAAGAATGGAGGAGTTTGCCAATCAACGACAGCTTGGTGAACCGCATGGAGAGCTTGGAGGACCGGGTGGTTTTTGTGTGTTGGCGTTGAAAAGATAATGTTTTTTTAGTGGTGGAAGAAGTACTAGGGGAGGTAGGGGGAAGGGTTTGGGGGTCAGGGTCTGCCAGGGAGTCAAAGTTGATGTTTGAGGATGGTGGACTATGATTCCCATGTAGTGTTTGCCGGGCGGCAGGATTAGGGGAATGGTTGCCATGTAGTGTTTGCCGGGTGGAAGGATTAGGGGAATGGTTGCCATGTAGTGTTTGCCGGGTGGAAGGATTAAGGGAGTTCTTGCCTCGGTTGCTCATTTGCAAAAAAATTGGGAGTTGTGTTGTCAAGCGGAGTTTTTTGTAGGGTTCCTTGGTTTTTATTTTTTTTTCAGGCAGGCATTTAGGTGGCTAGGTTCGTTCGTGTTGCAGGTCGTGTTCCAAATCAGAGACTAAACTTAGAGAAAAGCTGAAGTGAAAGTTTTTTTCAAGTTTTTTTTAATTTTTTTTCTTGCGGTGATCGATGGGGGTTTGGTCGATTACGCTTGAGCCGCTTAGTGCTTTACGCTCCATTATGAACCTGCGTCGAGTCGTTTACAACAAGGATACTTTGGATTCTAGCACGTTTCAAACATTTCTGGATCTGGGAGATGGTGATGGTGGTGTACGGTTTGTTCCTCTCGTAGAAAAGGCCTATTTGAACTGCTTAAAAAATGTGCCCGGTCACTCGACAAGTGAGTCCTCCCGGTTTGCAGTTGCTAGCATCGCCGATGACACCGACAACAACGACGACAACAACATCAACAAAAATGTGATTTGTGTTGTGCGGAATGTGTCATCCCACCCATCCGCCCCAATCGCAGTTATGGTCCAACTGGAAAAACCTGGCAATTTGGGTACAATCTATCGATCAATAGTTCAATCAAACTTATTCGAAGGTGTTATTATAGTTGATGGGGGAGTGGGAGGCTCTAGGCAAGGAGAAAAAACAACAACTACCAACAACAACAGCAACAACAATAACGTCAAGAAAAATCCGCAGCGAATCAGCGAGAAGGATATCAATTATTATTCAATGTGCAACGCCCCGCTCATAGGCATTATGAAAAGGTTTGATGATTGCAACGCTTTCTACGATTTCGCCACTAAATTATCAAAGCGGAAAGTTGTTGCGACTGCTCTTGTTCCCAATTCGCTTTCTGCCTATTCTGAGAGTGGAATTGATTTGATTACTGACCCGAAGGTGTTTATCATGATGGGAAGTGAGGAGCATGGGCTACCAAAACAAGTACTCGAAAGAGGAGACACTACCTTCATCCACATTCCCACGTTGGCGAGTAGTTTGAATGTTGGTTGCGCGATGAGTATGATTATATCGATCATAACAATAGAGCAACATCGACGGCAACGCGCTTTAGAAGTAGTTTAGGAAAGTAGATTAGATTTTGTTTGTCCTAGTTTCTTTATTTTTTCTTTAGTTTTAAGACATGGCCTGCTTTGCCCTCATAGCACTGTTGACCGACTTAATATCCTCACGCTTGGCAAGAGCCCTCTTGTGTGATCCGAGCCTCCTCTTGGCAAACTTGTAAATTCTCTTGTCAGCAGCCGCACCTCCTGTCTTGATCATGTCAAGAATCCTGCGCTCGTAGGGAGCAAGTCCAGCAACCTCACGGGCAATTTCGCGGCACATTGACACTCGCTTTCCCTTATTTCCCTTGGTGTGCTTGGGTCGGCTCTCCTTAGCCCTCACGGTGACAACGTGTCCCTTGTTCTTTCCTTGTGCGAGTCCTGACTTAACCATTTTATTATTGTTGATAAGTACTTTGCGATGAGGTGTAGGGTATAGGGGTGGGGTTAGTGGGGGGAAATTGATTGGGGGGGAGGGTTTGAGCAACGGGGGGAGGGGGCTGGGGGAGGGGGGGGGGAGGGGGGAGGGAGAAGGGGCTAAACGATGGACTCAGATTGGGGGTGTTTGGCCGATCGATCGAC
>Ga0302114_10002113_pt1 | contig 12831 bp, 24 predicted proteins | sample AG5_Surface_MG_FD_203107 | JGI IMG/M metagenome (GOLD analysis project Ga0302114, IMG submission 203107) | Marine microbial communities from Western Arctic Ocean, Canada - AG5_Surface | ecosystem: Environmental > Aquatic > Marine > Oceanic | place: Canada: Western Arctic Ocean | collected...
TCAGAAAAAATGATTGGCACTAGGAAAGACTAGGGCGGCTCGCGCCTTAAAAGTAGATGACAGTAGCAAAGACTACTGACGCCGGCAAAGACCGGGGTATTGCTTTCCTCAAGCATATAACATATTAACAGGAGAAAAAAATGGCTAATTCGCTATCTAAAAATCTTGTGGCAATGTTTCGTAACATGTTTGATTCGAGGAGTGCCGCAGAAAAGTATCTAGCAAACGCAAAAGACTTGTGTGATTTAGAATACAGAATGAAGAAATTACATTCAACCCACGGAAGGTTTGGATTATAAAATGACTGCTATTGGAATAAAACAAACATCATGGAACATTACTTGTAAAGTATGCGAAGTGTCAAGGAATGTTTTACTTGGTGCATGGATGAGTACTATTGCATTTACTGAAACTGCTGGCAGAGCAAGAGCGGCTGCGGCACTTACACAAATGGGCAGATACGAAGAAGCTCGTAATTTAATGTTAAACAAGGACGTAAAATAATGACTACTCTAACAGCAACATATTGTTATGTATGTGAAAAAATTAACGAGCTAACAGTATCGTTTATTAACGGTTGCGAAAAAGCAGGAACAAGAGCTGCGGCAAGTAGATTAAGAACTATGGGTTATCCAGAAATAGCCAGGAACTTAACTGATCGTAATGAGGAGGATAAATAATGTCAAATGTTATCAAAACAACATTGCCATCATTAGTAGCAATTACAACAATGATGTCAATAATTACGTTAACGTTTTATTTAAACGTAATGATATACTCAGGAATGTAATGATTAAAGCACTAACAAAATTATGGAAAGACCTATTTGGCAGATACCACCCAGAAGCAAGATACATGAAAGGTCCTTTAGAAGAAATGAAGAAGGATCCTAATAAACGTATTGATGGTAAAGATATGTCAGATACACAAAAAATGGATGCTGGTTTTAGTAACGGCACACATAACATCAATGGACGAGACGTAGACTTCTAAATTATAGGAACTTGTAATGTGGCCCTACACTGAAGAAGAACAAGACTGGTTGTCTTAGGTAATTAAAGACTCTTACGGGTCTTTTTTTATCATTAAACTACCAGTGAATTATTGACGATATTCCTTTAAATACGTATGTAAGTTTTAAAGGGGATAAGCGTACCATGATAGATCCAATAAGTGCCATAGCCATGGCGACAACCGCATTTAATACAATTAAAAAAGGTTTTGAAGTTGGCCGCGACATTGAGTCAATGTACGGCGACGTTGGCAAATGGATGGGTGCAGTATCTGACATTGACCAAGCGGCTAAGATGAATGCAAAACCTCCGTTGTTTAAGAAAATATTTGCAGGTTCTTCGATTGAAGAAGAAGCAATGAATATCTTTGCGGCAAAGAAAAAAGCCGAGGCAATGGAACAAGAACTAAGAACATATGTTAATATGGTGCATGGACCAAACAGTTGGAACGAAATAGTTGCACTACAAGCTCAAATAAGAAAAGATAGAAAAGCACAAATATACGAGCAACAAGAACGTCAGCGAGCAATACTAAACATCATTGGTATATTTGTACTAGTTGCTGTTATCGGTGGTGTAGTAGTCGGAGGTAGCATGATCGCAATAGATATGTTCGGCCATCCAAGCACATGGTAAAGCAACAGTGTTTAAATAATTTTAAAATATTTTGTATAATAGTATTTACTATTTGCATAACTTTGATACTGCTTTGCCCAACCGGTTCTCCGTTAGCATCTGGTAAAATGTATCATCCATCTAATGACTCTAAAAAAATATATGGAAGTCCAAAAACATATACAAAGCAACAACAGATTACTAGAGGCACTACTGAACCTCCTAAGTACACTGTTTGTAGACTTAAGAAAAGAGTGGTTACAAAAGGTGGAGAAGTTTGTATATATGTTGGTGGCAACAAAACACACGAAATGGTTGTTGAAATGAAATGTCCAAGATCCTTCAAATGCATATACAATCCGAATACTCTCGAGCCTAATATTAACGATGTTGTAGATAGTTTAAACAAGGTTGGAAAGTAATGATTTTTCAACATGAAGACATAGAGCTAGATGCTACTATATCGTCCAAGGCAAGATTGTATAAGGCTGGTAGATTGCTTTTTGTTGGAGATGGTTATAAAGCAATAACTATGATGATTAATGCAGCACAGGATAAAGAGCCAGTTAGAAACAAGTTTCGTGCTCAATTAAACATGCGTGAAAAACCTAAGTTTAGTGCAAACCAAGATATTGAGTACTTGCGTCAGCAAGCACGAGAAGAAAATGATAATCGTACCAAGCAGAAGAAAAAGTAATGACACATGTTTTTTTGCTAATACTATACCTAGGGCAAAAACAAATAAGTCAAGATATGTACTTTTATAGTATCGATGACTGTAAGTATTATGCCTCAAGACTAAACAAACAACCTCCAGTTCCTAACAGGAAGGGTGGCGAGGATGTTCCTAAAACAATGTCTTATACCGCAGTATGCGAAATAAGAACAGTAGATCCCAAAACAACTAAAGTATATAACTAAATTATTCTATTTTAGTAAGGAACTGGAAGTTCCTTCTTAGGATCTAACTCAAACTTTTTAATCTTATGAATTAGCAGTGTTCTGCCAATACCCAATGATCTTGCAGCCTTAGTTCTGTTATAGTTTGCTCTGGCTAGTGCATCAGATATTCTACTAGTTTCTAGAATAACCAGTTCATCGGTTAGACTTATTTCTTCTTGTTCAACGTCATCGAAAAAACTTAGTGCTTCCCAGATACCGTCTTGTTCACTTTGATTTTTGACATCTTTTTCACTCATTGTAGCCTCTTTTGTTGACTTTTAGGTGTAAAAATATTTACATCTGTATAAATATACATGTATTTAGTTCTTAGGGGAGTTCGGGTGTGATAATACGTTTTTTAATTACGTTACTAATATATTTTTCAGTGACAGTATCTTTTGCTGCTGATCCTATTGTTACCAATAGTACGTCGAATAGTACAGTGAGTACAACTGGTAACACAAAGACAACAGTTAAGAGTCCACCACCGAGTGCGATATCTCCAAGTATGAATAATAGTAACAGTGACTTATGTACAGTAGGAATTGCCGGGGCCGTGCAAACACAGATACTGGGCATAAGTGCTGGCTCAACTGTTAGAGACATGAACTGCGAAAGACTTAAATTAGCCAAAACAATTTATGATATGGGAATGAAAGTTGCTGCTGTAAGTGTTATGTGCCAGGATGTACGCATTTTTACTGCTATGGAAATGGCAGGTACACCTTGTCCATTCTTAGGAAAGATTGGTGATGAAGCTCAGAAAGAGTGGGACGCACAACCTGAACTAAAACCTATCAACGAAAAGGATAAGTCTAACAATGACAAAGTCAAAGGTGCTGCAATGGGCGTTGGTAGTGTTTTGTTGCTTTTACTTCTCCTTTAGTAGTTTTGCTCAAACAACAACAAATCCTGTAACAGGTGATTTAAGCAGTGGAACAATAACAAGTCCGCAGTATGGTTGTCCAGCGGGTACTAGTTCGGCAATGTTAGTTGGGACAACAAGAGTACGTTTTGGCGAGTGTGTTAATACCTTTGCAGTAAGTTATGCTATAAATCAAGCACTAAGCGAAACTGGTATTAGTATAGACAAAGTACATTATAGTTGGAAGTATATTCATTGTTTTAATACATCTAGAGAGAGTGGTGAATATTGTAATTCAAACATTGGTAACAGAGCTAATACAAACACAGGTGAGGTTACTGATAATACATATTGGGATGAACTAGTAGTTGTTGTTGAAGTAACAGATAGTAGTGGCAATGTAGTCAAAACAGAAACATGGACCATGGATACATGGTATGATTACGTGAGAAGTAATGCTCACAGTACAAATGAAGTACAAGAGGGTTCTACATACTGGCAGATACAAGAAGGCAATATCGAGCTATATAACCACATAGATAAAATAGGTACAATTTATACACCGAATCAATTAGGTGATGTACGATTTAGAATTAATGGATATGATAAAGGAAACTGGGACGGATATTACGGACCAATAATAAAAGATTTAAAAACTTGGTTTACATACAGAACTAACCCTTGTGCTAATACTGCTTTATATGATCCTAGTTGCCCTGGGTATAGCGAAGCATATGCAACATACGAATACGATCAAAACTGTGCCGCAAACGCATTATACGATAGTGGATGTCCGGGTTATGCAACAGCATATTATAATCAACAATGTAGTGCAAACCCATTATACGATAGCGGTTGTTCAGGATATGCAGCCGCATATTATACACAACAATGTACAGCAAGTCCATTATATGACACTGGCTGTGACGGTTATGCAGCTGCGTATTACACGCAACAGTGTACGCAAAACCCCCTTTACGACAGTGGATGTGATGGGTATGCGGCTGCATATTATACTCAACAATGTACTGCCAATGCTTTGTATGATAGTGGATGTGATGGTTACGAAACTGCATATTTTTACCAACAGTGTAAGGCAAGCCCATTATATGATGCGGCATGCACAGGACACTTTGAAGCACAATGTGATGCAAGTGCATTATACGACTTTAGATGCACTGGTTACGATACTGCATACTTAGAACAACAATGTTTATATAACCCACAATACGATCAAACATGTAATGGTTACACGGAACCGATTGCAGAGACAGATCCAGTTGATGAAGGTACTGGTACTGGAGATAGTATTGTTGACAGTGTTATAGCACTACCAGTCGATATTCCAGAAATGATTATTATGCCACAACCTCTTACTCCGGCACCTCCTCCAGTAGAAATAGTAGTAATACCAATTGACATTCAAGTTGCTGATGCACCAGTTACATTAGAACAAGAAATTGAAAACGAGATGGCAAGTATAGAGAATATGGAAGTTGCAGAGGCTGAAATATTAGATGTACCACCTAGCAGTGAAGAAGAGAATAATACAGAAATACTAATAGAGCCAAGTACCGAAGAAGAAACAACTGAAGAAACAATCGAAGAACCAATTGAAGAAGAAACAACTGAAGAATCTAACAATGAAACAACTGAAGAAAACACTGAAGAAGTTGTAGAAGAAGTTGTAGAAGAAGTTGTAGAAGAAAAAGAAGAAGTTGAAGAAAAAGAAGAAGTTGAAGAAAAAGAAACCGCAGTTGCAGAAGCATCTGTTAAGAAGGTAGTAAAGAAAAAAACAAAACTTAAAAAACTTAGCAAATCAGAAAAGACAAAGGCTAAGAACAAGAAGATGCGTGAAATCATCAAAAAGAAACTAGCTGCTCTTGCTGTTACTATGGGCAAAGCACAAGGACTAAACGATCAAAAAGCATTACAGGCACAGATTGCCGCTTTGATTAACTTTGTTCCTGGGTTCAATGCTTACGGAAAAGTAGCAATACCAGGTGTAAATTTTTATCAACCAGAGGCAATATACATTGATAAGAAAGTTCCAGAAAACCAAAGAGGATTAAGGAACGGATTAGCACAACAACTACTACATGAAAAAATGATAGACATGCAATACGAAAGGTTAACACAATGAGCATACTAAAATACGCCGCTGGTATTCCAGTAGTTGCTGCCGTTGTAGCCACGATGTATGGGGGATTAAGTTACGTCAATGGGCTACAAAGCACAATTGAACAAAATGAAAAACAGATAACACAAATAGAAAACGATATAAAAAATAATAAGGTAGAAATAACAAGTAGAGTTACTGCTATCGATGAAAAAACAAAAGATAAAATTACAGCACAGTTTGAAAAAGTAAACATCAGACTTGATGGTGTAGATGCAATGTACAAGCAAGGCAGAGAAGAGCTATTGCTTGAAATGACAGAGTTTGCTGGAAGAATTGCAAGAGTAGATGCAGTAGTACAAGCATTACGAAATAGTACACACGAACTTGCAAGCGAAGCAGAAATGCGAGGACTAGAACAAAGTTATTACAAACTTAATGATGCACTTAATCAATTAAAATACGATATCAAAGAATTAGATCGTAAGTTTAACGGAGGTTATTAATATGAAAAAGTTTTTATTAGCAACTGCAATGTGTTTAATTAGTAGTAACGTACTTGCCGTAAACGAGTATTTTCAAAACGGCGCAGGACATTGTCAAAGTGCTACAGTAGAGCCATATGTAGAATGGCGAAAAAATGAGAATATAGGCACTGGTACAAGCAGTAGTGGATACGATGATGATTCGCAAACATTTGGGTTAAGGTTACGAATACCAATTGGTAGTACTTGTACAAAAGAGTACAAAAGAATAATGATAACAAATGAGTTATTAAAACAACAACTTGAAATGCTAAAACTTTGTGCAAGGTACAAAGATCTTGAACTAGGCGATCAGTTTGCTGAAGTAAGAGAAAAATGTAAAGATGTTAAGAAGAAGAAAACAGTAAAATTAAAGGAAATACAAGATGACTGAACAAACTGAAATTGAAGTCGCCGGTGTTAAATTTAAAGGAGGTAAGATATTTCTTGTACTTACTGCCTTAACTACATTAGGTGGTGGACTTTGGGGAGGCTTTGAGTTTTACAAAGACTACATGGATATGAAAGAAGTTATTCAAAATATCGATACTAAAGAGATTGAATCTAAAAACAAGCAACTTGACATTAAACTTGAACAAGCAATAGATTACACACGTGATATCAAAAACGGACTTAAGGCAGACATACTTAATATTGAAAAGCAAGTAGATCGCATGGAAGACAAACTTCGTAAGTCAGAAGAGATACAACGTACAGTTATACAAAATGCTGAAGAACGTTTTGAGAATAAAAGAGATGCATTACAGAACGATTACGATAAAAGCTCAAATCGTTTGCAAGAGCAAAATACTCAACGTGCTGATGATCTAATTAAAAAAGTTGAAAGAGATCTAAAAGAGCTTGAACTAAGGCTTAACAAACGTTTACAAAGAGCTTTAGATAACCCTCTTGCACAGTAGATAAGTACTTGTATGAAAAATACAAACAAGTCAATGGGAATAAAATTGGGTGTTGACAGTAGGAAAACTCCTACGGTTAAAAAGGTAGGTTTAAAGACTTATATGAATCGTCAAATTGCAAGCCAACCTAGTAATCCAATAAACAAAAAATAACAACTATAGTGTGCAGCCTGGTCCACTCCTTGTAGCCACCAAAACTGTCGCATGGTATTGTTATATCCTAACTTATGTACCGCCCAAGTTTTACAGTAATCAATTTGCCAATGTAAGAGTATATCTAACACCCCGATCATAAATGCAATTTCAAAAGTTGTAAATGGTGCTAGTACTAGGAAAGTACCTATGCCGTGGTGTGTACTATGCAACCACAACTTACGGTCAAAGTAAAATCTTTTACCTTGTCCGCCTATGTATCCTTGCAAACCTAGATCGGCGATTGCATGTTTAACTAGTAATAAAAATAATATAAATGTCATTAATTCTCTTGACTTTGTATGAATATAATAGTATTATTAACTATATAAAATTATTTATACTAAATTTAGATGCATAAGTAATAATAGTTAATTCAATGAGGAACTTTATGTTTATTGTTCACGGTACCGACAAAGCAGAAGCACTAAAAGTCAAGTACACAGTACTTGAGCTTGATACTATTAAATACCCCGAAGATCCGACTAATCCAGTAACAATGTATACTGTGATTGATACTGGCAAGCTCAGTCTTGAAAGTATGTCTAGTCTCGAACAGTTTATTAATCTACATGCAAAACTTATAGAAAATTTACAAAAGCAAGATGTAATTTACTGTAAGGAAGCGATTAGTTTACTTAAAGGACAGTTTGGAGGACAAGTTGATAGTTTTTACGATCATGTATCAGAGAGATTAGGAAATGCTTAATATACATATCATCGGTAATGGCACTGAAACATACGCAGTAAGAAGTTTGCTCGAAGCAAACGAGATCAAACTGCCAGATAACATTAAAGTAAATATATTTGGTGAATACTATTTTAAAAGTTCACTTATCTATACACTAAACAATTATCTTAAAATAGAAGATGTAATAAAAGCAGCTGATGTTGTTATTTGTACAGATCCTATTTACGAAGATCAAAATATTGTTTCTTTATGTTCGGATAACGACAAACCATTATTCTGTACTTTTACGTTAGAGAATAGCATAGTAAGTCCGAACAGTGTGTGTATAGACGGTTTAAACGTAGCCGATGCTGCTTCGGATCTTTGGATTAACAGGTTACTTGACATAACCAATGATGTTACTAGTATTGAACATTTTTATGGATTACAAAAATTATACGATACTGGTGAGAATGCACTGCCTGGTATTACTATTGATGAATATAGAGCAGCAACACAACGTATCACCGGACAACCAAGACTTATAACACTAGGCGAAAAGTATTACTATGCAAGTGAAGTAGCAACAGAATTTGACAATGATATTCCTGTTACTTATAACTGGATTGTAGATACTGATCACATACAAGCAGATAAACTAGACACACAAACAGAGTTTATCTTTCATACAGTAACAAGAACTAGAAAACCTGAAGATACTACTGAGATAATGTCACGTAGTCATATGACATGCCAAAATGCAAGAAGTTTAAGTGCATGGCATTATATTAATGCAAGTGTAACTTGCAGTTTTATATACATGTATATGTCTAAACAACTGCCAACCGTTTGTGTTGATTATAATGTAGTTGATCATAATACCTTTAGTAGTAATATCTTTGGCAATAGATTTAGGATTGCATAAATGAAATTAACTGATACATTAGTAGAAAAGTTAGTAGAGAAGTACGACGCTGAAATCAAAGATGGCGACTCAGAGGCTAAAGATAAGAAAGAATCATTGAAAGACTTTTACAGAGATTGGAATGTTAGTAAAGAACTTACATCAAGTAAAACACTAGCAGTAAGTACAATCGATACAGAAGCAATGAAAAAGTTATTTGCAAAAAGAGATGAGCAATCAACAGATTGGCCAGACAATGCATTAGAGGGTGGAGTATTTCAAAACTTACCACCTACACCTATAAATGACAACGAGTCAGAAAAGTAAGACACCTTAACTTAGTATAGATAACTATATTGAATGCCGCAATAGCTCAGTTGGTAGAGCAATGGTTTTGTAAACCATAGGTCCCGAGTTCGAATCTTGGTTGCGGCACCATTAATTTGGGGCTGTAGCTCACCTGGGAGAGCGCCTGCTTTGCAAGCAGGAGGTAGTCGGTTCGAGTCCGTCCAGCTCCACCAATCTTGATAAGTATATATACACTCAGAATAAGGAAAAAAATCATGGCCGAGTTTAAGAATGTACTTGAAGATAGACATACGACATTTGCCTGGGACTTAGATAAAGTACCAAGTGAAGAACTATTATTAGATGTTTTAAAAGAAGTTTATGAAAATATACCTAGCAAGAATCTAATGTTTTCGTATCAAATACGTCTACTAAGAAACGATGATGACGAAGTTCGTAAAAAGATAATGACAATATGTCAACGTAATGCTAGTCATACTATTCAAGAAGATAGAGGAAATCCACAAGTACTTGCTCCATGGCTCATAGGCTTTAATGCAAGATGGGTATCTGACTTAGAGAAAAGATATGAAACTACTTCAAAGCGAGGCGAGTTAGACGGATTTGGAACAGAACAAAGACGTACAGGTGGAACAGATAAACTAACACAAGACGAAGCAAAGTTCCTTAGTGCAGGACAAACGCAAAACGAGAACATTGAAATTGGTATTGCGAGTGCATATATTATGTTAGCAATGGCTAATAGAGGCATACAAACTGGCATGTGCCAAAACATATGTAATGATTTTAAGTATGCTGAACAAGTATTTAAAGTTGATGATGATGAACGTGGCATGGACTTTAGATTTATTATGGGTGTAGGATATGGTAAAGATATTGATACACATCATGATTATTTTGATCCACGTATTGGACAAGATAAGAAAATTCCTTTTCCGCCTGCAATGGTAGAAAAAGTTTATCCAAGACCTAATATGCAAGATATTATTAAAGTAGTAGCATGAACGAAAACGATTATATAGAGATTTGCAAACTAGTAGCAAAAAACTTAAAGATTGATCCAGATGTAGTAAGCCTTACAAGTAGCATTACTGAAGACTTAGGAGGAGATAGCCTTAACAAAGTTGAGATTATTATGGCACTGGAACAAAAATTTAATGTTAGTATTCCAGATGACTTTACTAACACTTATACCACAGTTGAAGACCTGGCAAAGTTTATCCAGGACAACAATTAATACGGACAGTTGGCTGAGCGGCTTAAAGCGGGGGATTACTAATCCCTTGTAGTAGCAATACTACCGTGGGTTCGAATCCTACACTGTCCGCCAAGCGGGCGTAGCTCAGTGGTAGAGCATCTCGTTGCCAACGAGAATGTCGAGAGTTCGAATCTCTTCGCCCGCTCCATTATACTAGGAACAAAGATGCAACAAGAAACATTCTGTGCTTCGCTCTGGTGGAATATTTTTTATAAAGAATTTCCAAGCCTTGGCAAGAAACCTTGTTGTAATTGGGAAGGACCTAGTGTTGGTAAAGATCCAAACAACAAAGATGTAAACGAACTATTAAACGATCCAGATATGATTCGTTATAGAGAGATGTCGTTGAACGGAGAGTGGCCAGCACCTTGTATTAGATGTAAAGTAAGACAAGATCAAGGTTTAAAAAGTTACAGACAAACTGAAAATAAGAAACTAGGTGTTACGTCTGTAGAGCAACTGCAAAATGCAAAACCTGAAGTAAGAACGATTGATTATCGACCTAGTAACTTATGCAACTTAAAGTGTAGAATGTGCAACCCGGCAGAGAGTTCACAGTTATTAACTGAAATGAAAGAGAACAAAGAGCTACAAGAACATTTTTCTAGTCCACCTCTTAAAACAGATAAAATATATGAACTTGCAGATGATTTTGAATACAATACTCTTAACACTTCAGTTGCAAGTCATGAGGTTTTTTCCACTCTTGAAGAATTAAAGATATTTGGTGGCGAACCTAGTATTGATGCTAGTGTACATAACTTAATAGAATGGGCAATTGATAACGGGTATAGCAAGAAGTTAAGATTTCGTTATACTACAAATGCAACCAATACTAATCGTAAGTGGATGGATTATCACAAACACTTTAAAAACTATAATATTAGTTTTAGTCTAGATGCCGCAAATGATACATTTGAATATATAAGAACTCCGGCAAACTGGAAAAAAGTAAAAAGTTGTGTACTAGATTATATTCAAATGCGAAACTCAAATCCTAACTGGCGCAGAGATAAGTTATGGCTTAGTGCTAATATTGTATACAGTTTATGGTCATGCTTTACTATAACAGATTGGCATGATGAATTAATAGGGTTACTTGAAGACAACCGAGTTGACTATAATCTTGCAATTAGTTTTAGAGACAACCAAGCAGTTAATTTACTTCCCCAAAAGTTTAAAGATATCATCTTAGAAGATGTTGACAAGTTACCAGATGGCAAGTTTAAAACTTCAGTAATACAACTAACAAACAAACCTACTCCGGACGATTGGAAACAACAGATAAACAGATTTTTTGAGTTTTCATTAAAGTACGATAAGATACGAAACACAAGTATTTTTAACCTGAGTCCTGTTTACCAGGACTTGTATAACTATGTAAGGAAAGATCAATGATACATACAATACAACAAATGATGGACAAAGTTAGTGCTATGCACGGGTTAGCGGTACTTTGTCACAGAGAGAAATACGGCAGAGCTGATGGCGTATACGACTTTGACAAAGTAAACGATCTAGTACAGCAGGTACAAGCAATGGCTGGCGATATTTATAATGATAGGTCTAAGCATCCTAAAGTCGTAAACAAGTTAATAACTAGACAGTCTAGTATATCATAAATATAATTAAGCATTAATAAGATACACAGTTAGGATAACTAGATGACAATTAAGCCATGGTATTATGCTGTAAATGATTTATATCAGCAGGACAAAGACAAGTTTATTAAATTAGTCGATTTAAAGGCTAGTATAGTGACTGAAGTCATGGATACCTCACCATACTCAAATGCATGTGTAATGGGATTCAATCCAATATTATGGAAGTTGTGCAAACAAAACCCTGAATTTGAATATAACGTAGTTTGTTATGACTCAGATGAAGCAGACTTTGCTAGAAAACATGAAGACCTACAACACTTAAACGTATATCACGTTGATGATATAATACCGGCAGAGCAATTTGATGTTGTACTTGCATTAGACAGTTACTTTACACGTTTCAGTACAGAGCAATCTCAAAAAGATGCTATTGCATTGGCGCATGGTTTAACCAAAACTACATTGGTAACAACAATTAAAGATTTTAAGAATATTAAAAGTATTGATCGATTAATTGACCCTCCAATGGTTATTAATAGTAAGATTGATAGCCATGTATTCGTTTGTCACAGAGAATGGAATACACAAGATAAACAACGATTCACAGAAATTATGTATCAATTAAGTAATGGTGAAATGAAGTCGTTTACAAGAGAAGAAAAAAGAACACTATACTTCAAGCAACTTGCAAAGTATATACATGACTTAGGTTGTTCAAGTTTTAAAATTAGTCAAACACAATTTTATAAAAACTTGTTTAGCAGAAGTTATGAATACATAGCAGTAGCAAAAAAATAATTTAAATCAACGAGGCGTATATGTCAGCAGAGTTATTCACGGCTCTCAGTAAATTTGTTACTGAGACAGTCCAAGCACAAGTCACCAAAGAACTAGAA
>Ga0302114_10002114_pt1 | contig 12829 bp, 17 predicted proteins | sample AG5_Surface_MG_FD_203107 | JGI IMG/M metagenome (GOLD analysis project Ga0302114, IMG submission 203107) | Marine microbial communities from Western Arctic Ocean, Canada - AG5_Surface | ecosystem: Environmental > Aquatic > Marine > Oceanic | place: Canada: Western Arctic Ocean | collected...
ACATCGTTGACTTGGTATCTAATACCGTTAATATAAAATGGACATGGTGTTTGTGGTTTTCTAATTGCTAAGCCGCTTCCTGGCTCAGCTGTTATAAGTAGCTCGTAACCATTTGCTTCCACATTAGTTACTTTAACTGGTGTATTAGCACAGAACGCATCAACTAGCATGCCGCCTCTAAATGCTTGTCTGTTTATCGACTGTGAGAAACTTGAACCTGTTTGTATATATGGTGACTTAGTAAGAATTTGACCATCTGGATCAAGTACACACATAAATCCACCATGACCTTGTACAGTCATGTTACGTAAAATAGTAGCATCATTCATTAAGAATGCATCTAATTGATTTGAACGCTTTGCTGGGTTCCAATCATCATTTGGTGTACTATCGTTGCCCCATTTAATTAATTCAAATATATTATAAATTAGGTTACCGTTACCTGCTACAGTCGCACCACCTGCAAGGTTAGCATTGATATACTGAGTAGGATGGTTAGCACCTTTAAATGCTGTGTATAATGAATTGTTATAAGGTGTGTTTACAACAATATTTTGAATTACATCTGATGCTGCAATTATACTTTGGAATCTTGGAATTGCTTCATTTGTATAGTTTAGTCCATCAAAGAATATTGCTCCTTGTGTGTGCAATACGTTGATGCTCTTGCCTTCACGCAAGTCTGCAGCAATCGCATCTACTAAACTACCAATTGTTCTTCTATATCTATCTTTTGCGCCTGCGTTCCAGTCTAAACTTGCATAGCCATCATAGCCTGGTGTGCCAGATGCGTTAGCATCTTCTGCAAAAGTTATAAACGCAATGTTTTCTTCAATAATAAACTGTTTGTTCTTTTCAATTAAAACAGCCGCATCAAGATACCCACCTGGGTTAGTAATAGTTAAATTGCCGCCGTTATCAACGTTCTTAGGCAGTGCTGGATTGTATAGATAGTGTCTACCAAAGTATCCGTCTGTTGCTCCAGATAACGGATTGATATACGCTTCGCCTGCTGTAGGTAAGCCAGGATCTGCGACACCTGTTATACTATCGCTATCACCTGTTAGACCGTCAAAGCCTTTGTCTCTATAAAAATATGTTCCGGACCATGGTGATTGTGATACTTGTGGTTTTGGCCTAATAATAACTCGTCTAAATTCATCACCAACTAACGAAACGTTAGCAGGTACTTTAATAGGATAGTCTTCTAAATATTGACCAGTTTCAATTTTAACAGTAATTTGTCTATTGTTAACAATGTTACCCATTTCAAGTTGTTCACCGATAGTAAACTCTTGTGCTGAAAGAAGTTGTAGTTCGCCTAAGTCATCAGTTGATCCAGGATTATTAACATTGTCATCGCCTGGGAAGTATCTAATAATTTTACCAATGGCGCCACTTGTTTTACCTCTAATAACTTTACCAACTCTAAGGTCTCTGTTAGCAGGATCTCCTTGATCAACTTTGCCCTGTGTTATACCGTTTACTGTGTTACTAAAGAATAGTTCGTATCTACTACCAGCTCTTTCTGTTGGTGCTGAAAATACGCCGCCAGTAACGATGTCACGTTGCACAGTCATATTGCTTGTTACAGAACCTGAATCGTCACTGTCTGGTTGATTAGAACCGTATGTAATTATGTCTTGTGTATAAATTGTTTGTAAGGATGTAAATGGTGTATTAACAATAACACTTGCTCTTTCTAATAAGTGTGCGTATACGTTTTTTAATAATCCGTTTTGTGATCTGCCATATTCGTCATTGTAAAATTCAACACCAACTCTTACTGATAAGTTTTGTGCAAGTGTACCTGCAACATGATCTAGTAATGCAGCTGTTAAGCCCTTGCGTAGATCTAATTCTAATGCTCTATCATTAACAACTCTATTGGTCCATACAACATTAGTAGTGCCTACAGTTGTAGTTGCTTTAGCAGCAATCTGTGCATCTTTCCATGCTACAACTTCAGCAATAATATAGTTTAAGTTTGAGGCCACTAACGATTTAGTGTTTGCTCTACTTCCAAGCCCTGCACCTACAGCAAATCCTGTTTGTGTAACTTGTGAAAGTTCTACAACAGCTGGTTCGCCTTCAGTAACTAACCGTGAAGTAAATATGTCCTGCATATATGGACCAGGCTCAAACGGTGATGCAATTTGTACTGCTTGTGCCTTACGTGCCGCAGCACCAATTGTTCTGTATGAATATGCTAATGAACTACCTTCCTTACCTGGAGGCGCAACGTCTTGGTCATCATCACCAACAGCACTTACGAATATATTAGCACTTGACTCTGTTGACTGGCTATCAACATATAACTTTGAGACAGCCTGTAAATCAGCAAGTCCGTTTGGAGTACCAGCGCCAGCAAGGTCGCCCGGGTGATCGTGTAGTGTAAGTGGGCCTTCCATAGTATCACCTTGTCTGCGTGTAATTGCATCACGTGGTAATACTTGGTGGCTTAGGAAAAAGCCTTCAATGTCTGTATCATAGCCTGCATCAGTAATTGATAATGCAGCAGCATCTGTTGTTGTTAAGTTGTAACGTCTGTCGTTTCTTAATGTTGTATCTTCTAGTAGTGCATCATTTTTATTTACAAAAAATCCTAGGTTATTAGAATCTAATACACCTATATAAACAGTGTCGCCGTTTTGTAATGGTGAGTAAATTAGCTGATTATTATCGTCTGTATCTGTACTAGCAATAGTATTACCAGACGTTGGATCTTTTCTTGACCAGTTAAGTCCTGTGCCACTTGTATTAAAGATGTATGCGGCACCATCTGAACCACGTGTTAATCCGTGTGCAGGAACTAGTACAACGCCTTGGGCGCCTACTATGTCTTGGATACCATCAATATTTTTTGTAAACGATATAGCGTCAGTAGGCTCAGCTGGAACATTAATTGTTTCACCCGGGTCTTGTCTGCGTATGTAATTTCTATCTGCAAACTTTTTATCAATTACAAGATCATCAGTAGTAAATGAAGTACCATGTACATTGTTAAAGTTATTAGCATCTGTGACTGATGTGCCTACGTTAGCAATAGCAACGCCAGCAGCATTTAATGGTCCACCAAGTACAGGCTTTGGATCTGACTGTACTGAAATAGCATTTAGTTTTAAAATTAGTTTACCAGCTTCTGAAACATTTACGCTGATTGTGTCGATATTTGCAGGATTTTCATCACTATCTGAGCCTAGTTTTCTTACTTCAATGCGAGTACCGTCTTGCGAAACCATTGGCAGATAAGCATCAACTCCGTCACCTTTAAATGGTGTTAAGCTATCTGGCGTGTCAGCAAGTAACGTAAAGGTAATTTGTCCGCCTTTACCTACTACCGCATATATCTCTTGAAAGTTTTCATTCGTTTTACGAAACGACTCGCGTATACTATCGCCTGTTCCATCATTTCCTTCAACACCGATATCTACTTGTTGTCTTGCCATTTTATGTGAGCTCCGTTATCATTGCATTCTCTATCATTGCATTCTCTTCAACTTTATCCAAGTTAAAATTTACACTAATACCACAACCGCAAGCGGATTGTGCATTAGGGTTATTAATTTCAAAAGCCGATCCAATTATCGACTTTACATAGTCTATTTCAGTTCCAAATAAGTACATTAAACTTGCCGCACCTACAATAAACGTAGCACCTTCTACACCGTAAATTATTGTATCATCGTCTAGCAACTCATCGGCAGTTTTGTATGTTGCCCAATCGTATTCAAATCCTGCACAGCCACCGCCTTTTAAGTTTAGCGTGACCGCGTAACTTTCATTTTCTTTGCAGATAGTGTCAATTTGTGTCTTTGCTATGTCGGTTAGTGTACAAATGCTCATAGATTGTCCTTTTGTTATATGTATTTATTTCTTTATTCTATAATCTTTATGTAAATACTTATATGTTCATAAGAGATTACACACTAAAGAAGACACACGTACGGCCTAGCAAGACCGGCAAGGAACATACTTATAAGCGTACATCGACTATTTGTGTGTTTAGATGTGATAATTGTGATGCTGAGTTTGAACGTGCTAGAGGAAGTATGGATCCTAAACGGCTGAATAATAATTATTTTCACGTATGTAGTAATTGTGATGCAAAGAGATTTGCACAAAAAAAGGGAGTAGAACGCAAACAAGTTTGGAATATGAGTGCTAGTTCTGTTCTCCCTGTTAGTAAACTTTAGTCTTCTTTTGAGTAAATTGCCCAAGCACCGTATGCAATAGCTGCATATGCTGCTAGTTTAGCAAATGGTCCTGCAATTAGCACAACAACGCCAACTGCAATAAGCATTGCTCCGTTCCAAGATGTACGTTCTTCTATTCTATCTTTAATCCAGTTTTTCATTAGTACTTGTATCCTCCGGGTTTAACATTTTCTGTTGTCTTCATAGACTTTTTACTTTCGGGTAATTTTGTATCTTTCTTAAGGCTAATGGGCTGAAAAGGTTTCTTGTCAATTCTAAGTCCATCAATCTTTTTTAATTCTAATTTGTCTATCATAATTAGTCTCCTTGTTAACGTATTTATGTAAATAATGTAGAGAATATAATAATATGGAGAATATAATAATGTTTAGTTGGTTACGAAACCTTTTTACAACGGCAGAGCCAGAAGTAGTTAATACACCTGCAAAGAAATCAGTTACGAAAAATGGTGTAGGATTTGCACCTAAGATTGAACCTGTGATTACCGAAGTTAAAGCTGTAAAAGTTAAGAAAGCAGACTTATCTAAACTTACGAAAGTAAAGTTAGAAGAATTTGCACTAGCAACTTATGGTGTTGACATTGATAAGAGAAAGAAGAAAGCTGATTTAGTAAACGAAGTTCTTAAACTATCTAAGAAATAGATTTTAAAGAATTTAGTTTATTAATAGAAGATTCACAGCGAGCCAGTTTACGTTCTAAAACGTTAATTGCGCCTCGCTGTTTTTTTATCTGCTCTTCTAAGCTATTCACATAGCGATGGCTAGGAACTCTTTGTTCTAAACCATCTTCTGATACCATCACGAAATGATCAACACCTTGTCCTTTAAGACCACCCGCTACGCGGTTAGGATTTTTTGTTGATACGTTTTCATGCGTTTTCGAGCTCACGTTTTTGCTGTTGTACATTTTGTTTAAATAGTTCATAGTGTTCCTTTGCGTCATAATATTTATATAAATCAATGCTGGCTAAGTTCTTGCACTTTGACTCGCACATAATATCTGCATAGTCTAAGAAAGACAATGCCCAGTCATTAACTCTATCATTAGGATACCAATCACTGTGCGCCCGTAGTTTGCCTTTCTTGTAGCCTGCTTCTAATAGCGCCGGCATGTCTAGCATTGTGTCGTGTGCATAGCCTTCGGGTAAGTGTTCTGTCCTACTGTAGCTGTAGTGTATTGCAGGACGCACACCGCGCCAGCTATCTATTACGCGAGCAAATCTATCGTCGGTTGGCTTAATGTACTCACCTTCACGGCACCAGTGATGGTGTATGTCAAGTACAAGGGCAAGGTCGTCTGCAAGTTCGAGGCTGTCTGCAATGCCCCATTTGTTTTCGTCATTTTCGATTGTGATGGTGTTTCGTGCCTCTGGCGATAACCGTTTGAGTGCTGACCTGATACCGGCTGGACCTTGGCGGCCTGATATGTGTACATTGCACTTAAAGTCTTGGAATGTTTGTCCGTATCCCATATAGCGGATGACATCGGTGTGATATTCAAATTCTTCTATGCTCCTATCTACAATGTCGGGGTTGTCGCTCGCAAGTACAGTAAATTGGCCTGGGTGCATCGATAGTCGGACATCGAGGGCTCTTGCCGTGGCACCAACTTTTGCGAACTCTCGTTCTGCATACGCAACAACGTCAGGACGCTTCCAAAAATAACTCCAGTCACGCTGGGTATAAACAGGAAGTACATCACTACCCAATCTAACCATTCTAAGTTGTGGAGCAAGTGATCCAACATATTCTATCAACCTTTTGTATGCGGCAATGTTGTGTACCATAATGTCCCACAAGCGTTGCTCGGCTACATCAACAGTTTGCCTGTTAAGCCATTGTACTGTTGTGCTACGAGTATTTAGCGGACGCTGAATTTCTTCTAGTACTTTTTTCTTCTGCGATTGATCCGCATCCATGAACTTACATGCAAAGCCTATACGTTTAAGATTGTTCATTAAGTAGTTTCCAAGTTTCTTTGTAATTGTTTACATTATAGCATATACCTATGCCCTTGTCAACGATTTGTTTTTTCAAGGGGTAGTCGTTCCCCGCAATATCCATTCTATCGCCATAAAACCGTATTGTGTCGTTTGTGTCAAAGTCTATAAGTATTTGACTTTTGTCACTTCCCTTTGGAGCAATGTCAATACCTGTTTCTCCGCCCGGCCGTGCTTCTAGATTAGGAAACAATTTGTTAAACGACTTTGCTATTTTGTTACGTTCGTCTTCTAGCGTATCATATGCTACGTATTTTGCACGTTCTTCTGTGTTAGCATTACGACCTACTACACTGTAGTTTACCATGCCAGGGCGATGTTCAAAGTGTAAGCCTGCACGTATTTTAAAAGCACTCTCTGTAAGTTTAATACTCAACCATTGGTGTGCATCTTCAGGAAGTATCCAATGCGATGCTCTTATGTGAGTATTACCTTCCCACACATCACAGCCTGAACAGTTGTACACACGTTTTGCTAAGTTGTAGGTTGGTTCAGTAATTTGCTCTACTGTTTTAGGCTTATCACTGCCTGTAACAAGATAAACATCATTCACTAAACAAAATGTATTAAAGAACATTCTAAATTCTAAATCCATTTGTCCGCGACTAGGTGTTAGTGTTCCATCTACATCAAATATATATTTCATTTCCAATTCTCTATTACCCATGGATCATGACAATGTTCTGGATTAGGATCTCCGTGGAATACACATACGCAACATTCAATTCTTGGCACAACTGATTCAACTTCTTTAAATTGACGTTGTCCTCTAATGCCGCCTGGCTTAAAGTCTTTAGTAGCTCTTACTTCCCACTTCCAACTTTGAGTCCAACTGTCTGGATACAACATTGCTCCTTTAGTTTTATGCGTTATGTCGTACAAGTAATCTTGGTCGCCGAAGAACAATTTTTGATACTTTGTAGGATCCTTTTTATATGTTTCCCAAACAAAGTCTAGTTCGCCTGTTTTAAACTTAACAACAGAACTGTTATACTTTTTATAACCTGGACGCATTGCTCTTGTGTAGTCTTTTACTATACACCAATGATTAGGTTGCCATGTTAACAGTTTGTCAACGTTGCTACTTATAACAACATCTAAGTCCAAGTATAGTATTGTGCCTTTGATAGGCAGGTCTTTTGAAAACATATACGGCTTATTCCACCAGCCCGGCAATCCTTTAGGTAAGTCTAGTATTTGTATATTAGGATCAAGGTCAAGTGGATCATCTGTTAGGCATGCGAACTTGTAGTCAAGAGTACAATTACGTTTGATCATATTATAAAGTTTATTAACATAATCACTAGAATATTTTGTGCCATGTTTCAGGCACAAAACATAATAGTCTTGTGGAAGTTTGCTTACGTGCTTAGAAGCCTTTGCTTCTCTACGTTCTGCCTTTATCGCAAGCCATTCTTCTTTGGTGTACTGACTTTTGTCTACCTTAGCCATCAAACGATTGCTTCTGAACCGTATACGGTGTGTAGATAGCACTGTTTGCACCGTGTTCAGCACATTCAGCTGACTCGCACCAACAACGTCCATCGCTTATTTCACGTATTAGTTCGTCTGCAAACTTCCAAGCATGGTATGCAAATTTCTCGCAGCCGACACCGTCGAATGTTCTAATTGCTGCTAGACCTTTTTCTTCTAATGCTTTAAAAGTTTCTAGTTCCGGATCAGCAATATCAATTGCTGTCTTGTGATCAAAACTATCTTCTAGCCAAGCCTTAAGAGGTTTAAGTCCTCCAAAGTCAACAGCCCAGTTTTTCTCATCTAGATCGCTACAGCCGAACGTAAATTTAAACTGTAAGCTATATCCGTGTAGTAAATGACAATGTGAGTGCATTGCTTTAGGTTGACGGAACACCGCTGATAATCCGATGTTGTGTCCGTATGTTTTAGTGCTATAATAAGCCATGTGTTCTCCTATAAGATAACGGCGGAGTATTTAAAGAGGGTCGACGTAGTAAGTCCTCTGTGTTCAATATACTTATTATACTATAAATTGTTGAGGGTGTCAAGTGAAACATTTGGATAATTCCAAATACTTTGCAATTTATTGTGTGTGTTATATACTACAAATTGCTTTTGAGGGAAGCACTCAAACACTTTGCCTATTTGATGTATCCAGTAACGAGGATCTACAGCACGTTTGTCCGCTCTATCATAGTTTCTAGAATCTTTATATAGGTTATTAACTGTGTCTGTATTACTATACATGTCAAACCCAATCAAACGAATTGTTTCGTTCTTGGTCTTTTGCGCAGCAATAAGAACAGCATATGGACCACTCCCCCACTGAAAGGGTTCGTCCCATCTTTCAGTGCCTTTGTATGGTAAGTCTGGTAATTGTTTTATGTTACAATGTTTCTTATAACGAGGATACCAGTCATATCGTGTGTAAACTACTGTGTGTTGATTAACATTATTTTCTAATACTTCTTCAACCATACGCTTGTCTACACATATAAGATGATCTACATCAAAGTCTCTTGCGATGGCATTGCACCCAACCTTAGTTCCATATAATGCAGTGAGATTAATGTTTGCTCGGCTTTCGCCATTTCCAAATACATACATACAATTATTTATTTTTTGGACGGACTTTTGTGTCCATATCTTTCCTTAAAGAACTTATTTCTGCCATTAGCGATGCGAAGTTTTGTTCTACTTGCTGTGTGGTTTCAATCATGTACAATATTCTGCGTAGTGCCCACCACCACCAAACTACACTTGTTGTTACAAAGGTAACTACTATTGATATGGCCATTACGCCATACATTGAATCGTGGCCTATTAATATTTCGCCTACAAGAAGTATCATCGCGATGAACGGTGTTGTCCATGCGGCGTACGCCCAGTAACTTGCCTGTTTTATTGTGCTTTTTACTATTTTGTTTTCCATAAAATCTCCCTTTCTAAAGTTTCATACTTTAGCATTAATATTTATGGTACTGTGGAGGATTGTTTTGTTATAACTTTACTAGGACGAAATCTGCCCAAACGCTTTCCATTCGCCTGGTGTTCCTTCTCTAACGCACACCCAACCCACGTAACTAGTTGGTTTAGGATCATCGTTCCAAACAATATCACCTTTGCGGTATTGTCCATCAACTGGTGTGTCTGACCCTGTTTGAAACTTTTTGTTTTCAAACTTTATTGGTCCTGCAACAGAAAGACTTACGTCCTCCGGTACTTGGTTAACACCTACGCCTAGTTTGCCGTGTATGCTTACTCTAGCATCACTAGTGTCTTTGTTACCAAAGTTTACTTTGCCGTTAGCCGACACAATAATGCGGGAGGTGTCATCCGTAACAACATGTAAATCATGTACAGTGTATGTACCTATTCTTACTTCAGGTTGGTCAACGTCAATTATAAATTCTGAGTCAAAGCCCATAACACCTATTGCACCGTTTGGTGCGTCAGTGCCTAAGCCTAAGCGGTCTGCGTCTGCGTTCCAAAACAAGTGTTGGCTAAGTGCTACATTGCCTTTAACATTAAGCTCATTAAGTACACCAACCTGTTTCAAACTACTTGTTTTAACATCTGGTCCTAATGAGTCTTTGCCTAATACATAGTTGCCGTTTACATAGTATGCAGCTTCAGCATGTAAGTCTAAAGAGTCACTACTCCAAAGTCTATCTGGGTTAGCTCTATATACTAATTGCTTTGTAGACTTGCCTTCTTGAATCCATAAAAGTCCTTTGTTATAGATGCTTCCATCTTTATCATTAAACTCTAATGGTCCTGAACGCTCGTTCCTAACGTCTGCGGTTACTTCATCAACATGTAGTTTTTTGGCATATATTTCGCCGTCTACATGTAAGTCTCCTGCTACGTTGGTATTACCTACTAGCGTTTCAACGTCGATAGTATCAGTTACTATTCCGTCATCATTTATAAAAACAACTAGCCTGCTGGACTCGTCTTTGATGCCGGTACTTTTAAACTTTGATATCGTTCCGCCCTGTATCAAGTCACCACTAAGACTGTTAAGTGCTAGTTTAGACATGTCAGGCGTTTGATCAACACTCGACAGGGCATTTATAACTTCTGCTAAAATTGGTAGTCCTTCTACAGCGATACGGACTTTATTGGGATCTAGTTGCTTCATGTAAGTATTTATCAGATAACTTTAAGAAGTACTGTCTCGGCATTTATGCGCCCGTTCAGCTTTGTATCGGTGGTTTTTATGTCTTCCATGTACTTACGTAATGCTACTTTACCGGCTTTCTTAAACTCTTTTAATTGTTCCTCTGGCTTGCGTATTGTCTTCTGTATGCTTTCACTTTCTAGAAACCCTGTAATCGAAGTACCTTTAACTTGCAACCCACTACCTGGACGTTGCTGTTTCAGTGGATCAGGTGACTCAGCTACATACTTGCCAATCTTACGTGTCTTAGTATTAAACACCCAAAGCTCACTAGCATATATAATGTCTGCAGGATTAATACTTACAAGTCCGTACTTGTCGTCTTTCTTCTTGAACTTTAATTTTTGTACTAATTTCTCAGCACTGTAAATTTTTGTCTTACGTGGCTTACGTGTTACTTTGGCACTTTCAATAACCATGTCACATGCTGTTGCTATCTTTTCTAGTACTTTAAGATACAATGCCATTTGCTTTTTAGATCTATGTGAATAACCTTCTCTAAGTTGCTCCCACTGATCTTGATCGTATTCATTTAGCTTCTTCATTTGCCCTGGTGTAGGCATATTGTGCCATTCAACAATCTCTGCTAGTTCGCCTTGATAGATATCTTTAATCTTCCTGGCGTGTGCTTGTGATACTTTATGCTTTGCAAAGTGTGCATTAATATCTAAACCATCAATTTTAAACTTGTTTGGATCGTTAGAATACTCATCTAACCAATAATCAATCTTTTCGCATGCATCGTGTGCTTGCAGTAAAATGCGATCTTGGATTGTTATCACAGGCGTTGTAATACCTTTTTGTTCTTCTTCGGCCTTTTCTACTACTACTTTACTTCCTTCTGCAATAGCTGCCTTAATCTTTGTACGTAGAAAACTGTCAACACCACACTTTAGCTCGTTGCCTGTGCCAGGTAAACTTATCCAATGCTCTGCTTCTTTTTTGTTTACTCTAGGAGCGCCTTGCATATCCATACGTGCTACAATGCCGCCCGTAATGCTTAGTATACTATTTGGCGCAACTTTAACACAACGAATTTCTTCGTTAGTATAAGAACCGTCTTGCTCCATCCACTTAGGAACGTTTGTATACAAGTCTGCTGACTTGAAATGCTCGTAGTACCAAGAGTGTACATAACGACGATGTCTGTGAATTGCTTCACCTGTCCATTCTTCCCATCCGTCCCATGTTGGCTCCTTTAGCTTTGCTCCTCGCTGTAAACGTGGTGCTGCTCGTTGCGCCTTCTTCTTGACTTTAATCCCAGCTACTGTAGCCATGTCTTTCTATCTCCAATTGATTTACAAAAAGTATATATGCCTTTTGCCAAAAAGTCAAGCACTAATTAATCTTAAATAGGTTAAATGCTTCTCTTCGAACAGGCCTGTTACTTTTACTTTATATCCCATTGAATGGTCATCGGGGTAAATGTGGTATTTTATTTCAGTGCCATGTTTCATTGCCCACTTGCCCTTGGAAGTTTTGCGCCATTCGGCTAATGCCGGCCAAACATATAAATCAGGATCTTCTACATCCCCCAAAGCAAAGGTATACAGAATGTGTTTTTCCATGATTTACTTTTCTGAAAGTGCGTCTAGTATTTTTTGTTGCTCGTCTTTAAAGTCTTGATAACGTGAACGAACAAGTTCGACTGTGAGATCGATGAATATTGCTACCGGAGCAATAAGAATTAGATCGCCGTGTACTGTAGCAGCGGCTATGACACCTGTTGAGAAATACGCAATGTAACGTTTTGTAAACGGTTGCATATCAGTGAAGTTCCATTTAAGGAAGTATATAAATTTCTTCAAGTGTTATCTCCATCTCTGTATTTAATTTTAGACTTATCAAAAACTTCGTAGTCTTTACGATTAAGGAGTTTGTGGAGTAATCCGCCCTTCTCCCAAATTAAAGGAATAGTTTTCTTTGCATCTTTCTCAAACACTATATGTACTCCTATATAACTCAATAAGAAAAATGCAATTGGTATACCGAATCCAAATAAGTTAGCTAATATTTCCATCATAGTTTCTCCTAATGGCAACTAATGCCGTATTTTTTTAATCTGTAATAGTTATATGGCCAAGGTACTAAGAACCCAACTGTTAACATGATAGGTACTGCCCACCATGTAAGTACTCCACCAACTAACACAAGGTCAGTGATGTTCATACTCAATTCCATTGCTACCATACTAACAAAACTCATTTTAAATGCAGTATCAAGTGCTGACTTAAAGTCCATTGCTTGGCGCATGAGTATTATAGTCTCTAGTGCGATACTGGTGAGTAGACCGTTAACTATAGCAAGTGGCATTACAATCCACATACTAACTTCTGGTGCAAACATCTGGAAAGCAAAGATAGTACCGAAGTCACCTATGCTACAACCGAGCAAACACCATTTGGTATTGTTTGCACTTTGTCTCCATGTATGTTTACATTTCCAATTCATTA
>Ga0302114_10002117_pt1 | contig 12818 bp, 13 predicted proteins | sample AG5_Surface_MG_FD_203107 | JGI IMG/M metagenome (GOLD analysis project Ga0302114, IMG submission 203107) | Marine microbial communities from Western Arctic Ocean, Canada - AG5_Surface | ecosystem: Environmental > Aquatic > Marine > Oceanic | place: Canada: Western Arctic Ocean | collected...
TGGCGCAAGCCCAAGGGTATTGATGGACGCGTGAGGCGCCGCTTCAAAGGAGCCATCCCCATGCCATCCATTGGATACGGAAGTGACAAGAAGACCAGAAACCTGATGCCCAATGGCTTCCAGAAATGCCTTGTGAACAACGTGGGTGAGCTCGAAATGTTGCTTATGCACAACAGGAAGTACTGCGCCGAGATTGCCACAGCATGCAGTCGCCGCACACGAGCTGCCATCATTGAGAGGGCTGAGCAGCTCGCCATCAGGGTGACGAATGCTGGTGCCAAGGTCGTGAACGAGGAGGATGAGTGAACGGAAATAAAATAAATAAAGAAATTTCGCATAGGTATTCAATTTACAATTGTTACATCTCGTCCACTCCCCACTTCCACTTCTCGTCGCATAGGTATTCAATTTACAATTATTACATCTCGTCCACTCCCCACTTCCACTTCTCGTCTGCTGCTGCCAATTCCCGATTCTGAGTCACACAATCATACCCGTCATATTCAAACTCTGGACAATTGAGTGAGAACAAAGGGAAATCTTTTACTGACCCATCGGAGTATCTAATGTTGATCCCAACATCACACACTTTGTCGCCGATAAATTCACTGAAGTCGCTTTCCGGCGTCACCCCCTTCATACAAACTGTTTCCGAACAGTCATACCTCGTCTCGCATGTGCTCATGATTTCGAGCGCCTTTGGTGAAATTTTAGATTCCAAATACCAAAATCCCACGCCAACACAGCAAAATATCCCAACAGCTAATACGACCCCGAAGAGGTGGTTACTGATTGAGCGATTCTTCTCTTTGAACGGCAAGGCCGACGGTGCCTTACCCCGTAGCAAAACGTCCCAGAAAAGGTGGGGTTCATTTTCGTCCTTGTCGTCCTGAAATATAACAGCAAGGCTGGAAGACCACCGTCTGGCTTTCCTCAAGGCGGCAGCCAAGTTAATAGCTCTAGTGAACGAATTCGAGGTCCAGGTCTTATCCAAAGCGTCCGGAACGTTCTCGTAAACACCTTTGAACAAGTATGTGGGGTAGTCAACGTTGTACGGCAGGCGTTCGTGGTCGAAAGCTCCTTCCTCCGGGAAGACGTCGTCCATCTTGAGCATCCGGAAGTAGAACGCGAACTTCTGTTTTTCTTCTTCGTAATTGGCCTTGAGAATGCCCAATCCAGCATTTTCTGTATCCCACCTTGGCTTGTGCTTTAGGTAGTCCCACGCAACCGGGGGGTCTTGCTGTTCAGCCCACTTGGCGAGCATGATGGTCTGCCAGCGGCTGCAATCGCCCAGCCGCTTGATCACTTGAATCTCGGGCAGCATTGTTGAACGACTGAGAAGTTCCTTGCTCTTGTCGAAATCCACCTCGCAGAACTTCTGGAGCGAGATCAGCGTCTCCTCTGTGCTCATGACAGCGGACACAGGCTCATCAAGCGCTCGCAATGCTCCGAAAATGATGTAGAGGTAGAACAGGTAGTTGAACCAGCCGTCCACGTACTTCCACAACAACCATCCTTGGAGAGCCATGGACAAATAGCAAAGCAGTCGAGGGAAGCAAAGATATCGCTTCGTCAGCGCTTCCCTTGAATTTCCCTCGGTCTCGTTCGCAAAATCGATCAGAACGCCTTGTTCAACGCTGCTGTACCACCAAATTTGTCGCACTGTCTTTTCCCAGATGGAGATTATGCTTATGGCTGAAAGGAGCTCCAAGATTCCTACTTGAAGCATGCCAAATTTTGTGCTAAACTCGTCGTGAGTCGCATATCGCTCGGCCGCAACTTTCTCCGTGTTGGTCGTCATAATATCAATGTAGCTCATCTTCTCTTGCGATGTTTTAACTTCATCCAAGAGGTCGGAGACTGCCGACTCTGCCGGCTCGAATAGAGCAACTACGGCGACGATTTGTGAAAATACATTAACTATGATGTCGATCATATGCTCTTGGTCCATCAAACGGCGCTGCGGGAATTCTGCCTCCGAGGCGGATTGTGTGCGTTTCCGCTGCAATTTCTCGTCTGCGATGAAGCTCGTTCGGACCTTGGCGGAATTAATGCTCGTGAAACCACGGTGATGAGAAACCCAAATCATCTTGTAGTTGGACTTGTAATGATCATTCGTCGTTTTGGGGAGGTCTTTGTCGAGGTCGATGAGGTAGTTGGGTAATGTTGGGTCTTTCTTGTCCTTGAGTTGTGGATGGGCTGCTTTGAACTGCTCAGACACGGGGGGTCCGTCTCGTTCGTTTGGAAGTTCTTTGGGGATGTTCAAGTCTTTCCAAGAGCTTGAGGAGTGATCATACTCAAATTCGTGCCAAACTCCCGTTGTGTTGCCATTGGTTTTGGCCACATCGGGCACCCACACAACATTTATACACTCTTTTAAAAACCCATGGAATGCATCTGGCCCAGACAATCGTAGATCGCCCAAGAAAGGCTGCTTTGAACTTGTTGAAGACGGGAGATTGAGTTCAATATCACCATCAAAACGAACAGGGTTGGAAGTAGTCTCCATTGAAGATAAAGCTAAAAGCTTTTGTAATAAATTTGGTTGATCAAGATATGGTGTAAGTTTACATTCCTTGGCAAAATGGGAATAAAAAAATTTCTCAAGATCTCCCCTTATTAAGTTTACTCCACGTCCACAAACCTCTTCATAATAAGTTCATGTCGAATGACGTAAGTTCAGAACCTCTTATAACTCCCCCACCACAATCTCACTCCACACATCTCTAGCAACAATCGCTAACACACACACTCACCCACTAACAAACCCACCATTTTCAGGAAGAAGTGTCCCACGAGGAGAAGCTCCAAATAGCCCAACACTTCTTGATATCCTCTCCCCCCGGCCAGTTCGACAGTGTCCTGGCGGATGTAAAAAAGCTTCTTCCGGACTCCCTCCTCACCCCCCCAATGCTCTCTGGCATTGCCAAGGCTTACAATGAGCGACACTCGTCAATCGTTTCTGTCGACGGTGGTGAGAGCAACATAGTCATCTGCAAGGTAAGTGAGAGCGTGTTCCCGTTTCACAACACCCCACCCCCAGCCCTAAACCCAACCCCACTCCATCCACCCCCCTCGCTATCATATCAGGAAGGAGAGATCGACCCAACAAAATACGTCAACACAGTCACCAAAAAACTGATAAAGGTTAACCACACCACAAGGACCGGTAAGACCGACTCCACGAAGCCCCTCCCACCCACAACGTTCGACTCCTCGGTCGAGTCCAAGCGCCTTGCAATCCAAACCGAGGTCCAAAATTACTTGTCCAAGCACTTTTCTGGCGGGGTTACTGCCCTGGGAGTTAACTCCTCCAACAAGAAGATCACCGTGGTCATTAGTGGCGAGAAGCTCAACCTGAAGAACTACTGGAGCGGGAGCTGGGTGAGCAAGTGGACCGTCACAACCAATAACGAGGTATCCGGAAATTCCAAGATAATCGCCCACTACTTTGAGGAGGGGAACGTGCAGCTCAACACCACCAAAACCTTCCCGGAGTTCAAGTGCGAGGGGGGCAGTGACGAAAGCCTTGCCAAGAGCGTGGCAACGAAGATTGGGGAATGTGAGCAGGCTCTGCAGCTGGGCCTGTACCAGATGTACGGCGCTATGAGCGAAGAAACGCTAAAGAGCATGAGGAGGGTGCTGCCAGTTACAAGAACAAAAATGGAGTGGAACTCAGCCGCTCACAAAATGACAAAACAACTCACAAATAACCCTGTGAAATAGATGATATAAGGAAGGATGGATTGTTGGTGTGTTGGTTTAGAATTCGCTTTTTATCAGTTGCCTCAATATTTGGTGTGGTCCTCTTGTCCATACTCGGCAATTATTTGTCGCAACAAATCATTTTCCGTTCACTGCACATTGATACTGCGTCCTTTGCTGCATTATTCTCCTCAAATCTTGCTCGCGATGAACGAGATGTATTTACAACTAAACCATGAATGATAAATGCTGCTATGAATTCAATGTGTGTTATTTCTCTTTTTTTATTTATCTGCTCTGCTCTGTTCTGCTCTGCTCTGTTCTGCTCTGCTCTGCTCTTACTCCGAATCAATTCTCAAGAAATCTAACACTTCTCCTTCGTGGTGCCTTCTCTTTTAGATTCCCACCTGTTCATACTCGGCAATTCTTTGTCGCAACAAATCATTTTCCGCTCGCAAGCTGGCAATGATGTCCTCAGGATCACACTTCCAACGTGTCGGGGTGATTTGGACTGGGAGGTGGGCTGGGGACAGGAAGGAGAGGATCTCGGAGGCGACGTTGTAGCCGCCGTCGCGCACGCACTCGCCGAGCCGCCTCATGACCTCCTCGAGGATTGAGGTGTTTTCGTTCGGCTCTAAAAACCAGAGTCGTCTCATGACCTTCGCGAGAATTGAGGTGTTTTCGCTTGGCTCCAAAAACGACACAAATTCCCACTTGTAGACGATGTGGAGAATGAGATTGAGGATGGGGGTGAGGGCTGTGAGGTGGTACTCTCGGCAGGGGGTGATTCTAACCGTCTTGTCGTAGTTGGCCGAAGCAATGAAGTTCGAATCGGCCGTGATGGTGAGCTGGGTGGTGTAGAATTCCTGCTCGAAAGTGTGCTTGAGCTCGAAAGTCTCAGCATCCCAGATCTTCATCGTGGTGTCTTGACCGGCACTCACAAGAACACGCCCGTTGGGGGAGTATGAGACGGTAAGGATGTAAGAGGTGTGAGCCTGGTCGATGCTCTTCACCAAGCTTCCATCGGCAGGGTTCCAACATTTGATGGATCTATCCATACTTCCCGAGCAAAGGAGCTTGCAGTCGGGAGAGAACGAGAGGGAATTGACCCAGTCGGTGTGGCCCTCCAACGTGTGCGCTTAGATGGCATTTCCCTCGTTGAAGCTGTAGAGGTTGATGGACTTGTCGCGGCTTCCAGTAGCCAGCTGCTTGCCGTCGGGGGAGAAGCACACTGCAAGAATCCAACTCGTGTGATCCTCTAGCACTTGCACTCTCGCCCACTTGTCACCCCCCCCCGGCTCCGACCAAATCATCACCTTCCCATCATATCCACCGGAAGCAAAGTGGGAGCCTGATGGAGAGACGGTGACGCACCAAACATAACCAACGTGTCCCACCAAGGTCTGGACTAACTCGAGGGAAGGGCTGAACACCTTCAAGCCGTTACCATCATAGCCACAAGCCACAAGTGAGCCATCCAGAAGATAGCAAAGACCATAGACACCATTGGCAAAAACATTGTCAGCTCGATATTCTACCTTGTTGGAGCTGGTCGAGTGGACAATTATGGTGCCGTCCACACTACCCGATGCCACATAGCTGTTGTCCTGCGATAAAGCCAAGCAAGTGAGTTGACTGGAATGCCCAGAGAGGACACCAGAGAAAATCATCAGGAGTCGATGAAGATGCTGGAATGAGGGAAGTTTTGTAAAATTTTAGGAAGGGGAGGCGTGTGGCGATTTTAATCTTGGGTGGAGAATAGGGCAACACGTTTTACAACATTTTATAAAGTGAAATGTCTCAAAATAAATTCAGGTTTAAGTTTTGCAAATTATATTTTTGGAGATGGTAAGGTTTAGTGCTAGTGTTTAGTGCCTAACGCGCTCACTCTCACCATTACTATCTCTAACAACAATCAAATTGTGTATTCTCTTGTCCTCGTAGGAACTTTTCGAGGAGCAACTAGCAGAGGGGTCATCTGAGAGTCGACTCTATGCAATGCAGAGGCTTAAGCTGGTGGGTGAGGCGATTGGTACGGAAAAAGTGTTGGTAACACTATTGCCGTACCTGCAGGAGGTGAGAGAAGACAAACAGGCTAAGCCCCAGGCTTCTTCTTCTTTAATTTATTGTCTTCTTGACAACAGTATACTAACCCCCCTCTCCTCCCACCCTAACCCAATCCCTTCCCACCCCTCCAATCCAGCACGTTGACGACGATGACGAGATCCTCCTGTATATGGCTGAACAACTTGGCCTGATGGTGCCTTCCCTTGTACCTGTGGCTAGTGCCACAATGATTGTGGACATCTTAGAGCAATTGGCTGGTGTTGAGGAGACTGTAGTTCGTATGAAGGCCGTCGACAGTTTGAATGCCATCATCAAGCACCTGGACGAGTCTTCTGTGAATGGTTTGAAGGAGATGCTCAAGAGGTTGTCAGGTGCCGAGTGGTTCACCAGCCGCGTATCAGTTTGCGGTTTGTTTGCCAGCGTTTATGCCAAGACCACGAGCGAGGATGTCAAGGTTGAGCTTCGGGTGCTGTTCAAGAGTTTGGTTGAGGACGAGACCCCAATGGTTCGGCGATCTGCTGCCTTGAGTTTGGGCGATTTGACCAATGTTGTGAGCAAGGAGGCGGTGATAAGTGACATGATTCCCTTGTTCAATAAATTGGTGTCGGACGAGCAGGACTCGGTCCGTCTTCTGGCTGTGATGTGCGCCCAAAACGTGGGCAAGGTTTTGTCAACGGAGGAGGAGGTGAGAGAGACCGCGGATTAAAAAAAAGAAGAAGAAAAAAAATTCTAATCAAAGCCATCCCAGAACGCCACCAACCTGTTCCCCACCATTCACAATGCGAGCAACGACCGGTCGTGGAGGGTTCGGCACAACATTGCGAAGAATTTTGTCGACCTTGTCACCCCTTTGAACTTCACCGGAAGCAACCTGAAGGAGCTGATCGAGTGCTTCTGTGTGTTGATGAGCGACACCGAGGCCGAGGTCCGAGGAGCCAGCTGCGTCGGTCTTTCCAAGGTCGCGTCGCTGGCCGGCGAGGAATTATTCCTGAGCTGCATGCTCCCGGCCATCACCCCGTTGGCAACAGATTCTGTCATGGACGTAAGGAGTAAGTGCGCCGAGTCGTGCATGAGCCTCCTCGATGCCGAAGCTGGGCTCAAGCTGTCCGAGGCGGTCATCCTGGAGCACCTTGTCCCCCTCCTCGACAAGTTCCTGGAGGACGAATTCCCAGAGGTACAGCTCAACATTCTCCGCAAATTGCCCTCAATCTTCCAACTTCTCGGCAAGACCAACAAAATCGTTGACAGCGTAACTAAAATGACCGAAGACAGCAATTGGCGCATTAGGCAAGCCGTTGCGACCATCCTTCCCTACTTCGCCGAATCATTGGGCGTTTCGCAGGTGAGTGAGGAATTGAGTGAGCTTGAGCTGAGTGTTTTTTTTTTGTTTAAAAAAATACTAACCCAAACCTATTATAGTTTGAGAATAGCTTTTTCAAGGCTTGGCAATTGCTATTAAAGGATCAGGTTGCAGAAGTGAGGATGAGCGTTGTCGAGGGGGTGAATAAATTGAGTCAGATAGCTGGCGCTCCATGGGTTCAGAAAAGTGAGTGGCGAAGTGATTCATGGAAGCAACGATTCAGAAGGAGACATTACTAACCTACCTAACCTAACCTAACCTAACCTAACCTAACCTAACCTAACCCAACCCCACACAGAAATTTTACCGACATGCACACGCATCTACGACGAGTCAACCTCATACTTAGTGCGAATCACCATGCTCAAGCTCTACTTTTCCCTCTGCCCAGACGAATCAGTCAATAACCTTTTACTAGAAGAAATAATGGGCCTCATCCTCAAGGCCTTGAAGGACAAGGTTCCCAACGTCCGCATGGTCGCCGCCAGGGGCTTAACAAAGCTCAGCAGCTTCTGTGACGATGTTGTCATCTCATCCCAAATTAAGCCAGCCCTCACAGACACAGCCTCAACCGACGAGGACCAAGACGTAAAGTTTTTTGCACAGGAGGCTCTGGTGGTGTGTTCGTGAGGGGGGAGAGGGGAGATGGGGGATGGAGGGGAGAGATAATCGGCAATGATAAATGTGTAAATGTTTCCGGCTAAAAAATGGGATGAAATATTTATATACTCTACTGGTGGGTCTTGTCCATGTGGTCCGCCATTGCAATATCTTTTTTACTCACTCCATTAGTGTCGTGGGTAGTTAAAGTCACTGCGCAGCAAAGTAGTTGAGCAGGTTAGTTCACTGGTGGATGTAGCCAGTGAATAGTTAATTTCACACTCACAAGGCTCGCTCGCTTCAATAGTTCACTCACCTTCAACTCGATTGTAAACATTGAACCACTCCGGATGATGATCAATCTTCTCTGCCAAAAGCGCGCTTTTTGACATGAAGCCCCAAGCTTCGTTAAAATCCATAAACTCAAAAGTTTTGGATATTGAGTCGGCTGGCTGTGTTTTTGATGTGCTATTGTCGTTCCAACCATTGGAAAGTAAATGAGCAATTGAGGATGATCTGTTCGGAAGATTGCTAAGAGTTCTACTGACCGAACTGGATTTGTGAGCTACTATTGATCTAACGCAATGCATGGTTATGGTTTGTGTGTGGGAGGCGCTTTTCACACTTTGTATGAAATCTGACTTTTTACAAAATTATCCCAGTCAGTATACAAACACATCAACGAGAGGACACCTACACACACCGAAACTCTCCTCGTCAACAACTTCACCAATGGGGAAGAAAAGCGCCGTTAGGGTGAAGCAGATCCAGAAAGCACAACCTTCAGGAGGAGGACCCATGATGGACATGATGGGGGGGATGCAGAACATGCCTGCGGTTGTCATGCCCCCCCCCAACCCCAACCTCATGCACCGGTTTGGTGTGAGTGAAACCGAAACAGATTTTTCCTCCTACTCAACCCTTTGGCCGACTTTTCTTGACTCCACCAAAACAATTAAGCGAGGAAGGAAAATATCCACTCTGGACTCTCCTGGCGAGGACATTACAATTCAGGATATTCACCAAGCTTGCGTGGCGCTCAGACTCCCTCACGTTATTGAGGTAAGTCTCACTCAGTCTCCGCTCGCCTTTTGGAAGACGAGAATACTCGCGACGATGAATCCTGCGAAATGGCTACAACAAAATATAAGCTACATCCACTCCACTCCACTCCACTACTAAACTAACATTTTTATTTCCACTCAATTCTTTTAACTCACTTTACTCGTTTTTCGCTTCGCTTCGCTTCGCTTCGCTTCGCTCGCAAAAGCCTTTTAAAAAATACCCAAGAGACCCTGACTCTCACTGGTACAACATGGGAAGGGCCAAGGTCAATTATGAAGGTAAATTTGCCACCCGCATCGAAATGTTCAGGGGTGTGGCAGCCGAAATAGAAAATCTGAATGACAGAACTGTGAGGTTGGAGGAGAGGAAGGAAAAACAGGAGTTGGATGCTGCAGAGATTGCAAAAGCTAGTGCACCACCTGCTGCCGCGAGCACAAGGAAGACAACAGGGAATAGCAAGAAGAAGGGAAAGAAGAAGAAGTGAGAGTAGGGTTTTGGAGTTTTTCATTTCCTTATATCTATTCCTACATGTGAAAAAATACTATTGAAAATCTCCAAAATCATCGACTTCAGCTTCAGCTTCAGTTACAGTCGGCGGTGGCGTTGAAGGCTCTGAACCAGCTGGAGGAGGAGGTTTTCGCAAGAGAAGACCGCCACTACCAACCAATCCACCGGCAGCAGTTTTCTTCTTCCCAGCCGTTTGACCAGATACACCGCTCCGACCCAAATTAATTTTAATTTTTTCACCCTCCTTGAGACTCAATTTACCCACACTGATCGCAGTTGCACTCATCAACTTCGCTTGTCGCTCCCTCATCAGTGAGCTGCTGTAATCTTGTAAACAACCCTTGAAATCAATTGCCTCATTACGCTCCCGGAAGCCAATGCCAAAGAAGACGTGACGAGAACCATTCACGCATTTGATAGCAAAGTACCTTGACGAGTCAACAGTCGCTTCTACAAATTGCTCCATTGTGGTGGTGGTGGTGGTGACGCTGTTGGTGGAAAGATCTACTGGGGCTGTTGCAAATAGCACTGATGTTGTCGCTCCTTCTGGACCACCTTCATTCGGTTTTTCCGTGTACAAATTAATGAGGAGTACATCATTCCGGTTCACAACCCTCATGCTAGCGGATAGAAGCGGAGTGGCCAGCCCCCACTCTTCCGCCCTGCGACCACCACTACTACGTAACGGAGGAACCTTGTAAACGAAGATCTCAGCAGAAGCAAACACCAACAGTTCCCTCACAATCTCATCAATATTGTCGGTTGAGAGGAGCGAAGCCATGAACTTCTTGTTGGTTTTTGGGCTAGAACTAAATGTGTTATCGGGTCGACCTTCAGAGCTTCAGAGGACTTTCCTGTAATCCGCGGATTTAATGACAATTTGCAAATTCCAAATTCCTAAAATAATTTATGCCCCCAGACGTAGAATAGAGAGGATTACAAACGTTGTAGTCCCACCGATGCAGACACCAATTTATGGCTCAATGAGGACACCCCAAATGATGAGTTACAAGATAGAGCCCTCACCACCCACTAGTTGCAGCTGCATTCTTCTCATGTCCAACATTGCTCCCAGAAACCTCTATACAGCTGCAATATCGAAACTGGTACCTTATGCGAACCTGCCCGTATTCGAAAAAGATAACTCACTTCAGGGCCGCATAACGAAGCTAGTGGCAGTTTATGAAAGAGCACAAGACGCTTCGTCTGCAAATGAAGGGAAGTACCATATCATTATCCATGTGTCTACTCTCAATGCTGCCAAAACGATCATAGCTGATCTCTCTGGCGTGAAGTTTAACCGTTTTTTCGACTGGGAAGGGGACGATAAGGATGACGACATAATTCAAGATAAGGAACAAGAAAAAAAACCTCCACCTCCAGTTCCACCTCACGCCTTTCTCCCCCCTCCACCCCCCACCACAAAACCAAGTTACAGCACAATCAGCATTCATAGAGTTGAGCTGACAACTATTTCCCCTCCTAGTTCCTCCTCCCCTCCTCCCTCCACAGACCCCCAACCCCCATCCCAAAACTGCGTAATCTGTCAAGAATCCTATTCCGATGGTCCTGACGAGGTGGCCACTATGACCACGCTCTGTGACCACACTTTTCATTTGTCGTGCTTGCGACGAACAAATGCTATGGATCCGCGATGCCCAATTTGCCGATACAGCATGCTCGATGGGATGTCGCAATCTCAATCTTCGTTTGAAACCGCAACCCTCGACGACGACAATTCGAACATTTGCTGCGGGGTCTGCGAGGTTAAACCCAAATTTAAACGTGGGGGCACAATTGTTTCCGTTTGTCTAATTTGCGGTGATGTTGGGTGCAAAGACGTGTGCGGTCGGCAGCACTACGAGAGCACCTCCCACAATTTTGCGAAGGAATGGGGTGGACGAGACAGCATGAACGACCACCATATTTGGGACTACGCAGGAGGTGAATACGTCCACCGCTTGGTCGAGGGGATGGTTGACGAGGAGAACCCTAGCCCTAGAAAAATCGTAGCTGTTTCCGCCGGGAAAGGTGATGATTGTGAAAATCATTACGAAGAAATGAGCACGAAGTTGGAGGGGCTCGCGGCAGAATACGTGAGTCTTCTTAATTTGGAGCTCGAGAAGCAGCGAGAATGGTTCAGCAGCGTCCTGGGCGATATGCAGAGTGGCTTCGAGGAGAAAAAGGCAGAACTGTTGTTGAATGGCGAGACCAACAAACACAAACCAAACGTCGCGACGGTTCTTCGAAACCAGATAAAAGCCTTACAAGCCAAAGAAACGTGCGCCAGAGAAAAGCAGCAGAACGCAGAAAAAGAATGTGGTGGTTTGCGGACAATTCTATCTGGGCTCGAAGCTAGCAAGAAAAATCGAGAGAGAGAGATCGTCCAAATAGGGGTTGATACTTACAAGGAGGGAGTAGCGGCGGCGGCTGAAATTGCTGAGCTTGAGAAGCAGAACGACGCGTTGATGAAGCAGCTAGATGATTAAGATCTCTTGAAACTAGTTTTATGTGTTTAGAGTTAAGTTAAAACTTCTTTGAATAATTCGTTGCGATTTTGTTTCGCCTCAGCGTTGACCTCGGCCAGCGCGCCACTGTTGTATTTTTCCAAGTTTATGGAGTTGATTGCTTCAACGTCCTGCTTCGCCTGCTCTTTCTCCGTTAAGACAACTTCCTCATACACATTGATTGACACCAACTCGTCCTTAGGACGAACTTGGCTAATTGGGACGACAAGCAAATCATACTCAAGAAGATTTCCCATTATTTGAGCAATCGGCTCTTCCTCTAGCTCCAACGAGAACAACGAAGGGACAGCAGTTTTATCATAATCTCGCGTTACATTTCGGTCCCCTTCTTCTATCCCACCAACTCCTGATAGCACACCAAACCGGTATTCATGTAACTGGGTTTTCTTGTACGCGTGGGGGTTGGAGCTTGTCATCATTACGTGGTGAAGCTCCTGGAAAAGCATGGTTCTCCGGTTCATGCCACCTTCATTTGATGTCTCTATCATTTGCCTAATATCCCTAAAAGTTGTGATTTCATCATTTATTAGAAAGGAAGCTAGTCGTTCACTGAGGCCGCCAGACTCAGATCCCACTATGAAAGCGTGGGTGTTGGTTACTAGCGTTGGCACAGTATACAACCGAATCCAAACGCGACCCATTGTTAACTTGTAGTTTTTTCTTATTTTTGAATTTTAAATTTTGGCGTATACTACTACTATATAAACAAGTAGGAATGTATCTTTCGTCCAACCCTGGCACCGCCAACCCAAAATCAACTACTTATCAAAGTGAGCTTTTGCCAAGTATGAGAAGATCCAGCAGCAGAAGATCCAGCAAAAACAAGGTGGAGACAGAGGAATCTATAGAGTCAACCGACAGACGAAATTCCAAAGTGCTGCGCAGGCGAAGTGTTGCCAATGGGGAAACAAATGACCGTGTTGCGAAACTGGTCTTCGACCCCCCTCCCCCCCCCCTCACATCCACCCCCTCTGATCTGACAAGCA
>Ga0302114_10002119_pt1 | contig 12815 bp, 6 predicted proteins | sample AG5_Surface_MG_FD_203107 | JGI IMG/M metagenome (GOLD analysis project Ga0302114, IMG submission 203107) | Marine microbial communities from Western Arctic Ocean, Canada - AG5_Surface | ecosystem: Environmental > Aquatic > Marine > Oceanic | place: Canada: Western Arctic Ocean | collected...
TGTTGCATTTGTTGGGGAGGGGGTTGGATTTGTTGTGGAGGTTGGGGTTGCATTTGCTGTGGAGGTGGTGGTTGCATTTGCTGTGGAGGTGGGGGTTGTTGATGTTGTTGCTGTTGTTGATATTGTTGCTGCTGTTGCGATAATGGTGGTCCATTTCCACCACCACCACCTGGTGGACCTCCGGCACTCCTGTTGACTATTGGTTGCTGCTGCAAACCGCCCCCAACAACAGAAGGCTGAGGTTGACCCCCGTGCATGCCGGCCGGCGGTCCCCTCCCGGAGTTGTTCACAAGCGTCATGAATTCCATGTAGCTGTAGGTGCCTCCCTGGAAACTTGCTCTATCCTCAACCAAATTCCAAAAAAACCTTTGTTCAGCAGGCCCAACTTGCGAGTCACTTTCCTTGATGAACGTGAGTTTGGGAGTGACATTTTTGCCCTCCCGCAAGCTGTTGACAATGGCGGAAACACGAGTGGCCAAATCGCTCCCTTGCTGCAGTTTCAATGTCGACATGTCGACACCGTCTAAGCTCGCAACGCCAAACAATGAGCTCAAAACGGTTGCATCGGCGGCACTCCCAATCCACATGTACATGTCGATCGTGTTGTCCAGCAAGAAGACGCCATCGCTGCTGAGTCTTTCGATTGTCAGGTTAACGACGCTTGGAAGAGCAATGCGTTCCATCCCTGCGTATTTTTCTTCGGCGGCACTAATTTCATCCTCCTCTTCATCATCATCATCACAACTTCCAGAAAAGATGTTCTCAGTCGGGGTACCGGCAGCAGCATCCATGTCATGAAGGGAGAACATGCGAGGATATATAAAGTAGCGGCTGTCCGTGACCCACATGTTGAGTAGGCTCTGCATTTTGGCGCTCCTTTCGTCAGGGTGCACGTCGACTCCGCCCCTAAAAGCAATGTTTTTCTGCAGCGCCATGCTGTAAAGAGGGAGAAGCTCCAGCTTCTCAGGAATCTTGGCGGCCCCTTCGACAGACTGTTGCTGCTGTTGTGGTGCGTAACCACCCATTGCGCCGTACGCGCCTGATCTGTTGCCGCCCTTGGCCGACCTGATGATGTCGACGCAGCTCTGCTCAAGGTAGCGAAGAATTACGTTAGCAACAAACTTCACCCTTGTCGAGCAAATTTATTTGCTCCTCACCTGCTGCAGCCTAGTTCTAGCAGTATCAAGACCTGTCTTCAGCGCAACATCTAGCGCCTGCTTACTCAACAAGTTGCAAACTGTGTTGACGTCTACGCTTGCAATGACCTCGCTCATGAGAGAAGTTACGGGAATAGCGTGCGTGTGCACCCTGATTCGGCGCTGCCCCTCTGAGCTGGTATACAAGAGTGCTGGAAGGAATGTTATTGCTTTGTGTGAGAAAACTGATCAAAAAGTGGTGTTATCAAAAGATGCATTTTCGCCATCTTTCTACTCACCAGACTGGATGGTAATCACGCTAGTACAAAGCATTGGCTCGTCGTGTTGAATATCGAAGCCAAACGCGCTCTCTTCCGTACAATTGGGCAGTGCCAATAAATCGGCCCCCCTGATGAAGAAATTTCCGTAAAAGTTGCTGATCCTCATGCCCCTCGTTACTCGTACGCGCATCACTGTCTCGAAGACAGTTCTCCTTGTGAGCACCCTATCGAGCTCGCTCCCGAACCGCTCCCCGTCAGTTTCGTAGTTGAAGGAGGGGTAGGTGTGGAGAGTGCCGCTGGTCTGTTTTGGCAACTCGCCCAAACTAGCAACATCGGTGAAGCTCTGGGGGAAAAGGAAGAGATCAACGGCAATTTGTGCCCGTGAGAATTCTACAGCGGTGTCCTTGTACCAGGTCGTTTCAGGTTTCAGAAGCTTGAATTCTTCCGGAGTTCCCATTATACGTGGATTTTCGCGAGGCTTCAGCTGGCCATCGCCCAGGGAGGGAAGGGTGGAGTTGAAGATCATCATTTTGCCACCAATTGCCTTCATGATAGTGTACGCGGACTTTAGGGCGCAACCAAGGCACGCATCAGGGATTTGAGTCTGTTGAAACCTGCGTGGGGAGTGAAAAGCAGAACGGGTTAGAGACAAACGCCCGCCTTCCAAAAAGGCAACAAAAATTACCGTACATGCCAGGCAAGCCATCCAGAAACGCTTCAAAGACTCCCCGGCTCTCCGATAAATTAACCAACAAGTCGTCAGGGACGGGAATGAAGAGCTCCTTCAGGTCCGAGACGACGAGCATTTGCGGTTGGGAGAGGCCGGACTTGAAAATAAAGAATTTTTTTTTGGAGGTTTGGCGAGATGATTGGCCTTGCTGTGTTAGGGAGGAAGGAGAACGCAAAGATATTTTTTAGGCTCACCTTCAAGTTATAAAAATGAACGCTTTTATCAAAGGTGATAACGCCCACCATTGTTCTTTCCCCTCCAGGCAAACCACCGAGACTTCTCTTAATTTGCTCAGCCGCCGCCTTCACCATCCCACTCCTAACTGCCTGCGCACTAACATCAATCACGAAGAAGTAAACGGGAGCCTGTGGGGGCCTAACCATGTACTCGCTTGGGGCAATAAATTCCACAACGCCCTGAGACAACTCCGGCCTCTGATCACGATCTCTCCTGATTCCCCTCTCATCAAGGTGACAGAAATACGCGCTGGGGACGTCATTCTTCTGCCCACAAAGATTACAGATCCACCTCCTTCCATGCTCAATCCAGGCAACAAATGGGTTTATGTACGTTCTGCACCGCTTGCAGCGAACAATTCCGGAAGTTGAAGGGTTCACCACAGCAACACCATCACAAGTTTCCACTGTGGCACCCTTTCCATTATCATTGTTGTTGTTCTGCTTTGTCGCCTGGCTACTGTGTCCAAAAGGAAGGGGCGCAAGCGGCCTGATAACAGCACCAATCGGTAGTTTACACGACGATGCCATTGCACTTGAACTCGGGATTTTGCCAACGGTTGTCCTTAGGAACCGTTTAGGAGTCTTGATCGACAGATCCACACTCTCCATGTAGTCCACAGTTTGCCCAGATGCTGCAGCAGGAGCGGCCATAGCAGCGTTGTTAACAGTTTGTTGTTGTGGATTTGCTTGATGCTGGGGGGCAAAAGGATTCCCACCTTGCATCCCCTGCATCGACGGCATCCCAACTGGATTACTGAACTGCTGCTGCTGAAATTGAGGCTGGCCAACGTTCACATTGCTGCCGTAAATTCCACATGTAGAAGTTGGATGAGGAGAAAGAGGGGCCTCAAATTTGTTGACTGTTGGCTGGCTGAAAAATTGGGCTTGCTTTTGCGGTTCACCTTGTACGTTTGGTGGCGGATGCATCTGCAGGGAAGGGAAGCGTGTGAGAAAGGGAAGTTATTACAATGACGAATTACTCACTTTGACGATTTATAGCACAGCACAAACAAATCTCCGACCAAATAAAGCCAAAAATAAGGATTTGTTGTTTACAAAGAACAAAGAACAACTACCACATATTATTAATGAGTTGGTAGGTGAGAGCACTTAAACTTAACATTTGGAAATATATACAAGTCGTTCAAGTTGTCTTTTAATCGACAAATTAAGATCTGTTAGATAAGATAATAAGATAATAAGATAATAGTTTTGCTTCCATTTGGCACTCCTCTTATTCTCACCAAACCCACTAACCCCTACTTTATTGGATTCTTGTGAATAATTTACCTACCTTTTTTTGCCCCCCTTCTATTTCACTTTAGAAGCACTTTAACTTAATTTCTCAAAAAGATTTGGATCTCACATGGGCAGCAGCAGAGAGGAAGAAGCTACGGCGAGTGATGTTCAAGTTGAGATGACAGCAACTGGGGGGGGAGCGGAGAAACCCTCCAATTCTGCAATGCTATCTGAGGATAATCTTCCTCTCTTTGTCCCTTCTCATGGGGCTGCAACGAATTATCATAAATTTTCTGCCGTGTTTAGCTTCCTGTGCACGATTAAAAAAAGGAAATTCAAGTATGCGTCTGGAACCACGTTGCAGTTCGGTATGGGCTTGATGATGAATTTGATTTTACTGGTACTGTGTGTTGGAATAAGATCAAGGATGGCAGATCCTTTTGAAGTTCAACAGAAGGTGAAGAAAATTTACACCCACACCGTAAAAACATCTTGTGTGCATGTTAAGAATCGCATTTTTTGTCTAACCCCCCCCCCTTCCCCCCTTCCCCACGCACCCACACACCCACCACATTCAGATGAATTACGATCCCGCGTACGGCTCAGGGCTCGACAATGGCATCATGGTCTCGATAGAGAGCTTAGGTGCGTACATTCCGGCACAGCTCCCAACTAAATATGACCCTGAAAACGCGACCATAGTCGTTGAGTACGGGCCCGTCTTGATTGATTTTTCGCCCTGCGCAATGAGCGCTTCCACCGGACAACCCGAAGCAGATGATAAGCTTGGCCTTTTCATGGAATATTTCAAGAAGGAGCATCCAACAATTGAGAGTTCTTGGAATCTGACATGCCACGAGACTGAGGAAGACATGCTAGATTACATTAGCAGTGACTACCGCTCGAACCGCCTCGGCGGGTACATAGTCACCAACAGCACTGATTCCCTGAGCGACATTTCACAGAGTGTTGAGTACACTTTCCTGAACCACGCAAACTCGGGACTGAACCACGAGCTGCTGTTTGGAGCGGTCGAGTTTGACGAGGAAGAAGACGTGTCTGAGTCTTACCGCTACCAGGGTATCTTTGGTGGAAACCACAACACCGAGTCGGCCTCGGCAGCCTTCTTGAGCTCGATTTCCCTCACCCTCCAGTTCGTGTTTGAGGATGCGGTTATTAAGTTTAAGACGAGGAACTACCCAAACCCCCAAGACCCCGAGCCCCAGTCTATCGCATCTACACTTGAGGTTGTGAAAGGCGCAACCTCCACGTACCAGACATACGATGGCAAGGACGATAATTTTTTTCTACTGGTCCCAATGTTTCTCATCATCCTGACGAGCAACATTATTGGGGACATCACCAGTGAAATCATTTCGGAGAAGGAGGGCAAGTTCAAGGTTACCATGAGCATGGCGGGAAACCCACCGCTTGTTTACTTTGCATCCTGGACACTATACAGTTTGACAGTACTGGTACCGAGCATAGTGCTAATCACAGCTGCGTCGATTCTCACCTTCCAGAACTCCTCGCCCATTGCTTGTGTTTTGTTCTTTTTGGTTAGTGCGTTCGGTTGGGTTACTGTGGGTGTCTTTATTAGCTCAATGTTCCAGACTGTCGTAACTGGCTCGGTGATGGGCACCATGATCATTTGGTGAGGTTCGAGGTCACCTTTCTTTCTCATTCATCTTCGCTTCAGCACTAACAGAATAGTTGGCCCACACACACGCAACGCACACACGCGCAACGCGCAGGGGGTTGTCCTCTCCTTCCTACTTCATACTGCCAGGGGAAAATGACCCCACGACCGTCCACCCCATTCTTGGTTATTTCCTCCTACTCCTCCCACCTTCGGCCTACGCTGTCGGCGTTCAACTCCTCGTCGCGTCCGAAATCAGGCTAGAAGGTCCAGCCGGGATTCATCTGACCGCCACTAACGAAGAGACTGGAATGCCACAAGAATCGATGGCGACTTCGTGGATGTCCCCGGTGGACGGTGGGTTCAGTCCTTCCCTACTCGAGGTCATCATTTGCATGGTTTTCGGCTCTTTGGGCTTCTTGTGTCTGTCTTGGTACTTGGATCAGATCATTCCTGACCAGTGGGGCACACGCAAACCGGCCAACTTCTGCTTCAAGTGGTCGTACTGGTTTGAGGATCATTCTGCAATGCAGATGATGAACGATCCGGAGAAGATGGCCGCCCTTTCTCACCTTGACAGCCAGCTGAAAGGAGGCGGCAACAGTGGTGACGAAGAAGGCAAACGGCTCGTTCCTGGTATTACTACCAAGAACTTGAGAAAGGTTTACGGCACCGCCGAAAAGACCAGCGACGAGAAGGACGAAAACATCGTTTACTTCTTCGGAGACACATATTTGCAGAGCAGGAAGCTGGTTGAGTCTCGATTGAGGTGGAAGAAAATTGTTGACGGCAACGCGTTTGCCTGTTTCATATACCTCGTCATTGGCGCCAATTTGATCGCTCTCATGTTTGACAAGCAGAACAACTCGGAGGAGACGCAGGAGCTTATGGACACGCTGAACTATGTGTTCTGCGTCGTTTTCACCTTGGAAATGCTGGCCAAGTGGTACGGCATGGGCGTTAGGAACTACTTCAAAGATGGCTTCAACTGTTTTGATTTTCTCCTTGTTGTGTTTTCCTTCGTCGAGATTATCTTTTTCAGCGGAGGGGCTGGCCAAGCTGCCAAGTCCGCCAAGTCTGCCAAAACCATCAAAGGAGCCAAGGTTGCCAAACTAACCAAGTTTGCCCGCTTTGCCAAGGCAGTTCGTGTTCTGAGGGTAGCCAGACTCCTAAGGTGGTTCAGCTACGACGAAAATTCGACTGTCGTCGTAGCGCTCGACTGCCTCAACATGACTGCGTACAAGGACGAAATCTTGTCTCTCCTCGGGCAGAATGGTGCGGGAAAGACAACTTTCTTCTCGATGCTCGGCGGGGTGAATCAACCAACCTCGGGTTCAGCCCTCGTGTCGGGTATCAACATTTTTCAGTCCGTCGAGCTTGTGAAGGCCTTCGTTGGCTCTTGCCCCCAGCACGACATTCTCTTCAACTACTTTGGCGTTGAGGAGCACCTTCGTCTGTTTGGCACGCTCAAGGGAATTCACCCGGCTGACCTGGAAGGTGCTACCAGGTACACCTTGAGCCAAGTGGGGCTCTCCAAGAAGGCGAAAGACTACGTTGACAACTTGTCGGGCGGAATGCGCCGTCGCACCTCTATTGCCCTCGCGTGCCTCGGCGACCCTTCCATCCTTCTCCTCGACGAACCTTCCGCCGGCGTTGACATTGTCAACCGCGCGATTGTGTGGAAACAGCTTATGGAGCTCAAAAAAGGAAGGACGATAATCATGTCCACCCACTTTATGGAGGAAGCCGAGATTCTGGGAGATAGAGTTGCCGTTCTAAAAAAGGGCAAGCTCCACGTAGTTGGTACTTGCATCGAGCTTCACAACCAGTTCGGTGCTGGTTACACACTTGTAATCAACCGGCCGATCAACATTGACGCTATTAACCTGGAGCAGGCAACAGATGCGAGAGACAAGGCAGTTGCCTCTTACATCAAGAAAGCGTCCGAAATTTACTGGGAGGAAGATGCCAAAATTTATGCCGAGAAAGCCATGGCCGACTGGGAGAATTTGGTAGTTGACATTTCCGAGAAGAAAAAGTTGGATAATAACGAGCAGGAGGGGTCGCAGTCCTCCTCCAAGGCGGCACCGAGCAAGGGTGGCAAGAAGGGAAAGAGACTGCCCCGGATGTCTTTAAATGTGGCTGCTTCGGCAAGAAACGAGAACAAAAATGCCGAGGCAAGAATTGCACCTGACGGACGAAAGATTCCAATCCAAATCTATAGAGTTGCACGCGCGGCACAAGAGGTCGAACTGGCTCGAGATAGGGAGATTTTGGCTGCCAAGCTCAACCCCGAAAAACTCGAAAAGTGGTTGCAAGAATTCATCCCCGAGTCTGAGCTCATGGGTTACACCGAGGATCAGGCGTTCTTGGAGTACGTGTTGCCCTTCGACAGCAGAGAGAAGTTTGGCGAGATGTTCGCAGCGCTGGAGAAGGCCAAGGAAGACTTTGGCTTTAAGCAATTTGGGGTATCCGCGCCAACTTTGCAGGAAGTTTTCTTGGAGATTTCTGCTGTTGACGAAGCGCTCGAGAGCCTCTCTTTGGGAGAAGGTGCGGGGTTCCCAGGAACCGCCAACGCCGCCACGGCAGCTTCTATGGCGAGGAGGAAATCCTCCGCACACATTGTTCAGCAGCGGAAGAAAAGCAAGGCGACCCGCTCGAAATCGATAATGATGGGACTCTCTGGAGCAGCCGCGATGGCAAATGCTGCTGACAGATTTGATCCCACGGTTCCTGTAATGGATGAGCTAGCAAAGATCAACGAAGCTGACGACGACGGAGTGGAAGAAGAGCAGGCGGAAGATGTGAAGAAACCGGCCAGTCCGGTCGTCAGGCGCCAATCAGTCATGGCGAATGTGCTCACCGTTCTCAAAGGAGGAGAAAAGGACAAGGACAAGAGAGCTGAAATTCCCGACAAAAAAAATTCACGAAGTTCTACTACGCAAAAGTACCGGAAGAAAAAGGAAATCATCTGGAGCCTGCACCCTCCGCAACAATCCGTCTACAGACAGGTTCGAGCGATGTTCGTAAAGAGGTACATCATGGCCAAGAGAAACAGGAAAGCCCTGTTGTTCCAGGGCGTCTTGCCAGTATTGATTATTTTGATGGGTATTCTCTTCTTCGTGATTGGCCATGAAGCGCCAGAGAAGGAGTTCGTCCGTTTCCCAGTCAACGTCGCAAACTACCGCGACAATAATCTCAGAATAATGGTCAAGCCCGAGGAGAGTGAGGAGACCAGCGTTTTCATGCAGTACAGTCCCGATATTGCTAGCCACTACTGTGGGACTGAAGGCGACGATCAAAACTGCGTTGACGTTGTTGCAAGTGTCCGTTCCAACGTAAACTACGACTTCTTGTTCGGAGGGTCGAACTGCCTTCGCTACGACGGGCTCTATGACGATGAGTGTGCGAGCTCCGCTAGTACAAAGTCCATTTTAGGAATGATAGAGGAGAACTCGAACTTCGTAGATGGGCAAACTTACACGAAAACCGTCATTTATTACAACACGACTGCTTTGTCAGGCCTGCCAGTTCTGGTGAACCTGTACTCTCAGAGTGTTCTCGCCAAGAGTTTGGCCCTGTACGAGAACGACAATATGGGGCTGCACAAAGTTGACGAGACAAGCGGCCTCATCGAAGCGAGCTACCAGAGGTTCCCAAGGACGGAAGAGGAAATGACGGAGGCGTCGCTTCCAGCTGGCCTCAATATGATGGCGGGTATCCTCATCTTCGTCACATTCGCGAGCATCACCGCGAGTCAGTGCACGGACGCCGTGGCTGAGCGCGAGAACGGGTGCAAGAGGCAACAGCTGATTAGCGGTGTGAACCCTATTAGTTATTGGTGCGCCAACTTCTTCTTCGACTTTACCTTCTTCATGTCTGTTCCCTTCTCTTCTCTCACTCTGATCATATACTTCTTCGAGATCAATCCGTACTACAATCAGCTCGGCGACTTTATGCGCCTCCTGGCCTTCTGGTCCTTGGCATCAATCCCATTCGCCTACGTGTGCTCTTTCGTTTTTGCTAGGTCCGAGACCGCCCAGCAAGTGATGATGACTGTCAACAGCATTTTCGCCCTCATTTACATCTTTGTCGTGTTCCTCCTCGAGGAATTCGCCCCAGATAGCGAGATTGCGACTCCCCTGAGATTCGTAGGCATGATGTGCCCTCACGTCAGCTTGGGGTTCAGCATTTATACATTCGTTTCGAGCGGAACGCTTGACAATGATTCTGATGAAATCTCACAGGATGGTGAGCTGCCCACATGGATTTTGTTCGCAGAGTTCTTCGTCTTCTTCATTCTGGCGATCGCAATGGAAAATACGCAGGACAAAACGGCAAAAGGGTACGCCAAGAGCAAACGCGGCACCGCTGACGAAGTGGCAGCGGACTCTTGCCAGCCGAGAGGAAAGAACTCTCAGATATTGCGAGATTTGGGCGAGAACAACAAGTTCAAAACTTTCATATTTGTCATGATCATATTAAACATGATCATCATTTTTATGGAGATGGGGTCAGAGCAAAGTACCGACGACACCAAGGCAATGTGGCTTGGAATTGGAAACATCTTCTTCGCTCTAATTTTCATTGGCGAGTTTTGTGTCAAGTTGGGTGGTCTTGGACCGATTGGCTACTGTTCCGACCCTTTCAACATCTTTGACGGTTTGCTCGTAGCTTTGAGCATAGTAGAGCTCATGATGGCCGGAGACAACACCTTCACAGCTGCGCGTTCGGCCAAGGGATTAAAAGCCGGCAAGACCGCCAAACTGCTGAAATTATTGCGCCTTGTCAAGTTTGCGAGGTTGTTGCGCCTGCTCAGGTTCGTCAGGTTTTTGGCAGTTGCTGATTACGATGTGAAAGTTTCGAGAAACCAGATGCTGGCAAAGGAGCAGGATGAACAGAAAAGGAAGGGAAGTAGCGGGAGGAGGGAAAGCATTGTTAGGATGTTGTCTACACTTGGCGGAGAGCACGTTGAGGGAAGTGCTGTCGACCTGGAGCGAAGGAGAATGACCAAGAGAATGTCGAAGAGTAGCCAGTCGGCCTTGAGCATATTCTCCGATCAGCAGCCTCTGGAGGAGGACGAGGTTATCGCGAGTGAGGGGACAAGGGATGACGCCGTGGCAGTGAACAATTTAGTCAAGAGGTTCGAGCCACCTGGTCGAGATCCGATCACGGCAACGAACGATATTAGTTTCGGCGTAAGGCAGGGCGAGATTTTCAGTCTTCTCGGCCCCAACGGCGCCGGAAAGAGTACCATTTTGAACATGATGACGGGAACGCTTGCTCCAACCGGAGGGGAAGTTTACGTGCTTGACAAGAACATCAGCACGCAATTCAACCAAATCAAGAGCAGGATCGGCTTTTGCCCTCAGTTTGACGCCTTGGTGGGGCTAATGAACTCGTTCGAGACCTTGACCATGTTTGGCAGGATTAAGGGCATTCCCGAGGAAGACTTGGAGCCACTTGTAAACTCGCTGGTGAGTTGCATTGGGCTTAGCAGGCACGCACACAAGATGAGTTGTACCTATTCCGGAGGAAACAAGCGGAAGCTCAGTGTGGCCATTGCTCTGATCGCAAATCCCGATTTAGTCTTCTTGGACGAGCCCAGTACCGGCATGGACCCCGCGAGTTTGACTGAGGTCTACTCGTGCGTCTGGATGTGGACCAGAGGAGGAAAGAACCGCTCCATCATCTTGACAACTCACAGCATGGAGGAGGCTGACAGTTTGAGCAACCGCATCGGGATCATTGTAAACGGGAAATTGGCAATCTTGGGAAGCACCCAGGAGCTGAAGAGCACCTTTGGCAGCAGCTACACCCTGGAGGGAAGCATCACTCCTGGAAATGACATGAGCGATCGAGCAGAAGCGATGAAGAGGCTGATCGTCAAAATTGTTCCTGGAGCACAGGACGACGGATCGTTTGACGGGAGAATTCGGTTTGAGCTGCCACAGGAAGGGTTCCTGCTGTCCGAAATGTTCAATAAGTTGGAAGCCAACAGGGACGTTTTCAAGTTGAAAGATTACACAATCAGTCAGACAACTCTGGAGCAAGTCTTCATACACTTTGCCCAGCATCAGCGTTAAAAGCGGGGGTGAAGAGGTTGAAGGAGAAAAAATGGAGCGACACGCCCAGTACTGTGTTAAAGCGGGGGCGGAAGAGGTTGAAAAGAGCAAATGGAGCGAAACGAGAATGTGTGATTTTGTATAAGTACGGGAACTTGCAATATTAAAAATAGAAATTATATTAACAATAACATTGGTAAAGGTCAAGAACGTGTATCCTGGCAAAATATTTGTCTAGATTGCTTTAAACGTATGTGTTGATGTCTCATTTGGGTCATGAACGTATGAGCGGGGATCTCCTCCCTTCTCATTTCCTTCGTGCTGCTCGCTGATGGCGAAATTGGCAATGTCGGGGCCGTGGAAGTTGTCCAGCTTGTTGTGACCGAAGCCGACTTCATTGCGGTCAAGATGAGCAAGTTCTGGAGGTTCGCGTTGTCGCAGAAATCGCTCCCATGGAGAATAATCCTCTCCAGCAGCGCAACCAACTCACCGGGAATGTCAGCCGCCAGAAACCTTCATCATGAATTGATGGCGACAACCGCGCTGAAAAAATTACTCACCTTCGTCAAGATCTTGGCCCAGACGTTGCCAGTCGTTGCCGAAGGAGAAAATGCTGGGATTGCTGTCTAGGAGGAAAGTTTCCGATCAACCCAGTGCCAAAAGAGTTTGCTTAGTCAGCCGTTTCACGAATGACCCCTTCGTGCTGCTCGAGTTATTGCCATTCAAGGAAATTATATTTGAGGATCGCCTATTTGAGGATCCCTATTTGAGGATCGCCTTGAAGATGTTGGAGCTAATTTGTAATTTCCGACGGGCTCGAGGAATTCCATCTTTGTTATTTTCATTCGTTTGAACTTCAAAATTATTTATTTAATAGTATTCAAGCGGTGCTTATGGTGAATTCACACCGAATTATATGCAATACGCCCCATGTTAAATCCACCCAGGTGATAAAAAACTAAAATCTTAGAGATTTGTCTTAAATTAAATTTTTCATTTTTTGCAACTTTGCTGTTAAATATTGTTTGGCTGTTTACGATGAATTACACAGAAAACTACGATGGGGATAGTGAATGGCGATCAAAATTTAATTCATCTGTCCTTGGTTCAGTTCAGGCTTATTCCCCTTTCGAGGAGAATCAAATCACAACTTATATAAATTTAATTGATGAGAACTCATGCATGCATACCGAAACAGTGGACGATAACCTGCTGAATCCGAAGTATAGAGTGGAGCTGGACGAGGATATGGCTGTTTTGCTGAGCAAAGAAAACAAAGCTGATCCAACTAATTCAACTCCCACAGCTAGTTCCAACCTCTCTAAATCCTGGTTGACTTGCGACTGTGTGGTTCACACAAGCCCAGAACATTTGCTGGCCCATGTCTTTGACACTGAATCGTCCCACAACACCTTGAAACACTTTAGGCGAAGTGGTGATGATAGCGATAAGTTTCCCAGGGGCATAGTGAGAAAAATCAACGACC
>Ga0302114_10002123_pt1 | contig 12797 bp, 9 predicted proteins | sample AG5_Surface_MG_FD_203107 | JGI IMG/M metagenome (GOLD analysis project Ga0302114, IMG submission 203107) | Marine microbial communities from Western Arctic Ocean, Canada - AG5_Surface | ecosystem: Environmental > Aquatic > Marine > Oceanic | place: Canada: Western Arctic Ocean | collected...
TATGAGATCAGCTTGCGGACCTTCTATGAAAGAGTGGTAAAGATTGTGTGTATTACTCATAATTGCAAGTGGGTGATCTATTTTGAAGGAACCACTACCTTTTGATAACGTACCTGTACAGTTTATATTACCAACACGTAAACCACCTGATATTGATACTCCTTCGTTGGGTGGTCCTTCGTTGTATAAATCGGCAGCACTGTTATAATCTGGTATAGATGCCCTTTCAAAAATATCCGTACCATCTTGTGCGATATAAATTTTAACATTACCAATAAGGTGACCATACATACCATCACCACCTAAAGTATGATTACCTGTCATGCTTCCATAACCAGATCCAACTGCTTGATTAACTATCCCAAAATAAAAAAATCTTGGGAAACTTCCTTCCATATCTCTAACTGTCTCGTTTGCGGTTAAAGATTGTGATACACCGTTTATCCATAATTGTGTAGTTGCTGAACCTTGTGTGACGCCATTTCCAGTTGTATTATCTACTTTAACACATACATGGTACCATACATTTTGATTAAACGTATAATTTACAGTATAGTCAGATTGTACGGCTATATCAACAGCGGGTGAGTTATCTGGTGAATATTGGATTTTGAATCCCGAACTTGTAATTTTATGACCGTATCCAAACGCAGTATCTCTATAAGCAGTGAATACCAATTTCCCACTCGACCCAAATGTACTTTGTGCATAATCTTTTAACATAAACCAGTACGAGACTGTATACACACCACCTAAAGAGTTCGTAACAGTCCCTGTAATGGTATCTCGTGCTTCATGAATAAATCCCTGTGCATACGATGTACTTGTTCCAAAATATAATCCTTTATTTACATCATCGTACGTAACCGTATTGTATAATCTCATACGGTCTTCGCCGCCGAGACCATCATCCTCATTTAGTAAAGGGTTACGCTTCTTAATATCACATATTACGTAAGGTATATTTGTAGTATTTGTATCTTGAATACAATCTTTCGTCATGGTATTATAACAAGACGATAAACCATCCGTAATTACATTTGAAGATATTGGATCGTTTATGTAAAGTTTACCGTTTTGTATACTCTGTGTACCATCTATAACCAGTCTATGGTTTATGAGAGGTGGTGCTTGTGCATTTGCGTTTGCATTTTGTTTATTATAATAAACAGATTCTGGGGTCGACCACCCTTCACCTAAATTAAAATTTTCCTTTATGATATGATCTGCATATTCGGGTACACCTATACCTATATTTCCTATACCCGTTAAAGTTAATCGAGAATAAACCGCAGAAGCTTCTTTAAGAAGTCTAGAATACGCTTCAGCTTCCCTTCCAGTTTCATCTATGTATTGAACGGTGTCATAATTTTCAAATGTTAGACCTTCTAAAATAACAGTCGGTGATTTAAGACGTATTCTATCAGGACCCTTTGAATTAAGTCCTCGAACGTGTCCGGATTTAAACAACAGGAGTTCGGATAAATTATCATCACCAGTATATTGTGATGTGTTTATGATTTGTGTTTTAAAAATACTGTGTTCATCTCGATTATTTTCAAAATTTATATAACCGGGAATTGTTGAATCATTATCTATGTATGTTTTATCACCACCTACACTCAAAAAACGCGCTTTTAAATCACCACCTACCGTCGTTGTTCCTAAAATTTTTATTGTAGGTGCGAATCTTGTAAACGAAAAAATTGTTGAACCAAAATACGAGCTATTATTAATACCTGTTGTTCGAGTCTCGTTAGCCCCTAATTGATAATCACTTTTCGAAAGTTTTGTAGAAAATAAAACAAATTCACCACTTTTTGATATAGATGTAGGTAATCCACCTACCGAGTATTGATTAAATGATTCGCTATAATTTGTGAAGTAAAGACCGTTCCAATCTAATATACAATAACTCGTGGTTTCGTGATTTGTCGTATCCCATTGGGATGTTGATGATTCCCAAAAATACCCCTTTTCTATATGCGTGTTCCCTGTAACTATACGCGTTCCGTCGTGTTGCATAAATAAATAACTACCAAACGCATCTTTTTCACCTGTAATTGCTTTACCTGTTAACCAGTTATAAGATGTATTATTTATCCACTCGGCTGCAAAAAAACATCTTCTATTAGGTGCAGAAACTGCTATAAAAGTACCGTCTTTATTTATAGCTACACTATACCCAAAAGCTGGATTAAGAACTGTTTTAGTACCACCAGATTCAAGAGAAGTATTAGTAACACTTTTTATAGTTGTATTTGTCTCTTGAGTATATTCTACGTAGGCGGGACAATCCGTATAATCGAATGGAAGTGTTCTTTGTGTCCACGTACTTGCGTTTGAAGGATCTTTTACGTATACGTGTGCTATACCATTACCATACCCACTAGTGGTACTCGACGGGTAATAATTACCCGGTCCACCGGCTATAACAACCTGACCATCCCCGGAAAGTTTACACGAAAACCCGAAGTTGTGTGTTTGTCCTAAGCTGTTTGGTTGTGTTATATTTGTTAAAACTGTCGCCGAAGACCCATTTGTCCAAGACCATAACTCGATTATGTTATCACCTGGTCTACCAACAACAAATAACGAATCATCGTCGCACGCCACGTCTACATCTGCACCGTAATTTGAAGAACTGGAAGTTGTGTAGTTTCCTAGATAACTATTACCACCAAATCCGTTTGAACGTTGAGTCCATGACGTTCTAGCTTTATTTTGTGCATCAAATACATAAGCCCTATTATCACCCGGTGCACCAACGATAATAGTATCCCCTGTTGAATCCATAGCAATTTTATACCCAAATAAACTATTTGAGTTTCCGGGATTTGAAATAGACGTTGCGTATTTAGTTGAGAATATATTACTTGTATAAACTACAACATTATCTTCTGAACCTATAGCAAAAACTGTACCCTTATTATTTTGACACGAGGATCTACCAAATTTACTTTTACCAATAGCGTTTGCATCTGTTAAATTATCATAATGTTCTGGATTAAGTTGTTTAACTAATTCCTGTGTAGACATTTTACTAATATAAGAAACTAATTAAAAAATGAAAATTAATCTGGGTCCCCGTTTGCGGATACTTTAAGACTTGACTGTTGTCCAAAATTTATAATCGTTTGACTTGTTTCGCTTGTAATATTAATACCAGTTATATTACCTCCGTTTCCTCTAAAACCACCTTCTGATGTAGTGCGTATATCACCGTTAACATCCAACTTATACTGGGGTGTACTAGTATTTATACCAACATTACCAGTATTGTAATGTATAAGCGTACTACCACTTGGCTGTGTCCAGTAACCTGACCCTCCAACACCACCGCTGTCAGTACCCCACACTGGAACACCATTTGCATCCGCTTTAATAACCTGTCCAACTGTACCTAAAGCGGTACTTACTAATTTACCAGTTGAATTGGCATATATAACACCTTTGTTTGTAAAAGTAGAATCTACAAACCCACCCGTACCCGCGGTAAATTGAGTCGCTTTAAGTTCAGCTGTACTTGGGTTAATCGTTAAGTTTGTAGTTGTTTTAACATTATTACCAATTATAAAAGCAACGTTTTTATCTGTGTTTGTTGTTGTATCTGATGCGTTTGTTATTGAACCTGGTACAATGTCTACTGTACCATCAAACGAAACACCACCGATGTTTATTGGAGTTGCTAATTTAGTCGCAGTCGCAGCATTACCACTTGTATTTACGGTACCCGCTGCATTTACCCCTGGTAAACTTATAGCTGCAGATCCATCAAACGAAACACCACCGATGTTTACTGCAGCTGCTAATTTAGTCGCAGTCGCAGCATTACCACTTGTATTTACGGTACCCGCTGCATTTACCCCTGGTAAACTTATAGCTGCAGATCCATCAAAAGCAACACCTCCAATGTTTACTGCAGCTGCTAATTTAGTCGCAGTCGCAGCATTACCACTTGTATCTTGGTTACCCGCTGCATTTACCCCGGGTAAGTTTATATCATCCGATCCATCAAACGAAACACCTCCAATATCTCTTGCAGTTGTTAATACCGCCGCCGACCCCGATGTCGCCGCCGACCCGGACCATGTGGTAGATGTTAACGTACCTGTAGTACCAGTTCCTACGATTACTTCTTCGACCCTAATTTCACCCGAAGTGTCTCTCATCACCAATTTACTTGCTACGTTTCCTGTGGCGGAATCCACTGAAATTGTCGTATCACCTGCACCGGTGTGACCACCACTAAATGTTGGTGGAGTATTACCATCACTAATTGCATTTGCACCCGTTAAACCAACACCTGTAAAGAGTTGACCAGGTGTCGCGGAACCTACACTGGATACATCGCCCCATGTGGGAAAATTACCATTACCTGTTGATTTTAAAAAGTAACCAGATGAACCAGCTGGAAGTTTATGTAAAGTGGGCGTTCCAGTATTGTTTGGATCGTTAGCCACAAGTATCTCACCGACGTTATAAGACGTCTGTCCCGTCCCACCTTTATCGGTTCCAACAGTCCCCGTTCGTATCTCGTTACCTTCAATCGTTACTTTACCTGCACTCGAACGTGCTAGTGTAGTATCCGATGAGTTTCCTAGTTCTATAGCTGTAAACTGGGGCGTTGAACCTGGTCCAATTCCAAGAGCTGTTGCAGCCGCAGATGCAGTTGTAGCACCCGTCCCTCCCTTTGAAATAGAAACTGTTCCAGAAAGGTTACCTGGGTCTAGTACAGTGATACCTGTTATTACACCCGTCCCCCCTTTTAAAATAGAAACTGGTCCAGAAAGGTTACCTGGGTCTAGTACACTTAGACCTGTAGTTACACCTGTACCTCCGCGTGCAGTATCAACTGTTCCACTCGTAAGGTTCGTTGCGTTTAGTACACCTAGACCTGTAGTTACACCTGTTCCTCCACGTGTAGTATTAACTGTCCCACTCGTAAGGTTCGTTGCGTTTAGTACACTTAGACCTGTAGTTACACCCGTTCCTCCACGTGCAGTAGCAACTGCTCCACTCGTAAGATTCGTTGCGTTTAGTACACTTAGACCTGTAGTTACACCAGTCCCACCCCTTGAAATATCAACTGGTCCAGAAAGGTTACCCGGGTTTAGTACACTTAGACCTGTAGTTACACCTGTACCTCCCCGTGCAGTAGCAACTGCTCCACTCGTAAGGTTAGTTGCGTTCAGTACACTTAGACCTGTTGTTACACCCGTCCCCCCACGTGCAGTAGCAACTGTTCCACTCGTAAGGTTAGTTGCGTTCAGTACACTTAGACCTGTTGTTACACCCGTTCCTCCACGTGCAGTAGAAACTGTTCCACTCGTAATATTACCAGCGTTAAGTTGGTTTAGACCTGTCGTTACACCCGTACCTCCATCAGAAGCGTTTAATACACCTGTTATTGACGAATCGTCTAGTTTAAGTGCAAGTTTACCACTTTCTATAGCTAATCCTCCGTTTGTTTTTGTATCCACGGATAATGAATGATCTATGGTTTCACCGGTTGTTGCACCTGTGCTTGCAATACCGTCACCCCCTGTAATCGTGGCAACGTAATTTCCGGACGTTTCTGTTCCTAGAGCGACGTCATCCGTTCTAACGATTTTACCTTCTATGGCTATGACACCCGCACTCGATCTCGTGATCGTTGTATCTGATGCGTGACCTATATTAACTCCCGTGAACTGTGGAGAATTAGTCGTTCCTAGTCCTAAATTACTTGCGGCTGTAGATGCACTTGTAGCACCTGTTCCACCTCTCGCCAACGCAACTGTTCCAGATGTAATATTACTACCATCCAGAGAATTGAGACCTGTAGTTACACCTGTACCTCCTCGAGCTACTTGCAGTATTCCGGAACTTGCATTTGTGACATTTAAACCTGTTAAACTTGAACCACTCCCTATAAAAGAAGGTGCGGTGATATTTCCCGATGCGTTTATAGCACCGGATGTTGTTAAAGATGTTCCTGTATTTGTAATAATGATCTCGTTTGTTGTTTGGTTATCTTGATTTGTAACTTGTTGTAGATTAAGATTTCCTCCGTTAATTGGTACGTTTGATAGAGCACTTCCGTCGCCTCTAAATTTGGCACCAGATATGAGATTTATATCTATGGTAGCTACGTTACTATTTTCCAGGGCTTCCTGGAGTGTGGATGCAGTTCCGCCTCCACCTCCGCCCCTATACTTTTGTACATTTCGACCTGTTTCACAACAACCGGGCATTCTTACAAATAAGAATGATTATAATTTAGATATTAATGAAACACTCACCTTTTTTAAACGGTGTTTCATCTTCATTTTTTTGTGAATTTAAAATTGGTATGTTAAATCCACCTTGTTTATACACTTTTAAACGTTTTTTATACATGGCGTGACATATAGACCATTGGTCGAATATATCGTAAATGTGTGGATTATTCTTCTTACCTTTCGTTTCGCGCATGATTCTTCCTATAGATTGAACGATATCCGATTTGGGTGTCGCCAAAATAACTGTATCGAGGGTAGGTATGTCAAGACCTTCATGTGCTTGACTAAACGTTGCAAATATGATTTGTTTTTTACTCGATTCTGTTAAGTCGGCTTCTTTCATACCACCCATGTATAAACCCGACGTTTTCTTAAAACTTTGGTGCATGACTTCACAATGATGACGACGATCACTTAAAACGAGAACTTGACGTGTTGTTTTTACTATATCTTTTACGAGTTTTAGAATAACTATATTTCTCCCTCGATCTTCGGTAAGCTCTGTAATCATGGTCGCGAGTGACAATTTACCAAAACGCGTACACGGTGGTGGGTCTTGAAATCTATCACACTTATATTCTATCGGAAAAACCTCGACCTGTTCCTGATTTTTACGTTCGGCTTCAAAAAATGTTGGTCCCATAAACCAGTGTAAAACTTTCGTCAGACCATCTTTTCGGGTCGGTGTCGCCGATAACCCAAAAATGTGTTTCGGACACATTTTGAATAGAGATTGTGAAAATACTTTTGCGCATATATGATGGGCTTCGTCAACAATGAGTGTACCTATCGAATCAAAATCGCTAAACGAATACTCTTTGAGTGATAAAGATTGAAGCATGGCAATTACAAAATCACAATCCGTTTCCTTTTTATCCTGTTGAACTATTCCTATAGAAGCACCTGGGCAAAACTGTTGAATACGTTCGCGCCATTGGTTTGCTAAAAATTCTTTATGGACAACAATCATGGTCCTGTACCCCAATTTACATGCTATAGCCAAGGATACTGTCGTCTTCCCAAAGCCGCAAGGAAGTGAAAGTACGCCGTGTCCGGCTTTGAGCGCTGCACCCAAAGCATCGTTTTGATGTGTTTCGTCACGCAATTTTCCATTAAACTTACATGATATTTTAACTGGCTCGGGACGACGATCTTCTTTTGCTTTACCAAACTTTTCTTCGCCGTAAAATCGGGGAACACATATACCCGATTTTGTTTTTCTGAATACCTTAAAGGGTGGTGGCGGGAATCCAAATTCTGTGTTTACTACGGCACGAACCGTAAGTTCTTTTTTTATATCATTCGAATCATCTGTTATATACCCTGAACGTGTGAGACTCATTTAAATAGTATTAGTTTAAAAACTTTATATACTTCAATACCCACGAATAGCCACTGTGCTCGTGAGTATTCCAAACACCGTTAAATTGTATTTCGATTAAAACACGGTCACCTCTTTCCATTGATTGAACAGGTTTATCGCCCTCCACATTACACATGACTCTACGGTATCTAAAGGGTACTTTTAGTTTCAAAACGTTTCCTTCGAGTGGGTTATCAACCTTGTTTTTGTAGAGTATGACATTTGATTTACGTTCGTGCGATTTTTCGACATATTCTCTAAATTTATCGGGTACGGTAACCCTGATATACTTTTTATCATTATATTCGTACATAGGTTCGTAGACATTTGCTTGGATAGTTAACATTTATAAGTATAATAGTTCAAAACCTATAAGTATTTTTTTTATATGTAGTTATTAAGATGGCGCTATGTGCGTTAAATATAACTCCTAAATTAAATTTACCATCTAAACATAAATCTAAAACATGGAAGTTTGCAGGTGAATTTTTAATACGAAAACAGTTTCAAAAAGATCAGGTAAAATTTGGTTCATGGACTCGTGACCAACTCGTCGAACTTGGTCCTACTTTTATAAAATTGGGTCAAATTGCATCTTCACGAGTTGATTTGTACCCATTAGAATTTACCAGAGAATTGGAATCTTTACAGGATAACGTACCTCCGATAGAAGAGAAAAAAATTATAGACATGATAGAAACGCACGTAAATTCTGGTACATTTTCATATTTTGAAAACGAACCTTTTAAATCTGCAAGTATAGGACAAGTTCACAAAGCAACTTTACAAACGGGTGAGAATGTTGTTGTTAAACTTAGACGTCCTCAAATATACGAAACAATGAAAAGTGATACGGATAATATTAAAGATATAGTTAATTTACTCGAGAAAATTGGTATAGATACAGGTACAAATACAGGATATGTTCTAGATGAATCTATAGATTACTTATTAGCTGAAACTGATTACGAAAAAGAAACTTTGAATGCTAAAAAATTTAGAAAATCTTTTAAAAATGTGAAATGGATGAAGATACCTAAAGTTTATATGGAACTCTGTACACCCGATATGATTGTTATGGAATATATAGCTTCCGAAAAACTTAACGATATAACAGATCCAAATGTTAATCGTAAGAAAGTTTGTGAAGCTCTTATAAACTCTTACGTAATACAGACGATGGATAAGGGTTTTTTTCACGCTGATCCACACCCCGGTAATTTGGGGTTTTCAAGTGACGGAAAACTTGTTTTCTATGATTTTGGTCTCGTTATTGATATTTCTGATGAAATGCGTCAGGGGTTTAATGAACTATTTATACACATAATAAATAAGGATACAAAGGGTATAGTTAATGTACTTATTCGTTTAGAAGTTATTTTACCTACAACATCAGATACCAGTGACATAGAACTCTTTTTTAAAACGACACTTAACTATTTAGAAACGCTCGATGGTAAAAATCTTAAGAATGAAATATTACAAGATGATAATCTTTTAAAATTAGCACAAGAAAAACCTTTTATAATACCAACTGCGTTTGTATATCTGGCTAAAACTTTCTCAACGATAGAAGGAACGTGTATAAAACTTGATAGTGATTTTACATATATCGAATATCTTGAACCTATATTAAGAGAACAGGTTTCTGATGCTATAGATATAGGAAGTATGTTTTCAACCGCTACTGAGATGCCTAGTCGTATAAAGAATATAAGTACAGCCCTTTTGGGCATGGAAAAATCGCGCGCTTCCATGAAAAGATCTATCGAAAGAACTCGTAAAGAAATGAGGTACGTGCAATACAGTGTTTTATTAGCTGTATTTGCAGGTAACTTGGTGGAAAATTATAAAGAACTTTCTGCATTTTTAACGTTAATAAGCCTTGATTTAGCAATTAGGGCTTTTCGTAAAAATCGATAGCTGTTGTTTCTGGTGATGCTTTTTCAGATGCTTTTTTATCATTGAAAAATTCCTTATGTTTTTCAAATAAACTTTTTGTTTTTTCAACTTCATCTTTAGCGATATCTTTTAATTTATCTTTTATAGAATCAACTTCACCGTCTCTTTGTTTACGAAGTTTTTTACCAAACTTCTTAAATTTTTTTTGCGTTGAAGCAAACGTTGTGGTTACTGTGGAAAGTGAAAACATTATATTACTTATTATTTGGTAACATTTTTATTTTTCTTGTTATAGTATAAGTATGTTAACGGATAGTGATATTCGTAAAAAGATTACACAGGTACGTAAAAACCATGGTCAAATATACGCACCTCTTAAATATTTCAAGGGGCTTTCTTCCCTGAAAGAAGTTGAAACGCGGTATAAAAAGATGTTGAAAAAGGATTACAGGTCATTTAAAACCGATAAGAAAGTGGTTACGAAAACGTCGAGTTATACATCAAAGTTTCGTAAAAAATACCCTGGTATAACAAAACTCAAAGATATATCTAAAGTGACGGGTATACCTTTACCAACTCTTAAAACAGTCTACGACCGTGGATTAGCCGCTTGGCGAACGGGACACCGACCAGGTGCGAGTCCACAAGCGTGGGCGTATGCGCGCGTACACAGTTTTGTTGTTAAGGGAAAGACGTATTATACAGCCGATAAGAATTTACGTTAAAAAATTCTCACGTTATACAAATGGTTGTTAAATCTCAATTAACACAAAATATTAAAAATAACAAAAATAGATACGAGACTCGTCAGATGCATATAAAAAATATAAAAGAAAAATTAAGAAAATTCGGAAAACCTGGTCAAAATATGATTAATCACTTTGGAAAAAGAGTTTCCGAGTTTACTAATACTAATATAAAAGAATTACATAATAAAAATACGGTAACTGGGATGGTTAATGTTATTAAAAGGGTATTAAAAATCGAAAATGTAAAAAATAAATCAAATAATAATAGTAATAGCGGTAGTACTAGTTCTAAGTCTAGTCCTAGAAATATACCTACAAGAAGTCGTTAGATATAAAGATATAATCCTATTATATATAATGGAAATTACTGTTGAACGATTTAATAACGGTAAGTATAACTTAAATACGATATCAAATGATCAGTATATAGGTAACACATTAAAACAGGGGTACGAGTGGGATGGTTGGATGCGATACGACGTGGAAAAATACTATAAACCAGGTACGGATATTATTGATATAGGTGCTAATATAGGGTATAATACACTCATGTTTTCCGATTATGGACCAGTTGTTTCATTTGAACCAGTTTTCTTTGAGATTGCTAATTTAAACTTAAAATCGAACGATTTAAAAAACAAAGTATCCATGCACCCATGTGCATTATCAGATACGATCGGTGAAAAGATTGAAATGTATCTTCCTAAACCCGTTGAAAACAATATGATAAACTACGGTGGTACCACAATGTTTCCAAACGAACATCACGATATGAATAGTACGATTACCGCAATTACGGATACTCTTGATAACGTGTATAAAGGTACACCTTCCATAATCAAAATGGATGTTGAAGGCGCTGAGATGAATGTTTTACGTGGTTCTATTAGTATACTAAAAAAACATAAACCGGTATTATTAATTGAAATAGGTGATTATGAAAAGAGTAAAATACCCGATTTTCTGAGAGACGAGGTTGGGTATGTGTGCACACCCGAATCTCGACCGGAATGTATGTATTTATTTGTTTAAATCGTGTACTAAATCGTCTATATTTTTATAGTACCGCTTTAGATCTTTCATGAACCGTTTACTTTTTTCAAGATCTTCATCTTTCTTTCTATTTTTATAAATATAAGCTAAATTTGATTTCGAGTATCGGGTTCGTTTTTGGTTCTCGTTAGGTTTTCTTGGAACGAGTTTTTTATCCTTTTTCGAAACGCTTTGCATGGGTTCAATGCGTTTCGTAAAACTAATAGCTTGCATGACCGTATCGGCAAGATCGTCTTTCTTTTTGGATTCGTTGAATATTGGTATCCAATGTGCATTAACTGTATTGTTCCAAATGAATTGTTGACACCTTTCTATAGACGCTTTTTTACGTTTATTATACATAACTTTACCCGGTCCTGCAAAGTCGGGTATTTTGAAACGTGCATCGTAAATGATCGTTTCGGCTGTAGGGTTCCGAATAATAAAGTACGCGTGTAAAAAATGTTCAACCATTTTCATTTTCCTATTTTTATCGGGTTGTTTCTCGATAAGAACTGTATCTGCTTTTAAAATCCACTTTTTTTCATCTAAATGGTTTCGTAGCGAAACGAATAAGCCGTCTTTATGTTCAGGGGGTACTCCGGAAACATCCCACTGAACAATAAGATTGGACGTTTCATCGAGCATACACATCGCAAGGTTGCGTATACCGACGTCTATACTTAAAATCATTAATATAAAGAAAATTTATATCTTTAAATACCTATATATATTTGCTCGATGCTTTATTCATGGCACCTTGTCCCGCGGGTGACATGGCAACGATAGCTACCGATAACATTACCATAACAATACCAATAACGGATGCAATTGCACTCGCCATCATTGGACCTGTTGCCGCACTAATCATTTCGGCAAAGCCACCGGCTTTACTTTTCATATCGGCGTCCATTGTTGCAACCATACCACTGGTAACCTTATTTTCAATCAAGGCATCCGTGAGTGCTTCTTGAACCGATTTAGCTGCTAAAGAAGCCGTTAAGTTTTGTGTTCGGTCAAATGGTTTATCCATACAATCTAAATCACCGCCAATGTTTATCGTATCGCTTTGGATACTAACTTGTTCCATTATCAGTTCTGTTAAATTTTCTGTTGTAATCGTTGTATCAACAATATTCTGGATTTCCATATTCACGCTTTGTTGTAAATTCTGTTTATCCCCAATTTGCATATTACCAGCCTGTGTTGATTTTTCCATAGCTGCAGATGCACCTGCCTGCATTTCCGCTGAAATTTCATTTTTCATTGCTAATATAGTATTAGGTATCTGTGCAACATCTGCCTGCATATCCGCATCGAGTGTTTGTGACGATGTATAAGGACATGCGATCATTGAACCGCCTATATTTAGGGTCATTTTTTGAATATTTGTTTGTGAACCCGATACTTTTTGTGTATTTTTTGTAACTTGGTTGTAAATGGATTTATTTACAGCGCTCATATTAAATGTTTGCTCGATAGTTTGAC
>Ga0302114_10002127_pt1 | contig 12794 bp, 6 predicted proteins | sample AG5_Surface_MG_FD_203107 | JGI IMG/M metagenome (GOLD analysis project Ga0302114, IMG submission 203107) | Marine microbial communities from Western Arctic Ocean, Canada - AG5_Surface | ecosystem: Environmental > Aquatic > Marine > Oceanic | place: Canada: Western Arctic Ocean | collected...
CGTTCGCTATTGGATGCCTCGTCACGTACACGTGTTTCGTCGTTTTCATCCCAACTCTTTTATACAACGCGCGCAGGAAAGTGCCGATGATGGCGTTTGGCGGCGATTTTTCGACAACGAAAGCGATATCAGACTCTTCCTTCTCGTCTCCTTTATCTTTGAACCCCCAATACTGTCCAAAACTATTCATCAATTTCACCCCGTTTTCGTCCGTATTTAACGCCGACCTTTCGTTCAAGTGATGCGCCTCGTTCAACGCGTATCTCCCTAAACCGTTTCGCGAGAAGTCCCTCCCCGTTCGCATCGCCTGATACTCCTCCCCAACTCCAAACTTCGGATACACATCTTGCACGAAAATGCCTTCCGCGTGATCCGAAACCTTCCGACTCGCGAACGCTCCAATCTTCTCGTGCGCGCTCACGCACGACCACGCGATCGACGTGCCGCCTCGGTGAGGTCCGCCGATTAAAACCGCAGTCGTTTGCATCTTCGCCAATTTCTCTCGCCACTCAGTTAGAGTTAAATGTAGTCTGCGATGGCCGATAAAAATCGCCGATCCGTAACGAGAATACGCCGCAAACCATCCAAAAACCATAAGCCCGTACAGGACGAAAAGAGGAAGAAAACTTCTCCAACGGCTCTCAACACCGGCGTCGGGTTTGTCGTCGAATTTTGTGTTTTCCTCCTTCTGTTTCCTTTTCTCGTCGTTGTTGTTCTTCTCGTTCTTCGCGGAGGCGTCGTCGTTTGCGGTTTTGGCGTTTTTTGCGTCGTCTTTGGAGGAGAAGTTTACGGAAGCGTCAACCGTTTTTGTGTCCTTTCGCCGTCGTCGTCGCATCATCATTTGGACGTCGTCTCAGTCGTTTTTGTGTGTTTAATAACAATACTATATCGCTTTAAAAGCTTCTAAAAGAAAGTATTTTCGTCGATCTGATGATTCTCAACCTTTAGACCCGTGATGTGGCCAACTCTTTACGCGTTGTTGTTGTTGTTGTTGTTGTATAAATAGTTTTGAAATCGAATGGATTTGTTGCGGGAAAAAAGTGCCTACTTTTGAAGTACATTCAACTCTTTATTACTAAAAAGTTACTAGTTGTTTCCTAAATATTCAAACACCAAAGTGGTGGCTTTTTTACTCTCCGCGTCGTCAAAACAATAACGACGAGCTTCTTCTCTTAATTCTGCTCGTATTTCTGTTTCTTCGTCGTCGTCCGTTACTTCCTCGTCGTCGTCGTCGTCGTCGTCGTCTCGCGTGTTTTTTTTGTATTCGTATCCCGGGAACTCTCTCCAAACGAACGGTACTTTCGCTTTCAATCGAAACCGTTCTTTTTCCTTCACGAACGCGAGCTTCTCGCACGCCTCGGTCGGTATCGCCGCCGCGTATGCGTCGTCAAAACAAGTCACCCGTAATTCTCCTTTCACTTTCAAATGTTCCGAACTTCTCTCGAAGAGGTGTTCTAACAAGCGCTCGTTGGCTATTCTCGTAGGCGCGAGCGACGCCATGGCTCCGAACCCGCAATCCGGGAAATTGAAATACACCCGGTCCATTTTTTTCTTCTTATTACTGTTGCTATTATTGCTCTCGAACAAACCAGCGCCTACTTCTTCGTCAAACCTCTTCGACACGTCCACGCCGTGCGCGACTCGCGCGCCGGAATCGAGCAAACACTCCACCAAATCTTTCGTTTTCTCGTCCACGTTCTTTTCCAACCCGGTGCACACTAAATTCCCTCCGTCTCCGTTTGCTATTGTGACCAACGCCACGCTGAAGCTAAAATCTCCGTCTCCGAATACTAACGCGTGCATTGCTCCGTTGTGCGGTTCTTTCGCCTCGTTCAAGTCTCTCTGTTTTTGCCTTTTTTTCTTCCACTCGGAAAGTTTTCCATTCGTCGTATTGTTCGTCTCGGTATTCCCGAACTCTTTCGACGGTCGTTTCCTCTCTCTCCGTTTCAAAGCTTCGGATTGTTTCGTCCCGTTGACTTTGTGCAGCGTGTTCAGGATGCGCGCCGCTCGGCCTTTCTTCGCCATAATCTTTTCAAGAAGAAGTCCGTCTTTAGAATGACCGCTGGGGAAACCAACGCGAAAAGCACGAGACAAAAATGGAGAAAATACGAGGGAGAAAAGCACACAAAAACGAGAAGCGTAAAAAGAACCGCAGATGCGGTGCAACAACCGCACAGAAGAAAAAGATAAAGAAACGCGAAGATCCTCCACGATTCGTTTCTTTGTCCTCTTCTTTGCGAGTTGTCTCGCATCGTCGTAATTTTCTCCCGCCGCATAAAGGCGTATCTCTACTAAAGCTTTTGTCGGTGTATTTTTTTTTATGAAAAAAGGCATAAAAGAGCAGACCTTTCGAGATAAACTTTTTAGAGAGGAACCGCAGAAAAGGAATACTACTACATACTACTACTATGTTTTCATCTTTCCCGACGACGAGGCATTCTTTCTCGGAGAATAAGAATACTACCACTAAAGAGCAACAAAAAGGGGACGATTTTAACGCCTACGGCGCGTTCAGTTGGTCTTCGATATTATCGCGTTCTTCCGGTCTTTTGAAGAATGAAAATCATGAGGTCGACGGGGAAGCGCAACACCAAAATGTACCATCGCCATCATCCTCATCGCCGAGCGCGAAGAAGAAGTCTAACAACAACAACAACAACAACAACGCGGGGTCGAGAGCACGAGGAGCAAAAACGACTTCACAGTCTTCTTTATTAAGGAACAACAGTTTAACGAAATCCCCGCGTTCGCCGAAAGACCCGTTCGATGAAGAAACGTACACGTTCAAAGAGGAAGCGCTTTTTCCCGTGTGCGAGAGGATCAACGAGTGCTTAAGATTGGTCACGGAAGGCGACGCGCCGTGGGAGACGCCTAAAGTCACGGCGATATGTTTAGCCTCCAACGAAGACGTAGTCTCAGAGAGGCAACCGGTAGGGACGAATAAGTATCGACGGAAAGCAGGAACGATTATCATTAACGAGGATTTCATGGAGCAAGGGTACAACGGAGGGAAGACGACGAGCGGGAAGGCGAGGACGGGGGATTGCATCGTGACCAAAGGCGGGGGGTTACCCGGGGTGGAACATTTAGTGCATTGCGTGGTGCCGAGATACGTGGCGAGGTATAAGACAGCCGCGGAGACCGCGTTGGTGCACTGTTATCGAAACGCGCTGAGCATGTGCATAGAAGATGAAGTCGGATCCAGGAACGTCGGGTTGACCTTGTTGCATAGGGACGAGAGGAAGTGTTACCCGAGGAGAGAAGGCGCGGAGGTGTTGGCGAGAACGGTGAGGAGGTTTTTGGAGAAATGGGTGCATAAATTCGAAAGCGTGGTGATTTTATTTCCCGACGAGGAGACGAAAGCGTATTACGAGAAGGAGGTGTTGCCGATCTACTTTCCGAGGAACTTGATCGAGTTGCAGCGGAGTCGAGAGGAGGCGATGGAGTGCGACGAAAACGGGGAGAGGGTAATTGTCGGGAGAACGATTTCGATCGACGCGTTTCCGAGTCGACACGATTCTAGGGATAGTCGTGATGATGACGATAATATCGATGGTGGCTTTGAAGGAGAACGGGCGGCGACGATGGGGAGTCGATCGGAGTCGATGGACAATAACGGAGCAATGAGCGAGGACTCGAGCTTCGGCGAAGACGAAGATCTCGCGAGCAACGCGAGAGGAAGAGAAGAAGGAGAAGGGACGAATACCGAAAAAAGTACAACTTTGCAACCACAACAACAGGAAGGGAGAAAGAGCGTAGAGATAACGATAGGTTACAAAGGCGGGCGACGCTGGCAGCACGGGAAAGGCTTGTTGAAATCCGATAAACACTCCCTCTCGAACAAGTCCATGAACAACTTATCGGAAGTGTTGAACGTGCCTCTCGGCGTGACCATCGCGACGCCAGCGACGGGTGCGACGTTTATATCGCAACATGAAACACCAGAAGAACGCAGAGCGCGAGTAGTGTCGATAAGTCAAGGTAACATCGAACCGTGGTTGTTGTTAAACGAGGCAACGAAATTGAACGCGAATTTCGACAAGTGCTTGTCCTCGGTCGAAGATACGACGACTTTAGAAAACGAAGAGATTGAGTATGCGAAACTGTTACGCGTCGCTTCGCACTCTCTCGATCAACTCAACGTACTCGAATCTGCCACCAGAGCGGTGACAGTAGAAAAGCACGCCGACTTTGCCGGTAGGCGAATCATCACCATTGTCGGCGCGTTTGCCGAGCGAATGCTTCGCGAAGGCGAAGGCGATTTGTTAGCCATGTCGCTTGCAAATAACGTCGTCAACGCGTCGCAAGAAGGCGCTGCGTCTGGTTTTATCATCATCTACCACCACACGGGACAAAATAGCGATTCATTGACGTCCGAGCAGTTTGAAATGCTTTTATCCAAAGCGTTAGGACCGGCGCATTGCCAAGCGCAATTGAAAGCGTTATACGTGGTCCATCCGGGGACGAAAATGAAAGCGCAGTGCTGGTGGTCGAGCTTGGGTATCAATCGAAACGACGGCACGTGCGCAGCTCTAGGCAAAGCCGTATACGTGAACACGTTGGAAGAATTGAACGCGTACGTGAGAATGCAAGGAGGCGAGGAATTGGACGTTCCCGCGCACGTGAAGGATTTTGACGCAAACGTCGCGGCGAAAGGATCGTGGTACTAACCCGAAGAATGTAAAAGAATATAATAACATGCTGTAATATTATTTCATGCGCATACGTATATACAACGAAAAGCGAGACCTGTGCTACTGTATGCTTCTCTCTAAATGTATCTCTCTTTTCGTCCTATACTCTTTCTAGACTTCCTACCTCGCGCCAAATTAATAATAGCCCCTCGCGTTTGCCGCCGTCTTGTATTGGATGCATTTGGTGCTCAAAGATTGAACTCTCTCCCAAATTTTCTCCTTGTCTGCCTCGGCTACTTTGTCGCCAAACATTTGCCTAAACTTATCTGGGTGCCAAAACTTCAGCGCCACGTTCACTTTCATTTTCCTCTCGTTCGCGTCGTCCATGACGTTGAAGAGAAAAATGTTCGATTCCGGCGGCCACGGTATCGAACCGTACCTCATGGAGTTTTCGTTCGCGTCCTTCATGGATTCCAACGCTTTTCTGTGCTCCTCGTACTCCCACTTCTTCGCCGTCGCTTTGGTGTACATTATCGATTTTTGCTTCGATTCTGCGGCTAATTGTTGTCGTCTTCTCTGATGCTCTTTATCTTGCAACTTTTCATCTTGGATTTCCTCCTTGGACTTTTTCAAAAAATGTCGCTCGGCGTCGCCTTTCGGCGCTCGCGCTCGAACTCTTTTCGCCTTGGCGGCTTCCTCGCGCTCTTTCTCCATTCGTTGACGCTCGAGTTCCGCTTCTCGCATTTTTTTCACTCTCGCTTCATTTTCTGCGACGACTCGCGCGGCTTCTCGGTCTTCCTCGGTTTCTACGTTTTCGTTTTTACTTTCAAACTTCTCCGGCGTGGCATCCTCGGAAGAAGAGTCGTCGTCCTCGAGGACAACTTTCCTTTGCGAGGATTTCTTCTCGGGCGAAGGTTTCTTGTTTGGCGTCGCCGCCGATGCCGGCGCTTTCCTCTTGAACGTTTTTTCGTTGTTTTCGTCGTTGTTGTTGCCGCCGTAAAAAGAATCCGTCGAAGTTCGTTCCGGTTTCGGAAACTTCTTGTTTTCTTCAAAATCTGCGACAGGCGGCGTTTCTTCTTCGTCGCCGGCTACTCTGCTTTTGTGTTTCTTCTTCGCGCTTCCACCACCAGAACCACCCGGCGTTGAACGCGAAACATCTTTCCTCGATTGTTTCAACTCTTCCACTTCTCTTTCCAAGTTCTCAATTAACTCCTCTTTCTCCGCTCGTAACTTTTCCACCTCTCTTTGCTTCTCCTCCACCACCTCTCTCTCCCTCTCCACTCTCATCTTCAACTCCTTATTCTCCTCAATCTTCGCGTTCAACCGAGACCGCTCCACGTTCATCGCCATCCTCTCCGTCTCCATCGCCTCTTTTTCCGTCGCTAGATCTTTCTTCTCTTTCGCGTACATTCTTCTTTCATCTTCGATTTGCTCCTGCAACGCCTTCACCGCCTTCTTGCTCGCTTTCATCTGTTCTCTCTCCTCCGCGTACTTTTCCGTCTTCATCCGAATCTCCTCCCGATACGACTCCAAAGTTTCCAGCTTTTGTACCAACTCTACCTTCTTCTCTTGTACCTTCTCCTCTTTCTTCTCCTCCTGTTTCATCATCTTTTGTTTCTTCTCTTCCTCCTTGGCGCGTTCGCGTTCTTTCGCTTTCACCTCGCGCTCCTCCTCCTTCTTCTCCTTCAAAGCGCGCTTACTCTGACAGCACGAACACTTCCCTATGGAGGATAAAAATGTCGCTCGGTCTGCCGCTGGCGCTTGTTTCATCGTCGTGATGAGTTTCAACAACCGCCCGCACTCTCTCGCGTCTCCTTTGCACAACAACAGTTCTCCCGCGCTCGTCGTCTTTCCTCCTCCTCCTTGGCCTCCAAGCTGCAAAGTCAGTTTCCCTTCTCGGATCATTTTCCCGAAGACTTTCTTTATGTCCGTGAACGAAACGTCTCGGTAGTGCTTGTGTTTCTCGTTTTCGCTTCCAAATCGTAAGACGAATTCAGAGCTGGAGGTGATTGCGCACGCCTCGGCTTTTTGCATCCGCTCCAGTTCCTCTTCATCACCAGCGCGCTGCTCCCCGTGCTCGGGAAAGATTGAATTTTTCAAAAGCAATCGGACGTGTTTAAACGCGTTCGAGGACGTCGTTCCCGTGAGTTGATCTTGTTTTCTTGCGTCCACGTTGAAACACCACAGAGCGGCGCGTTCAGCACATGGTGTTGTTGTTGTGTTTGCCATTCTTTCTTCTTAAACGTGTGTCAAAAGGACCGCCGCGCGAGTGGTGTTGTGTTGTGTCTCTCTTTGAATGTTGTTGTGACGAGAAAAAGGAAGAGTTTTTGAATTTTTAATTTAAATTTTTTTGTACTTTTTGCTCATGAAATGCGAAAATTTTACAATCTCTCTCTGTCTCTCTATCTATTAGTATCGATCTATTTCTACCTAGTATCTCAAAGTTTATTAGGAATGAACGGTGTTACTATTAATATCAGCGTGAGGAGCAGCAGCACCACCGGGTCCAGGGTTTTTCTTTGGTTTCTCCGCGGTGAGACCGACTTGGTGCAAAAAGCCGCACTTATCTCCCCAGGAACATCCCGTCGCGGAGTTGAAAAAGGCGCACACGCCGCGAGGGTGACTCTTGGCCGCCGAGGTGACGACGCCGGCTCTCGCGTGCGATACAGCCGGCGCTCTCGTTGTCGTCGTCGGAGGTGGTGGAGCAGCACCACAAGGTGGAGGCATGTTGAATCCTCCCGCGCTTGGTGGAGGACCGCCAGCTGGTCTGTTGAATTGGTTCAACAGCGCTTGGATGGCGGCTTGATTGAGCTGCGGCGCGGCGGATTGTTGTTGTTGAGGAGGAGGAGGAGGGGGTGGGAATTGCATGCCAGCTTGTGGAGGTTGGGTGTACATTGGCGGTCCTTGCTGCTGGTGCACTGGAGGCGGTGGTGGATGTTGGTACTGCATTTGTTGCGGTTGCGGCGGCGGCGGCGCCGGTTGGTGTTGCGGTTGCTGTTGCGCCGGCTCAACCGCAAGTTGAATCGGAATTTCGAGCATCTCGTCTTCGTTCGCCTTTTCTTTTGGCGCCTCGGCGGGCGAATCCGGAACTTCTTTTCTGTCTTTATAAACCGCCGCCTTCTTTCTCGCAACGATTCCTGCGATTCTGTGCAACTCTCGCGAATCCTCGCCGCAAGCGATGTTGAGTTCGGGATCGCGCGGTATATCTTTCGGTATCTTCCAAGATGTCGTCGCTCGCATCTGCTCCATCTTCCGTTTTCTCGCTTTCGCCGCGGCGTTCCGTTCAGACTCTTCTTCTCGAGCTTTGCGTTTCAACGCGGCTTCGACGGATGCGTCAGAATCGTCATCCACGTCCATGCCGGCGCTCTTATCGTCGTACTTGATGAGCCAATCATTCGGATCGGGAACGTAAATCTTTCTCTGTTCGAGTTCGTCGCTGCTCGCCCACGTCAACGATTTCTTCTTCTTCGGTTTCGCTTTTCCATCCTCTGCGTCGCGTTCGCTCTTGTGCTTAAACTTGACTTCGTTTGGATCGTCGGAATACGGCAAGTGTGTCTCGAAATATGCCTTCTTCACTTTCTTTTCCTTTTTGGTTTGTAAGGCGAGGAGCGCAGAGGGTACACCAATCTTCTTACTCGATTCTTTCGAAGCGGAGTTGTACAGCATGCTAGCGCTAACGCTACCAATCTTTGTCTGCTTTGGTTTCGTCGCATCAGTAGCGGCAGAGGCCACGGGTTCGCGAGCTTTTCTTTTCTTCAAAGTTTCCGTTGTCGTCGGCGTCGTAGTTCCCGCGGGCGCTATGATCGCCGGTCTCGAAACGACCGTTCGCGTTACTGTCGTAGTCGTGGTCTTGGTTTCTTTCTGCGTCACGTCTTTCTTCTGCTTCTTGATAACATCATCGATATCGTCCGCTTCCTTTAATTGCACTTTCGCTTTTTTCTTTTCCTTCTCTGTCGCCTTTTCAGCCTCTTTCTTCTCGCGTTCTAATTTTCGTTTCTTGTTCGCCGCCTCGGTTCGTTTTTCATTCTCCGAGCGCTCCAACTCTTCTAACGCTTTTTGCTTCCATCGTTCGAAGAGCTGGTCGGATAGTTTGGGTACTTTCTCTGCCGCTTCTTTCGATTCCGCCGCATTTTCGTCGTCGGCTTGAGGGACATGTACGTATTTCTTTAATTTTTTCACACTTTTGCCCAAGCCGGTGCGCTCTAACGCAACGGTGGTGACGGGAAGCATCTTCATGCATCGTAAAATTGATACTAGAACATCTGAGGAATGTCTAGTTGCCGAATCGTTCAGCCACGCGGCTAATATATCCAACACTTCGCCATCAGTCTTTCCACCTACTACCGCGTTGAGGATATTTTTCTCCTTGGCGCCGACATCGGTGCGGAGGAGAGGCGATAACAAAACGACTCTTTTCTTGTCCGCATTCTTCACCACGCGAGCGTCTGAACACGATTTCATGAGTTCTGTGTATTGTAGTAGCGCGTCGATGGATTTAATGCCACCTTTCGAGTTTAATGTGCTCGCGAGAGACTCCGAAAAAAGGTCTCCAGTTTCTTCTCTTTTCACCGCCGACGCGGCAGGTTTGAAATCTTCATCATCTATTGAGCCGTTATTAGAAGCAGCTTCAGCACCCGATTTTTTACGTTCGTTGTCGCTATTGTCGTCGTCGTCGTCGTCGTCGTCACCATCATCATCGTCTTTCTCTCCGTTTACGTTATTTTGAATGAACGCCGAAGCTTCGATGGCCGATTGACGCTTGCCTCTTTTCGGCGCCGCCTTCTCTTCCGCCTCTGCCGCCGGAGCGGCAGAGGCGGAGATGCGCGGCGTAGAAGCGAAAATCTCCCGTACGACATTAACGCTAGCGTTATGTTCGCTCGCGACGGCTTGGCAGTCCTCGTCCGAGGGCGGTGGCAAAGAGTCATCTCTCTGTTGCGCCAACTTGACGAGTTTCTGTCGCACCATCAAAGGAACGTCGTTATCGTCGTCGTCGTCGTCGTCCGAGATGTCCTTTGGATTGGACATCGTTCGCGATTCGTCGCTTCTGAACACCGAAAAGAGCAACTACTGTATCTTGTTTTGTTGAAGTCGCAAAGGTTTACGAGGAAGAAGAAGAAGAGGAAGACTTATTACGCTGCTTCGAAACAACACCTCTCTCCTCTCGCGCAAACTCTTCTTCCTTCTCTCAACAACAAGGACACAACAAGGACAACAACTTTTGTTCTTAAATCTATTACTTTTACGTAGACAACTACCCCAACAACACAACGAACGTTTATTATACGTATATATGCAACAACCGATGAATAGGTGGGTGTTTTTAATGCGTTAATATGATGATGAAGGTAAGACAAATATATCAAGAGATAATAGCTAAAAACAACAACAAACACAATTTTTTTGCAGAACTGCTTTTTTCTCGAAGCTTCCAAGACAAAATAATTCTCTCGATCTCGTAATTCTTCTTCTCTCTCTTATACTCTCTCTCTTAATCTCTTCTAACAAAAACCACGTTACGAACTGTATCTATTTCAGACGCGCAAAGGCGCGATTCGTATCGATTGATGCGCTAAAGCGTCTTTAAATCGTCGCGTTGTCGACACACGAAAAACAAAGGGATCGATCTCCTTTAATAATTCTCTCCGCTTTTCTCTTAAATGTATAGAAAAATTCTCTCAATTCTCGGATCTTTGACGACGCGCGACACAGCGCCCCGACGAAAAGAACGAGGAGAAGAGAGGGAGAAAAGAGAGCGCGAAATTCTAAAGAGTCCAACGCGTTCGTGTGTTGGGCGTGGAAAACTTCGCGTGAAAGTGGGTGGTGTTGGAAAGAATAGTGTGATTTGTGGGATTTCGCCTCTTTCGTGTGACTGTTTGTGACGATCTCTCTCGGAAAAGCCAAAAAGGACTGCTCACGACTAAAATATTTCTGCACTACAAACGAGAGATTCACAGCGCTAAACGCGCGTAAGAAGACGAAGAAGACAAAGAAGAAGCCCCCGAAACTACTCGAAATGAGTAGTCCGTTTCGTCGAGCTTTGTTTGCGAGACCTTCCTTTTCGACCTCCTCCTCTTCCTCCTCTGAAAACTATCAAAAAGCGATCCTCGAATTCGAGCGAATCGCCTCCGAGAGTTCAACTCCTTTGGGAAAAGCGGTAAAAGCGCGCGCGAATTTACTCGACGCCGTCACGAAACACAAACAAAACTTATTCGACTACGGACACACGAAGAAAGAAAAAATGAAAATGGAACCCATGGAAGGATTGCTCTCGCCACAGGCTTTGAAAGAAGGCGAGGAGATGACCAAAAAGGCATCGTCATCATCAAAGTGATTTGATGTGAATTTCCATCACAAAAAGGAGAAAGATGACGACGAAGAAAAAGTCAACGCCAACGTACGCGGTGGAGAAACACGACAGGAACGAGAAAATCACTCTGCCTCTGCCTCCTCCTCTGCCTCCTCCTGTTCATACTTCTTCCTCTGTCGCGAAGACGAAGAAGAAGGAGATCTGCGACTCTTCTGCCAAGGATGATGGAGAAGAAGAAGAGGCGAAAGAGAGACTCGCGGAAGAAGGTCTCCCCGCCGCCGCCGCCGGCGAGGAGTTAGATTTGAAGGCGAAGAACGAGGATGAGACGGCTTTTGCGTGCGAAGCGAAAGAGGACGACGAGAGAGAACGCCACGTGCTATGCGTGGAGGAGATGGGAGAAGATGCCGTGGGAAAGGCGCTGGAAAGTATATCGCGAGAGTTTTGCGAGAAGAAGGTTTCGGAGGCGGTTGATTATGATTTGGTCAACGCGAAAATTGAGATTATGATTTCTCAAACTCTGGAAATTTTAAACGAAGGGAAACGAGCAAAAGCATCGCCACTGACGGTGTCGATATTCGGTAGCTTGGATGAGAACAGGTTTGGGTGCGAGAATTCGAGATGGCCTGGATTTGAAGAGACCGAGAGTGAAGCTAAATTTCAAGAGTTGGTGAGGGAACGAATAGACGCTTTCGTCGAGCGGTGCCAAGTGGACATCGAAAAAGAGAACCAAAAACGACGAGGAAGCGGAACGAAGAAAACGATGAAAAAGATGAACAAGAACGAGCATCATCGTCAACATCAACATCAATCGCGCGCGTTGAAACCTTGGTTAGGCGCTTGATTGAATTTGTATATTTGTATATTAGTATTCGTACACTATTCTTTATTCTCTATGCGTAGTTTTTATGACTACGACGTTTGCGCTCTCAAAGCTCTCAGTTTCTCCGCTTTCCCTTCCTCTCGATACTTTGATTTCTTCCTTTCCTTCTCCAAAACCGACCTCCACTCGTTATCTTTCGCGTCTTTCTTCGCTTTGACCGCGCGGCGAACGTCTTGTTGCGCCTTTCTCTTCGCCACCTTTTCGTTGCGTATCGTGTTGAGCTGCTGCACCATCGTCGTCATCTTCTTCTCCTCCTTGTCTTGAACGACGGCGCGCTTTTGCTCGAGCGTCTTTCTCTTTCTCGACGGTTCGAGTTTTGGTTTCGATTTAAACGGTAACGCTTGTTGCAATGCTTTGGGAATTTGCAATTTGTTGAATACGCGTTTCTTTCTCTCGATTGGTTTATATATCGAATCCGGATTGACTGGTATGGTCATTTGATTATCGTACCGGATTTGTCCAACCGTTCGCATACCGATCCAGTCGTCGTCCGATTTCACGAGCGCGTTCATGACTGGGTTGTAAAATCTTGGCACCTCTACGCGGACCCAGGAACGTAAAAAGACGATATCGGACATCAACAGCTTATCTTCAAACGTACAACGACACGCCCCGTCGCCTAGGCCACCGTCTTTGGAACCGTGCTCGCCTTGCCCGGGTTTCACTGCCTTTTTCACCGTACCTCGAATGCCGGATACAGTTCGCAACATGGCACCTTCAAACTTAGCAACCTCTAACGACGAGTTGAACATTCCAGTAATGAAGGCGGTATTCTTGTATATCTTGTGTGGCGTGCCCACGAGTTTGAGTTTTTTCATAATCTTCATCGAGTGATCGACCTCTATAACGACCGCTGTTGCCGCGACGCGGAAACTCGATTGATTCGAATTGATTTTCTGAAAACAGATTGCCGCTGTATTGGGAGGTACGATTGGCCCGTGAATGGTCGCATTGCAATGCATATGCTCTGGCG
>Ga0302114_10002128_pt1 | contig 12788 bp, 10 predicted proteins | sample AG5_Surface_MG_FD_203107 | JGI IMG/M metagenome (GOLD analysis project Ga0302114, IMG submission 203107) | Marine microbial communities from Western Arctic Ocean, Canada - AG5_Surface | ecosystem: Environmental > Aquatic > Marine > Oceanic | place: Canada: Western Arctic Ocean | collected...
CCGGCGAGTTCGAGAACTTCAGCCGCTAAGTATTCCAAGACCGCGGCCAAGTAGACCGGGGCGCCGGCACCAACACGGGTGGCGAATTTGCCAACCTTGAGGTATCTGTTTATGGATAGAAAGAGAGAAGGTCAGCGCTTATAATTTCAAAATCTTATTATTCGAGGAACGGACGCATTTTTCCAATTCATCCAAATCGCGCTCTCATCATCATCATCGAATGTAATAAAATGTAAACGATATAACAAAACGTACCTAGCGATACGGCCAACCGGGAATTGGAGGCCAGCCTTCGCGGATCGCGAGACAGCTTTTTTGGAGGATTTACCTTTACCACGTCCAGACATTGTGTTATGTGTTTGTTTGTTTTAATGAGGAAGTCGGTGGAGTTTTTGTGTTTTTTAGGGGGAACTGAAAAAGTGTCAATTCTCAATTCATCTTTCGAACCCCCATTTGGAGTTAAAGCCAGTATTCTTAGTCTTTAGTGATCAATACTGCATTAAAAGGTATCAACAGCTTTTACTTGACAAATAACAACACATCTGATCATATGCAACACTTTTCGCGCCAATTGATTGAGTACACGAGAATCTGTGATCTATTAGATTCTGCTTTTTATCAATGAGTAACACTTAATTGTCCGAAATCCAGAAAAAACCAAGGAGTTAGGTTTGGGGCGAAAAATTCAAAATTTTCGACACTCGTTTATCGACCAGTCCCTCCATTAAGACGCCATTATTAAACACACTCACATACATACATATAACAAAAATGGCCGGCAAGAAACCAGCAAAGAAGACCGTCAAAGGCGGCGCCAAGAAGTCCTCCAAGAAGAAGGTCGAAACCTACAAGATCTACATCTACAAGGTCTTGAAGCAAGTGCACCCGGACACCGGCATCTCCTCCAAGGCGATGAGCATCATGAACTCCTTCATCAACGACATCTTCGAAAAGATCGCGACTGAAGCCGCCAAGTTGGCCCGATACAACAAGAAGCCGACCGTGACGTCCAGAGAAATCCAAACGTCCGTTCGATTGATCTTGCCGGGTGAATTGGCCAAGCACGCCGTCTCCGAAGGGACCAAGGCTGTCACCAGTGCGTTTTTTTTAAAATTCCTTCAACGGGTCGAAATTTACTCACCTTTCCAATTCTCTCTTTATCATTACAGAGTTTACCTCCGCGTAAGCGTTCACGGCCTCTTCTTGCTGTTGGTAACAACAACGAGAGCAAAACAAAATTGAGATTCTTATCTCAACCATAGTATCGTAAGAGAGAACCACACAACAACATGCATTCAATTTCCCTCATTTTGAAATTTCCCCTACGTGTACACTCGACAAAGTAGACGAAACAAGACGCTCTACACTACGCATCATAAAATAACAACAACGACGAGAGATGCACCACGCAGCCGTCGTCTCTCGTGTTCCACCATCCTATGCGTTTGGGCCTTTCACCTCCAGAAGAAGGAGAATAAATAATACGAAGAAGAACAACAAAAGCAGTTTTGAGAGGAGGAGTGTGAATATATCGAAAGCAGCGAACGTTTCCCCAACAACGCCGTTGTTAGAGATGCATCCCCGCGGAGTAACCGTCTGGCAACCGCCAACGGAAGGTTCGAACGCGCTCGCGAACGTGTTTGAATCGGCCTCGCCGATTGAAGGGTTAGGATCTATCACCGGATTTTGGTTTCTGGATGTGTTTGCGTTGATGAACGTGGTGCTCGTGTTCGCGTTGTTAGTAGGAACAACCGCGAAAGATATGAGTAGTAGTAGTAGTAAAGAAGACGAATAATAAAACACAAAGATGATAATACTATAGCGTAGGTACGTAGGCTTTAGCGATGATGATATAAAAAGAAATCTAAAGTATGATGTTGTGTATGGCTTTCCATCTATCCGCGGCGCTCGGCAACTCGTACCTTTCGAAGCAGTCCATAGCTTTGCGCCCGTAATCGTCCGGCGTCGTCACGCGAAACGCGTCTAAATCACCATTCACGTCTGGTGCGGACAGTTTCGTACGAATTTCCACCAACTTTCGCGATAACTGCGCACTTTTTTGTCCTTTCTCCGATTTCAACGCCTCTCTCACTTTCTTCGTGCCCATCTTTTCAAACTCGTCCTCGCCGTTCTTCGCCGCTTCTAATATCGCGTCCACGTTGGCGTATTTATTCAACAATTTTCTCGCCGTTTTCGGTCCAACGCCTTCGACTCCAGGTACGTTATCGCTTGAATCTCCAACTAACGCTAAGAAATCTACGAATTGTTCCGGCTGAATCAACTCTTCGTGGGTCTTTGCGAACTCTCTCAAAGTGAACGCGCTAAACTGCCCTCCGCCGCCCGGCCGCAACATCCGAACGTTTTCGTTCAACAACTGACAAAAATCCTTATCCGGACTCGCAATGGACACCTTAAAACCTTTCTCCGTCACCGACCGCGTCGCTAACGTCCCGATGATATCGTCCGCTTCCACGCCGCTCACTTTCACCGTCTCGATGGCCATCGCCTCGACTAACTCGCTCACCTTCGGAATCAGCGCAATCAACGCCTCGGGAGTTGGCGGCCGATTCGCTTTATAATCCACAAACATTTCGTGCCGAAACGTCTTCCCTTTGCTATCAAAACACACCGCGAAATGCGATGGTTTCGATTCCAACAGAGCGCACATGGCGTGCGCGTACGCGTGCAAAACGCCCACATCTTCGCCTTTGCTGTTTATGAGTTTGGTCGCGTCCGAGCGCGCTTGGAAGCCGTAAAACGCGCGGAACAGGAAGGACATGCCGTCGACGAGCACTATGTGACCATTATTAGTATTACTACTGCTACTACTACTGCTACTACTACTCTCGCGTCTCGCGTCGTCGTCGTAATCATCATCCTCGACGAGAACGACGACGTTGTTCTCGTTGTTGTTGTTTAACGCCGAGAAAGACGACGACGACGACGTTTTCTTCTTCCCAACAGCACTCGCGTGAAAAGAAGAAGAGTAATAGTAGTTCCTCCGCGCGAGCATCATCCTTCGCGTCGTCGTGAGAGAAAACATCTTCGTCGTTAAGGTTTGGTAATACATAGAACACTTGAGTGTGTTTTGCGGGAAATTGTGCGGCATAAGTTCATCTCATCAACGATAACAACACGACATCAGTATCATCAAATCATCTCTAAATGGACGCGCACCTGTCGAAAGCCAACGCGGTACCGATCGTTGTGATCGATTACGGCAATCGAAACCATATTCTCGGCGGGTACTCCTCGTCCTCGATGATTTCCAAACACCAACAAGAACATCAAACAGAACCGACGAGAGTTTCCTCGGACTGCAACGTCGTCGAAGAAACGTCGGTGGAAAGCGCGATTCTTGGGAGACGCGTGGAATCTTTCGACGCCTTGCGTGCGGTGTTCGAAGCGCTCTTTTACGAGAATTTCGGGTGGATTAAACCCGAGGAGGAAGAGGAGGAAGAGAAGAACAAAAAGAACGTGTTCATGGTGGAACCGATTTTAGCCTCGAGACGAGAACGAGAACGCGTGTGTCAAATGTTATTCGAGGAGTTTCGAGTGTCCGGGTACGCGGCGGAGAACGCGGCTGTGTGCGCGTTGGCTGGAGTCGGGAGGTTGAACGGGATATCGGTGGACGTTGGCGCGGAGACGGTGGATTGCGCGACGGTCTCGGACGGGAAGATTGTGGAGAGCACGTGTCGACGGATCGAAGGCGGGGGCGAGCGGTGTTGCGAGAAAGCGTTGAGTGGAACGACGGTGCGAGAAGGGAAAGAGATTTACGCGGAGATGGAGAAATGGGAGAAGATGATTGTGAATAGACACTTAGCGAGGGTGAGATGGAGCGCGGATGATGGAAAGAACGAAGGAGGAGAAGGAATGGAGTCGTATCAGTTGCCGGATGGAAATAAGATTAGCGTGGAAACGAAAGACGCGTTTGCGCTCGGCGACGCGTTGTATTGCTGTTCCTCAAATACGGACGACGACGCGAATAGTAAAATTGTCGAAGCCATACAGTCGGCGGTAGAGAATTCCTTAAGACACGCGCAAGCTGGGCATTTCTTTTCTCACGGGAAAGAAAACGCGTTCGAGTGCGTCGTCGCGCACGGCACGGAAAGTTCCGTCAAAGGTCTCCGCGAACGGTTAGGCGAAGACATTCGAACAAAGATTGCACCGGAAAGTGCCAAAGTGAACGTCGTCGCATCCGCGCCGGACTATTTGCACGAGAAAAGTATGGAGTATTTGAGCTGGACTGGAGGCGCGGTGCTCGGTAAAGTGACGTGGAACTTGAATCAACAGATTAGTAAAAGCGCGTACGAGGAGTGGGGACCAAACGTAGCGAATAGAAATCGAAACTCGTTCTAGATAATAGTAAGACGAAAACATAGTACCGACTGATAGTTTTAGAGAATGTAGATGGTTACAATAACAATATTCATGTAAATAGATATTTTCCCCTTCTCCTCTTTCTCCTTAGTACGATCTTCCCCACAACACCCAGACCGTGGCAGGTTTCCCGGTGATGAAGCACTTCGTTCCTTCTTTTAACGGCGGCTGAATGAATGGGATGCACAACGTCTTCGCCGCCCCGCCTTCGCTTTCTTCCGACGAGCGTTTCTTCACCTCTTCTTCGGACTCTTTCGTCTCGCACCACGGGGTCAACACCATCTTCTTTTGGTCCAACGCCGGGACGAAATCTTTCCATTCCGTGACCGTAATCGTAGACGTGTCGCGAATCGCCTTGGCTTGATTGAACATGTTTTGTTGAATTTCAACCAAAAGCTCTGGCACTCTCGCGTTTACGTCGGCTAATTTGCACACCTCTTTTTCGCGAGTGTCTCTGCGAACTAAAACGCACGTTTCGTTGTCCAAATCCCGCGGTCCAAACTCGAGACGAATCGGAACGCCTTTAACTTCCCAGTGCGAATACTTCCATCCCGGCGTGTAGTTGTCTCTGGTATCCGTCTTGACGCGGACACTCGCGCTATCCGTGAGAGATTTCCCGATCGCTTCAGCATTATCTGTGTTTGATTTTGAAAGCGCGAGTGAGTGAGTGAGTGAGTGAGAGAGACAAAAAAAAACCAACAGAAAGAAATGAAAAAAAAAATGTCGGCTCCAAGCCATTATAACCCAACGATAACTTCGATGGACTATTGGTAAAGGAGTAATTCTAATCTTTAATCTTCGACTCTTTATAAAAAGAGCGTCGACGACACGAATAAAGTCGCAAACACAAGGTAAGAGAGTCGGTACGAGAAACAAACGCGCAAAAACAAAATCGCGACGATTTTTATTTCGCGAGACGAAAAACATACCTTTCAACATCTGCGCCTTCTCTTCGCTCAACTTTGAGTTTGGAATGGTCACGATGACCACTTGTATCGGCGCAATTCTCGGTGGTAATCTCAACCCGACGTCGTCACCGTGCACCATGTAACACACGCCCAACATTCTCGTCGTCATCCCCCACGAGTTTTGCCACACCATGGATCGTCCGCCTTTATCGTTCTCAAAGGTAATGTCAAACATCTTTGCAAAATTCTGTCCCAAACAATGACTGGTCGCGCCTTGAATCCCTCTTCCAGTGTAAGGCACGAACGCTTCCACGGTGGTCGTATACAAACCTCCGGCAAACTTCTCCTTCTCGCTCTTTACCCCCGGAATCACCGGCACGGCTAACAAGTCCTCGTACACTTGTCGATACAAATCTAAAATCGTCCTCACCTCCTCGTCGCACGCTTTCTTCGTCGCGTGCGCCGTGTGCCCTTCCTGCCATAAAAACTCTCTCGACCGGATAAACGGCGTCGGATGTTTAAACTCCCATCTCACGACGTTGCACCACTGATTCAACAACAGCGGCAAATCTCTGTGCGACCGGATCCAGTTCGCGTAGTGCGGGTACATCACCGTCTCCGACGTCGGCCTGACCGCAATTGGACACTCCAACTCTGAATCCCCCGATCTCGTCACCCACGCGACTTCTGGGCTAAAATCCTCGATGTGATCCTTCTCCGCTTCCAATCGAGACTGCGAGACAAACATCGGAAAGTACGCGTTCTCTACGCCCAACTTTTTAATCTCCTTGTTAAAAAACTCCTGAATGTACTCCCATTGCGTGAACGCGTACGGACGTAAAATGTAACACCCGCTGATGTCGTAATAATCAATCAGTTCTGCTTCGACGACGACTTGAGAATACCACGCCCCGAAATCTTCGTTGATCCCGACGTGCATCCCCAGTTTCGTCTCTTTCTTCATCTCTTTGTTCGTCGTTGATGGTGCTCCTGGTTTTTTACCTCCTCCGTCCTTTTTTTTCTTCTTTTCCCTGCCGCCAACAATCTCTTCCACGCCGGTGAGCTCGGCTAACTTTGCTTTTAACTGTTTCAAATGCGAGACGGCCGAGGAAACGTCCGGGTCGTCGTTTCCTTTCCCGGAGAGTTTCAATGCTTTCACGATGGCGCCTTGCGAGGCGATTTGCGCAGAGACCGATTCCGCCGTATCAGAGGACATTTTTACTTCTTTTGTGGATAAAAAAAATGAGGAATTTTGTAAGCAAAAAAAGACAGGAAAAGACACAAACAAGCTCTTATTTATAGAGAGTATTATTCTAATCTAAAACTATCGAGAGAGATGATCATTGTTCGTACTCGGGGAACTGTCCGGTATTTTTGACGCAGTCGAACACGTCTCTGCAGTTGCCGAGTTTTTCGTACCTGTGCAGAGCGATTCTGGCGCCGTCGCCGTAGATTTCCGACGGTTCGTTGCGGATGTTGTGCGCTATGCATCCGGCTAACGCGAGCTGGTTTTTCGCCTCCTCGTCGTTTCCGTCGATCTTTTGCGCTTCGCGTTCGGTCCAGAGACAGGCGATGAGTTGGCACAAGCCTTCTTCGACTTTGCGGTTGATTTTTCGAGGGTACCCCGGGGTGAGGCGGAAGTGCGCGTGGGTCATTTCGTGAGCGAGGATGGAGCCGAAGAGGAGTCGCGGGAGGCAGTTGACGACGATGATGGCGGTGACGTTGCTCCGAGAGCCGACGTGGATGGGCGTCTCGGAGAATGTGAGGCCTTCTCGCCAGGAGAATTCCGGGCGACGCACGACGCGAGTGAGCGTGTGTTCGGTGGACAGACATAAACCTCGAGTTCGGGTGTTGCTAAAATCTACGCCTCCTCCTGCTCTGTCGTCGTCGTTTACGTCGTCGTCGTTGTACACGTGCGCTGTCGTATTTTGGTCTCTCCCTATGGATAAGCGCATTGATTCTTCGGTCACCACGTGCAACGGCGGCATCCTCTCCGGCATCGTTAAATCTAACTCGTTCATCATGAACTGCTTTATTTCCTCGTACAATATCCACGCGTCCTCGTTATCGACCACGACAGACCCAGAACACTCTAAACACAAATATCTTCCACCACTTATGCCTGCACCAGAATTTCCCGGTCCTTGCTCTTCCTCCTCCGGAAGCCTCACGAATCCACCCAACTCTCGCTTACACCGCTCGCTTTCGATCTTTTGACACCCTTCGCACCGAACCACCGCATATCCGCGTCTCTCGCCCTCGAAGCACTCCCGACACAAAAACTCGTTCCAATACTCCGAGGTTTGATAATATCTCACCGTTGTTGTTGTTCGAGAGAACATGTTTTGTGTCACTCGCTCGCCGGGATCGAATAACCCGACGTCCGTCACCGTTCGTTCGCACTTGGCGCACGTAGGCGGTCGTTTCTTAGCCTCCTCCTGAGGCAGAGGAAGCGCTGAAAACAAATCCTTCATCCGCGACCCAAAACTCCTCCCGTGATTACTTCCTCTCGCGTCTTCTTCCTTCTGTAATCGTCTCGCGAATGCTTCGTCGCCTTTTACTCCTTCTGATGATGATTTTGATGCTGTCTTCGTCTTCGTCTTCTTCTCCTCCTTTTCCTCGATGTCGTTGACGAACGTGCACCGCCCGCACTGGACTTTTCGAGACGCTAAAAATGTCGCCGACAGTGCGTCGTATTCGAGCGCGATATCGCACATTTGACAGACACACGTCGTTTTTGTTGTTGTCGTTTTGGTTGTTGTGTTTGTTCGGGGAGTGTTCATGTCTTTGTCTTTGTCTTATATCTATCGCCCGCAAAGCGCGCGTCGAGTGAGGACATTCGTATCTCTAACGGTATTTCCTCAACGGAATTGGAATTCTTCACAAACTTGCGCGCGCTTCTCTGCTGCGCACATCACACGCACCATTCACTCGAACGAGAGAAAGAGAGAGAGAGAGTAATGTTCGTGCGAGCGACGTCTCCGTTTTTGCTGCTTTCGGGGTCCTCTTCCTCCGGTAAAAGTCTTTCGTTGTTAAGCTCAACATCCGTCTCGGGGAAAAGAGCGATGGTGAATCGATTCCTTCTGCGCGCTAAAGCTTCATCATCATCGGAGACGACGCAACAACAAAGAACAGAAAACGTGGAAAAGCACGACAAAATGTCGAAAACGTTATTCGTGGAACTCGGAGTCGGCTCGGATCAACACGGACAAGATGGCACGAAAGCCGCGGTGCGAGCGTGTAAAGATGCGATTAGTTTCAACTCGTTACCGGCTATTGCGGACTTGATTCCGGGCGGGTACGGCGGGATGAAGTTACACGTACTCGTAGCCGCGCCGATCGATGCGTATCCAGTGGACGTAGATGAGGTGAAAAAAGTATTTCCGTACGGGTCTGTGGACGTGGAGTTAGTGAGAGGAGGGATGGTGGCGTCGAGTGGGATCGCGATAGAAGCCATGGGCGACGGCTTCGACGCGGATGGGCGAGCGAACGACGACTTTATCGTCGTCAACGCCGCGGTGAGCGTTGGGTATTAGTTTGAGATGTACGTGTGGATAATAACACACACACACATACAGAGAGAGAGAGAGAGAGAGAGAGAGATTTTACGCTTCTATCATAGAGAACGCGTTGTATTTTCAAGTAAATTTAGAGAGAACTCACATCTTTTTTACGCGTCTTCTTCTTCTTCATCGCTGCTGAAACCAAGTGCGGCGTCCCAGTTCGAAGGAGGTAGTTGTTCGTCTTTACCATTTTTATCCAAGTCCTCTTTTTCGTCGTCGTCGTCGTCGTCGTTGTCGTCGTCGTCGCTTTCTGAGGACGATTTATATTCAGCCGAGTCGCGGTACAAGTTTGAGCGCCTCGAGTTGGGCACTCGGACCGAGAGATCATTTCTCGGTAACGGAACAACGTCGACAAAAGAGACCAGTTTTTCGGGCGACTCTTTTCCGTTCTCGTCGTCGTCGTCGTCTTCGTCGTCGCCGCCGCCGCCGCCGATCATAGGTTGCGAGCGAGATGAAGAAGACGATGATCTCGATATCATCGATCCATCCGAATGCGACGAACGCGCGTCTTCACTCTTTTCCTCGACATCTTCCACCTCGTTTGGCGGCGTATCTGGTGCAAATCGGACCGACTTTTTCTCGTTCTTGTCATCTCGAGACAATCTGGCGGATGAAAACGACGAAAACGACGACGGAGGTGATGTAGGTGACGGCGAACGTGACGAAATTTTCGTCAATTTTTCGTAATTCGTATCGATGGCTTTGAGGGCAGTCGAAAGCGAAGATTTGATCGCCGCGTTGATGTTACTTTGTCGATGATTCTGCTGGCGACGCTCGCTATACGTAAGTCGAGCAGGTGTGGCGATATGTGCGATGACGTCGTTGTCTTTCTGCTTCTTCTTCGCGGGAGATCTACCTTCTTCGCGTACCGCGGCGGTTTTCGTCGATCTCGAATCGATGCGAACTTCTTCGTCTTCTTCGCCCAAGAACAGGATAGATTTCCGGTCGACTCCGTTCGGGAAGTCCACGCTCGCAGGGACGTAATCGTCTTCACCAAAGAATCCACCAGATGATAATCGGTCTCCTCGCAACGTCAACACGCGCTTGATTAAACACGTCCCGGAGATGCGAATTTTCTCAATCGCGTATTTCTGTTTCGTAGCCGCGTCGCCGAAGCACTTTTTCAAAAGCTTCGGAAGAGGAACGATAAAGTTTACCCACGAGTCGTACGTGAACTGTCGAGTACTATCTCTCGATGTTCTCGTGAGATCGTTCTCGTCTTCGTGTTGTTGTTGGTGTTTCTTCTTGTTTGGAAATACGGCGCTTTTCACCGAAACGCCGCCGCTCTTCGTCGCTCTCCTCTTCTTCGCGACGATAGGCACCTGACAGTGCAAAGGCGACGTTTTCGTCTCTAAAAACGCGGTCGAGAGAACCACTCTCCGCCTGTCTCGCCTCGTTTCAACCTCGGAAAACACAAACTCGATGGCAAACTTATCCTCCGGTTTCTCGACGTAAATCTGCGCGCACACCATCGGCTGCGTGAGTTGTCGCGCTTTCGCCGAAGAGGTAGTATTCGAGTGTTGTTGAACGACGGTTTCAATGGACGCGTTTTCCAGCTGCAACACGTACCCTTTCGCGGTAGACTCGTAATACTTCTTATTCCTCGAGTTGACCGTTTTCCTCGCGTCCGAAATTTGCCACTGGACGCCTCGCTGTTTTCTCGCCTGGCGAAGCGCCGACTGCGCGTTGGTGTTCGCAGCAGCAAAAAGTGACTTTGAAGACTTTTTTGACGAATCGTCGTCACCACATGCTCCTCGCGCTCTTCCTGATGACGCGTTCCCATCGCGACTGGTAGTTGTGGTGTTGGTCGTGCAAAATTTCGTCGTCCCGGCGTCGAACACTTCCACGTGCGTCCCGCCTTGGTACATCGAAAACATAGTAGTAGTCTTCGTACACAATAAAAATCAGTCCGTAAATGTTGACTTTGTCCCCCGCGAATGAATGTTTTCCGCTCTCCCTCTCCCTTCCAAACGGAGGTCAAGGTGTGTGTATTTTATATGCGCGCGTCGTGTTTGCTCTCTCAACAACAAAGAAAAAAGTTATTTTTGTCGTGATTCGGACCTTCCTTCTTCTCGAGATAGATGTGTTTATTACGCGCGGCGTGTGTTTCTCTTATGATGATGAGGAGAGTAAAACGAAACACATGTGCAGACAAATGTGCAAACGAATCGTCGCTCTCGTATTTTATAGGGCTTAGGGTTTTTTGCAGAGCGTATGCAAAATACGGTGAGTTGACTTAGGTGTAAAATACTACTATGTACTATGACGATTATTTTGTATAACAACTAACTCGTCTGAACTGGTCTCGTGAAGTGGTAGGCATTGTGGAGAGTATTAGACGCATAAGCATGAGCCGTTATTAAAGTCCAATTCTCTTTCTCCAAGGTACTCAGTAGGAGCTCCGCTAAACACTTTCGGTCCAGACTGGATATACTGTACCACAAGGCAGTAGAGGTAGTACAAGCCTCCATATCGGTCGTGGAAACACCTTCATTTTCCACCGCCGTTTTAAAATTGGAAAGACCATTAGAACTATCATCATTCCACACAACAGCCTTATGTTCTATACTCGCAATTGACGATGGTGTATCTTTAGCGGGTTCAGGCATGGTTACGTTTTTTGCTCCTCTGTTGTTAGCCTTTTCTTTATTTTAATTGAAGAGGCCTTTTTTTTATTGAAGATAACACAACACAATATAACGTAATACCAATATGAGCGCTTCGACCACCACCGACAAAAGCGAGATTGAATGCGAAGACGACGAAAAGGACACGCGCGTGGGAGTAATAACTCCTTTCCGGGATTCACCCGAGGAGTGCGCTCGTTTCGTGAGACTTGTGGACAAGGTTTCGGTAAAATCGTTTTCATGCCGACTGTTTATCAACAAATTAAAAACGGATAAAGGGAAGAAGAAGACAAAGAAGAAGATAATAAACGAGGACGATGATGATGATGAGAATATTCATTCGAACGAAAACGAAGACGACAAAGTCTACTTGGGATACTCGAAGTGCGGGAAAAGAACAACAACAACAGATGAAATGAACCCCGTCGTGTGCTCCAAATGCTACGAAAATCTCTTTTGCACTCACCTGAACGAATACGAACAGAGAGAGTTCAAGACGGTTGTATTATGCAGCGGAGAAGAGAGGCTTTTAAAGTACACGGACGAGGTGGCGAAAATAATACGCGAACGCGAAAACACGGAAGAACGAGAATCGATGGCACAAATGGCAAAGGAGAAACGAATTGAGGAAGAAAAAAAACGAATCGAAGAGGAAGAAGAGTTAAGACGAAAAGAGGAAGAGGAAGAGAAGTTAGAGAGAGAACGCGCGAGGTTAATCGCGAGGAAGTTGGAAGAGAAGGAGAAATTTTTCTCGAGAAGAGAACAGAGAGAGTTTACGAACAAAGAACTGTTGGAGATTGTAAACAACACGGAGGAAGGGAAAAGGATTTTGGAACGAGAAAAAGAGCGACTGGAGCTCGAAATAGCCAAGGTGGAGAGTAGCGCGGACGTCGAGACGCTCGGGGCCGACGAGGACGCCGAGTCGACGAGAACGATATTCATGCGCGTCGACGCGTTTACAAATTTGAAAGATGCGGAACTCATGGAAGGAGTGAGTGTGACGCTGTCGCTCGCGAGTAAAGAAGGTGATGTTATTGAGAGATGTAATTGTCTCGACGTTCGAAACGACGCCGTGAGTGAAGAGGTGCGAGAAGGAGTTCAGCGCAAGTTGAGCGGCACTTCGAATATTTATTACACCTCCGGCGCGGAGTGCTGCTTTCAAACGACAGTTGGACACATCCCCGAAAATTCAGCCTTTATTCTCGAGCTGAAGCACTTTAAAAAAGCGAAAAACAAGACGAGCTTAAAATGTTGGTCCTACGTCGCGACCGCGTCCGTGCTTTCCGGAATGAAACGCGAAGACGTCGACG
>Ga0302114_10002129_pt1 | contig 12782 bp, 12 predicted proteins | sample AG5_Surface_MG_FD_203107 | JGI IMG/M metagenome (GOLD analysis project Ga0302114, IMG submission 203107) | Marine microbial communities from Western Arctic Ocean, Canada - AG5_Surface | ecosystem: Environmental > Aquatic > Marine > Oceanic | place: Canada: Western Arctic Ocean | collected...
TCAAAGTTAATTGCTCCTGCAACAGACTTGATAGTGTTAGGAGAAAGAATTCGTATTGCTCCTGTTTCAACAATTCCTCCATCAATAAATGATGTGTTTGAATTTGTACTTACTCGTAAACTTGAAAGTCCTGAAGCAACAACTGCATCAGCATCAATACTTGTTGTACCGTCTTTAAGATTTACAAAAAATGTATCCCCAACTCTAAAGTTACCTTGCTGATCTTGTGATTGATAGTAAACATTACTGTTGTTTAGTTTAATAACTTCGTTAGCAACAATAGATTGTGTATTATCATTTGTTACATTCTTTCCTGAACCAACGTAACCAAAGTTATGTGATATTAGGTACGCTAAACATTCATTACCGTCTGCTTCAATACCTTTATTTCCATAAACACTTGCTGAACCAATGGATCTTATTTCTCCACCTTTAATTAATACACTATCACTACGCCATCTACCCGGACCATTTACAATGTACATTGCTCTATTTGCAAAATATGCAAAAGAGTTTAGCCATTCAACCCTAACACCGTTAGTCATTGTAAGTGCATCAACACCTGGTGTAATAAATGTTACTGCATGGAATAACATACTTGCTTCATTTGTATCATGATCACAAACACTACCATCTACAAGTGCTCCTTTACCAGCGTCTCCAGAATCAAACCCTCTTGGATCACTTACACTTGTAGCACTTCCTTGTGTAATTACTGTAACATTTCTAATATATGGACTACGTGATGTAACTTTCATGTCGCCTGCAAATCTAAAAGCATATCCTTTGTCGTTTGTGTTATCATAAAAGAAGTTTTTAATTGTTACGTCTTCAACAGTACTTTCACCGTTCATTAAGAAACAGTCTTCACTCTGATTATCAGTGGTTGGACGTATCTCAACATTCCGTATGTCTTGCCCTTTTACTGTAACACCTGCTGGAACTTCTAATGGAAATTGTTCTTCATAATCACCTGAGGCAATAAGAATTGTATCACCTGCTTGGGCTCTACTCAATGCATACTTGATTGTTGCCAGTCTACCTTGCGGTGAAGAACCTCTATTAGTATTGTCGCCGTTAACAGCAACATACCATATGTTACCTTGCGAAAGTGTAACTTCGATACCAGCAACTGTAATATTTTCTACGTTAATATTATCAGTTACTGTTAAATTTTCTGTTTGTAAGTCAAACCGTTTAGTAGTTGTACCTACATTGTAAGTTGAAGTAGTATCAGGAATTAAATTACTGTCAATGTCTCCTAAGAATCTAACATTATCTTCACCACCAGTGCCGCCAATTAAAACATTCCCGTCAAATGTAATATTACCAGTTGCATGAATATTACCATCGACCCCAACAGTTTTTCCTGCTGTAATAAGTTCGTTGGTACCTGTACCTTGAGGAATAAAATCTACGTCAGCATTTGTAGTATGCGACCCAATGTAATTATTTTGTATGTCAACTGAAGATGTTCTAATACCGCCAACAACAACACCACTGCCAACACCACCGGCATGATTAATATTAATATTTCCTGAAGGAACACTTATACCGTTTGGACCAAATGTAAAGTTACCAATGTTTAAATCATTAGTTACTGTTAAGTCTTGTCCGCTACTTCTTGCTTTTAAAGTACCAGCAACTGTAAATTCTCTTGGTCTTGTAACTGTATTAATACCAATTTTTCCGTCAGTATGACCTATATACAGTAGATTAGTTTCTACTGAAAGATCTGCTTCACGCTGTAGATTGGCCTTTAATAACGGACCTGATATTCTTCCCATACTCATAGTTAGTACTCCTTAACTATATTTATTGGATTTACTTGTCGAAGTTATGTAGGACTGTTACGGCTTTGCCGTTTGGTACTGCTGAAAGGAACTTAATGTAATAACCGTCTGCATATGGACTATTTGGTCCTGCAAGATTACCACTTGAACTTTGTTCTAATGTGTAGTTTGTTACAGATAACTGTAAAACGTTTTCTACAATTACTAACGCACTCTGTGCCGATGCTGGCACTGGATAAGACGTGTCGTTAGCGTTAAGAGGCCCAAATACAGTTTCAGTACCATCACCTGTGCCTAAACTTTGTTGTGTAATTGGTGTTGGCTCTTTAAGTCTAATCTCTTTCCAAACACCATTATCATAAAATTCAACACTGTTATTTGTTGTGTTAAATCTCATTTGTCCTAATGCTGGATTTGATGGACGATCTGCGTCAGCACCTACTGGTACTCTCAAAGCACTTTTAGATCTGATATCAACAGTCTGATCGGTATTGTAAAAAATACCTACACCTCTGTCAATTCCTCTATTATTAGTTGTTTGTGCTTTAAGAAATTTCATTACACTTCCAAGTAACTTACTGTTGCTGATAGATTATAAGGACTTTGTCCTTCTAATATAATTCTATCACCAGCACCCAATACCATCTTTTCTGTGTCAAACGTAAATGTGTCTGATCCTGCTACTTTTACTCTTTTTGCAATCTGCGTTTGAGCGCCTACTGTAATTGAGCCTGTAGCACTTGGATTAGCAACTGCTGGAACAATATATAAATCAAAGGTTGCATCGTTTGCTCCACTTAGATCTTCTGCCGCTGTGTTACACACCACTAAGGTTAAGATAGCATACTGAGTACTTGCTGGTACAGTAACTATTTCTTTTTGTGTATTGTCAATTAATATGTTTGCTAATGCCATGCTAATATTTATCCTTACAATAGATACCCAAACATAAGGGCTCTATTTCTACTAATTAATTCGTCTCGTTCGTTATTTGTATTTACATAATAAACGCCTGTGTTGCCTGGACCTTCTGACTTAGAATAAAGACTTACTCCGTCTGCTGGTGCTAACGGATCAACAGCAACATCATCAGTTCCTGGTGTTGTTGCAATATTTAAAACATCTTTAATTCTTACAGTACCTGTACCTGGTGCTTCAAGTACTAAATCACCGTTACTAACTGTTCCTGAGATAGTTTGATCTTTAATACGTACATCATTTAATTCAATTCTATCTGGAAAGAATGTAGATACAACAGTACTATCCATCATAAAATCTACTCTACTTTGTCCACTAATGTCTGAAGCATCTGTTGCTTCTACTTGAGTGTTTCCATCGGCAATTTTTCTAATTGCTAAGTCTGATAATGTTGCTTCAATAACTTCGTCAACATATAATTTATTTGTAAGTGCATGATCATCGTCATTGTTCTTAATGCTGTTACTATATGTTACTGCTGATCCAACTATTTTAACTGTTTCACCATTTGTATCAAGATATAAACTACTGCCGCCTGTTTGAATACTTGGCGCTCTAATACCTAAGTTGTTTCCAACTGCATCTCTAAATACAAATGTACCAAACACTTCTGTTGCTGGTGCGTTTGGATTTACATGTTCAATTGTTTCGTCAATTAAAAATAATGCGTCTTCTTTTGTACCTCTGTCAATTCTAATACCAGATGTTCCTTCACCTACTCCAGCACTTGTTTCGCCTTTGTTAAGTTCAATAATGTTATCTGAAATTTCTAAGTTTACAGTACTTACGTTTACAGTATTACCTTCAATAACAAGGTCACCTGTAACTCTTGTTTCTCCAGCACCAACTCCTGTGTCAAGACGAATAGTCCCACCACTTTGTGTTTTTACTGTGTAATTCCCGTTTGGTACACTTACATATTTTGACATTTATAATTCCTTAAATTGTTGTGGGGAACTTGCCCCCACAACATTTATATCTTATATTAAGATGCTTGTGCGTCAACAACAATGCCGCCACTTTCAGCCGCCGCTTTAGTTGCTACACCATCTGATGTATAACCAGTAAAGCCACTACTATTAACACCTGCTAATTGAAAAGTATTAGTTGTTTTACCAGCCACTGTGTATGCAGTTTCAGTGTTAAGCTCAACCATGCCAACTACGCCACGGATAGATACTTTATCTCCGTTGCTGAAGCCGTGTCCAGTTGCTGTAATAACACATGGATTTGCCGCTGTTGCACCTGAAATAACTTTTTCAACTGCGTCTGAAGCACCTGAAGCAGTTCTTGACCACTTATGCTTTGTTGTGCCTTCAAGTTGCATTTTTCTGTTGTACATTTTTGTAATCTGTTTAGTAACACCGTCACTATCAGTTACGTTAATGCAGAATTCACTTGCGCCTAATCCACCGATTGATTTGTTAACAAGTGTACAAGTTTCTGTTTTTGCACCATCAGTTACAATAAATTTGTTTGATGATCTTTGTGACACAATGTGTGATTCAGTAGTAATTTCTCCACCTGCCGCGAATTTAACCGCAGTTACTTGGATTTTACCTGCTCCATCACCAATGTGTTTTTTGTTAATTGGTCTTCCCATTTGTTTTCTCCTATTTAAGTAGTCCTATCTGGGTTCTATCCAGTACGCTGTGGGTTAAACAGCATAAGTCCGCCTTGCGGCACACTATTTGACACAAGTATTTATCTAATAGACAAAACAGAAGAATATTTTGGCTTTGTTGCTATATTGATAAATTTACGTACAAAATCAAATCTTGTTGACAATAGTTCAAATATTTCAATATCAAGATTTGTTGTAGCAATACTGTAACTACTTTTACCTATATTAGAATAGTAATCAATACTCAATCCGTACTCAGGAAATACACCTGTAACAAAAAGACAAGTGTCACCCAGTTCTTTTGCTGATAATCTATAAGGTTGTTTTAATGACAAGTATGCTTCTGCAAACGATTTTTCAGGAAGAAAATTTGGTTTGTCTAACTTATCTGCAAGGAGCATTACTACATACGCTTCAACTTCTAAGGGAAGTTCGTAACCTGTAGTGGACTGTGTCTCTTGGACAAGGTCATAAAAGACCGTTGTGTACTCGTCCTTCATACAAATATTTAGTCATAAAAAAAGACTCCAAAGAGCCTTTTAGTATAAGCATAATAGGTAGGACTTGGGTACACCTACAAGCACGGACCGAAATACCATTTCTAAACCGTACAACCAATCCCCGCGGGTTAGTGCGATGTGACTCAGCGTATTTCTACTACCAAGCCTGGGTACCACCCCTGGACTGTCAAGTTCGACTCTTTTGGTAGGAGCCTCTTCCTTGCACTATAAACAAAAAGTAATTAGTTTTTTGTTGCTATATTATTAATATAACACTGTTTGTAGGAAAAAGCAAGAGGTAGGTTTACCAAAATATATATTTTGATTCAGTCATAAAAAAGGGCGACCTAAGCCGCCCCTTTTCAGTAACTCTACTAAGTCTAAGACTTACGAGAATGTTACGTTTGCTACTGACACACGTGCCAAGTAGTCTGCCGCATTACCAAGAGATGATGCAGTGTTGTTTAACTCTACATAGCCATATCTTGTCATGAACGAAACTACAGGCTCGAACGTTGCTGGATCTAAGACAACACCTGAAGACATTAACGGAATGTATGGGCAATAAAATGCCGCCGCATCTGCTTCTGATGTACCTTTGTAACCAACAAGTACGTCTGTTGCGTCTGTTGCATAAGCGTCTACGTATACTTTCATTGCGCCGTTTAGTGTACCAACAAGTTTAGTGTTAGTAGGTGCTTCGAAAGTACCTTCAGTTGTTCTTGCGAACGCTGAAGTTGTAGCAGACTGAAGTACAGTTAACGTATGCGGTGATACCACTGCAAAGTTTCCTGCGCCACGTCTTGTACGCTGTGCGATCTTGTTAGCCGCTCTGTTAATCATTACAGCAAGTGCCGCATGTTCGTCACCGACGAATGTTGCAGTACCTGATACGCCTGTTTGGTCGTACTGTACATCTGATTCAGCCGCGCCAGCCAAGTTACGTAAAGAAGATAGAACTTCTTGGTCGATTTCAGCAGTAATTTCTTGTGCTAATGCCGCCATGATTTCCGCTTCCACGTCAATACCTTGTTGTGCTTGAGCATCTTGTGCAGATTCAAAAGTCCAACGAGCACTTAACTTACGTGTTTTCGCTTCAACTGTTTGTTTTAAGATCTGAATTGACAATCTTTTACCTGCTTCACCTTCAAGTGCCGCTGTAGCCGATGCCTTATCAGTAGATCCACCACCTGAGTAGCCTAAGCCAATCTTGAACGGTGATAGAGCCTCTTCGCCTGCAGTCACATCATCTAATGTGTCTGAGTAACGAACTCTTAATGTGTGGATTTGACCCACTGGTCCTGTCATAGGTTGAACACCAACGATTTCGTTAGCGATCACTGTAGGCATGACCCTTCTTATTACTGGTAGGATAACTCTATTTAAAGTTGCAACATTACCCGCAGAAGTTGCTCCGGCTGTAGCCGACTCAGCCAAGTACTTCTTGGTGTTGTCAAGCGTAGTAGCCATAACAGACTTCTTATTGCCTTGAAGGCCTTCAAGTAATGCGCTCTTAGTTTCCTGCCATCTACTTTCTAATAGTTCTGACATTGATTTTCTCCTTATTTTAATCCTGCAAGTCTTCTAATATCTACGACATTATCTGTTGCAGAATTACTTGCGCCATTTCTAACGTTAGATTCTTCTTTGTTGCCTGTTATTGCTCTTGCCTCGGTAAGTGTCGCCTTCTTCTTTGCCGGAGTGTTACCATCAATTACGGACGGTAAATACTTGTCAAACTGTTTTTGGATATTAGCAGTTTGTACAGACTCCAGTAAGTCTGACATAATCTCTTTCTGTTCTCTACTCAAAGGAGCAGTTAACTCAGAAATTACTTCGTTTCTTTTTGCAGTATCTTGTGCTTTCTTAAACTCAAGATCCTTAGATTCAACTAATTTAGTTGCCTTCATAACAGTTGCTTTCGCTTCTGCTAATTGCTTGTCTTTCACTTCAACAACTTTTAAAAGTTTAGCAGATTCTGATTTCTCATTCAAGTAAGAGTTAGTATACTCTTCTTGGAATGTTTCAAACAGTTTTCTACCAAAATCGTTTTTACGTGCAACGTCGATGTCTTCTTTAAGTTGTCCAATCTCTTTTGTAAGAGTTTTTACAACTGTATTTTCAACAACCTTCGCTCCATTTTTAACGAATTTTTCTTTTACTGTGTTAAGATGCTTTTTAGCCTCTCTAATTAGTCGAACTTTAGTTTCTGCAAGATCTTTCTTATCTTCATGGAATTCAGCAATTTCTTTTGCCAAAGCCTCTACTACAAATTCCTCAAGTTTGCCAAATTTAGTTGACATTACTTTTTGGTCTTCATGTAGTTCGGAAACTTCCTTGCCTAATTGTGCAACAACAAAGTTTTTAAGTAGGTCTGCGTTTTCACGCATTGCTACATGATACTTTGCTCTTGCTTCAGCAAGTTTTGTGCGGTCATCAGCAAATTCCGTAATCTCTGCACCAAGTCTATCCTCAACCATTTTTTCCACTGCTTCAGCCATTACAGCCTTATCGTGGTTATATTTTTGAGCAAATTCTTCGCGTAGTTCTGACGTTACTTCCTGACGGTTTTCAGTGATCTTACCCGCCCATGCTTCTTCTATCGATGCTTTGATGTCTTCAGAAATTACGTTATTCTCAAAAAGTGATTTCAGTGCTTCCAACATCATGTTCTCCTTATTTTAAACCTTGGATAATGTTTACCAAAGATTCTTTCAAATACTTCTGTGCCTTTGCGTCGTGATTTATTTCTCGAGCCATATTAAATGCCTTATACCCATCTTTGGTATTCATCAAATGCTCGTAAATTGGCGTTGGATATGCGCCTGGAGCAGATGGTTGAGCAACTATATCAACAGTGATAATTTCAAAGTCGCTTACGTTACTATCTTCGTTCACGTTACCTGAACCACGCGATGAAACACCAAGTTTAACTCCGCTTTCCAGCATTGTTTTAACAAGTTGTCCCATCGGCGTAGGTAATACTTTTAACTTTCCATAACCGTTTGGTCCATCCATCCACATTTCTTTAATCATGTGCGAACAACGGTCAAGGTTAATGTTAAGTCCTTCTGGATGATCAACTTCTCCGAGAACTGAATATCCTCCTTGGATCTGATCGTTTAGAGTGTTGACAGCCCTACTAATTTCACTTACAGGGTATATACGCTGGTTCGCATTGCGAACGCCACCCTGAATACAAATACCTTTCAAATGAAGGTCTTTGCCGTCTTCAGTAGATTCCAGAACGATCTGCGCCTGGTCGAATGTCAAGTTCTCACTTAATAGGTTCATCATCTTAGACTTTCCTTAACAATTATTTAGAACCAATGATTGATTTACCATCAGTTCCAGTTTCGCCTGCGCCTTTCTTTTCAGCGCCGTGGCCTTTAGCGTTTGTTGACATTGACTTAGATGCTTTACCACCTGGAACGTTAACATTGCCGCCATCTTCAGTTTTAGGAGCACTTACAGTACCGCCTTTTTCTTCTGATGAACCTTTTGCAATATTAGCAGTTGTTCCGCCCATGTTATTTGCACCAGCAACTGGAGATTTTGCTTTATTGTCTTCGCCTTTTGGCTCAGCAATTTTTTCAACATACTCTCTCATTTGCTCAGTGTTAGATTTAGTACCTTCAAATGCTGGTACTTCGTCTGCTACGCTAAGATCGGATTCAGGAGCAAATGCTTCCTCTTCCTTTTCTTCTTCGTCGTCACCCATGTCGTCCATTGGTGCTTCCTCAGAATCTTCATCGTCACCTTCTTCCTTATCGCCCATCATTTTTTCAAATTCTGCTTTAAGGTCGTCAAGTGCATCTTCTAAATCAACAACGCGATCTTCCATATCTTCATCGTCGCCGTCTGCGTCGTCGCTGTCTGCGTCGTCGCCACCTTCAATGTCAGCCATCATATCGTCTGCTGGATCGCCGCCCATTTCTGGTGCTTCAGGTGTAATTTCTGCAAAGTTTTCGTCAACTTTTTCATCGTCTGATGCTTCGTCAACTTCTTCGTCTTTTGCTTCGTCAACTTCTTCATCTTTTGATGCTTCGTCAACTTCTTCATCAGTTGCTTCGTTAGTGTCTTCGTCTTTAGACTCGTCTGCTAACTCATCTTCTAATAAATTTTCATAAATTGATCTTGATTTTTCTACGACGATATCATGGAACAGTTCTTCTGCACCTTTCTTATCTTCGTTAACTAATTTTTCAAGCATTTGCTCGAATTTGTTACGGTCTGCCATTGTACTATCTCCTATAAGTTTACGTTTGGTAAGGCTGTCAATAATATTTACACTTTATTCGAATTATACGTGGAATATAGGCTCAAAATGCAGAATTTTGAAACCTTAATGAAATTAACCAAAGATCTTTTGGAAATCTTTGATTGTTATGTGAGATAAGTTTGTGAAGTTTTTTAGACTTCCGGGTAAGAACTTGTCTCCTTCTTCTACTACTCTTATATATCTCTTTCTGTGATTTCTTTGGCATATTATACCTACTTGACGCTCCCAATTACCAAAATATGTTGCAGGGTCGTGTTCACGCTTGTAATTAAATGTTCCAGCGTATAAGTTGTTTACCTTGTCATCGCCTTTTCCGGTGCCTGTAGTGCCTTTAAAATCAAATCCTAATATATAAAGTGTCTCGTGTCCGTGGTCTGAAGCAAGATCTAATGCTGTAGGACCACTACTCCAACCTTTACTTGGATTTAAAATGTTTAAACTGTGTATGTCTTTGAATTGTTTATTGTGATTAGTGTATACTTTGTTGTGCTTTTGCCAGCCAGTTTTGCATATTTCCATAACCATTTTGGCGTCTACTGCAACAAGGTAGTCTGGTTTAAAATCTCTGTAAACTGCGTTACAGGCATAGATTGGGCCGTATTTCTTTAAATTTTCTAACTCTATAGGTTTACGGCTTGTGCCGTTACCAACAACGAATGCTGTTGACATAGGTTCTCCTAAACTTCAGGTTGTGCCGCTAATCCGTACATTTGTCTTACAAAATGTAATTCTTTTTGTTGTTCTTCTTGGTGAAATTCACCTGCTCTACGTGCTTTATTAATCTGTCGTAGGCTTAAACGTGTCTTACGAGTATCATTTTTTCGTACAACACTTTCGTCGTCAACAGAATCATATGACTTGTCCTCTGTAGGTTCAAGTGTTTCTTTGTCAAAGTAAAATAATTCTCTTAGTATCATGTAACTATTTATTCCTTATGCTGGTGGAACTTCAGGAGCCGCCGCTCCGCCTGCGCCGCCGCCTGTTGTTGTATCAGGTGCTGTCGCTTCTCCTCCTGCAACTGGATCAGGCTCAGCAGTTGGATCAATGTCTTCACCGCCTGCTATATCTGCATCCATTGCCGCTCCGCTAATACCTACGCCACGCATTTCACCTGCGGCGTCTGTTGGAGGTGGAGTTAAATTTTCGTCATTCTCTTCTTTCCAGTAACGTTCGTTTTCTGCAATCTCTTCTGCACTTAGGCCTAAGAAACGTTTCATTGCATATCTGTTACTCATAAATGGTACTGCCATAATTTGTGTAAACGTTGGAATTCTTACATTATCAAGTTCTGATTGTCTGTAACTTGCAAAGTTCATTGGTGGCTCAAGTCTTAAATCAAACATTGAAACATCAATGTTCATTCCTTTTTCCATCAAATAACGTTTAAACTCTTGGTTAAATTCTTCTGTTACAAGTGCTTGTAAACGCTCACAGTACTTGTTAAAGCGTAGTTCTTGTATGTATGCAGTACCTACTTTACCATCGTTACTTTGCGTTTGTACATCATCTTGTGCCGCTGATGGCAAGTAACTACTTGGAATACGTAAACCTCTAATAAGTTTATTAGTAAAGTATTTTAAGTCATCAATCTCACCTAAGTTAGTACCACCTGGTAATGTTTCAACTTTAGATCCACGTCCTTCAGCAGTTTGTGGAAAGAAATAATCTTCGTTAGTTGATAAAGGATTGTATGCACTATCAATAACACTTGATGAACCGCCTGTTGCACTTGGAATACGTCTTTGGTGTATTTCTGTTTTTACTCGCTCAACAAACTGCATAGCAAGGTGTGATGGCATATTACCTACGTCAATGTAAAACACTCTACGTTCTGGTGCTCTTTGTGTTCTGTAAATAATAATTGCATCTTCAAGTAATTCTTTTTGTTTGTAAACTTTAAAAATACTTTCAAGTAATGAGTTACCAAATGGATAGTTATTGTCTAATCCTTCTGATAAACTTAGATGTATAACATGTTCTGCATCAATTGCAACTTCTCTGTCGTTTACATTAAATCTTGATCCTGATTGTGATGTTCCTGTATTACCAACTGCACCTTGTGCGCCACCTGATTGATAACCCTGTGAGCCCGACGATGTTCCGCCACCTGTAATATTTCCGCTTGTAATGTGCGGATCAGTAATAATTCGATCTCTAAAATTAAAGTTAATATCTTTAATAATATATTGCTCAGGCTTTTTACCTTCTGATTCGTTTACAATAATTCGTACTACCTTTGCAGGATCAATATAAAACCATCTTTTAGTTTCTGGATCTCTAACAAAAAATGCATCACCATATTTGAATGTATTACGAACAACTCTAAACATCTTAGTGTCAAACTTCTGTAGTTTAGACCATTGTTTTAAGTATTGTCCTAATACAGTAATTTCACTGTTTGTTGCTTTTTTATTAAAACTAAGTTCAAATGGTGTTAAGTTTGTTGGATTTTGTTGTGAGCAAAATTCTGCTAAAATATCTAAAGCCGCATTTACTTCACTGTCATTATCCATAGTGTTGTATTGGCCGTAACGCTCTACTCTATTTGGACTTCCTACATACACGTCCGGTAAGTATGATGAATAATTAGATTTTGCTGGACCGGGGGTATTACCGCCACGTCCACTGAACGGGCTCATGTTACCGTTGTCGTTATTGCCTGTCGGCACATTTGTAAAGTATCTTTTCCAGCTCATATTATGCAGGTCCTTTCAACATATTACCTTGCAACTGATTTGTTGCACGTAGTAACTGTTTCAAAATTTTATTTTGTTCACCCAAAGTTGTTAATAACAAATCGCTACTATTGTTATTTACCGTGTCTGTGGTGTCTGCCAGCATTTTTGTGACTCCTGAATCTGCAACAATTTTGGCAGTATCAACTTTTGGAGTTTCAATTTTTGGCATTGTATACTCAGGCATTGTACCTGCTGTCGCCATTTGTATTCCTGCTGGTTTCTTAATTTCATTGACTTTTGCGTCAGCAATTTTTTTGTTTGGATCGTCGTCTTTGTCGTCACCGCCAAACCAACTAAACGGATTTAGTTTTTTCAGTTTGTCAACCAATCCACTAAAGATATCACCAATCCAACCAAACATTGTATTGAACACATCAATAACTGGTTGTACCCAACTTTTAACTTTTTCCCAACCAAAAATAGCAATCAACGCCGCACCAATTGCAAGGAATGGTGCAATAATTGGGCCAAGTATAATTCCAAAGATTGCTGGTAATAATGATGTTACAAATCCTGCAAGTAATAGTCCTGCAAGTCCGCCAAGTACACCGACAATTAATGTGTCAATATGTTCTTTAAAGAATGCACCAAACCAAGCACCAAATATATCTCCTACTTTCTTAAACCCTTCATCAATCATAGGTTTAAATCTTTTTTCCCAAACTGTGCTAAAGAATACACCTAAGTCACCACCTGATGCTTCCCAAGTATCTTTTAAGAATTTTGCTAACTCTTCACCGTATTTGAGAACTTCGTCTAAGTATTTGTCCAAAGCAGAAATACCGTCTTCGCCTTCGGCAGTGAACCAAGTAGTAAACTTACCAATACCTTCTATGAACATGTCAAACAATCCACTGTCAAGTATAG
>Ga0302114_10002131_pt1 | contig 12777 bp, 16 predicted proteins | sample AG5_Surface_MG_FD_203107 | JGI IMG/M metagenome (GOLD analysis project Ga0302114, IMG submission 203107) | Marine microbial communities from Western Arctic Ocean, Canada - AG5_Surface | ecosystem: Environmental > Aquatic > Marine > Oceanic | place: Canada: Western Arctic Ocean | collected...
TCCCCCCCTCCCTCCAAAAACGTACATCATCCCCTCGATCGTGTCAAACACACTGCTGAAGAAATCTCTCTGGCCCGGGATCATGGTCCAGTCGCCGTGCCAGTCGAACTTGACCGTGCTCCAAACCATGGGCGTCGCGCCAACATCCAGCACGTTCATCTGGTTGAATATTCCACTGCGCCGAGCGAAGAAGGTGCGAAGGGGTTAGTGTCGTCTTCCTCAAGGCTCGCTCGCTTCGCTCACTTAACTCACCTCGAGTTCCCGCTGATTGTAATGACCTTGTTCGTTTCTCCCAGAGGGTGAATAGCATTTCCGCTGCCGGGTCTCGGCTCCGACCCGCAAGTAATTTCGCTCGACCACTCTTTTTTCGTAAAGTTGAAGATTTCAATCTCGCCTGCGTCGAGATATAATGTTAGTTTAGTAGTGGCTTGTACTCTCGTTTTCATCAAGGCTCGCTCGCTTCGCTCGCTCACCTGGAGGAACAATTCTTGTCGAAACCCCGTCAAATCCGCCGAACAAAACCAGCTTATCCCCGCACGCAGTGATGCAATGACTGTCCCTGCCCTTGGGCCAGTACGACCCCCCCGGCTGCACGTATTTCCAGCAAACTCTCCCCGTCTCAAGATCATCGCAGTCCAGCAACCACAGGTCGTTCATGTACTTTTCCCCCTCCCCGAATCCGCCAAACACGACCATGCTGCTGCCATACTCGCAGACCGCGTGGCCGTACCGGCCCTTGGGCTTCGGGTCAGCGATATTGTCGTCGGCGTCATTGCTGTCATCGTTGTTGTTGTTCACCTTGATCCAGCAGAACGGGTCGCTCTTGGTGTCCATCAGGAACAGATCGTCGCTGTGGAGCTGCGATTATGCGATTTGTGAGTGTGTGAGTGTGTGAGTGTGTGAGTGTGTGAGTGTGTGAGTGTGTGTTTGTGTGAGTGTGTGTTTGTGTGAGTGTGGGAGTGTGGGAGTGTGGGAGTGTGCGAGTGTGTGAGTGTGTGAGTATGCTCGTCATCCTCAAGGCTCGCTCGCTCGCTCCGCTCCGCTCACTCACATCACTCTCCAAACTCCCACCGAACATGACCAAGAACCTATTCACGGCCGCAAAGCGGACGTGAACCCGCTTCCCCGGCGTCGAGCCAATCTCGGGCGGCAGCATCGTCCAGTCGTACGTCTCCGAGTTGTAGAAGTGGAAGTCGTCTCTGAAGTTTTCCTCATCAAAACCACCATACAGAAAGATAGCGCCGGTCGCTTCATCGAAGGTCATCCCGGCGGCCATTCGCGCCGGGGGACAGTTGAAGGGGATGCAGGAGAGTGGGATTTTATAGGACTGAACGGGGGGGGTGGAGGCCAGGGAGGGCGAGGCGGTGAAGATCGAGGAAAAGGGGGAGGAGATTTTCTTCAGAAGCTTGGTGGAGGTCGAAGTTAGCGTGCCTTCCTCTGCACTCGAGGAGTCTTGAAACTCGGCGTTAAGGTCGGCAAAGGTCTTGCCCTTGCTTGTGATTGATGAGTAAATCGCAAGGAGGGCCCAGAGGCCCAGCATGCCCGCGAAAACATACGCCATTGGGCCCATGAATGAACCTGAACCTGAACCGAAACCGCTGGGGGTAGATTCCACTTCTTCGAAGTCTTCTTCATCATCATCCCAGTTGTTGGTCATTGTTTGTTAAGCAATGTTCCCTACGTCGCAAATTTAATTTCAAGTGATTTTTTTAAATATATTTATAAGAATTATAACAGCACGTCAGTGTGTCAGTGCTCGTTATTTCCGAATGACTCGGCAATTGTGGCTTGTGGCTAGGTAATCAGGGTGGCTACTTGAAGGTATTGAGCCCTTTCCTTGTGTTGGTTCAGAATTTGGAGGGACACAATGGTGGTTTTGGGTTTTGTCATCGTCTCTCCAACTGGCTCCCACCATCCAGCTCACCATTACGGCCGATTCCAACTTCATTGTTTTCGGCCAACTACGACCACACGGTTAGAATCACCTCCTGCCGTGAGTACCACCTCACGGGCCTCACCCCCATCCTAAACCTCATTCTCCACCTCGTCTACAAGTGGGAATTTGTGTCGTTTTGGAGCAAAAACCCTTGAGAAAGTCATGAGGCTACACGGCGAGTGCGTGCACGACGGCGGCAACAACGTAACCTCCGAGACTCTTGTCCTTCCTTTCCCCTACCCACCTCCCAATCCAAATCACACCCACATCATGGAGGACAAAATTGCTGAATAAAACAATAAATATATAATACATAAAGGGCGGAGATGAGTGTCAAACCAAAAGCAATTTATTTCATTTTATTCATCATCAAAAATAATCTCCCTGAGATTTGGATTCTTCACGAACCTACACCGAGTTTTAAATTGAAGCAAGAGCAAAACGAACGAAGCGAGCCAAACGAATTGAGTGGGTTAGTTCAGTAGTGGATGTAGCCATTATGTCTGTAGCCATTTCGCGGGATTCATAGCTCGAGTCTGCCTCAAAGCTCGCTGCTCACCTCTCCGTGTGCTTCTTCTCGTTACCGCTTGTCTTCCTGAAGCGGTGCTTCTTCGGTCTTTTCATGTCGTGCTCGAAATCCTCGTCCCGCCTTTCCAAAAGTCCCATCAATTTCATCGGCCCCTCCCTCGGCAGCTCCAAGGGTTTAAACGCCGCCGCTGCCTCGGCGTGCTTTTTTACGTCTGGATTGTAGCTGAATTTCATGATGCTCAGCTCCCATAAGCTTGTCGAGAACGGATTGCTCCTCTCCGGATCGTCCACGTCCATCTCGAAAGTCCCGTTCGCAATTACATCCGCCTCGTTTTCTAGCAGCTGCTGCACTCCCTGGTACCTGTGAAACATGGCCCTCGCAAACGCAACCATGGGAACAGCTCCTGCTGGCGGCAAGTGAAGTGCCACAGTCGAGATCAATTTCACAAATGCTGCCGACCTGATTCTCGAAGTTTCCCGCCGTCTTATAAACGCACTCTCCAAGCACTTGATCGCCGTTGGCACGTGCATCGAGTTGTTGCTCGAGGCTAGCCTCTGGAGCTGAACGTAGAGGTGGTTCACGTAGTCCTTCTCGTCAATCAAGAGTTCCTTGCCCGGGCCTTGGAGGGTTTGAAAGGCGGTAAGAACGCAGTTCAAACTAGCGCCCAGCTCAAGCTCGTCGTCCCGCCCCTTTCTGTTCAGAAGAGCTTTCAGGTGTTGGAGTAGATCCTGAACTGTGTCGATATTTATCAAGTGTGCAATTTTCGCCAAACCCGCGAGCACAGTCGGGAGAATTCCGCCATCCTTGGAGGAGGAAAGTGCCGTGATTTTCTCCGATTTTAGGACTGTGCCAAACACAATGAAGCCAATAATTAGTTCGAGTGCTGGTTTGCTGCTCGCTTCGCTTTACTCGCTCACCTCGAAAGTAGCAAACTGAAACTGCGTGGAGAGTGTCCGCCTGGGCGCGAGCTAGGGCAATTTTGTCAACCCCGCTCTCGCCCTCGAGCATGTCGTTGTTAATCGACTTGTCGAGGTTATTTTGATCTTCGGAATTTTTATTTTTTATTTTCTGCAGTTGGGGTTGAGTTGGGAGTTGAGTTGGGAGTTGAGTTGGGAGTTGAGTTGGGAGTTGAGTTGGGAGTTGATTTTGGTTGTTGTTAGTTTGGTTCAAATTTGGCCATTTCATTCAATGTTTTTCGGCTCACCCACCTTTCGCTTCTTAGCCATGACCATGGTAGCTATTTTCACCGCTTCAGCCTCGTCCAGGTGAATCCTCAGTGGAAGAGATTGGAACACCTTGAGAACGTCGGGGTGAACCTTCTCGTCGCGGTCCTTGACCATTCTGCACATCAACCGAGTTGCCTCCAAACTTATCTCGCCCTGCAAGTCGCCACGAAAAATGTGCCGCACCGCCTCGCACGCCTTCCCTCGCACCTTCGGGGCGTGAGAATTGGTAGCCTTGACAACCACGGTTAGCAGATTCGACCGAAAATTGAAGTGGTAGCACGACTTCAGTAGCTCGCACATGCCGCTGGTCGCAACCTCTGACATTTTGTTGTAGTGGCCGCCCTGCGCCGAGCGAAGCAGGAGGGAGGCGAGTGAAGCGAGCCAAACGAATTGAGAGGGATAATGTTAGTTTCGTAAGTGGCTCGTATCTATTTCTCGTCTTCATCCAAGAACGAGCGGAGACTGAGTGAGACTGAGTGAGACTGAGTGAGACTGAGTGAGACTCACCTTCGACTTCTTAGCTTTTTCAACAGTTTCGTTCAAAAATTTCAGGAAGGACTGGTAAGATTGGAGAAGATGCCCCTCGAACACTCGCAACTTCCGGACCTCGGCAGATTGCCGCTTGTCAGATATCTCAGCAGCTGTAGGGAGCCGGATTCGATACCCGGGTATGATGTCCTGGAAAACTGCCACCATTGACAGTATTGCGATCATCTGGATTGAAGGGGTATCGTGGGTCAGGTAGGTGTGGAGCTGTCGAAGTTTCGAGAAACCCTGAACATGCGATTTGTCCTTAATAAGAGTGCTTTGGGGGTCAGAGATAATGGCCTCGGAAAGAGTTGCGATATCGAGCTTGGCATTCTCCTTTTCTATGTACTCCATCTTGTGGGCGTTTCAAAACGAGTGACTGGCCTAGGCTGGGTTTACGTTGCGTACGGAAAGTTTTGTTTTACGCGACCTTTCTTAAATTTTCTACTCATCATCACCTTTCTCGTTTCTCCCCAAACTGATAATAATAATGGGCGAGCGTGGAATGCAGCTCAAGTCAGATGGCTCCAAGCAATCTTGGGAGAGTTCGGAATATCCCCTCACGTGTGAAACATGCCTTGGTGACTCTCCCTATGTTAGGATGACTAGGTCCCCCCATGCTGTTGCCTGCAAAATTTGCGAAAAGCCTTTCACAGTGTTCCGGTGGAAGGCCGGCTCGAAGGGCCGGTTCAAGAGCACGGTAATTTGCCAGACGTGCGCAAAAATGAAGAATGTATGTCAAACTTGCATCTTCGATCTTCAGTACGGCCTGCCTGTTCAGCTCAGGGACCGTGTTTTGGAGCAGCACGGCTCCAGCGGAGCAGTTGTTGCTGTTCCTCAGTCGGATGCCAACCGTGAGTGGTACGCTGCTCAGCACGCCATTGCGGTTGGGCAGGGCACTGCTGGAGTTGCCAATGAGGAGGCCAACAAGGCGCTAATGGCGATGGCTCGAATGGCGCCTCAGTACGAGAGGAACCTCCCGAAGGTGAGTTAAATTAACATATTGTTGTTATTGTTGTTATTGTTGTTATTGTTGTTATTCTTGTTGTTCTTTTATTGTTGTTACCGTTATTTTCTACGTGCACTAACCAGCTTTGCATCCATCAGGTGTGTTCTTTTTTCGGCAAGGGAGAGTGCAACAGGGGCGATCGCTGCCCCTTCAGGCACGAGATGCCAAAGGAGGGCAGCGGGGGGAACATGGACGAGTCGATCAGGAACCGTTTCTACGGGAAGAATGACGATGTCGCGGGGAGGATGCTGGAGCGAGATGGGAGGAGGAACGAGGAGGTGAGATGATGATGATGATGATGATGATGATAATGTAATGATTTGCAACCCAAAATACACTCAACACACTCAACTCAGTCTAACCATTTTTTAAATTTTCGTAGAGGATCAAGGCACCGCTGGACAAGGCGGTCATGACTCTGTGGATCGGGGGGCTTGAGAATTCCAATGCGACGGAGGGCGACGTGAGAGAAAAGTTCGCCCAGTATGGGGACTTGCTTGGTGTGAGAATGGGCAAAGACGGAGCTTGCGGGTTCGTCGAGTTTGCGAATAGGCGAGCCGCAGAGCTGGCTTGCACCAGCAGCCAGGAGCTCGACATCAATGGGGTGAGGTGCGTGGTTGGGTGGGCGAGGCCGAGGGGGGTCGTTGGGGGAAATGGGAATGTTAACGGTAATGGAAATGGCAATGCGGGCGTTGCGAGGAACACGGTGGGTCCAATGGCGCAGCCGCCACCCCCACCCCCACCCCCCACCGACGTCGACACCCACATAGACGAGTCCCTCAACAGCATAACAACAACACAACCACAAACACAACCACAAAAACAACAACAACAACAACAACAACAAGAACCGCAAAAACCAACAATCGCAATGCCACCAGCACCAGCTGGTTTCGTTGCCTTCAAGCCAAGCCCGGCTGTTGCCGCGGCTGCAGCGGCGGCGGCGAAGGCCGGAGGGGCGGGGTTGGCGATGATGAGACCGCCCGGAGCCGGAGGAGGAGCGATTAAACGCATCGCAATTGGAAGAAGAGTTAATTCAGCTCCGGCCCCTTACTACCCAAGCACGGACAAGGATAGGTTGGGAAGTGGAGGAAAGGATTGATGTGATGCGGGTGGAATCAATAAATAACGCTAGGGAGGTTTATACAAGACTATAATTTCACACAAATTTTAATTACCTTTTCACGTTGTTAGCCATGAAATTTTTTTTAAAATTGTGAATCTCCCCAATTAGAACTACTCATGCGCAACATATGGCACCTTATCAACAAACTCCCCCTCCACACCACATTTAACTCAGCCAACGTCTTTAACTCTCATCGAAAATAAAATAAAATAAAAAACATCCATCTTCAATCTCCCTCTATCAATGGCAACACAGCGTCGTGCTCTGAGCAACCTTGACATAAATGCTCTCAACGTTCATCCGGGTGCTCTTCGAATCAAAAAGAAACGCGAAAAAACGAAACAAAAAAATCATCCATTAACTAAACAGCAACCAAAGCAACAGCAGCAACAACAACTTCCAATTCAATCCAACAAACCCAACCCTCCCCAGCTAGACACACACAACGTCAACACCCAAAACAGTGAAAACCAATGTCAAATCAAACAAATGCAGCACGCAATGAACAAAATTGCTCTTAACGGGCCACCCTTCAATGCTAATGCAACTGCACACTTTCAGCAGATGCACATGATGCAATCCAATGGAAACCAATTCCACACCAACGCCAACAACAACAACAACAATAACAACAATAACAACAATAACAACAATAACAACAACAACAACAACAACAACTACAACTACAACAACAATAACAACAACTACAACAATCACAATCACAATCAAAATCTGCACAACAATAATCACAACAACAACAACAGCAATAATCACAACAACAACAAATACAGAAACCACCACCACAACAACAATCACCACAACAATCACAATTGCATCACCTACACCTCCACAACACCCTTAAAAGGTCGCCTTGCTATCCAAGTAAAGAAGTCTCCGCAAATCTCGTTTTATTCTCCTCAGACCCAACATAAAATTTCCAACTATTCCCTAAACAACGACAACCCCCCCCTCTTCGACACAGACGACCTTCAGCTACGGAAGTCGCTTGAGTCCATGTACGAGATCGGTCGGGAAGTGCTATCTTCTAATTTTTAGGTGAAAAAATTGGCAGGTGAAACTTTTTATAAATTTCCTCGCCGGCTTACACGCCGATTGTTAAATCCATCGTCAATTTCATCCTCCAGGTCCGCATATTCGTCCCCCATCTCGTCCTCCGGACTACCATCCCAGTCATCCATAGCGTCGTCCAACGTATCCAAATTAACCACCAAGCTATGCAAAATCGCGCTCAAAGAGTCTCCCGCATCCTTCACCGCCTCCGTCGCCTGTTCGACGCTTCCAAAAATCATCACCTTCCGTTGTCTGACCTGTTCTAGCTTTTCTTGCTGTTGCGTGGTCAACGCATTGCTATTTGCGGAACTGGCACTGGCATTGGCAATGACCCCACCCCCAATCAAATGATTACTATCACTTTCTGCCAAATTCTCCTCCGGCTCATCGGCATCCCAGCCGTAGTTCTTGGCTCTCCTGCTCTTCCTCCGAGGCCGTTCCACGACCCTGTACTTCGCCTTGCTCCCCATTACCTGCTCCGCGTCCATACTGTGGAACGGGAAGCTGCACCGAGCGAAGCGAGGTGCATTTTTAATGAAGCAAGAGTAAGAGCAAAACGAGCGAGCCAAACGAATTGAGTAAGTTGGGTAAGTTAAAAATCGCGAGTATTCTCGTCTTCCTCAAAGCTCGCTCACTTCGCTCGCTCACCTCCCACTCGTGTCTAAATTCGGGTTGTACATAACGACCAGTATGAAATGAGCCACGAACGCCATGCTCAACTCCCACGCCATCGAGAACTTTGCCCTGTTGTATTCGTCTACCCACCCAGTCGTTACAATGCACAGGATATTCAAGAAAAACCACAGCGTGAATATTAATGTAAACTTCCTGTAGAAGCGCCGCTTCTTGGTCGGGAAGTTGTTAATGGTCGTTAGGCACGCGTAAACGAACCAAACGGCCGCCGCAGCCCGGAACGCGAACATACTGAATGTATAATGTAATTTTTTAGTTAGCAGTAGTGCCTCACTCACGCACTCCTCTCGCTCCTCCCACTCACCTCTTCCCCGGCCCGGTCTCGTACTCGTACGTAACCAAACCCTTGTCCATGACTTTCATTGTGTAGTGGCGGAGGACGCCTGTCATTATCGCGTACGAGGTGAAGAAAATGGCGATCTTTACCCTGCCTTGGGCGGACAGCTTCGAGCGGACGATCGTCCAGCCCTTGCCTATTAGAACGAGCATTAGCACAAGGAGGAGGTCGCTTCCTGACTGGCAGAATTTGCTGTACTTGTACAGTCGCTCACTGCCAACACCATTAACACTGTAGTCATCCAAATGATTCACCATGCAAACCAAGCCCAACCACTCCAGCACTATGCTGTAAATCAACAACCGCACGGTGTAGTGGTACTTGTTTTGTTTCTGCAGCTGCTTCTTTACCCCAAAGTACGCCGCCAACCCCAAAATCGTGTAAAGCGCGAGAAACGTGATGCTCAGCTCCAAAATCCCAATTTCGTCTGCCGAGAAGTGTCTCACGGACTGCCCGAGGAGCAGGGGGGAGGGAGTGAGCCAAACGAATAAATATTGAGTGGAATAATATAATATAACATTAGTTTAGTAGTGGCTCGTATGCTCGTCTTCCTCAAATCTCGCTCGCGCGCTCACCTTGTCCATTCCGTTCGTGAAGATGAACTCATAGTCCAAGATCAAGGGCCCGTCGCAATTCTTGTTCAATGCAGCCGTGCAATTACCCGGGTCAGCCAATTTCGTTTTGTAGTCACAGGCACACTCCGGGTTGCAGTTGGCAATGGCGACGAAGAAGAACTTTGGCGTGGATGCCTTGAAGTACGTGTAACCTGTTATCTCCATATTCTTACTGTCGCTAGACGACTTGGTCACCTGACTGGCGTGATCATCCATATCAAAACTTGCGGCGGCAAACTGATTTCTGTCGCTGCAAGTCAATATTTGTCTGCTCCTCTGGTGAATAGTGCTGAATTCGAATGAAACACGTCGGTCCACAGGATATACCGCATCCCAACCACCCAAGTCCCAACCCTGAGCTGAGCTCTTCTGGAAATAAACTTCGAGTTTTAAATTTGCTGTCTCCGGGTACGTGATTCTATACTCAAACATGCCGTAGTGCCGAACCGCGTCCTTCGAAAGGCAGTCGACCTTTGTGCAATCTATCGGGACAAAGCAGAATCGATCCAGAAATGCCCAACTCGATAAAGTATCAACTGTCCCCTTCGTATAATATCCTGATGCCTCCCAAAGAAGTCCAAGAAGGTACCAAATCGAAGCAAAATTAAAGATATTCATTGTCAGTGACTAAGATGGTACGCGCCCGAGTGATTGGTGGGATTTTTGGTTGTTGTGCCCTCGTAAACCACGTTTGGAATATAGCAAAATTTTATATCATTTTTATTTTAAATAATTTTTATTTTTTCAGACGCTAATTTTTGCGGCCACTCCGCTTCAGCCCACACCACACCATGAGCGAGGAACAAACAGAGCTTATAGAACTCCGCCGGAAGGTCGCCAAGCTTGAAAAAAAACTTTCAACTCAACACGATGCTGCAACAAATTCTGTTTCCATAAACAACCAGCCCAAAATACCATCCCCCCCTTCTATCCTCAAGCCCTCAGCATCATCAACATTTCTTCACCCAATCTCCCGATCAACCTCACCGGTCTCATTCGCCCCTCCCCACCAACTTGTGCATGGCGCTTCTGATCTTTCGAAAAAGTTAAATCCGCCAAAGACGCATGTCGCCGGCACCGGCACTTTCTACTTCGACGACGACGACAGCATTCTTGCTGCTGGCCACGCACAAGCCAAAGTTGGACGTGTCTACCCGCCGAATCACCAAAAATCCGAGCATCATTGTTCATCAGACGAGAACGACTTCCCGAATGAGAATGTGAATGTGTTCGACTTCCCGATGGAAACCTCCCTCGATTCCTCCCTCGATTCCTCCCTCGATTCCTCCAACGACTCGTCCTCCATCGACGTCACCGTGGCTGTCCAACCCTCTCCTATCCCTATCCCTATCCCTACCCCTACCCCTACCCCAAATTTCCCTGTCACCCCCCCCAAAACCCCGGCAGGTGTGAACCGAACCAAACCACCCGGCCAAGACGAACCTGACAAGACCACGTCAGATATATTTTCCCCTCACAACATTTCTCAGGGCGCCTGCTTGGAGAAATTTGGGTACGCTCCAGGAGAAATTGTAAACAAGGTGAGAAGCGCACAAAATACCAGCAGATTACTCCACATTCCCAAATCTAACCGATTGTTACAGCTATTTTCGGAACACGTGATCTCGGAGCACGAGGACCGTCTCATTCGGTATTTGCTCGCTCGGGACGACAAGAACACTCTCGCGTGTCTCATTTGGATTGAATCCAACGGAATAACAAAGAAAACGATTGAGAAGTTCCGGAACGATTTGAAGTTCAACTTAAACAATTTCAAAAATTCTCCCCAAAAAGAGGGCCATTCTGGCTTGTTTTTCAACAGCGGTGACGACGATAGCAACGAAGAGCCGGTTAGGCCTGACACTGCCATGGATCTGTCATATACATCTGAAGATATGAACAAGGAGAACGAATTACACATGACCGTTGACGACGTGAATAGAGACATAGATAATTTCCAAAATAGAAACAGCAACAGCAACAGCAACAGCAACAACAACAACAACAACAACAACAACAGCAGCAACAACAACAGCAACAACAACAACAACAACAATAATCCCCCCTCGTCCATTCCACAAACAATTCCATTCCAAAATTTGATCCACAAGGTGCTGGTGAAGATAGCCACCAGGCTGCGAGAGCTTGGGCCATCAACCCGTCAGAAAGTTATTCTTGTCGGATCTGGCGTCTACAACCCTCTTCACCGTTTGCACCTGCGGATGTTCTACCTCGCTAGACAGTTTTTGGAGGGCCACTCGCACTTTGAAGTTCTTGGTGGGATTGTGTCTCCGTCTCACTCCACTGCGGTGAGGCAAAAGTTCAGGCAGAAACCCAAAGAAATCATTCCGCCGAAGCACCGACTTGCGATGGCGAGGTTGAGCGTTGGCGACAGGTGAGTGATGTTATGGTTGTTTACGATTGTTAATTTTTTAGCAGCTCATTAATTTCTAACATATGACTTTACCTTTACACACACAACGCTCTTATAGCGCGTGGCTCACCGTTGACCCCTGGGAAATTACTCGCCGACGGGTGCTCGATTATCTTTCTGTGCTGGACCACGTGCGTGAAATGGTGAACAGCGCTTTCCCCGATGTCAACATCAAGCTCATATACCTGTGCAAGGGAAACATGCTCCCGAAGCTGTCCACAACTTCCCTCATTGAGCGAAATTGCAACTGCTTGTGCATCTGCCGGCCAATGGCAGTGGACATCTTGCTCAAACAACTGACCAAGGAGTGGAAGAACGTTGCGTACATTCTGGAAGACACGGCAATTCTGAGCAACGACTTAGAGTCCATCAGCAGCGGTCAAGTGAGGTGAGCCTTGCAGAAGACGAGAAGGATTCGAGCAACTACTAAACTAACCATATCATGCGCCTCGCTTCATTTTGCTCGGCACCGGCGCAGGTTCGACGCAATAAACGGTCAAGACATTGCAAAAAGCACCTGCAAAAAAGTCTCCAAGTATATAAAAAAACACAAGATTGGGGAGAAGATGAGCAGTCGGGGGGGCGCCACGGAGCGCTGGAACAAGGAAGATAAGGAATTTGACTTTCAGAACGTTGACGAGAATGACCGGCCCTACATGAAGATGCCCGATTCAACGTTGAACCAGATAAAACCGAAGGCCGGAGGAATTGGGGGCGAAGGCAAGTTCAACGGAGATTTGGGTCGGAATGCGAGTTACGAAAATTTGAGCGGTCAGAACACGACAACAAAGAAGATCCACAAGGAGGAGTTTTCGTTGTTGTTCTAAAATGACAAAGATCACGTTTTTAAACAGAAATTATTACAACAATAAACGTTACCACCAACTGCTCCAACCGGCAAAAAGCACCGCAAGATTTTCGACATTCGTCGCAGCCTTAATCAATTTATCAACCTGCACCTCCACGGTCAAGCTGTTCTTCGTGTTGAAGTCGAACCCTGTCAACTTCTCGTCGATTCTGTTTTTCACCTCAATGGCCTTGCTATTTATTTCCACCTCTTCGGCCGCAGCCTCGTCCCCCCCCTCTTCCTCGTCCTCCTCCTTCATCTTGTTGCTCAGCATGTTCAAAATATTCATCGCGCTTCCCCTCCTGTCCTTCTTCTTCCCGCTCGCCCTCCTCTGCGCGACCTTTTTCGCCCCAGCCGTTAAGTTCTCCTCCACAACGCCAATCAATGCCTCCTCCTTCTCCTCCTTCTCCTCTCCGTCTCCCTCCTC
>Ga0302114_10002134_pt1 | contig 12765 bp, 6 predicted proteins | sample AG5_Surface_MG_FD_203107 | JGI IMG/M metagenome (GOLD analysis project Ga0302114, IMG submission 203107) | Marine microbial communities from Western Arctic Ocean, Canada - AG5_Surface | ecosystem: Environmental > Aquatic > Marine > Oceanic | place: Canada: Western Arctic Ocean | collected...
GCGTGCCTCGCGGGGGAGCTGGACACCGCGCGTGGTTTGCTCGAGAGCGTGGTGGCGTGCGGCGGTGCGACGAAGGAGGTGATCGACGCGGACGCCGACCTGGACGCACTTCGTGGCTGATCGTGGCTGAAAATGTTAATCGTAGTTGAGTTTTTGGGAGTGTGATTGCTCACAGGATGGATATTTTCACAACCGTGATATGTAACTATTCACATGTGGAAATATATCGTAATTAGAGTTTCCTTCGAGTTTGTGACTGAAGACGTGGGCGTGCGTGTTGGATCATTCGATGAGGCGTCTCGTCCCGGGAGATTCCTCGGCTGAGAGAGCTCTTCGCCTCTGGTCCTGCATCATCTGGGTCACGCGTCGTTGGGACGAGGGTCCGCGCGCGACGAACCTTTCAACGCGATCGCTCGAGAAGCGCGCGTGTATCGAGTATCAAACGCACAGTCGGTGCGCGTCGATCGCGCTCGTCGATACGCACCGCGGAGACGGATACTCGCTCGGCACCCGGGGCACCGCCGCCGCGAGTGAAACCACCTCGAGAGTGCCGTAGAGTATTGTAGAGTGAAGTGCCGCCGGGCGCGTCCGTGTGTCCGTCGCGATGGCCGAAAAGGCTGAGGTTTGGGAGGGATGGTTCACCGTCTGCGTGGTCATCGTAGCCTTCGGATGCCTCCTGTGGGACATCATCCAGCCCGACCACGTCATGATCGGCGCGGTCGCCGTGCTCATGGCCGCGGGCGTCGTCACCGTCGAGGAAGGATTGGACGGATTCGCGAACGAAGGGTTGCTCACGGTCGCGGTGCTCTTCGTCGTCGCCGCCGGGATCAGCGCCACCGGCGGCCTCGACTGGTACATGTCCAAGCTCCTCGGGCACCCAACGACCATCGCGGGCGCGCAGCTTCGCCTCATGATCCCAATCGCGGTCGTCTCCGCCTTTCTCAACAACACACCAGTCGTCGCCGTCATGATCCCCATCGTCCAGCGGTGGGCCGAGAACATTCACATACCGAAGGAGCAGGTCATGATCCCACTGTCGTTCGCGTCCATCTTAGGTGGCACGTGCACGCTCATCGGAACGTCCACGAACTTGGTGGTGTTGGGCATGCTGAAGGACTGGCGAGGCGCGGATGGCACGTCTGAGACGAAGCAGACGATGGGGCTCTTCGACCTCGGCCTCTACGGCGTCCCGGTGGCGATGACCGGCATGACGTACATGCTCCTCGCGTCCAGGGCGTTGCTCCCGGGGGGTAAGAAGAACGGCGAGGGCGGCGGGGGGGGGGGGGGGGGGGGGGGGGGTAAGTCGGGCGGTAAAAGCGAAGATCTCATCGTCGGCGCCAGGCTCCTGGCGTGGTCCGCCGCCGTCGGTAAAACCGTCGCGGGCTCCGGCCTTCGCGGCTTACCCGGGCTGTACCTCGTCAGCGTTAAGCGCGAGGATACGTTGATCCGCGCGGTCGGGCCGGAATTCGTGTTGACGCAAGGGGATGTTCTGTACTTCACGGGTATGGTGGAGAGCATCGGGAACGTGTGCGCTGAGTACGGGCTGCTGGCGATCACCACCGAGCACGACAGCGACAGCGAGGGCGGCAGCGACGAGGACGAGGACGAGATGAACGGCGGTAGCGACGGCGACGGCGGCGGCGACTCCCGCGGGCGCGTCTCGCCCGAGGGGGGTGCCGAAGGGGGTGCCGACACAGCTGTGTCGACGATGGACCTCGGCTCCACCACCGAGTCGGATTTATCCGACGGGTCGCAGACGAAAGTGAAAGTCTCCGCCAAGACCGAGCGCGCCGTCGCGACGAACGGGCGGATCCCGCCGTCGGTCCCGGAGACGTCCGCGCTGATGGAGATCCAGATGCTCGCGAGGAGCCAGGCCATCGGCGGCGTCGCGGGGGAGTGGCAGAGCGGCAAGGGGGGCGGTAAATCGTCAAAGGGGAAATCGAAAGGGGGAATCGGGGCGTCCTCCGGCGGCGAGACCAGCGCGACGAGCGCGGGATCCGCGTCGGAATCGGAGGGCGGCGGGGCCTGGTCCGAGGGACCACTCAGCGGCGGGGAAACATCGGAAGGGAACGCCGACACCAAGGACGTCGACGGCGAGATGAACGGCTCGGGGCTCCGTCGCCGGCGCCGGCGCAGCTCGTCGCACGTCCCCAACCCTTGGCCCGACGACGAGATCCAGGACATGGCGTCCGGCGTCGCGCTCGACCCCGGCGAGCGCAGGTCGCTTCGCATGTACCAACCCGCGAGTCGGAGCCACAAGGATCGTCGAAGGAGCGTGGACGGGCGAACCGCTCGAGCGCACGGCCGCCGCCGCCGCGACTCCGAATCGAAGAAGAAAAACGTACACGACGTGTCGCGCGCCGCCGCGGAGAAGGCGCTCGGCCCGCCCAAGGTGACCGTGGAGCTGGACCCGGAGGACCCGACGCCCGGCCGCATGGTCCTCGGCGTGTCCTCCACGGACCGACCCGGGCTACTCCACGATATCTCGCAAGGGCTGAACCGGCTGCAGGTGCAGCTGCTGCACTGCGAGGCGTCCGTGGTCGCCGGCCGCAGCGTCAGCATCTGGCGACTGCAGGTGATCAAAACGGAAACCACGAAAGAGGAGATCGAGACGGTCATCGACGCGTTGTTGGCGCCGGGGACGGGCGCGGATGCCGCGAAGAAGAAGGGCGTGTCGGTGCTTCGCGCCCGCGTCCGTTTCAAGTCGGCGCTCGTCGGCAAAACCGCTGGCGAGGCCAACTTTGGCAAAGACTTCGGCGCCGCGATCATCGGCATGCTCCGCGGCGGTCGCAGACCGCCGGGGAAACTCGGGCAGGTCCGCTTCGTCCACGACGACATCCTCGTGCTGCAGTGCGAAGAAGGCAGCCCGCTGTTGGCGCCGCCGCCGGAGGATCTGCAAGCTTCGATCGACGCGCTGGCCAGGGTACCGTCGTCCGGGTCGTTCCTCACGTTGAGCCAAGCCGGGGACGACGGCGTCGGCACCGCGAACGCGGGAGGGATACTGAAATCCCCGGGATCTTCCCGATTCTTCCGTAAAAAGTCGGTGGGCGGCGCCGCGGAACTTGACACGGAAGCTTCTGGAAGCGCAGAGTCAGAGACGAATATCTCCGCATCCTCCGAACACGCTGAACCCGATTCAGGTGTCTCCGCGGGCGAGGTCGCGGTCTGCATCCCAGAGAACGTCGTTTCACCGGGAATAGACACCGGCTCGAGCTCCATCGAGGACGACTTCGCCCGTAAGGTTCGCGCCGCGCACGTCGCTTTGGAGGTGACCGGCGCCAAGGAGGAGTCTCGCGAGTTTCTCATCGCCGTGCGAGTCACCGCGGGCGCGCGGGAATTCATCAAGAAGACCGCGGAGGATGCCGGCCTCCGGTCGTTACCCGGGCTCTTCCTTGTGTCCGTGGAGCGGCCGCGGAAGGGAGGAGGGGGAGTCGACGGGGCGCCGAAGGAATCGTCATCCCCGCGGGCGCAGACCACCCCGGCGACGGTGACTCCCCCCATGACTCCTCTGATGACTCCCCCGGCGGACGTCGCGTCGATCGCGCTGGTATCGTCCTCATCCTCGCCGAACGTAGATTCCGAGGGTGCCGCCGCGATGGACCCCGCGGTGGACACCCTGCAGGCGGGGGACGTGCTGTGGTACGCGGGAAACGCGAACGCGATCGCGACGATTCGTAAGATTCCCGGGCTGGCGCCCTACGCCACCGACCAGGTGGACAAGCTTAACGCGAACTCGCAGGAACGACGGCTCATCCAAGCCGTGGTCGCCAAGACCGGCCCGTTGGTCGGGAAGTCCATCCGCGACATCAAGTTCCGCTCACGGTACAACGCGGTGGTGCTCGCGGTGCACAGGGAAGGCGTGCGGGTGCACGCGCGGATCGGAGACGTGGTGTTGCACCCGGGGGACGTGCTGCTGCTCGACGCGGGACCCGACTTTCACAGGGAAGCCGGACACAGCGGCAGCGGGTTCGCGCTCGTGTCCGTCCTCGAGGACTCCGCGCCGCCGCGGCTTCGTCTCTTAGTTCCCGTGCTGGTCATCGCGGTGGCCATGATCGTGTTTTACACAGCTGGGGTTACCGAGCTGATCATCGCGGCGATATTCGCCGCAGGGATTATGATCGCGTGTGGCGCGTTGTCGGAGCAAGAGGCTCGGGACGCGATTAAATGGGACGTCATCGTGACCATCGCCGCCGCGTTCGGCATGAGCAAGGCGCTGCAGAACTCGGGCGTCGCCGGCGTGGTCGCCGCGCGTTTGGTCCGCCTCGCGGAGCTGTCAGGGACGGGCCGGGGCGGCTTGCTCGTCGCGGTGTACTTGGCGACTTTCGTGATTAGCAACGTGGTGACGAACAACGCCGCCGCCGCGTTGATGTTCCCGGTCGCCGCGGAGGCTGCGGAGCGCCAAGGGGAGTCCTTGGCGTCCATGTCGTTCCTCGTGATGCTCGCGGCGTCCGCGTCGTTCATGTCGCCGTTTGGGTATCAGACGAACCTGATGGTGTACGGCCCCGGCGGGTACGTGTTTAAAGATTTCTTGCGCTTCGGCGTCCCGATGCAGGTGGTGCAGATGGTGGTGAGCGTGGTCGTGATTGTCCTCGGGGATACGTTCTGGTACGTCAGCTGGGGCGCGACGGGGATCGGGTTCGCGGCGACGTGCGTGCTGATGACGACGACGCCGACGAACGCGTTCAAGACGTGCGTCGGGTTCTTCGGAATGGGCTCTTCGGGGTCAGGAGGGAGCCCCGAGGGAGAAGTCGTTGGGCGGAGAGGGCGACGCGAGTGATTGTCTTTTAAAACCGCGATTAATAACACGATTCTTTGTCACGTGAAGTGAATTTTAACGTACGTTCGTTCGATGGTATTGATACAACGCTTCTTCGTGTGTGTGTGCGGGCGCGTGGCGCGAGCCGTCGCCGATTCGTATCGCCGAGTCGCGTCGCCCGGCTTCAACCGATGAGTTGACGGTTGAACCTCGCGGCGAGCTCGACCGTCGGCGGCGACCTCGATCACGCGGCTCGTTCGGCGCCCTGACATTGATTCTACAACAGGTAAAACGACAAGTACAGAAAAGCATTCAAGAATGCGATTCGAGGGTGCACTCCCCAAGCGGCGCGAAGTCGTCCCTCTTTCCTTTGGTAAAGACGCTGAAGGAAAGCGTCTTTTGTGTGGTGATTTTAGTCGCCCGCCGCCGAGACCTTCGCGGTCTCGTCTCCGGCGTCGACGTGTGTGTGTGTGTGTGCTACAACGGCGGCGGCGCGCGTTTCTCGACTCCTTCCCGACGCATCCATCGAACATCTTCGAGAGCGTCCGGGTCGCGCGCGGCGGCGTTCCCCGTCTGGGACTCAATCGCAGGTCTGTGACTTCACGGGATGGATATATTCGCCCATGAGTCATCAAATCGGAAAGAAAAAACCTTCGAGAGAGTCCAGCTGTGTGCCCCGTGGCGAGTCCGCGGCGAGTCCGGCGTCCGGTCTCGCCTCGTATCGCCTCCCTAAACCCAATCCCGCGCGTCCCAAATCGTGGGAGCGGTCAGTGGTGGCCCGGTGCGCGGATGGAGAACGTCGTCTGCTGCGTGTGCGACGCCGTGGGGCTCTCCATGCCTGCGGGGTCGCGAGGTCGTGACGGGGAAATTGAGTTAGTTCTTTGCGAAATTCTCGAGGGTTCGTTGATCGTCATGCGGCGCCGGAGAGCGCGCGTTTCGGGGCGCGCGACGCGTCTCGCGCCCGATACGCGCCGGAAACCGACGCGACACGCGGTGAAGAAATCACGGACGGGGAATCAAACGCACCGGTGGCCTGCGCGGCGTCCCGGATGGGGCTCGAGCCCGTCTGGTTCGTGTAGAGGAAGCCGTACGCAAACCCGCCTCCGAGGCAGGCTTTCGCCAGGACCTGGTGGTTGCGGACGAGGACGTTGCCGATGGTCATGCCGCTACGTCAGCGAAAAGAATGAGCGACGCTCGAGACGTGTGAGAGAGAGTCGAAGGCCGTCGCTTTCGGGCGGCGGCCGGGCGTGACGGGAGAGTGGCCGGACGATGCGAGCGGGTACTTTTGTTGTTCGCTTTTTGGCGGGTGCGATCCATTTTTTGACCCAATCCCTGGGTTATAACTCAAGAGAAGTGCCCCGATGCTGACGTCGGCACCAGATATTATAATCAGGAGGAACACTTTACCGAATCCCCCGAAACGTGAAACTTCCTCCGATTCCACGTCCGCTGTGGTTGCTTCAACCGACGATTTTGCGCGTATTTGCGTATTTGTCATATTTGTCATGGTGCGCTTCAGTGTCGTCACATCTCAATCGCCAAACGTTTTGCCGCGAACCGAAAACCAAAAAGGGAAAAAGGGGAAAAAATCGGCGCCGATAAACAAGGGGTTGCTGAGCAGCTGAGTCATGGAACCACCCGGGGAGACGAGACGCCAGAACACCCACGCGCTTGACGCCCCCTCGCCCGGTGCCCTGCCGGTTTACACCACACCGCGTCCACCACGATGTCCGCCGTCGCAACCCTCGCGGCGATTCGTGCCCCGCTCCGCGCTCGCGCCGTTAAGCGGTGAGTATCCGTCCCCACACCCAATGACTCTCGGAGATCCGACGAGGAGAATGATGCACGTGCCTTTTTCCGGCGCCGCCCGTCGATCGCGCGTCTCGGGTTCGCGACTCGTCGTTCGAACCCACGCCGCCGATCGCATCGCCCGGCGTGATACTCGGAGCCACGATCGCGATCGAGCGCGCCGTCAAACCCTGGACGATGCGTGCGTCGTCGGCGAGGGTCCTCGGGGCTCCGCCCCCGATTTTCCGACCCCCGACCCGCGGCTTCTGAAAAGCCGCCTCTGCGTCGAAGAGGCGGGTTTTGAACTTCGACCTAACCGCGCGTGTGCGGTCGATGCGGGGACGGATCCGAGGTTTGGGACCCGCGACGGACGCGCGGCGAGATACCCTCGCCGTCCGTAGCTCGCGCGCGTGACCCGAACCCGACCCGTCCCAACATCGCCCCGCGCGTCCGAGCCGACACGGACGAGTATTCCAATTTATCTTTTTCGCATCGCCAAACGGACCGCAATTTTCATCATTCACGTCTACCATGCGCTGACCTCTCTTCCCATTCCCGTCCTTTCCAACTCAGACCCGCGACCACCCGCCGCGCGTTCACCACGCGCGCCACCGCCACCGAGTCCGGCTCCAAGAGCGACGAGATCGTCGGCATGCCCGTCGTCCTCATCGACAACCGCTCGGATCCCCTCGCCACCGTGGTGAGCGTTCAGTTCAGCGACGTCCTCGGGCAACTACTCGACACCGTGGAGTCGCTCAAGGCGCTCGGCCTGAACGTCTCGCGCGCCGAGGTGACCCAGGACGAGAACCCCAACAAGTTCTACGTCACCGACGCCGCCACCTCGGAGAAGGTTGTCAAGTCTGAGCAGATTGAGAACATCCGCATGGCGGTCATCAACAACATGATCGCGTACCATCCGGAATCCAAGCAGTACTTCGAGGGCGCGTCCGCCAGCTTTGGGTCGTTCGACGTGGACGCCAACCCACTCGGCGCGCGGCCACCGAGCAAGGTCAAGACCAAGGTTGCCATCAAGGCGATGGGTAGCTCGCGGTCGAAGCTCACCGTGGAGACGGCGGATCGGCCCGGTCTCCTCGTCGACGTCGTTCGCACTTTGAAAGATTTGTCCCTCAACGTGGTGTCCGCCGAGATTGACACGATCGGGCCCAAGGCGGTGGACGAGGTGTACCTGACCTACCGCGGCGGTGCGCTCAACTCCAGCATGAACGAGCTCGTGGTCAACGCGCTGACCTATTACCTGTCCAAGAAGGAGGTCGAGACGGATGAGTCGTACTGATGAGTCGGAATTCATTTTTTTGTTTCGGCGAAGGTATCGGATTTGTTTACACGGCTCGCGTCCTATTGACAAGAGGGACGGAGGACGGGTTTAGGAGAAGAGGGATTTTACAGTAGACGGAGACCCGCCCGTTGAACGGCGGGCGGGGACGAATTTGGATTGCAACGCAGCTTGAGTGAGACGCGCGGCGGGGCCGAATGCCCCACTAGATATAAGTGTATGAGTATTGATTTTACCGATCAACTTTCAAGGCGAGTGTCTTTCAAACGCGTTCCTTTCAATCGCTTTCAACCGAAACTTAGGTTTTTACTCGTCACGCGAAGAAGATCGAGCGCGTGGCAAGATAGAGTCGTGCGAAGGGTGCCGGTCGCGCGACGCCATTTCCCCGGACGGCAGTGCGTCCGGCGGCAACACGAGAGCTTCGACCGGGGGCGTGGGTCGACGATGGAAGGGACAGGGATCGCGCGGGGCGTGATCACGGCGCGGACGGCGGCGTCCGCGCCCGTCGCCGGACCATCGGGGCGCGACGCGCACGTCTCCGCCTCGAGCCAGAGGATCCGGAGTCGGGCACGCGTCGCGCTGCCGTCGTGGTTGAACGCGCGCATATCCGATCTCAGCCGCGGGCACCGTCGGGCAGAACGCGTGGTGGCCTTCGGGCACGGGACAGGCGTCGGTACCGGCGCGTCACCGCGGGTGGGCAGAGTCGCAGAGGCATCATCCCCGTCTCTGATGAATCGGGGCGGCGCCTCGTTCGTCGTCGTCGCCGCCGCCGGTAAACAAAACGAGGGACGCAACGACTACTGGCGCGGGAACAAGGGCGGTAACCGAGGCGGTAACCGAGGCGGTAACCGAGGCGGCGGTGGATACAGGGGCGGCAACGGCGGCACGCAGCAAGGTGGCGGGTACACCCAGACGCGAATGCCCAAAGCCAACAAGGAAGGCATGAAACGAATCCAGCAGTCGCGGTCCAACAACTCGACGCTCGCGTCCCTGGAGGACCTGCAGTCCATCCTGGACTTTGCCGATCGCAACGTCGGGACGTTCAACTGCGTCAACTTCAGCACCGCGGTGCACAGGCTCGGTAAGCTCAACAAACCTTTCAAGCGAAAAGGAAATCTTCCATCGCCGGGGGACCAGAGCCGCGGAGGGCGGGAAAGCGGGGGCCGAGGACGCGACACACACGGCGGTACGAACGCCCGCGTGCCCGTGAACCAGGATCCGCGGTTCCACGCGCTCCTCGCCGCCATCGAGGCGGAGCTCGTGCTGCACCTGGAGAGCGACGATCCGCCCAAATTGGAAGACGGCCGAGGCCGGTTCGGACCGCGCGAAGTGTCGTCCACTCTGTGGGGCCTCGCGAACTGCGGCGTTACACTCAAGGAACTCGCGGAGCACCCCACCGCGCCCAAGATCCTCCCGCTCATCGCGAAACAGCTCACGAACATCCAACCGAACGAGTACGCGTGCCAGAACATATCCAACGCGGTTTGGGCCATCGCCACCATGCACCAGCACGGGGACGAGTACTTACCGATGGACGCGTTGAACTGCGTGGAGCGCGCAATCACCGAGCGGCTCGGCGCGGATGACTTCATTCCCCAGGGCGTCAGTAACTGTCTGTGGGCGTTCGGGTCCTTGAACCGCAACCGCGGGTACGAGATCACGGCCGAGTCCGTGGACGCGTTCGGAGAAGGAATCTTAAGGCACATCGACGGGTTCAAGTCGATGGAGCTGAGTAACTTGGTGTGGGCGACGTCGACGCTGCGGATCCAGTTCGGCTCCCCGGACGTCATGGCGGCGATGGACGCCGCGATGATCGACGCCGCGCACAACGAACCGCACTTTTTCTCGTCGCAGAGCATCAGCAACATCTTGTGGGCCGCCGGTAACCATCCAGACGGGGTTCAGCTCTCCGGTGAATTGCTCGGGGTGTTGGCGGATCTATCCGTTCGTAAGTTCGAGACGTTCACGCCTCAAGGGTTGAGCAACAGCGCGTGGGGGTTCGCGTCCGTGGGGTTCAACCCGGGCGGGGATTTCATCGACTTGCTCAAGCGCGCGTGGTGCAGGGAGGGTCAGACGTACATCGTCACCGAAGTCGCAAACTTGCTCTGGTCGTTTTACATCCTGAAGGAACACCCCGGGGACCAGACCCTGGAATCCGTCTCCCGGCGCCTCGCGGACATCCCGGAAGAAGACATGCACCTGCAGACGATCGCCAACATCCTGTACACCCTGGCGCAGATGGAGTACCTACCACCCCGGCGCACGATGGAGCGCCTGGAGGACATCTGCACCGGCGCCATGCGACGCGGCGCGGAGGGCGACGAGGATGTCCGCATGGCGCAAGGCGGCGCCACGTTGAGTAACCTCCTGTGGGCCATGTCATCGTTGCGGTATCGTCCTGGGGAGGAGTTCCTCGCCGCGTTCAACGAGCAGTGCGTTCGCCGATGCGACGAGTTCACCGACCAAGGCGTGTCCAACATCATGTTCGCGTATGCGAACTTGGACTCCAACCCCGGCCCCGCGGTTCTCAACGCGTTCGTCGACGCCGCGAAACGGGCGATGCCGGATTTCACCGCGCAAGGCGTGGCGAACAGCGCGTGGGCGTGGGCGGTGCTCGACTACTGGCCAGACTCGGATCTCATCGACATGTACAAGGCTAAGATCGCGGGCCTGGACGAGAAGCAAATTTCAAAGTTGGACTACGTGCAGCTCTTCCAGGCGTCTTACGCGTTCGAGCAGTTCAGCCCGCACGGCGCGTTGATGAGTGGTGAGTTACTGGCTCACTCGAGGGAGGTGTGGGAGCAGATCTCGTCCGCGCGGGTGACGATCAGCGCGTTGCATCAGGACGTCAGCGGCGCGTTGACGCGTATGGGTATACCGCACGAGATTGAGTATCTAACGCAGGATAACTTGTTCTCGATGGACATCGCGCTGCGCGGGCGGAAGGTTGCGATCGAGGTTGACGGCCCGTCGCACTTCTGCGCGAACATGCGGAGCGAGCGGCTGGGTTCGGACAGGCTACGCGAGCGTTTCCTCGCGCACAAGGGCTGGAACGTGAGTGTTTTGATTTCCCTTCTTTGGATTCGGATTCGGCCCGGTTTTTTACGCCGTCGCGGTGATGCCAAACCATTTGGCTGACCTCAACATCCCTTACCGGGAATGCGAGTGGAGCTCCAAACAACAGAACATCTAAGGCTGAGCGATACACTTCACGTTTTGTTTTCACCCGACGAGTTCACCCCGAATCATCCCCGAATCACTCAACATTCACTCACATCCATCCCCCCCCACCAACAACGCAAACGCAGGTTCTGAGGGTTCCCTGGTACGAGTGGAACGAGCTCGGGTTTCGGGAGGACGAGCGCGTGGCGTACCTCGAGTCCCTCCTGCTGCGCGTCGCCGGCTTGACGATCGACGAGGCGCGCGTCGTCCCCGGCGGCGTCAAGCTCTCGCACCGGGTGCAGGGTGAAAACAGGCGACACCCGTACACGGGCCAAGTCTCCGACGGCGACGAGGAGGACCGGCTCAACCCGCCGCGTCCCCGCCGCGGCATGGCCGCGTTCGACATCGACAAGACCGGCCGCATCGTGAAGAACTCGCCGCGAGCGGGTGCAGGGCGCGGGAGGTACGTCCTCGGCGAGCACGACGGGTCGAGATCCGATCCGAAGGATTTAAAATCCGTCGCCGACGCCATCTTCGACGACATCGTCGCCGACTCGGCGTTCGAGGTTAACGAGTACGACCCGCGGAACCGCGACGACGCCAACAACCGCACTACCGACGCGAGTAACCTCGGCGGCATGGATGGGTACCGCGAGCGGCAGAGACGCGCGGATGGCAAGAAAGTCGTCGTCCGCCGCGACGGGTCCCTCACCGTAACAACCGAATCCTACGACCCGACGCTGGGCACTGACAATCCGAACGGAACATCATCGCCCGGTAAGGCGCGGCGGAGCGACTCGAGGCCGTACGGCATGGACCCGGCGTCCATGGGCGCGCAGGAACGGCTGGACAGGATGCGTAGGGCTCGAGGCGACGAGGACGAGGACGCGTCTACGGGAAACTCGTCGTCGCCCGCGGATACGGACTCGTCTCCGAAGGGTATCGTCGAGCCGCTTCCGTCGAGGCCGGCGCCGAGGGCGAGGGCGAGGCTCGCGCCGCTGAGCTCCGCGTCGAAGCGCGCGGCGGTGGGTCGCCGCGTCGTTCGCTCCGCGGCGCCTCGCAAGCTCGGGGATGTCGTGGATACAACCGCGGTGACGAAGACGTCCGCGGCGGCGCCGAAGAAACATTCGTCGAACGCGAGCGTCTCGGGTCTGAAGGGTTTGGGCCCCGGGTCCGTGGCGGCGTTGTCGACGCTCGGGGTTCACACGGTGGGTGACCTGGCGGCGATGTCGGACGACGCGGTGGACGAGGCGAAGCGGAGCGCGCCGAGGCTCAAGCTGTCGCACCTGAGGAAGGTGGCCAGAGCGGCGATCGAGCCCGAGTGAATGTTCGATTGAGACTGTTGGCGAGGTTTGATTGATGAAGGGGGCGTCGTCGTGACAGGATGTGATCGTCGTTTTATGATAGAGCCAGAGTTTGGTGGAATTGTGATTCAGTGATATCAGCTAACGCGAGTTACGTGATGGTTGACGCGACACCGTCCGTCTGCCGACCGTCCCTCTGGTTCGCCAAGGGATTCATGGACTATCTTGATTAAATAGATTGATCAACTTGCGTGCGGTTGGAGAGGCGAGGACTCTCCGCTCCTTTTTCTCTCTTCGAGCCGCTTACTGGCCGGGGAGGGACTCGAGGCCGTACGCCTCGAGGATCTCCGCCTGCTTGTCCTTGAGGAAGGCGCGGGGGGCCTTGTTCTTGCCGAAGCCGGGGCCTCCGCCGGGAAGCCGTCCACCGGATTTGGAGGTCCTCGCATTCACGCCCATGTCCG
>Ga0302114_10002135_pt1 | contig 12764 bp, 10 predicted proteins | sample AG5_Surface_MG_FD_203107 | JGI IMG/M metagenome (GOLD analysis project Ga0302114, IMG submission 203107) | Marine microbial communities from Western Arctic Ocean, Canada - AG5_Surface | ecosystem: Environmental > Aquatic > Marine > Oceanic | place: Canada: Western Arctic Ocean | collected...
TAGCGCGGACAGACTAAACAGCACTTCGGATATACGTCGTGGGGCATGGCCGATGATCATCGTGACCCGCAGATGTGCGCCGGAGACCTGCGCGTAAGGCATCCCTAGCATGATACAAAACACTAACAGTGCCTGCGAAATCTCGACGCTACCCATCACTGGTTGGTTTAGAAGTTTCCGAGACAGTACATTGGCATCGACCAGCCACATCATCCCGAAGGTCGCAATCCCTGCTATGACGGCAATCGCACCAAGCATTTGGCCATAACCTCGATAGATGCTCATAAACTCTTTCATCAGCATTCTCTCCAGTAAATACAATATAAAAAGGATCAGACTGACTTGGCATCAGTCTGATCCGAGTTCTATACTGCCCTATTTAAAGGACATCTGGGCTGCAATCTTATCTGCGGAAACGCCAAGTGCGTTGGCGCGGTCGATCCATAGTTGGCGGGCAGCTTTCACCACGTCAGAATTTTCGGTCTTTTCAAGAAATGCCTCACGATCAATTTGGATTACCTCAAAATCGTCACGTGCTTCCCAGTCGGCTAAGACTTCAGCGGTTAATCGCTCCTGCTCATCGGTGAAGTAGATGTGGTATTCGTTTCCAATCTCGGTCAGAACATCCCTTAGATCGTCTGGTAGATCTGCCCATACATCGGCGTTGATCACAATGAACTGACCCCAGGATGCCCCCATCGTCTTGTCAACATAGTATTTGGCGACTTCGTCGTATTTCTGACCATGGGCAATCACTGGTTCGATAGGAGTGCAGTCAAGCACACCACGCTCCAGCGCTTCGTAGGTCTCTACAGTGCTCATCGAAACAGGAACGCCTCCTATAGCCTGAATGGCCGCAGGAAGTGCGATTCCAAAAGCACGGATGCGTTTGCCCTCAAAATCAGCAACACTACGCACAGGCTCGCGGCACAGGATACCATAATAGCCCAGCGGGCGTAGGCCAATCAGTTTCATCTTGAACCGCTTCAACTCGGCACCAAACTGAGGAATAGTCTCGTGAAACCCCTTCATTATCGATGCAAGAGCTTTCGGTGAATGAGGCTGCGGCCAGAAAAAACCGATAGCGTTGTTCACTGGAAATTGGTCCGGGAAGTAGGGCACCACCAAATCACCCATATCGGCCAGTCCGCTCTCGACAGCATCACCGATCTCGGTTATACCGGCCACTGTCCCACCCCAGTAAATCTTGAGATCATGCTTTCCGCCAGTCCGTTCTTGCACCTGGTTTTGAAGCCAATGCAGCGAGATGGCGTGCAGATCTTGAGATGCCTCGGGCTGCCATGTAGCGTAGCTAAGCGTTTCAGCCATTGAGGCCGTGCTTAGGGCCAGCGACAACGCTGCCGCGACACACACTTTTGGTTTGATATTCATGGTTTAATTTCCTCTTTACTTGTTAGTATTATTATTATTTAGTCCCATTTAAGGACTCGATAACTACATAGTACTGTATTTTACCTATCAGTATTACTGTATTCTGATAAGAATGCAAGTCAGAGTTGCTGTCTAAGCCTAAGCGATTAAATTGAAGGAAATTTAAATGAAGAGTGTAATTTGCCCCGCGTATGGACCTCCATCGGTGTTGGAGCTAATCGACTTACCGGATCCAATACCTGGCCCCGGCGAGGTCGTGGTCCGAATAAAGGCGGCGGGAATAAACTATCCTGACTTAATCTGTGTGTCGGGAACCTATCCTATTCCCTCCGCGCCGCCATTTATTCCTGGGATCGAAGGCGCTGGTGTGGTGTTCTCCATTGGTATCGGAGTGACACGTTTTGATGTCGGAGATCGGGTTTGCTGGCAGAACAATGTTGTGAAATCAGCCTTTTCCGAAGCGATTTCTCTGCCAGAAACGTGTCTTTGCAAGGTTCCGGATGGGGTGGATTTGACTGTGGCGTCCTGCATACCGACGGCATTCGGCACAGCGGCATTCGCGTTGAAACACCGAGCGCAACTGAAAAGTGGTGAAACGGTAGTGATTCACGGTGCTACCGGCGGTGTCGGTCAGGCCGCAATACAGATCGCTATAGCGCATGGGGCGCGGGTAATCGCGACCGGAGGATCGGCTGATAAACTATCGCAACTCAGGGCGCTTGGTGCGTATGAAACAGTCCTTGCCGATGACAATATGCAGACCCGTATTTTGGAACTGACTGGTGGCAGGCGGGCCGATGTTGTATTGGATACCGTGGGTGGTGACTTGTTCGACGCCTCCATTAGCTTACTGGCCCCTTATGGTCGGCTCTTGGTTGTGGGGTTCACTAGCGGCGAGTTTGGCACGGCCCGCAGCAACATTTTGCTCATCAAGGCCATTTCAGTAATCGGAGTGAATTATGGGCATTTTCTCGTGACTGAGCCAAGCGCAGCGAGTAGGGAGATCGAGTTCATCCTTTACCAGGTAGCCGTAGGTAGATTGCGACCTTCTGTAGAGGTACTGGAGGGACTAGAATCCGTGCCAGAATCTCTGCGCCGGCTGGAGGCGCGCAGCGTCATTGGGAAACTCGCGATCCGAGTCTAATTTAGGCACCGAGAATCTTACGGATGTCGTTGGTAGTGAATACAAGCTGCGCATACAAGCTGTATTGAAACCTGCTCCCGCCCCTCCTGTATTTACCAGTTTATTACCCAATGCGTGATCAGTCAGGCCTAGGGGCTACTTCGTCATCGGTCCGCTGATATCTTTGACCTGCTGTCCTGTCCCAGGGTCATGCCCAATAATTAAACGTTATCGAGGTAAAAGTTATCGCAATTCAATTATCGTCTGCTGATCTGAGTTGATAAGGCCAAGGTTCGGATGAGTTGTCCACGAGCACACAGTGCTCAGTAAGAGCTGGCCGTTTGACCCCAAACTATAGATAAGGGCTAGCTCTGATCAATCCATGCAACAACGAATCTTAGATACCAACATACCCCATGCTCCCTTTTTTACTCAAATCCAAATCGGCCTCAAAATTAATCCAAACTCATGTATTTTTTGCCTTAACCATCGCCAAAATCAGCTTCGTCATTTCATCAGCAGTTTCCGAGATGGTGAACTGGCCCTTGGCACGGAACCACACATAGGCCCAACTGACCATACCTCCGATGGACAGCGCAGCAATATGTGGATCGACAACCTCGAACTCACCAGCCACCACACCCTCGCGGATCAATTCAGTCAGTTCATTGTCAAAAGTGCGGCGCATCTCGTTAATGCGCTCCAGATCAGCTGGGGTTAGCCATTTTTCCTCGCGTGTGAAAATGGCAATATACATCCGATTTTCCAGAACTGCCGTAACAAAACTACGACCTAGCAAGGTCAGTCGCTCAGTTTGGCTTACATCTAGTTTCTTTACACTTGCCATCGCATTAAGCGAAGCATAAATTCCGCGGGAGCAAATATCAGCCAGCAGATCAGCCTTGGAATTGAAGTGCGAATAGATGAACGGTTTGGTCACACCTAGCCGCTCTGCTACCGCTACTAGTGTTGTCTTATCATAACCATTCTCGTAAAACAGATATACTGCAGCATCGACTGTACGTTCACGTTTAAGTGCGGCCACTTCTTCACCCATTGTTATTGGTTTTATCTTGGTGCTCATCCGCTTATACCCTGGTTTTATGGGACGTATATATTATTAGTATTATTATTATGTATACTCCAATACTAAAGTTTACTGGTCACTAATTATTTTACCACATGGGGGCATCGCTTAGGGTTTATTCTTACATCGCAGACCCATGATGATGGATTTCGGCATGGCCAAGGAGTACATCTACAAACGAACAGGCGACAAAGTATTCAAACATGCACCCAAAAAAGGTTAGACTGACGCCTTTAGCGCCCTGAGGTAGGTTGGTACCACTACTCATCGGCTTTTTCTAGTATAAGTAGAGCGAGGGGCGATCTAGAACCTTCCAACAACCACAATGGCAACGCGGTGGTGCCACTATTTTGAAATGATGAGGGACCATCCACCTTAGCGGGTGGTCCCATTCCTGGGATCAGTCTAGTTCGAACCAGAAGTCTGAGATGTCGCCGATCCGCTCTTCCGCGAACGTCGTCATCACCCGCGTGCCGACTGACAGTTTTTCCGCCGCTTTTTCTGGATCACTCAGATCGAGCCCTCGGAAAAAGCCCCCGATGGCCGTATCCGCGCCATCCAGCATCACAAAGCCAAAAGCATAGGGCGGGGGCGGCAGGTTCTGAAATGCCTCATAGACGATAGTAAAGGTCTCGATCTGACCTCCTGGTCCCACCTCGACCCATTCGGTTGTTGGTTCCAGCGTCTGATCTGAGAAGGCGCGAGGCGGCACCAACACGCGACCACTTTTAGCGTCTCGACGACCGTAGAGTTTTTTGTTGTCCCTGAGCTGGACGAAGAACCAGCTCGCGGTCTCTCCCAGCGCGTGGGTATAGGTGATATTCCAAATTTCTTTACGTTGAAGAAGTTCCATTTTTAGATGCCTTTTAAAATTAAGATTCGACGATCATTGTGCCAAAGAATTGGTGGTCGCCGCCATTACCGCTGGCCACGCCGCGTTGTGCGCCCTTGACCTGATGGGCTCCCGCCTTGCCCCATACCTGTAATGCGACTTCGGCCACACGGATCATTGCGGTAACCGCAATGGCATTGGTACACAGGGTCCCACCAGAGGGGTTCACGGGAATATCGCCGCCGATCGTGTAACGACCCTCGTTCAGCTGTGGTACAGCTGTACCAATCTCGGCCAGACCTGCCGCTTCGATAGAGTGAAATTCGGTGTTGGAAAACGGAGCATAAAGCTCTGCCACGTCGATTTCCTTTTGTGGATTGGTAATACCTGCCATTTGATAAGAGCGCCGGATAGATTTACTCAAGGCATAGGCGTCGGCGTGGTCGGCCAACTGCCCCTTACCCATACGATCGCCCAGATAATAGGTCTCCGAACAGTGCCCGACACCGGTAATCCAAACTGCATCAAGCTTGTTAGCTTTGATAAACGCCTCAGATGCCAGCACCATCGCCCCCCCACCTGAAGATTGCGGACAGCAATCCATCAACTTGATCGGCCAGGAAATATGACGCGAGGCCATTACATCCTCAACAGTTACTTCCTTGCGCAAATGTGCATTGGAATTAAGAGAGGCATGATAGCGGTTTTTGACTACAACCCGCGCCATATCTTCCTGCGTCATTCCATATTTCTGCTGATAGCGGACCCCCGACATCGCCAACATCGTGATCGTCCCCTGAGGCAGAGGGCGCTCGTAGATAGGATCCCAAATCTTGTTAAGTACGGTTTGACTGTCCCCACATTCCCCAACTTTATCTGCACCAGCGGTCAGGACAACATCACAGGCACCCGAAGCAACATGATAATAGGCGGCCGCGACTGAACTGATACCCGTCGCCCCGCCCGTGTTGATCCTCAGGAACGGCTTATAGCGCCCACCAACAGCATCAACTCCTAGTCTCTCAGCATTGCCGATTCCAACCATAGCATCAGGTGACAGCGAATAAACAGTACCATCTATAGCGTCAAAATCGAGTCCGCACTGAGTCATAGCCAGAACCACAGCTTCACGGACCAGGTCAGGGTAGCTTGCATCGTCGCGGCGGCGGGTAAAAACCGACTGTCCTATACCAATAATACCTACGCGTGGGGCTTTCATGCTATTTCTCCTGTCGGTTCTGCGCCCAGAATAAGAACGCATTGATACATCATCGCAAAGCCGCTGGCAGCATGGGCCAGCGCAGTCTTTGCACCTGACACCTGATGCTTGCCCGCACAGCCACGGATCTGGTTGGCAGCTTCGGCAATCCGAATAAGACCTGTGCAAAACACGGGATTGAAGCACAGCACGCCACCTGAGGGATTTACCGGCAGATTGCTATCAGCCGAAAACAAACCTGAGGCCACGTCAGTTTCCCAATCAGCACGCGCGGACAGGCCTAGCACATCCGAAACCATCAGTTCTTGATAAGGGCTTACATCAGTCAACTCTGCCACATCGATCTGAGTGAGCGGTGAGGTCAGTCCAGCTTCGCCATAGGCCCGGTCGCGTGCGACCTCCAGAGCGAGCGCTTCATTCAGATTCCGGTCACCTAAATATCCCGTCTCGGTCGCCCAACCCATGCCATTGATCCAGGCTACGCCTGTCAAGTTATTTTCAGCGACATAGTCTTCGGACGCGATAACCATCGCGACCGCTCCGGTCACAGGAGCCGTAACCATTTCATCAGTCAACGGATAAGGTAACTTCCCAAGCGCCCCGCCTTTCAGCGATACACTCGATCGAGTACGCGCACCATTGGATCTCGTATTCGCTGCCAGCTTCGCTGCCAAGTCGTTCAGCCCCGGTACAGATGAGGCCATTACATTAGCCTGCAGAGCAGTGCCCGCATTCTCGTCCAACGGAAGACGTCGGTGAAAATAGGGGTCCGCGCCCAGTCTCTGCGCTTCGGATAGGGACGAAGCCTCAGTCGTGCTCCAAGACACTATTAGATGTGTCTCGTAGAGGCCAGAAGCTATGCGTAGCGTCGCCATAACCAACGCATGTTCGCTAGCCGAGGGAGTCGACAAGATATCTCGATCCACACCTCCAACAGACCCAGATGCCGCCATGATAGAGATCGCACGTCCGTCGAACTGGTCATTCGAACCGACAACTATACCGTCAATATCTTCGATGGTCAGGTCTGCATCACGAAGAGCGTCCTGCACCACATCATATAACAGTTCTTCCAGCGAGCGAGGGTCATCCCCCGGCTGCGCCAAAATTGCGGTACCTATTACCGCAGTCTTACGTTTTAAAGACATTAGGTGTTCCTCATTTTGAATGATTTTGAGTTAAGTGAATTCGAGTGATCTATTCCCATGTCGGGATCGGTAGTAGTCGGTGTGCCAAAGACACATGTTGAATGTGACTCACGGAGCGGAGAGCGCAGTGCCGGCGGCACGCCGTCGACCCAGACCGGCAGCAAGCTCTGCAACTCGCCTTCCGTGTTAACACGCACCAACTGGCGCTCAGCGACCTGCTTACTTTTGAGAGATTGACCCAAGTCGCTGACCACAGAAACACAGCAATCAAGCGAAGTGAATCGGCGTTCAACTTCCTCGACGATCATTGTGGCGAATATCTCAGTCACTTCGGCTATTAGGCCGTTCTGAGGCATTGCATCGCTATGTCTTTCAATCAGGTCAGGCCGACCGGCCTCGGTGCAGAAATTCGCCCAAAACTTAGGCTCCACCGCGCCGAGAACAACATGGCGACCCTCTCCAGTGGCATAAGTGTTGTAGTAGGCTGCGCCACCGTTGAGGTAGTATGATCCGCGTCCCTGAACCGTGCCGGTTGCACCAAAATCTGCCACCTGCATCATCTGCAACGGCATCACCGCGTCGGCCAGCGCCAGATCAAGCACGCAGCCCACCCCAGTCTGGTTGCGCCCATAAACAGCCCCCAGCAGTAGCATCGCTGCAAATAGCGAACCTGCGGAATCAGCAAGCGGGGGATCATAGGACTGTGGGACGGTGCCACCATTACGATGAGCCACGCCCATCTCCGCCAAGTAATTAGCATCATGCCCGGCGCGGTGCCTCTGTGTTGAATTGGCGCCATATCCACTAATCGAGCATAGGATAAGTCGCGGATTGATTTCATGTAGCACCGGCCAGTCAATACCCAGCCGTTCTAAAACTCCAGGGCGAAAACCTTCAACCATGATATCAGTATCGCGCACCAGTTCCAGAAAAGCCGAGTGGTCATTTGACTCTTTCAAGTTCATCCGTAGCACTTTCTTACCCGCATTCAGCGCACGGTAATAGATCGGGCGTCCACTCGAATCACGTGGCCCCAGCTGACGCATTTCATCGCCCTGTGGTGGCTCGATCTTGAGAATTTCGGCTCCCATATCGGCCAGAAATAACGTAGCCATCGGGCCAGGAATATATTGAGACAGATCGAGCACTCTCAAACCTGTTAAAAACGACTCTAGTGGTGCTGCAGTGCTGTCGCTTTTCAGATCAGAGTTCAAAGTACGGCCACCGGCGTGATTGGACTGCCAGTTCCACCCCGAATCGGCAATGGTGCTGCCATGAACAGGAACTCGGTCGCACCGGCTTCGGCCAGTGGTTTTAACACCAACCCCTCAAGCAGCGGAATACCGTAGTCGCGAATCAGCCGCTGATGCACAGGAAACACTGTGCCGGGCGCAAAGGGCAACACTTCAACCGCATAATTATCGGCCCCAACCATAGCTACCCCTGCCTCAGCCAACACCAATGCGGCGTCAACATCAATCCCTGGTTCTGCGTAGAAATCAGGTGTTCCAGCTCCCTTACTCTCCTGCCAGCCAGTACGTAACAACACCACATCGCCGATACGTAACTTGGTTCCTGTGGATGCAATGGCGGCGTGCAGCATCTCTGCTCCGATAGCAGTTCCGTCTTCCAACGGGGCACCCACTAACGAAACAAAATCCAACAACACCCCTCGCGTCACCACGGGCGGCATTGTGTGAATGCCCAGCTTTTGTGCACCCTTACTACGGACTCCATCACCGGGGAAACCATTATAAAGCATATCATCATGCCAACAGTGGCACAGTGCATCAACATGGGTACCCGTGTGCAGCGGCATTACCACCGTATCTTCGGAAAACTGAAAGCCTCCAGGTGTACGAGCTCCCGCAGCATAATCACCACCGTCGCGACTCATAAAATGCGCGACGCCTGGCCTATGCGAGGGTGCTGGCATCGCCGCCGAAATTTCCTGAGCTAGGCTTAATACCTGACCAGTCCGCACCAGTTTTACTGCCGAACGGACCTCTGCCGCACCGATCATATTCAACGCTCCTATCTCATCGGCATCGCCCCATTTGCTCCAAGCTTCCTTCATAACACTACCTCCTGAGCTATCATATCAGTCGCCATTTGCCTCAACACACTACGCTGCAATTTACCTGTCGCGGTCAGCGGCAAGCTGGTGGTTATCTCGATTCGGTCTGGAAGTTTGTATTGCGATAATGAGGTGCGACAATGCGCTTCAATCTCTGCGCAATCCAGACCTTCGCCCACCACATAGGCGACGATCAGCTCACCACGGGCAGGGTTTGACACACCTGTAACAGCCGCTTCCGAAACGCCAGACACCTGCATCAGCACATCCTCGATCTCCGCCGGAGAGACATTGATCCCTGCCCGTTTAATCATCTCGGTGGCCCGACAGACAAAGACAAAATCGCCCTCGTTATTTAGATGGCCTAGATCACCGGTACGGTAATACTCATCCTTTGTGAACGCCTCTGCATTTGACGACTCGCTCTGCCCAAAATATCCAGGAGAGACCCGCCCACTGACTTCAGCCAGCCCCGTTTTTCCAGGAGGGCATAGATCGCCAGTTTCTGGATCACGGAACCGAACCATCTGCCCCTGCAACATTGGCCCTTGACATGAAGCACGACGAGAGACAGGCCAATGGTGCCAAGTCACCGCGCAATTGCCGTAAGTTTCGGTCGCACCGTAAATATTACAAAGCTCGGGGATGCCCAGCCGCTCGCTCGCTAAACGGAAATCCTCAGGACTGCCAATGGTCAATCCCGTGCGCAGACTCTCGGTTCGCGCAGGACGAAACTCAGCATGACGAAGCAGGGATGAAGTGATCGCTGGCAAGGTATAGATTGCGGTGCAATGGTGACGCTCTATCAGGTCCAGTGCCTGACTGGCGTCGAAGCGCGACGGCAACACCAAAGTTGCACCATGGGTCATAGCTGCGGGTAAAGCATTACAGCCGCCATAAGCCCAGAACAGAGGCACAGGCAGCAATACTCTATCGCCCGGCTGAAGCCCCATCCGATCACCGATACGCAGTCCATTCTCGACCACGCCAGATTGCGTCAGCCGGACTCCCTTGGGGCGACTGGTGGAACCGGAGGTATAAAGGATCATCGCATCATAGTCAGCTTCAGCCTGGATAAAGTCCGCCCCACCCTCTGCTACAAAATCATTCAATGGTGTGAAGCGCTCATTGCCACCCGCACCAATGGAAATCAGCCGCGGACCATTTTCAGGAACCAGTTTCGCTAGGTCTTGGGTAAAGTCACGCCCGCTAAAATTGCTGCTGATAAACAGAGCCTTGCACTCTGCATCGGTAATCAGAAAACTTAGTTCACTGCTTGTCGACCATGTGCTAAATGGCACAACCGTGCCTCCTGCTGCTGCCCCAGCAAAAGCAACTACAAGCCAGTCGATTCCATTTCCAGCTAACAGACCAATTCGATCGCCCCGAGTTACTCCCTGCCTGGCCAGAGCTCTCGCCAGAGCACGGCTACGCTCCCGCAAATCTATATAAGTTATAGACCCGCCTTCGTCAATCGCCGCTAAAGATGTACCCATCCGCTCGGCGAGCCTATCAAGCAGCTCGGTCATGCTATTCACCTGCCCTTCGATCTGCAGAGCAGATGGGGGGGCAGAGATTTGAGTATCAATAAAAATCGTCATGTTGGACACGGCTCCTCAGGTCAAGAATAATATGCTACCATAGAGTAGTATCATTTTCCTATGGGTATTAACGTGATGTATACGGTTTTTAAAAGGTTCCTATGTTTTGATATGTGGGAACCACTATATAAATATAGTAGAAGGGCCCAAATTACAGGTCCAACTTATACACATCTTTTTCGATAATTTTTCCATTGGCGAGATTTTTCGTGAGTAGTCGTTCGATAAGCTGCAAGGCTGGAAACTTATATTGAATTATTTTACCGAACTGCCATCCTGCCTTATTGGCATAGACTGCCGCTTAATTTTACTAAAGTTGTCTTTCTGTGGAGGAAGATATGAATCGTTCGCCTAACACCAATGCAGTGTTGTTATTACTTTTGTGTGCGGTTTTCTGGGGAGCATGTTTTCCTGTCGGCAAACATGCGTTAGGAGAAGTGCATGCATTAACCTTGGTTATTTGGCGTTTTACCATCGCCTCTATTTGCCTGTTGGCCTACGCCAAATGGAAAAATATTTCTATTCCTAGCCTAACGTCGAAACAATGGGCATACGCGATTGGCGTCTCGATTGTAGGGGTGGGTGGACTTAATCTTGGTTTGTTCACTGGCCTTGCCCATACAAACGCGAGTAATGGGGCTTTGATTATGGCGCTCAGTCCATTGGTCACTTCGCTGATTAGCTCATTGCTACAACTTAAATTACCAGCACGAAGTGCGGTGTTTAGCTTGGTGATTTGTTTGTCTGGCGTGTTGCTTGTATTAACCAATGGCGAGCTGAAACGCCTGCTCGGTTTTGAGTTTAATAAGGGCGACCAGATGATCTTTTTGGGCATGCTATGTTGGAGTGTTTATACCTATCTGACACAAGGTATTAGTCGTTGGATGCCAATGATTCCTTATGTCTTAGTGGGGATGTTGACGGGTGTTGGAGTAAGTTTGTTGGTGACAGTGTTTAGTACAGGAGTCCATCCATTACAAGAAAGCCTAGGAATAAGTCAGACTGTGCTCGCGGACTTGGTGTTTATCGGCGTATTTGGCACCGTAGGAGGTTATCTTTTGTGGGTTTCTGGCGTCAAACAACTGGGTGCAGCAAATGCTTCCTTGTTCTTCAACTTTGTGCCTGTCTTCGCCGTTCTTACCGCGTTTGTTTATGGTCAAAATGTCACGGGGTTACAGCTACTCGGCATAGCGATTGTTATCGCTGGGTTGCTGGCACCACAGAAGCTGGTGAATGGAAAGATGGTAAACGGAATGGGCAAGGCACTCTAACCTTTGCAAATGGGTGCAAATACAAGGGTGAGTGGAGGGATGACAAACTAACTGGGCAAGGCAATTTCAGTGATTTAAATGGCAATAAATACGTCGGTGAGTGGAAAGATAATAAACAGAATGGGCAAGGCACCTATACTTTCGAAAATGGCAATAAATACGTTGGTGAATGGAAAGATAATAAACAGAATGGGCAAGGCACTCTCACTTTAGAAAGTGGTAGCGTCTACGCTGGTGAATGGAAAGATGGTAAACGGAATGGGCAAGGCACTTATACCTTTTTAACTGGTGCAACATACGTCGGTGAATGGAAGGATGGCCAAAAAAGTGGGCAAGGTACTTATACCGATGGTAGTTATGCCAATTTCAATGAAACTGCATACGTCGGTGAATGGAAGGATGGAGTTCGTCATGGAGAAGGAACCTTCACCCATCCAAGAGGTAGAAACAAATACGTTGATAAGCTGAATGATAGCCGCCAGAAGGGGAAAGGCACTTATACCGATTTAACTGGCGCAACATACGTCGGTGAATTTAAAAATGACAAGAGAAACGGGCAAGGCACCTTAACGTATTCTGATGGCGCCAAATATATCGGTGAATTTATGAATACTTTTATAAATGGGCATGGCGCCCTAACCCATGCAGATGGTGGTGGCTACGTCGGTGAATGGAAGAACAGCATGCGGAATGGACAAGGTGTCGAAACCCAAGCAGATGGAGGCGTCTACGTTGGCGCGTTCAAAAATAACGACTATGAAGGGCAAGGCACTTTAACCCATCCAAATGGAACCCAAGAAGTTGGTGAGTTTTCAGAGGGCGTGCTCATCAATAAAATGAGCTTCAAAGAATGAATATGTAGCGGTGATTATTAAATTAGGAACTCTTCTTAGATACACATAGTATTTGTGGGTGTATGGTTGAGATCAATAAGCCAACAAGTGCGCAGGCCGCATTATGAGATTAGCTGTTTTAGAGATAGTAGGAATATGGGCCCTAGTAATAGCAGGTGCA
>Ga0302114_10002139_pt1 | contig 12749 bp, 12 predicted proteins | sample AG5_Surface_MG_FD_203107 | JGI IMG/M metagenome (GOLD analysis project Ga0302114, IMG submission 203107) | Marine microbial communities from Western Arctic Ocean, Canada - AG5_Surface | ecosystem: Environmental > Aquatic > Marine > Oceanic | place: Canada: Western Arctic Ocean | collected...
GCCCTCTTTAGCAAAAAAGACGCCACCACAGGAGTTATTCCAAGATATGACTGAGATCTTCAAGATATCAGATTGAGGATTTTACGAGAGCTGACTTGATGGCTTAACCCCAACTATTTTAATCGTGTTCACGACCCTTGCTACGAAGATTAGCAGCGAACACATTTGGCCTGCGTCTAGCTGTTTCAAATGTTGCTACCGTAATTCCTACAGCCCCCAAAAATAAGAGGTCTCCAATTAAGCTGATGCCCACAATGTACCAACTTCCAAAAATTATTCCAAAAACGATACACCACATCCACGCAAGTATTTGCATGATCCTGATACGTATTTTTACCCTTCACGCCGTAGTTATGGCACCTGGCTCTCTGACGTACCTCATGGGCTGTTGTACCGCCAACGACAAGTATTAGGTTGGCTACCTCTAGCATGGAGTGGTGCTTACAGACGCTACAGGTGATGCTGAGTGTGTGGTCTGGAGTGGTGGAGAGTTTGGTCGTAGGCTCTTAGAACTTTAGCGGGCAGATTGTCGATTTAGACCTGTCTGCCCCATTTTAGTTTAAAGATATCAAATTGCGTCGCTATTATGCTTCGTGACGATTGGAATCATCAAGCCATAACATTGAAGGTGCGCCAGCCATCTGATATTGCGCTATGTTTTACCACTTAAAATCGTAAATGCTGTGTGTTGCATCAATTTGATATGTGGTTTGAAAAGTTGCGACAAGATCTACAGCCTTGTATTTACCGGTGCCGCTAGTCACACTTCCTGTTCCAATTCCGGTGCTGGTATCAATCACCGCAAGCCAAACTGCCGCATCTCCATCTGGGTCGACTGCTTCACAAACGGCATTGATCGACGAAGGGGCTTGCTGTCCCGCTTCCATCAGCATGGTGTAATGACAAGTTGCCATAGTTGCGGTGGGCCAACCCTCGGGTGCCTTTTCGTAATTCCAAATATCTTCAGAAACCATATGGATAATTGAACCCGATTTTCCCTCTATAGTTGTGGAAGAAATAGTGCGTGAAAAGCCTTGGCCCTGTCCACTGTGACCGCTAGCGACTGCAAAAGAACCTGAAGTTGCTAGAATTACTGCCGTGAGTGTACCGGTGAGTTGATTTTTCATTTGTATCTCCAATTTGGTTGTTAAAGGAATTAGGCTAACTACACCACTCAGCGCAATCAAGTGTAATCTTTGGACTGGTTTTAAATTGAAATTTTTTTTATTTGCCTTGGGTTTCCACCTGCAAAACAGGCCAACCCAAATCGTTTCGTATTTTTCTGGAGGGTCCCACTTCAGGCTCATACAGAGCCTCATACACGCACAGTAGCGCAGCTTATCAACTCGTGTGACCTACACCGTTTAGTCACCCCAGCGTGTTCTCATGCGCTGTACGGTTGTAGCTTGCCAAGTGGTGGAACGTCCTGAAGGCGTCTGTACTCCACGTTCAGTCAGGAACCTAGCGATAGCCTTGGCTGGTGCTTCAGGGGACATACCGCAGTCATGGGTTAATAACACCAGCTAACTGCTAACACTGCACCTTGCCTTGCCGTTAATGTAAGTATGACAGATCAAGAACGCCACATAATCACATCAGTCTGGAACGACATGTGCCTTCGCATAAAGCTAGAGGATGATCCTTATAGCCTGACGCAGGATGAGCTTATGGCTTTGCAGAACAATGATCGATTTAACGACAAACTTGAGTACTTACTGAAAGATGCTTTGATCAAGAAGGCGTTGGTTCAGGTTCGTAACTAGCAAGCTCAGGCATCCAACCCCCTTAACCACTCAAACACCGATAGAATGACGCTTTGCTTATCCCAAGCTGCTCCTGAACCTGCACACGCTGCACACCAGATTCAACCAACGCTTTAACCTTGTCTGCCTGTCGCATCGCTGTGGGAACGCGACCCTTATACTTGCCTTCGGTCTTAGCTCTCTTGATGCCTTCCACCTGGCGCTCTTTCATCATCTCACGCTCAAACTGTGCGACAGATACCATCATGTTTAGGATTAGCTTGCCTGTGGCTGTAGTGGTATCAACAGTCTCAGATCCCAATGATAGAATGACCAAGCCAGCACCCTTTGCTTCAATCTGCTGTAGTAACTCACCCATGTGCATCACATTACGAGCCAGACGATCAAGTTTAGTCACGACCAGCTTGTCTCCATCACGTAGCATATCAATCGCTTTGTCGAGTTCACCTCATGAGGCTACAGCTGATACTTGCTCTTTGAATATACGCTCACAGCCGTAAGTCTCCAACTCGACTAACTGTGCATCAAACCCTGCTTGCTGGTCTGTGGTACTCGTTCTGGCATATCCAATTAGCATCTTGGTCTCCTTTAGACTCATATAATTCTATATGCCTAATGAAACTATCTCTGTCTCAGGATTGGGGCAAGCTATTGAGACTGATTACTGACTAAAGAGGATGTTTAAGTGTCTCAGACGGGTGGCGCACTTGAGCCAAATCTACTGAGACTTTGAAAGCTCGACTTCAATGGCTTTCGTTAGCTTAGCCGCAAGTGGCCTCGTTAAAGAACCCCATGTGTCTATCACCTGACCGTCAACACCAATGAGTATCTTGTTGAAGTTCCACTTAGGAGCAAAGCCACTTTCAGCCTTAACGGACTTGAAGAACGGATGCGCATCTTGACCTCTAACGGATAGAGTCTCGCTCATGGGCATATCAATGTCGTAATTCAATTCGCAAAAGCTCTTCACCTCTGCATCGCTATCAAACTCTTGATTGAAGTCATCAGATGGGACAGCAACCATCCCAAAACCTGCCTCACGATACTTGTCGTACAACTTTTGCAGACTGGCATACTGTTTGGTGAAAGCACATTGCGAAGCTGTATTAACCACAAGGTATGGCTTTCCCTGCCACTGCTTGGTGTCGATAGTGCCACCATAGATCGAAGGAAACGTGTAATACTCAATCTCACTTGAGGCCACAGCAGTAGTCACAGCAGATGCTGTTAAAAGTCCAAAGGCCAAAGCAGCCCTCCGTAAGATAGATATGTACGAGTCTCTCATAGTTGTTTTACGCATCTACGACAGAATTAGATCAGTTACCTAAGAACGTAGCCCCACGATGGAAACAGACCCCACCAGTGGTAATTAAACCCACGCAGAGGCAAAAGAGCTAAACCCCTGATAATGTTCCGCAAGCTCGTAGGTCATACCACTGGCACCATCCCTTCGACAGAACGACAATGATAGCATTGGGCTTGTTAACTATTGTTATTCAATGGGATGGGTGAATACTGTGGTGGTAAGTTTCCTGAAATGATCAAACTCAAGAGAGACGCTATGGAAGACGACCTGCCTAAGATAGACCGATGGCACTCTGAACCCTGGGATGTCTTCTTTAGAACCCAAGGGTAATCGTAAAGCCAAGCGCACAGTTAAAGGAAGCCTTCGGGTGCTGATTCTTGATCTCTACGTGAAGTGGCTCAAAGACCCATCCCTCAGCATTGGGTTCAGCAAAACCAAGAGTAGCTACAAGGTTGGTAGCCGCTACAATGGCCTTTATATTCCTGAAAAGATCATTGAAGTAGTAGCGCTTCTTGTGGATGCTGGATATGTCGAAGAGCTACCACATTTCCACTCCAGAGCGGGACAAGGGCGTAGCTACACGACAAGGATAAGGCATACGGAGACGCTAACAGAGTTTTTTCGCAAACTCACCATCGACCTTCACGACATCGACACCCACACCCACACCAACGAAGAGTGCGTGATCCTGCACGACAAATACGTTAATGACCCAGATGACGACACCAACAGAAAAATTGAGTATAAAGACGAAGAGCTAAGCCCTGACGAACTGGTTTTGGTCAATACACTTAGAGGCCAGCTAAGAGCCTATAATAATCTGCTCAAACATACCTTTATCGACATCCCAAGCTATCCATTATCGACCTTCGCTCGCACAATAAAGTATGGAAAGTATGCGGGTCGTAAGCAGATTATATCGCTTGGCCAGACAACAAGTTTGTCACACGTGTATTCAATGAAGGTCTAGCTGCGAAGTGGCAACGTGGGGGAAGGTTCTATCGTGGTTGGTGGCAACAAATAGACAAAGAAGACCGTGCGAAGATTTACATAAACGACAAACCCACACTGGAAGTAGACTTTAAAGCCTTTCATCCGAATTTGTTGTCAAATGAGCTTGGGGTAAAGTTATCAGGTGACCCGTATGACCTTAGAAAGTTGGTACTGCCAGATGTGATAACGACCAAATATAGACAAAGAGACTACGTAAAACTGTTAGTCCTGATGGGGATTAACGCTGATAGCGATAAGAAAGCATACCAAGCCTTCCGCAACAATGATCGTAAAGACAAGATAGGACAGCCTTACGGACTTACAATTAGCGAAACTGCTAAAAGACTATATAGACAAGCACCCACAGTTCGATGGTGTTCTCAATACAGGCCAAGCCCTCAGGTTGATGAATATCGACAGTCAGATTGCCAACATGGTGTTGGATCACTTTACGAATAAGAACATTCCAGTTCTCTGCATCCATGACAGCTTCATAATTCAATAGGACAAAGAGCCAGAACTCAGGCGTATCCTAAATCAAGCCACGCATCAGGTTACCAATTCAATAATAGACCACGACATCAAGAACGTAAGGAATACCCATAAAGGTAAGGTGACTGGGAACATTAAAGGATATGAAGAACCCGTAGTGGTTGAATATCATACGCCTATCCGTATTGCTCCAACTAGGCAGTATCTTGATAGGAAGGCTAAGTTCACCAAGTGGCAAGAAATATCAGGGAACAACCTATCAGAATAGACTTAGTAGTGGGGGAACTAGGGAATGTTTCTATGGCTCTCCCATTACTCGAGGAAATAGAGATTTGTCGTACCAACACTGGCATAACCACCAACTATCATGTCGTTGATCCTAGAGGTGGCGTCAGAGGTGTTATCCCGAGTAAGCAAGGGTATTAGGCTTGGGGCGCTAGGCTTGAGTGGGGTCTACCTAGAAGATCACAGAAGGGTTTACCCCTGTAATTTTATTTCATAAAATCAATAGCTAAGAGAAGTGAAAGACGGTTCCTGTACCCGCCTCCACTAAAAAATTTCTTAGGTATAAAATTTGACCAACAAGACCTCTTGGACAAAAGTGCATCACTTAGCTTTAAAACACAGAAATAACTTGCGGCGCCCCAATCTCAACGTCTCACAATTTCAAATTAATATAGTTAGCGTTTTGATTTAGCGTCAAAATAGAGAGTAAACTATATTTAAGGAAATGAGTATTATACGTTTTAAGCCAAAGGCAGAGTACTATGACAAGTTTTTGTGGGACGTGACAGAGAACGGTAAGGACAGGAAGGCAGTAAGCCACTTCGTGCTGAAAACAGACGACAAAATTGTGGTAATGATGCTGAGAGGCACAGACAGTTTCGAGCAGAACGCTCAGGATGGCGTTGTTAATTGGTTAGATGAACGCCGCTCACTTCTACAAGAGTTTGACCCAGTCAATCGCCACACGATGCCGATGACGGGCAGGCCTCGTCGAATAATTTGTTTAGAACTCTCAAAATGAGTGTCGATCGTCAGGATTTTTAGAACCAGATGCGCTGAATGCAGACAACAACCGAGCAACCCCAGCTGTCTAGAATGCTAGCAGTGTCGTCTGGTATCTGATAATGTATTTCCTTACCTGAGGACTCCAAGAGGGTGAGTTTCAGATCTAGAGTGATCCGGCAATCACCCCGCTCCAAGCATCGCAAGATCGGACAATATCGGGCAATTGGGGCGGTCGTCGCCGGCGCAGGCCTCTACCAGATGTGATAGGGTGCGGTGCATTTCTGTGAGCTCTGTTAGCTTTTCATCAATTCGTGCCAGATGTTGCTTGGCGATCGATTTAACATCAGAGCTTGCCCGACTGTCGTTTTCATAGAGTTGCAACAAGGCACGGCAATCTTCGATGGTAAAACCGAGAGAACGCGCCCGGCCCAAAAATGCCAGCTTATGCACATCGGCATCGCGAAAACTACGGTAGCCGTTAGCGCTGCGTTGCGGACGGATAAACCCGATATTTTCATAATATCGAATGGTTTTGATTGGTAGCCCCGAAAGTTTCGCCACATTGCCAATATTCATCTCAAACTCCTATCACTCATAACCATTTCACGCCCCTGCCCCAGCGGCAGCAACAAAGCGCAGGCGCAGGGCATTTCCAAGCACAAACACGGATGACAGCGCCATGGCTCCTGCGGCCAAAATGGGCGACAGGACGATGCCGAAGCTTGGATATAAAATTCCTGCCGCCACCGGGATCAACGCAACATTGTAGCCAAAAGCCCAAAACAAGTTTTGCTTGATATTACACAACGTACGGCGAGACATTTCTATGGAGTTCACCACTCCCAACAAATCCCCCGACATCAATACAACATCCGCGCTCTCGATGGCGACATCCGTGCCCGTGCCCACAGCAATTCCGACATCTGCAGAGGCCAAGGCAGGAGCGTCGTTGATCCCGTCACCAACAAAGGCCAGACTTTGGGCTTTGTGTTTCAAAGCTTCCAGCACCGCCACTTTTTCGGCGGGTAACACCTCTGCAAAGACATGCACGATGCCAAGGTCTTTGGCGATAGCTTTTGCTGTTTCCTGTCGATCTCCGGTGATCATGGCCACCTGCACACCGCAGGCAAGCAAGCGAGCGATGGCGGCCTTGCTGGTGGGTTTCAGTGCATCTGACACGGCAATGACAGCAGCAAGCTGCCCATCAATCGCAGCAAATATGGCAGACTTTCCCTGTAGAGCCAAATCATTCGCCTTGGAGTGCAACGCGTCGGTCACTATCCCCCACGCTTGCAACAGACGCTGTGAACCGATCAAAACCTCCTGCCCCGCCACCAAAGCGCGGATCCCTAATCCGGGGATCGCTTCAAAATCCTGCGTTGCAGGGAGGGTGAGCGTCTCTGCTTTTGCAGCGTTGACAATCGCAAGCGCCAAAGGATGTTCCGAGCCTTGTTCTGCGGCGGCGAGTGTGGTTAAAAGCTGGCTACGCTCAAACCCCTTGGTGATCTTGAAATCTTTAAGAGTTGGGCGACCTTGGGTCAAAGTACCGGTTTTGTCGAAGGCGACAAAATCAACATCTGCGAGACGTTGCAACGCGTCACCTTTGCGAAACAGCACCCCTAATTCGGCCGCGCGCCCCGTGCCCACCATGACAGAGGTCGGTGTGGCCAATCCCATGGCGCAGGGGCAGGCGATAATCAAAACCGAGACCCCAGCGACCAAAGCATAAGGCACCGAAGGCGCGGGGCCAAACACCAGCCAGACGACGACTGTGGTGAGCGCCAGTAAGATCACCGCAGGCACGAACCACAGCGTCACCCGGTCCACCAGGCCTTGAATCGGCAGTTTTGTACCCTGAACCTGCTCAACCAGCTTGATGATTTGAGAGAGCGTTGTATCTGCGCCCACACGTGTCGCCTGATAGACGAGTTTCCCCAGCCCATTGACCGTGCCGCCCGTCACCATATCACCCACAGCTTTTTGAACCAGCTCCGGCTCACCGGTGATCATGCTTTCATCAATATGACTGCTGCCCTCCAGAACCGAGCCATCCACCGCCACCCGCTCACCCGGACGCAGGCTGAGCATGTCGCCTATGGCGATGTCATCGATTGCAACTTCCACGTAATCGTCTCCGCGCAGCACTCGGGCTGTTTTGGCCCGCAGGCCCAACAGGCTTTGAATGGCTTGCCCAGTGCGGCCCTTGGCGCGATTTTCCAAAAACCGGCCAAACAAAATCAACACCACAATCAAAGCCGCGGGCTCATAATAAACAGCCACGACACCTTCTGGCAGCAGATGCGGCAGAAAGGTTGCCACCACGGAATAGAGATAGGCAGCAGATGTTCCCATGGCCACCAAAGAATTCATATCGGGTGCGCCGCGCAAAAGGGCTGGAAAGCCGAGACGATAGAAACTTAACCCCGGACCAAACAGCACCAGTGAGGTGAAGAAAAATTGAATAACCCAGCTGGACTGATGGCCAATCGTGGCCATAATTTGACCATCAAACCCCGGGATGACATGCCCACCCATGCCCAGCAGGATTACCGGAGCCGCCAAAAGCCCGGCAAATCTCGTGCGCCGTACATAGGCTTTTGCCGCCAACTCCTTGCGCTGTTGCGCCTCTGATGAGGCCTCTTGGGAACTCAACTTCGCCACATAGCCCGCCTGAGTGGAAGCGGTCAAAATATCATGGGCTGACACTGCACCTTCAACAAAGGTGACCGTCGCAGTGTCGGACGCCAAATTGACATCCGCGCGCGTTACTCCAGGCACTTGCAGCAGTGCTCGCTCCACCCGCCCCACGCAAGACACGCAGGACATGTTGCTTACTGAAATCACGATTTTGTCTAGGGCACTCATGGTGTTCTCCTCTGCTCCTGCCCCACATAAAGCCTCCCCTAACTAGAGGGTCAAGGGGCTGGTGCCTCAATAGCAGACTGCTGGGCACTTATTATTACCATAGTTCATGACAAATATGGTAAGGAGGTTAGATAATTTGACCGTTGGAGGCTGTGATGACCGTTATTAGTGCGACAGGAACTGTGACCGTAGTCTCTGATTCCGGAGTAGAAGCTCAAGCTATTGTGGTGTCCTCCACCCCCCGAAAAATCCGCGTAAACATGCAGGGTGTCGCGATGGACTTCCTGAGTGACCCAAAAGGAAATTGGACCGCCCGGCTATCTGGATTATCTTTTTCATTGCTCAAACAGTGAGATAAATGAATTATCGTGCATCTACTACCATACAAATTTCACGACAGCATCATTGATGGCTATAGGATGTTTGCATATGGGCAAATATCAAGCACGATGGCCGCTGAAGCTTTACATGGATAAAACTTTTTTATCAGATGAACACCAAAGCGCGAAAAGCCAAATTTGAAAACCAAACCGCGATGCCCGATGCAACCACACCGGGCATCGCGCATTTTGAAAGTTTATTGTGCGGTCCAGCCACCATCGATTGGAATGCTTGTTCCCGTCACGTTGTGCGCAATTGGCGCGCAAAGCCAAACAGCCAACGCCCCAATTTCTGACGGATCAGCGGTGCGGGTAGAGGGTTGCTTTTCCGCAACCAATTCCGCCTTACCCGCTTCGCGATCACCACCATATTTTTCAGCCCGTGCCATGATTTGTGGCTCAATGAGGGGCGTATCAGTCCAGCCGGGGCAGATGCAATTGACCGTGACCCCTCCGCTATCTTTGCTGCCAACATGGGCATATTCCAATGCAGCAACCTTGGACAGGCCCACCAATCCAAACTTTGCAGCCACATAAGGCGCTTTGTCTTTCGAGGCCACCAACCCATGCACAGAGGCTATATTAATGACCCGGCCGTAGCCCCGTTCTGCCATGTTCGGCAAAGCGTGGCGCATCGTATGTAGTGCGCCCGACAGGTTCACCGCTATAATGGCGTCCCAAGTGTCTCGCGTTAAATCTTTCAGGCTGACCGTTTTTTGAATGCCAGCATTGTTGACCAAAATATCCAAAGGCCCCCAAGCTTCAACAGAATTTACCAGCGCCTCAATTGCATCTGGATCGCGCATATCACCCTCAAAAAACTTCACATCAGTTGCGCCGGCCTCTTGCATCACCTTGGTTGCCTCCGCTATTTGAGCCGCATCTGCCAACCCATGCAGGGCAACCCGCGCCCCTTGTTCGGCCAGAGATTTGGCAATGGCGAGGCCAATTCCTTGAACAGAACCCGTGACCAATACGACGCGCCCACTCAGATCATTCTTCATCACTCTCTCCATTTTGCAGCATGTGGCGCAGGTCAGTTTTTAACACCTTGCCATAATTATTTTTGGGCAGCTCTGCGACGAGCCGATACTCTTTTGGGCGTTTAAACCGGGCGATGTTGGCAATGCAATGGGCATCAAGTTGGGCTGAGGCAACCTCTTGACCGGGTGCGGCTACGACAAAGGCGACAACTGCTTCGCCCCATTCTGGATGCGGTTGTCCAACCACCGCCACCTCCGCCACAAACTCCAGTTCCAGCAAAACCTCTTCCACTTCCCGCGGATAAATATTGGAGCCGCCAGAGATGATTATATCTTTCGATCGATCATGCAGGGTGACGAAACCATCCTCATCCATCGCCCCCATATCTCCGGTCCACAACCAACCATCTTGAATGGTCTTTGCCGTGGCCTCAGGATTTTGCCAATAGCCGCTCATCACGATGGTCCCAGACACCAAAACCTCACCGACTTCACCCAGAGGCAATGTTGCTCCCAACTCATCACCGATACGAACCAGCACAGGGCTTTGCGCCACGCCTACCGACCCAAGACGCGCGCGCCAATTCGGATGGGTGCGGTCGCTGACAAAGTCGCGTCGCAGGGCTGTAATCCCCATCGGGCATTCCCCCTGGCCATAAACCTGCACAAATTTATCTCCCAAGATCTCAACCGCCGCGATAATATCAGCGACATACATAGGCCCGCCCGCATAGGTGATTGTTTTGATACCCTGCCCATTGCTGCCAATGGCACGCGCCCGCTCGACAAGACGTTTGACCATGGTTGGGGCAGCAAACATTGAAATATTGTCGATCTTAGGCGCCAGACCCAAGATTTCATCCGCATCAAATCCATGACTGTCCGGCACCACGTGCCGCGCTCCCTTGATCACATGCATAAAGTTATAAATCCCCGCCCCATGCGACATGGGGGCCGCATAGAGGATTGCGTCTTCAGCAGTGACGTCGTCCACATCGCTAAAATAGGTCAGGGCCATAGAACTGATATTGCCCGCGCTGATCATCACCCCTTTTGGTCGACCTGTGGTCCCTGAGGTGTAAAACAACCACAGCAGCTCATCGTCATGGATCACCATAGGCCGCGTCATTTCTGCGTGTTGGCGCAGTAAGGCAAACTCCGGATGATCTGCATAGATCAGAGTTCTGAGACACTCTGGAGCAAGTGCCTGCAAGGCCTCCCCCACATCTGACGAGACAAAGGCAATCTCTGCGCCAGCATTCTCAATGATCCAAGCGGCCTCTCTCGCATGCAGCTTCGCGTTGATTGGCACCACAACCGCCCCCGCAAACCAAATGCCATACATAGCTTCCAGATATTCCGTGCGGTTGCTCATGAAGAGGGCCACCCGGCTGCCTTTGCCAATTTTGTGCTCGGCGCTCAGCGCCCCAGCGATAGCCGCAACACGAGTTGCAAATGTGGCATAATCCGCCTCAATTGCCTCGCCTTTCAGCAAAGCAGGCGCTGCGGGAGATAAACGTGCGGTTCTGACCAGCCACTCCGCCGGGTTCATAGCCTGAACATCCCTATAAATTTGCTGTCCACCGTGTCGTTTTCCAACATGATACCTCCTCCCATTGCGACACTCCTGCGTGTCGGAGCCACCTTAGAATTCAGCAATCAAACCTGCAATGATGCTTTCAAGCTTGGGGGAAAGGAGACGCTAAGGCAGGCCTCAGTATGAATAATCCTCATAGATCCGCGTCAGGTCACCTTCCCAATCGCCATGATAGCGCGCCAGAAGCTCATCGGCGGGGGTTTGACCGGTCTCTAGGCTGTCTTGCAGAGCATTCAGGAAATGTGTCTCATCAGGCACCATGCCACCGGCGCCAGTCCGCGCCCGCGCGACCAAACCTGCGTTGGAAATATTCACAGCTTGCCGGGCCAATTCCATCATCTTGATGCCAGAAACTTCCGCTTGCAACCCGTCCACGGAAGCCGCAACGCACAGAGCATCCCGGGTTTCCGCATCCATAGATTTGACCAAATCCCAAGCAGCATCCAGCGACGATTGGTCATACAACAGTCCCACCCAAAAGGCAGGCAACGCGCAGAGACGGCGCCATGGCCCGCCATCAGCACCGCGCATCTCAATAAATTGCTTAATCCGCGCTTCGGGAAATATCGTGGTCAGATGATCGGCCCAATCGCTGAGCGTTGGCATTTCACCGGGCAAAGCTGGAAGCTGACCTTTCAGGAAATCGCGGAAAGATTGTCCCAGCGCATTGATATATTTTCCGTCGCGATAGACGAAATACATCGGCACATCTAAGGCGTAGTCGACATAACGCTGAAAGCCCATGCCATCTTCAAACACAAAAGGCAGCATGCCGGTACGATTCGTATCCAAATCCCGCCACACCCGAGCACGCCAAGATTTGTGACCATTCACCTTGCCTTCAAAGAAGGGTGAATTGGCAAACAAGGCGGTAGCAACAGGCTGTAACGCCAAAGCCACGCGGAATTTTTGCACCATATCTGCCTCAGATGCGAAATCGAGGTTCACCTGAACGGTGCAGGTCCGGCGCATCATTGTGCGGCCCATAGTCCCCACTTCACCCATATAGGCATCCATCAGCTGGTAGCGGCCCTTGGGCATCAGCCCCACATCTTCATGCTGCCAAATTGGTGCGGCACCCAATCCGATAAAGCCAACACCGATTTTATCAGCAATTTCTTTAACCTCGCGTAGGTGCACATTCACCTCATCGCAGGTCTCATGGATCGTCTCCAGAGGCGCGCCCGACAGCTCAAGCGCCCCGCCCGGCTCAAGGCTTACATTACCCCCATCTTTGGTCAGCCCAATCAAATGGCCGCCCTCTTCTACCGGCGCCCAATTAAACTGATCGCGCAGGCCCTGCAGGATGGATTGAATGGAGCGCTCGCCTTCGTAGGGCAATGCTTTAAGTGTATCTTT
>Ga0302114_10002141_pt1 | contig 12748 bp, 8 predicted proteins | sample AG5_Surface_MG_FD_203107 | JGI IMG/M metagenome (GOLD analysis project Ga0302114, IMG submission 203107) | Marine microbial communities from Western Arctic Ocean, Canada - AG5_Surface | ecosystem: Environmental > Aquatic > Marine > Oceanic | place: Canada: Western Arctic Ocean | collected...
GAGGACTTTTACTCGCGTTGGGCGCGACGAACTTACGCACCCGCCTACCTCTCGCGTCCGCCGTGTCCACCGGTGACCACCCACCCGCGTGCCTGACCGGCTTCAGTGTACAAAGCGTGCGGCTGGCGCCGACGGAGCCCGAGGAGTACGAGTGGATCGTCGCTTTACAGCCGCGTCGATCGTATGAGGCGATGAACCGCCGGCCCATGATCCACGCGGACCCGATCAACGTCCCCGCCTTGCTCTCCGTCGGTGCCGTGCGCGGGGTGGAGAAACAATCCAGCTCCGAGGCGTTGTCGCTGTCCGTCGATGTCCCGCTGGTGTCGTGCACGTTCACGCCCACGTCGGCCGGCTTGGTGCTGGACGCGGCTCGTGCGTTCTCATCATTTGGCGACAAAATCGGCGACGACGCTAAAGAAACAGTTTTGGCAACCAAAGAAACTCTTCACGGTTCGAAGAAAATTCACGGCAAGACGCCGGGACCCGACTGGTCCGTCAACGTCGCGATCGATCGAATCTCGGCTCTCGTCCAGTCATCGGACGAGCGAACGGGTGGGTTTGGGGACGACGGCGATGAGATCGCCGCGCTTCTCACCGCCTCGGGTTTAGGTCTCAAGGTCAAGTCGGCGTCCGCTGGATCTTCCACGGTTGCGTTTAAAGCCGTCGCTTCGTTCGACAGGGCGTTCGTCCTGGATGTCAGCGCAACCGCCGCGGGTGAAGCTGAGCGCATGGCGGCGGGTGTCAAGCTCGGGGGTGAGCGGGACGTCGGGGTATCACTCGCGTGGATCGGGGGTACGGGCGCGGGTGACGAATCTCACCCCCGATCGGTGTTCACGGCGAGGGCGCTCGTGGACGAAAACACGTCCTCGGCTCCAACCTCCGCGGGGCTGGACGTGGCCCTCGGGGGTGGTGGGTTCGCGGTTAACATACCGGCGTGGGACCGTGTCGTCGCGTTGAGCTCGACACTCTGTATGGATGTCGAGCTCGGCGATGTGGACACTTCAGTTAAGGGTCATCAAGATGACTCATCCAAGTCTCTCGCGCCCGTCGCGGAGGTCGACTCCAAAACTGATAAAAATGCATCCCACCCGTTGATCGTTAAGAGCGCGCTGTCCACCGGTGAGTGGATCGTGACGCTCCCGTGGAATCCACCCGAGTCCGGCGCGCGAGCCATGCGCCTCATCGTCGACGCCCGCGCGACCGCGTCCGCATCGTTGGATGTCAACGCGGGGTACGTCGTGAAAGGGTGGGGCGGCGCGGTGACCCTCGACAGGTTACTTTTGGACGTCAAGGAAAGTGCGGCGGATGTCTCAACACACTCCCGGACGCACTCCCTCGCCGAGGCCAAAGGTGTCTCCTTATCCGCCACGTCCGACCAGAGTGACTGGTCCACGGGTGTCTCCCTGGACCTGGTGGTGCGCGACGTGTCCGTCGCGATATCCACCAGGCGGCTGCAGCTCCTGAGGGAACTTTTCAGTCTGCTGGACGACGGATCCGGGCCGCCACACGGACAGTCTGGACGGCCACACGGACTGATACAGAAGGACACCAAGTCCACACCGCCATCCACGCCACTCGCGTTCCCGCCGATATCCATGAGCGTCCAGCTCGATACCGTCGGTACCCTCATCGTGAACGACGGCGACGAAGATGAAACCATCGGCGTTCCACTGGTCGAAGCAGCCGTCCTCGGTTTGTCCGCGTCCCTCACCGCGGATGCCGACACGCGCAGTGGGCTCCGAGTCACCGTCAACGTGGAGGCACAGGCGCTGGTTGACTTTCTTAACCACCGCAAGGGTGCGTGGGAACCCATCGTCGAACCTTGGAGGGTCCGCGCGGGTGTCGACGTTTTACTGGCGCCGGAGAAGACGCCGGCTCCGACGAAACTCGGCGTTAAGGTTGTGGGCGTCGATCAGCTCGAGTTCACAGCCACTGAAGCCGGTGCCGTCGCCACGGCGGCGGCTGCGCTGGCGCTTCTCAACGGAGTCAAGGCCCCACACAGCGGGGAGACGCACGCGGACGGCAGCTCCACCGAGGTTCCTTCCAAGGCTGCGCTCCAGTTGCAGATCAAGACTAGGCGGCAGCACCACTCGTACTGGCTGCACAACGCCACCACCTCACCGGTCGAGTACTGGCTGGAAGGTGCGGAGATGAGAGACACCACCGATGGGTCGACACCTGTACCCAGAGACACCGAGTTGTGTGGTACCGTCCAGGCTGGGGAGAGGGCGCTGCTCTGCTTCCCGGATGTAAAGTCGAGAGCCGCGCCGAGGTACTCGTGCGTGGCGGGCGTGGAGACACTCGTGTCACCCGCGCCCGCTCCGCCCCCCGCGCCCACGAGGGCGGTGGTTCTCAGACTCGAAGGTTCGACCCATGCGTCTAAACCCATCGTGCTGGATCGAGCAGCCGCGTACGTTTTGGACGCGCCTTCATACGCCGACCCGGGGTCAACCGAGGGTGAAAGAAAAACCACGGAAAGAAAAACCACGGATGCGGTCGCGAGGCTGGTCGCCGAGGTGCGGCAGGTTGTGGACGCGGTCGGTAGCTCCAGGGAACTGAGCGGCACGGTTCGATCCGAGCTCTTACTTCGATCAGACTTGGCGTTTCAAAACTCAACGCTGAGCCCCGTCGAGCTCAAGTTTGACCGAGTGAAGCTTTCCGCGGCGTCGTCGTCGTCGAGTTTAGCGGTTGCGGCGGGTCGACGCGTCTGGCTGCCGCTTCCTTTGGCGGGCGGATCTGCACGTGTGCAGTGGCGTCCACTTCTCGAACCAAGTGACGAGGACGCCCGGGGGGCAGTTGACAAGTCACCGAGCATTCGACGGGGTGACGGCGCCAGGGGTTCACTCCCCGACTTGCCCGACGTTTCAGATTACGGGTGGAGCGAGCCCGTGTCGCTTCGAACGCTCGCGGCGGCTGCGGCTGCGGCGGCGGACTCCGATGATGTCCCCGAGCCACCTCACGCGACGGCGGCGCCTCGGTGGGGAACAAACGCCGCCGGGACCGGTGCGTTCAGGTGCGTCGTCACCGCGCATCACTCGCGCAAGGCGACCGCTTCCGTCGTGGCGTTGGCGCCTCCCCTGTATCTCACAAACTCCCTGCCCGTTTCCGTATCGGTGTCCGTCGGTTCGGGTTCCCGTGTCGGTTCAGATTCCGACATCCAGGACACGAACCGATCACCGAGGGCTAACCGGCAGACCTACTCCGGTGACCGACTCACCATCGCCCCGGGTGTCACCGCGGCTGTGCACGACGGCGCCATCGACGCATCTTCGCGAGTCACCGTGGACGTTTGTCCAGCCGGGTACACCTCTATTTGCCCAGCCGTCGATATACCGGGCATGCCCCGGACTACACTCCTCGGCTCAACCGATGCGACAGACACCGTGTGGTCCGCGCGTCGTGACGTTTCCTGGGAAACAGCGGAAGGCGCCGGATCTCGTGAATTCAGCCACCCGCGGGTACCGATCAGTTTGAAGATTGAGGCGACGGTTGACGAGCACGGGTCTCGGCGGGTGCGGGTCTCGTGTCCCACCGCCGCCGTGAACAGATCCACGGATTCACTCATCTTGCAGCAGGTCCGTCCACCCCGGGCCAGCACGTTCGGCAAGGGCGACGCCGCGGCACTCGGCCTCGCGGGTTCCGACCTGCGGGGCTGGGCTAAGCGGCGGCGGGACAGGGAGTGCCGCGTCAAGACGCCGGGCGAGGGCGACTGTTGGCTGCCCGCGGCGACGGAGATCGTGACCCTCGCCGACGTCGACGCCGGGGAGGTTGTTCGTGACCCTACCCTAACCCTAAACCCCCCGACGCCTCGCCGCTCACACGGCTCGCACGGTGCCCTCGGTGTCGTGGCGATGTCGTCACCGCGGAAGCTGACCGAGTCGCAGGCGCACGGCAACGCGCAATTCGGCCACTCTCAAGCTTTCTCCGACAATTTCTCCGACACCATCTCCGCGTCCGCCAGTGAAACTTCCCTGGCACGCGACAGCGGCACGAACAAGTACAACACCGACGACGAGGGCGTGATGCTCGGCCGCGGACGGTCTCTAGTCGACGCGAGTGTCGGTTTGAGCCCGGGTGGTGGACGAATTCGCGTTTACGACGGAGGAAGTCCCGTGGACGCCGTTCAAGGACGTCGAGGTTCCACACCCAATGACCTGTTTGTTCAGGACCCGCATACCGTCGTCAACGACATGGGGTCCAAACACTGGAGCCCCGGCGTGGCCATGTACGGCAAGTCACCCCATGGCAACGAACGCCAGTCCGAGCTCGTGGTACCCCAGTTTGTTCGTCTACGATCGCCCGAGTCGGCGCACTGGTCGGCGGTCACGCGGCTCAACCCGGGCGACCGACCGGTGGTGGTCCGAGTCCCGTCCATTCTGTCACAGTCGGCGTGTTACGAGTACCTCGTGTCTCTTCGTGACCCACTGACGAACGCAGGGTCCGTGGGTGGAACGTTGAGCGTCGGACCACGGTTCACGGTGCGTTTATTTTTCCATTCTCGTATGGGCAATTTTATTGAGCAATTCGTGTTTTGTTTCAACGTTTACAGGTGAGGGGTAACCCGCTCGGTTCGAACGACGCCATCTGGTTCAGGCAGCCCGAGTCAGCGCACGCGGGTAGGTTACGAGCTGGACGTGACGAATCGCTCACCTTGTGGGGCGACGGCGCGGGTCCTCGGTCGCTGAGGTTTCGGCCCGACACAGGCGCGTGGTCGTGGTCGGCGGCTGTGCCGGTGAGTTTATTTTAATTATCTTTGTATGGGCAATTAGTATGACGTCGTGTTTTGTTCACAGGTGGACAGACCTGGCGTCGTGTACGTCAAGACGACCAGTTTAACCCGTGACCCCGCCGAGATTGCCGCGCTGGTTTCGAAGATGTCCTCGGGTCGTAACACCCCGAACTCCCCGGCCGTGTCACGACGACTCGGTTTCCATTCGCCTCCGGGTGGGCCCGGAACACCGAGGCGATCCGCGGCGTCTCCGAGGAGCTCGTCCACTCCCGGGGGGTATTTACCCTGGAGTTCGAGTTTGACCCATAAGCCGTGTCGAGTGTTTTGCGTCGCGACGGCTTCGTCCAGGCGCGTCAAGGGCGGATGGGACGTGGAGGTGAGTGAGCTGAGCCCTTTCGAGATTGATTCCGTGGCGCCGGTCAGGGTTGAGAACAGGTCGGGCGCGTCCGTCGCGTTCAGGCAGGGCGACACACCGATAACGTCCGCGGGTGACGACGTGGTGGAGCCCGGTGCGGTTGTCGCGTACACGTGGGACGACCCTTTCGGATCCAAAAAACTGGTCGTGTCCGTTCCGGGATCTGAATACGAAACGACGGTATCCGTCAACCCCGACAGTTCCTCTGAACTCGACTCGGATTCAATAGACGAGGAAGACGAGGAAGGCGGGTCTCATGTGACGCGACAGATGGTGGTCCGGTTCTTCGACGAGAAACGACCGAACGCGTTGCTCCGGTTACGAATCACACGGAGCGAGTCCGCGTCCGTCCCGTGCGTCATCACCGTGGAAGAGGCGGACGCGCAGGCCAACACCGCCGCGGCTGCGTCGCACAGAGGTGAGTTTCTTTTTACTTTCGTATGGGCAATTAGAGTGACATCGTGTTTTGTTCACAGCATCCGCCGAGATTGAAGCCGTGCGGGCTCGACTCGGCATCCACCAGGGTACGAGCCCCATCGAGGGCCTACTGCAGGTCCAACCGTTCGTGTCCACCCCAGGGGCGTCGCCTGTTTCATCCGCCAAGTCTGGAGCGACGCCGCGGTCCATCCCGCCCGGCGTGTCACCGGTGGCTACCAGGGTGATGACGCCGATGCTGCCACGACGTTTGAGACCAATCGCCAAGGCTTTGGCGTTCGCCGCGGATGTATCACGCGCGGCAGTCAAGACGTCACCGCCGCCCCTATCCGTCGAGGTTGTCCTGGAGATACCGTCCGTCGGTCTCAGCGTGGTGGACAACGGCGCTGGCGGCGGTGAACTCGTGTACGCTCGCGTGACTGGCGCTCGAGCCGCCGTGCTCGGACGTGGTGTCGGTTCAATGCACGACGTCGCGTCGGCGATCAAAGAGGGATCGCTGTCTCTTCGAGTAGCGCACGCACGGGCTGACTTACAGACCCCGGGCGCGTCGTCGCAACCCTTGGTGTTTTCATCGGGAGGGTCCACCCACCTCCCCCGGGGGGTTCACCCAAAGCCGGCGCTCGCCGCAAAGACGACAGTCGCCAAGCGGCAGTCGAACGCAAGCAAGGGTGGCACAAGTCACACGTGCTGGGAGGTTCAGTCCGTGTTACTGGACACCGCTCCGCTCGTGGTTGACCTACGGGAGGAACTGTTGGTGGCGGCGCCGAGAGTCGCCGCCGGGTTCGCGCGTCCGTTCCTAGCCGTCGGTCAGTCGGACGCGGATCAAAGCACAAAAGATAAAAAGGAACTCACGACGAACAAGACGGATAAGACGGAGCCCAGTCGACGGGCGATGGCGCTCCGGTCCGCCAGGTCCGTCTCCGGTACTAATACCGAGGATGCCGTGGGTGTCAGCAACGTCCGGGTTGGTCCTTTCGACGTGATCGTGTCGTTCACGGCGTTGCCGTTTCTGCCTTGGGGCGTTCGTTCCATCGGCGCCGTGGACAAGGCGCGGGTTTCCTTAAGGCCCTTCCAGCTCCCATCGCCGATATCCCCAAAGCCACCCGCGGGGTCAAGCGTGTGGACCGCCGAGCAGGTCACCACCCTCGCCACGCGTCACTACATCGCGGAGGCTGCGGGCCAAGTTGTCAAATTCGTCGCTTCCAACAAACTCCTCGGCGATCCCGCCAGGTTCTGGAGTCAGATCCGCGGCGCCGTCGTCGAGCTCAGGTCCGCACCCGCGCGAAGGGGCGCGAGTCGACGGTTCAGGCGAAGAATCGCCGCCGCCGTGGCTGAGGCGGCCAAGACGACGCTGCAGCACGCTCGGGAGGTGACGGGTGAGGTGGAGGCGAGGTTCTTGGAGAGGAGAGACTTGAGGGCGGCGACGCTACGCCTTCGTCGCATAGAGGACCCTCCCGCGGAGGTGAACGAAGATGTACACGCGGGTGAATCCACACGGGTCAACGCGGACTCTGCAGGGGCATCGAACCCTCCCTTGGGCACCGAACCGACGACTCAACCTGAACATCCAACTTGGGAGGTTGTGGTTGGAGTGTTGAGGGCGGCTGGGTCGCTCGTTGAGGCTCCGTTGCAGGGCGCCGAGTTGCGGGGTCTACCCGGCTTACTGGAGGGTGCCGCGGAGGGTGCCATGGGCGCGGCGGCCAACGTGACGTCCGCGACGTTGACCCTGGCGTCCGCCTTGGTCGATAAACTGGCGTTGTACGGTGACTCCACGTTTGAGACGGAGTCAGAGGAGTCATCCAACGCTCAGTCCGGAGCGAATCCGGCGATTGGACGCGGCCGGGGCGGGGCGACGGTGACCCCGCGCCTCCGCCCCCCGCGCCCGCCACCCGCCAACCACCTCGAACCGCTTCTACCGTTCAACGGCGTGGAGGCGATGGCGCGGGAGCTGCACCAGTACGCCGCAGGGGGACGGTTCGCGAAGGAGAGTTTTCAATTCGGCGCCAAGCTGGTCCGCCCCAGAGGCGCGTTCGTAGCCGTCACAGACGTCCACGTCATCGTCGGCGTCAACGTTGGTTCGTCGTCCGAGACTGGCGCGTCCAAGTGGCTGGCGCGTGAGGCGCTGCCTTTGGAGGATGTGGTCACGGTGAGTCGCGGTGAGGCGGAGGACGCGAGCGTCGTCGTACTGCGCGCGCTGCCGAGACGGATCGGTCGGGGAGACGAAGAAGAAGCTCCCAAGGGTGATCCGTCTGATGATACCGCCCTCGTGACTCCTGTTTCTGACTCTGCGCTCGAGCTGGTGCTTCGTCCCGTGGCGTACGTGGCGGCGATGGCGCACAGGCTGGGACGGACGAACGGAGTCACGAATACTGATAAGGGACCCACGTCGAACGGACCCAGGCTGAACGGAGCGGCGGCACTAAATACGCATAGGGAGGATGGGGAAGGGGATGGGTACGCGTTTCTTCGCCGGCGTTATGGCAAAGAGACTGTGCCGAAGTCGCCGAGTAAGGCGCCTGGTTTAGGTATCCGTGAGGTGGCGCTTCACTGCGTCGATGAGGCGTGCGCCGGTGCGGTGACACGGTGCCTGTCCGGTGCGACGGTACCGAGCGGGCGCGAGGCGAGGGGGCTGCACCTCGCATAGAACACGTTATTAGCTTCACATGATAGAATCCAATAAGAGTCTTAGAGAAATTAGCGAAAGCATGACAACAACCGAGAAGTTCAGATTTCGTTCGTCATTTTCGATGGCGGCCTCACTCCGGCGCCTGGCGAGGGCGCTCATCCCGCACCCCACGGTCCCTCTTACGAATGTATCCAGAGACATATCCAAGTGCGCACGCCCAGTAGAGATGTGGACCACACGAACCCCGTGGACTACATACAGCCCGTGGACCCCGCCCTCTTTGGTTCGTTGGATGGGTACGGTCTCCGCGTCGGACCTCAGGGTCGGGAACGTGATTGAGAAGGACGGGCACTTGCTTCGACTGACCAAGGTGTCGTACACGCAAGGTCAGGCGCGACAGAGCGGCAACGTGCAGGTCGAACTGAAGAACATTCGAACCGGGTCGAAGCAGTCGCAAAGGCTGTCACCCTCGGACAAGCTCGAAAAGGCTGTGCTCGACGAGACACCGCACAGTTTCCTATACCAGACGGGCTCCGAGCTCGTGTTGATGCACGATAAGACGTACGACCAGGTGGAGGTGAACGTCGAGTTACTCGGCGACGCCGTGAAGTTCCTGAGTGACGACTGCGAGGTGACGCTGTTGACGCACGAGGGTGTTATCGTGTCGGCGGCGTTGTCGGAGGAGGTCGAGATGGAGATTAAAGAGGCGGCGCCGAGTATGAAGGGCGAGTCCATCAGTAACCAGTACAAACCCGCCGAGACGACGACGGGGGTGAGTGTGAAAGTTCCGTCGTTCATCGCCGCTGGGGATGTCGTGGTGGTCAACACCAAGACTGGGGAGTTCGTGAGACGGGTGAAGCGATAGGTAGTTTAGGCAACTGCGGAAATATGGGCACCCCCTGATCACACAGCGAACTAACATTTTCTCAAACAAGCCGAGATCGTCCCTCCTTTCCCCGCCACAACTCGACGCGCGGTGGGAGACGTCGCATCAGCGCGAGCGTCACCTGACTCGGTGTTCAGTGTCCCGCGTTCTTTCGCGGCTGTGTACGTAGTGACCGCGGTGGGCGTACCGTAGTGCCAGGAGGGAGTCGCTAGCTTATCGGTCCAACTGGCAAGAAAGATGTCGCGACCGGCAGCGCCCAAGGGGAAGAAGGTGGAGTCGTGCGTGTTCAACGGCGAGAAGTTCGCGATCGACGACACCATCACGCTCCGACCGCCCAACTCTAGCGGGCCGCCGTTCGTGGGGAAGTGAGTCGCCATTCACCCCGCATTCACCCACGGATCTCGCGCGTCCCCTCGGAGATCCCAACTTACAAAAAGTCCCGCGGGGATTGTTTTCCTGACCACCCGACCCCCCCCCCTTCCCTCCCTCCCACGCATGTAGGATACACGAGATCGTCACGGAAGCGACCGGGGACGAGCAGTGCCACGTGTCATGGTTCTACCGCCCCGAGGAGGCGAGGGGCGGGCGTAAGGCCTTCCACGGGGAAAAGGAGCTCTTCACCTCCGATCATTACGACTGGGTGGCGAAGAGCAGCATCAACGGGCACTGCGCGGTGCACAAACTGAAAGAATACCAGATGCTAAAGGAAGTCACGGATAACGACTACTACACCAGGTTCTCGTACAAGGCCAGCAAAGGGGAGTTCAAACCCGACAGAGTCCCGGTGTACTGCGCGTGTGAGATGCCGTACAACCCAGACCTGTTCATGGTGGAGTGCGAGGCGTGCGAAGAGTGGTACCACCCGCAGTGCGTGGGAAGCACCAAGAAACAGGTTGAGAAGAAAGCGCACTTCGTGTGCCCGACGTGCGACCGAAAGGCGCAGGCGAGGGAGGCGAAGAAACAAAGAATCGCGTGACGGGCGTGATGTGATAAACCCACGACGGGGACGATGACACAGGCGTGTACGATATGTGGGAGGATCATGTGACCTTTTAGGGGGGCTTTGTGTAATTTCCGACGACAATCCGATGAAACAATCCAAAGGTTACTTTCAATCGCCGCCCATGTAGCCCATGGCTTCCCTCTTTCGCGCCAGCTCCTTCTGCTGCGTCGCCATCTGCCCCGCGAACCGCGCCGCCGTTCTCATCTTCGCCAGCCTTAACCGCGAGATCAACCGCTTGGCGTTGTGCTGCACCCGCGGGTTCTTAGACAACGTCATCACCTCGATGGCCGCCATGCCGCCCTCCTTCATGAACTGCTTCTGGTTATCTTCACCCATCGCCAGGTTGGCCAACGCCGCGACCGCCTCCGTCTCGCAGTACGCGTCGCCGCTCTTGGCCATGTCGATCAGCGGCTTCAACGCACCGGCGAGCACCATCTTACGCCCGTTCTCCTCGTGTAAGCTGAGCTCCGACGCCGCCTTCGCGGCGAAACGAGCCACGTCCAAATCCTGTATTATAAAAACGTCATACAAATTGCCCATACGACGGGAATTAAAATAAACTCACCTTTGCTCTCAACATCTTCACGACAGCCTCCAGCGCTCCCATCTTACCCGCGAGCGCCCTCAGGTCGAACGAACCCGATAGGTTACGTATACCCAGCGCGGCGACCCTCTGAAAGTCCTGCATGTCCTTCCGCGCGTTGGACGACACCTGGGACATCCCCACGAACAGCTGCAGCGCCCGGTATTTGATCAGACGCACTCGCAACATCTTATTCGTCGCCAAGTTTGCGATGGCCAGCGCCGCGGGTAACTTACGCCCCGCGATCGTGTCGTTGGCTTTGACGAACAGGATACCGAACTTATCCATCGCCGCTAGTTTGTTCCCAAACTCTGCCGCGAGTGATAGACGCGCGACGGCGATCAGGCACCACTTCTCAACGTCCGTGTCATCCGTCTTGGCGATGCGAATGAAAAAAAACTTGACCAACTGTGAAAGAAAAAACACATTCCCGTCAGTCCAATTGCCCACATGGAAATATAAATAAAGATAAACTCACCTCCTCGACGTCGTCCTCGCAAAGTTTCTCCGCCGCGGCTGGATCATCCGCCAGCTTTGAGTACCCGATCAACCCTAACTTCATCACGCTCTCCTTCTTACTCTTGACCATCATCCACAGCTGTTTGTGCACGTTCCCGTCCAGCACCCTCTGACGCACCGTCTTGTTACCAGCCGCCTTGCTGAAGAACCGCGCCGCGGCTTCTCCCAGTTTTTTATCCTTGGCTTTGTACATGTTACCAACCTGCGTGAGGAACTCGGGGGTGCCGATGCTCTCCGCGCACCCGGTGTCGTGCGTCGATAACAACGCGCAGCAGTTCAGCGCGCTGGACTTGACCTCCGGGTCTTTGCTCGACACCCACGCCATCAGCTTGGGCACGACTTTACCTGAACGAAACACCGCGGAGGATGCCGTCTCCGTCTCCGCGACGTCCTGGAGCATCTTGAGCGCCACCTTGGCGGCGGCGTTCTGTTTCGCGGCGGTCAGCTTCTGGAGGATATCCGGCATGTCGTCTATGTCGTGCTTCGCGTCTCCCCGTGAGCCGGGGAGGTACTTCTTGGCCTGCTCCAACTGCGACGCACTGCACCCCATCTCTCGCCTTTGATGGAAACAACGGCACCCTACGCTGACCGGTCACGACGACCCACACGGAGAGACCCACGGACTGCTAGGATGCGCTCGGGTTGGTTCGACCGCGTCTGTGTAGCTCCCACGGGCGGCGGACGCCCGGCGCCACGGCGGTCGTCGCCTCGACAACCCCGCGCGGCTTACTCTGATGTATGAAGACAGCCTCCAACGAACAAAACTCGTCGGGTCTGACGAGTTTCGACAACACAGAGAAGAGGCACCGCGCTTCAGAACACGGTGCGCACGCAGACGGGAGGTGCGTCATGTCAGCCGCGACGATCGCATCGCTGCGTTCAGCCGCCGACGCACAGAAGGCATCGGCGGAGCGTGCACTGCAAACCCTGGCGACGATCGAGGCGACGCACGGAGACGATGCGACACTCGCGGCTCATGGTGAACTCGCCAAACTCGCGTCCACCGTGGCGGACGAGCTCGGTGACGTGATGGAGTCGTGGCGCGGCGCGGCGGCGGACGGGGATAGAGATAAGCCGCGTACGATGGCCGGTGTGGGACTGATGATGGGGGGTCTGTCGCTGGGTGAGCTCAAGGGTGCCATCGCGACCAGGCCGTCGGCAAAGAACACCGACGGGGAAGATGCTGCACCAAAACATCTCGAAAAGATCGGAGTGCGAGTGGTGCCGGCGATGACGCCGACGGCGCCCGAGGGTGGTGGCGGTGGGGGTAAACCGGCGTGGATGCTGGAGCTCGAGGCGAAGAAACGGGCCAAGGCGGCGTCGGAGCGACAAATCGGGTGATGAGAGAGATTGGTCGAGGCGTATGATACCGACTATGTTCAAAATTCGTAATAAAACTTTTAGGCACTAATAGGCGCTCTTCTCATCCACCGCCTCGTCCCGGCCTGGGCGCCACGCAACCCTTGATGGCCTTCTGGAGCCACTGCCCGGGTCCCCTCGGCGCGTCACCGCCCGCGACAGCACCGGGTCCTCCCGTCCCGTTCGAACCCCC
>Ga0302114_10002147_pt1 | contig 12740 bp, 10 predicted proteins | sample AG5_Surface_MG_FD_203107 | JGI IMG/M metagenome (GOLD analysis project Ga0302114, IMG submission 203107) | Marine microbial communities from Western Arctic Ocean, Canada - AG5_Surface | ecosystem: Environmental > Aquatic > Marine > Oceanic | place: Canada: Western Arctic Ocean | collected...
GCGATGTGTTTCGCCCCGCGGCACACCCAGCACATCATCCCTTCCTTCATCATCATGCCCAACACCTCACCCGGAATGGCGTCGCTGTTGAGGCGCACCTCACCGCTGAACTTGGCCTCCTGGCTCGATTGGTTATTGCCGTGGCCTCGGCACGTGTGACAGATGACCGTCCCGACGCCGTCGCAGCAGCTGCAGTCGTTGCTGGTGGGCATGATGCCCTGCTCTTTTCTGCTGAGAAACGCGAGCTGCTCGAGCGTGTACATCGACGGGTCGATTCCCTTTGGGAAGATGCGAGGCGCGTCACGGGCGCTTCGTCCCATCTTCAGGACGCTGCGCTCCTCGGTGCCGAACTGAACGCCGTCGTCGCCCTCCGAGGTCCGGATGAGGGAAGGATCGGCGGACATGCGGACGACCGACCTGGAGCATCGGGAGCATCCGCGGCGCGTGGCAGGCACGGGGCGGCAAATCGCCGGAGTCACGAACGTCGACGCGAGCATGGTGGCGCGCGTGTTTGGAATGACGTCATCACACATTTTGGCGCGAGGAGACGTCCGTTTTATCCAACTTTGTATACTGTGTGTCATACGACCACCACCAACCACTACATCCACCACTAAAACCCTCACACGTTCACGTCAGCCAAACGCCCACCCAGCCTCTCCACCTCACGCCCACTATCGTCCACCACCCAATCCTCAATCGGAGCCTTTCCCAGCAGTCGAGTAGCGAGGTCGCGAGCCGCGTTGGTGGTTACGTGATCAGCTCCGTATTTTTGCGTCAGAGTTCGCAGCGCGCTCGCCATAACCTGCGAGCACTCCGCCATGCGCCCGTGACGAAAGTACGCTCTTCCTAACGACATCCTGCACTCGGTCAGTGTGTCCTCGTCGCGTTGATCCGGACCCAGCCGCCGCTGCATCTCCTTCAGCGCCATCAGTTTACCTTCCAGACACTGAACGTACGTCTGGTCCGTATCCGGAAGAAGCTCGGCGGCGGCGGCGTAACCCGTCACCGCATCTTCGAGCCACGAGGATGACCCGGTCGTCCCCGCCGCCTGCCGCCGCGTGTCCGCGAGGTTCACGAACGACCTCGCGCGTTTACCCGGGTCCGCCGCGGGCGCCGTGGGATCCTTCGCCGCCTCGCCGGCGCGAGTCGTCGCTTCCGCTTTGAACTCCCGAGCGGCGTCCTCGTCCATTCGCCTGTACGCGTGAAGCCGTCCCAACGCGCCGCGCATGTCGCACTCCGACGCCACGTCCTCCGCCTCGATGGCGCCGCGGAGGTTATGCTCGCACGCCGCCGCGAGCGCCGCCGCGGCGGCGTCCCGAGCGGCCGCGTCTAACAACCGGTACCCCCCCGGGAATTTCTTCTCGGCGAATTCTCGCAGAAGCGTCTCGTCGAGCTTGTCCGTCGCCGCGGCTTTAGCGGAGTCGATGCCTCCGATCCACTCGAACACCGCGTCTTGGGTGGTGCTGAACGAGCGAACCAGGTCGGCTTCCTCGGACCGTACGAGCGCGAGGTCGAACCCGGGCGGCGCCGCCTCCGGCTTGCCCGCCCTCGTCGGCGTCGACGGTGGGATTCCCCCGTTCTGCCGCCCGTCGGTTCCGTCCCTCGCAAACTCCCCTGACTGCGCGGATGCCAGCGCGAGCTCGAAGACGCACCACAGCCGTCTGTACGCCGGCGGTGTGGACCACGACGACGGCGCGATGACCACCCGGTGGTTACACCGCGCCAGTGACGTCTTCGTCGCGGCATCCACGGTAGTCTTGAAAAACTTCTCCGCTGTGAGGTCGTCGTCCATGTTGAAAACTCCGTCGCCCCCCCCATCGGGTCCCTCCTCCGGGATGGGCGGGAAGGCGAGGGTGTCCGGCAGGAGTTCCCTGTGCGGCGGGACGTTCTGGTTCACGCTGAACACGTCGATGAAGAAGCTGGTCTCCCTCGGGTTCAACCGTCTGGTCTCCACGAACCGCTCGAGCGCCTCCACGAGTTGGAGCCAATTTCTATGCCAGCCGTGGATCACGTAGTGCGTGGCGGGGAGAAAGTACGGATCGCCGTGGCGGGAGTGCGTGAATCCCTGGTGCTCGCACTCCTCCACGAAGCACCAGTTGCGCTTCTTCGTCGCCTGCGCGAGGCACCGCTTCAGCGGTGACGGGCGTGTCGCGTTCCGCCGGCTCTTGCCAAAGACCAGCTGCTCGGTCGTCAGCGAGCCGGGCATGGCGCCCGATCTCACCTCGAACAGGTCGGGCAGGTCCCGGAGGAAGGAGATGGTCACACCGGTCTCGAGCCGGCTCGTGGGCTCGCTCGTCGATGCCGCCGACGAGGAAGCCATCGGCGACGGCGGCGGCGGCGGGGCACCCGGTCGGCTCCCCGTCGCACCCATCCCCACCGCGCTTCAAAATCTGTCCCTAAATGTGAGCATTTGGCGTGACCAATCACCTAAAATAACAACGAACCTACTACTAGTGCCGAAAGGTATTGTCACCTTCCGCCCGGGTCCATGCGAGACCCTTTACCGAAGAGCAGCGCCGCCGCACCTTGCGCGCGCGACCTCGCCAGTCCCTTCTCATCCTTCGTCGTACCCATACCGAAGCCCTTACCCGCACCCTTACCCGGGGTACTCGACACCACTCCGACGTGAGACCGGGTCTCCGCCCACTGTAAGTCACGCGTCGTCTCTTTCAGCACCCGTGGCCCGCGGAGCAACTCGTTCGTCTCCTGCCACCGCTGCTCAAGGTCCCGTTGACGCCGCGCGAGTTCATCGAGATCCTCCACGAACTCCTTGTTCGCCTCGTGCAACTCAGCTTCAACCGCGTCGACGCGTAAGTGATCGGATGCTTCGTGCGTGGCGATTTTCGCGTCGACGGACTTGACCCGCTCGTCGCACATCGAACGCACGTCCTTGATGTCCTCGTGGACCCGTGACACGTCCCGTTCCCACCGCTGTCGGTGACGGTCCATCTCCTCACGCGCCTTGGCCGTTTCGTGCTCGAGCGTTTCACGGAACGAGGACGCGTCTTTCACGAACGCGTCGCACTCGTCCCGCGTCATCTTGTCCGACAGCGCCGTTCGAAGCGCCGCGTTCTCCGCCCGTAAATCCGCCACCCTCGCGTCGGTATCCTTCACAACACGCTTCATCTGCGCGCGTAACCGCCCAACCTCTTCCTCGTAATACGTCTTGAGATCCGCGAGGCCCCTTCGAAGCGTGACGACCTCGGTTTTGCCCTCGTCCTCCACCCTGGCCACCTCGGCGCGGGTCGCCGCGATGACCCCGTCATCCGCCGCGATCCTCTCCGCCACAGTTTCCTTCACGCCGTCCACCTCCCCGTACCACTCGACGTACTTCACGTGTTGCGTGTCCAGCTGGAGCATGACCAGTCGCAGGTGACGCGCGGCGTCGTGCGCGCAGTGCGCCTCCAACTCGGCCTTAGTCCCCCGCTCGGCGCATCCGTACTTTTGAAACTCGCAGTGAAACGAACCTTTCCCGCAGTGCACCTCCTTGTGTTCCGGCAGGTTACGTTCCAGCACTCGCGCGCCGCAGTCGTCGCACAGCACGCGGCGCTCCGCGCAGTGCGCCTCGTGCTCGGGAAGGTGCCGCGCGCTCACCTTACGCTTGCAGTGGTCACAAGGCGCGGGGCGGTAGTCGCTGTTAACAAAACACGCCGTCAGTCTAATTGCACATATGCAAATAAAAAGAAACTCACCATTCGTTGGAGTGCGGCGCCATGAACCGGCGCTCCGCGAGGTGCGTGCAGAACAGGGACGGATCCTCGGTGTCTTCCCTGCCGCAGGTGACAACCTCGAGCTCGCACGCGTTCTTGTGGACGCCGCGTTCGTTCCGCCGTCCGCGCCACCCGCACCCGTTGGAGCATTCGAATACTTTGTACTCGCAGAGCGCGACGTGTTGCTGTGAACAAAACACGACGTCATTTCATTCTAATTGCCCGTACGTAAATAAAAATATAAACTTACCGCTCGGCGGTTGAACTGGATCCGTTTCACGCATCCCTCGATGCCGCACGGCACTAAACGGAACGGGCACTCGACTTGGTGTTGTTCGCGTTCGAACTGGTACAGCGTCACCGGGCACGAGTCGTTGTCCCGTCGGCCGTACGGTAAGGAGCACCGAGCTCGTCTGTATCCGCAGTCGATCTCGTGTTTCGCTCTGTACACAAAACACTTACCCGTCAGTACTCTAATTGCCCATACGAGAGTTAAAAAAACTTACCGAGCTTCCAGCGTGATTGATTGCGTGCATCCCTCGGGATTGTACACCCATCTGTTGGCACCCGCCGCGTTGTCCATGAACGTCAGGCCGTTCTTACACAGGATCTGCATCGACAGGACTTTTTCCCACGCGTCGTGGTCTTCGACTAGGTTGGCGGTCGGGTCGAAGTCCGGGTCGATTGTTGAGTGATGGATGCCTTCTTCGTCGTCCGAGTCGAAGTCTTTCGGTGCGCACTGTCTGCAGTACGTGAATCCGTCGTGCGCGATGACCGGGTCTCTGTACACGTCCCTGCACGCGCGGCAGATGACGTCCCGCGGGGGACGTGTGACGAACACCGTCGGGACGCCCGCCTCGGACGAGAACTTGCGCGTGTCCTCGACCGCCTTGAGGCGTTCCTTGTCCTTGTCGGGGTGCGGGAGGACGGTGGGGATTGGCTTGAGCAGGCCCACGAGGCCGAGTGGGGGCGGCGCGGGGATGCGGACTACCGACGCCTCGTCCTCCACCTCGCAGGGTGGGCACACGGTAGGTTGCGTGTCGGCGACGTCCTCGGGGAGTCGCTCGTCTCCATCTTGCGCGAGATTTGCCTCGTCCGTGACGACCGATGGCACGTCGCTCTCGCGCACGAACCGCGTCTGACCCTCGTGGTTCGGGGACAGCCACAGGTCGAGCGGCTCGTTGTACGCATCGGTGATCTGTATGAGCGGCATCCTCCTCACTGACACTCTCGCCGGTCGGTGTCTCTCGGCGCCTGAGAGTGCCGGCCCTTTTCTTGGAGTCCGTTGGAAACGCCCCGTCGACGGGGAAATCGCGAGTACGGTAGTGCTACACGGCGAGCAGTCACGAATGAATTAGAAAATACAGACTTTGTATGAGAAATGAGAGAGAAATTGGTGTATTGGCCATTGATTTATTTCGTCTACAGCGCCACGCGCCAACTATTCAAACCCTATACCACACGCTCCGGCATCCGGCGATCACACGCGTCCGCGACCTCGCGCTTCACCAGTGCGCGTCACCGGGAGGGACACCATGTCCATCTCCTCCGACGAGGTCAACTACCTCGTCTACCGCTACCTCCAGGAGAGCGGCTTCACGCACGCGGCGTACACCTTCGGCTACGAGTCCTACATTCAGAAGACGTCCATCGCGGGCACCGACCTCCCGCCCGGCGCGCTCATCTCGTTCATCCAGAAGGGACTCCAGTACCTCGAGCTCGAGGCCAACCTCAACGAGGTGCGTGTCCCGTCGAATCCACCCCGCCACCACCGATCGCGTCGGCATTGCGCGTCGCTTCCCGGACCCTTCGTCGCGCGGGGAAAATTTGCGCCATTTCGCTCCGAAGGGGGCGCGCGCCAATTTCCACCCGCGCGTCTCTCGGACTCCCGTCCACCCAGCCCACCCCGGCGCGTGCCCGGCGCGAGAACCACGCGTGCGTGATCACGTCGCCCCAACGCGCCACACTCGCGCGCCACCGCCTCAACACGCGTGGACGCCCCCAATCACAATTCCTCACAATTCAATTCACTGACCGCACACAAACCCTCCGATCATTCGAACAGGATGGCACCGACGTCGACGGCAACTTCAGCATGCTGAACTCCTCCGACCTGCTCTCCAAGCCCGTCGAGGAGCTCAAGAACATCGTCAAGGAGAAACGAAAGAGCGGCGACGACGAGGACCGGGACAAAGAGAAGGCGCGGGTCAAGCGGGAGAAACTCGAAGCCGACGAAGAAGCCGACGCCAACGGCGCCGCTCCGATGGACGCCGACGACGACGTCGCGGACGGCGCCGCCGAGGCGATCGACGACGAGGACGTGACCCGCCTGGAGGGCCACACGGGCGAGGTGTTCATCTGCGCGTGGTCCCCGGCGACGTCACAGCTGGCGTCTGGCTCTGGCGACGCCACCGCGAGGGTGTGGTCGGTTCCCGCGGGGCCGTCGGGGCGGCAGGCGCAAGGATCGCTCGGCGATCCCATCGTCCTCGTGCACACCCCGGTGACGGACGACGCGACGGAGGGTGCCGAGGGTGCCGAAGGTGACGAGAAGCGCGAGTTTGAGTCGAAGGACAGGAACAAGAACAGCAAAGACGTCACCACGCTGGACTGGAACGGCGAAGGGTCCTTACTGGCCACGGGATCGTACGACGGCGCCGCGCGAATCTGGGACGCCGACGGGACCCTCGTCAACACCCTGTCCAAGCACAAAGGCCCGATCTTCTCTTTGAAGTGGAACAAAAAAGGCGATTACCTTTTATCCGGTTCCGTGGATAAGACGGCGATTGTCTGGGACGCCAAGACTGGGGAGGCGAAGCAACAGTTTAACTTCCACGCCGCGCCCACGCTGGACGTGGACTGGCGTAACAACGTGTCCTTCGCGACGAGCTCGATGGACCACATGATCTACGTCTGCAAGCTCGGCGAGTCCAAGCCCATCAAGGCGTTCAAGGGGCATAAAGACGAGGTGAACGCCATCAAGTGGGATCCAACCGGTACACTACTCGCGTCGTGCTCGGACGATTACACCGCGCGCGTGTGGAGCTTGAAGCAGGACGAGTGCGTGCACGAGCTTAAAGAGCACACGAAAGAGATTTACACCATCAAGTGGTCCCCGACCGGGCCGGGAACGAACAACCCGGACCTGCCGCTGATGCTGGCGTCTGCGTCTTACGATGCGACGATCAAACTCTGGGACGCCGAGGAAGGTCGATGCGTGCACACGCTGCGAAGGCACACGGAGCCGGTGTACTCCGTCGCGTTCTCCCCCGACGGCAAGTACCTGGCGTCCGGGTCCTTCGACAACAGGCTGCTGATCTGGGACGTGCAGAAGGGTGAGCTGGTGAAGACGTACAAGGGTGACGGGGGGATCTTCGAGGTTTGCTGGAATAAAGACGGCACGAAAGTTGCGGCGGCGTACAGCAACAACAGGGTCACCGTGCTCGACTTCAAGCCGTGAGTCGATGGTTTGACTGACGACTCGTGGATGTTTGGCCGTGGACTCGAGGATGTTCGAGGCGCATTTCACGAGGAGGAGGAAAAGACTTGGTCCGAGTAGGAGAGGCGGCGAGAGATCTGAGTGCTCGGGGGGGACGGAAGATAGACAAAACACGCGCGGGCGGGCGACGACCGCTACATTTAGTAAAGATATCCATCGACAGCGACTCGGCGTTCGTACAAGTATTTCGCACCGGCACAAGTATACACTCTCCACTAAAACGCGCTCTCGTCGCTTTCCCACCAGTTGTACGCGAACCACTCCCGTTTCGCCTCCTCGAGCCAATGTTCCGGCACACCGAGCGTATCCCTTAGGAACGAAGTCTTGACCTCGTCGTCGCACCAGTCCGCGCACCGCCCGTGCAGCGTCCACCGCACCAGCGCTTCACGCCGCGGGCCGTCCTCCACGTGCATCGCGACGAACGCCGCCCATTCAACCATGGACGAAGATGAGACTCCATTCTCGGCTCCACCGTTGCTAGCCGCCGCCTTGCGCTTCCTGTCACCCACGCCGCCGCCCCCAGCGCCCGCGGACAGCAACTGCGCGGCGAACGCGACGTGCATCTCATCCGCGAGCGCCGCGATCTTATCCCCGTTGCCGAGCGCGCCCACCGCGCGCATGGTCACGAAGAGATGCCACGCGAGCGATACGTTGGTCAAGTCGCCTTGGCAGTACGTCAGCGGGTGAAACGTCTTCTCGACGCTCACGTCATCCGGAACCGTTCCGCCGGACGCGAGCGCTAGGATGTTAAAGCACAGATCCTTGAGCCGAGCCGCGTCCGGGTCGATGAACGTATCCGCGGGAGCCGCGGGGAACGTCGCGGTATCGTTCGCGACGGCGCCGAGGTACCCTTCCAACGAACGCGCCAGCGTCGCCGTCGGGGGATGGCCGAACCAGAGGTGTAAACCAAAGTTCGCCTTCCAGTTTCCGGGAGCGATGGGCGTCGCGTCGGGCGGCGGCGGCGCGATGTCCCCCGCGAGTAAACCAAAGGCGACGCGCGTCGGATCGTCCACGTAGTTCGCCGCGGGTGAATCGCGCCAGATTCGCAACTGCGCAGCCGCGAGTTCCTTCCCTTTACCCCCAGCGTTGGACTGCGCCAGAAGGGTGGCCAGCCGCGGATCCCGCGCGGACACCGCGGCGGCGACCGCCTTGACGCTCCGCCCGGCGGCGACGTGCGTCCCCGCGGCGTTACGCCCGGAGAGCGATTCATCCCCCGGCGCAGGTACGTCGCGTGCGATTTGTTTGCGGAGCCACGCGCCCACGCCGGCTCGCCGCGCGTGTCGATCCGCGGCGCTGCCTCGAGGCGCGCATCCCTCGGCGTCGCCGAAGAGAGTCGCGAGTAGGTCCCAGACGCCAACTTCCGCTGCGAGCTCTTGCGGCGGCGTGGTGGTGGACGCGCCGAATGTCGTGGTGGACCGTTCAACCGCGGACAGGTGTTGCGCGCAAAGGCTTGGAAGTTCCAGCCTGTCGCACTTGAATTTAAGTAACGGTCCGTGCGGCCCAACCGACGGCGCCGTTCGCGTCCCTCGGCCGTGTGTCTCGCCGGCTGTGTTCATGGCGACGTCGCCGTCGGACTCGCGGCCGGGCGTGGACGGCCCGGTTCGGCGTGGGGACCCGTTGAGGCCGACCGTGTGCGCGAGCGCGACGTCCAGCGCGGATCGTTTAGCGTTAACGTCGCCGCCGCCGGCGCCCGGCGCGAATCTCTCCACCGTCACCGCCGCGTTCGGCGCGTGCACGCGTCCATTCGCCGCAGCCTCGCCACTCAGCGCGGCGTACCCTCCAACGCGAGTCGCATGGGAGGCGTCCATGCGTCCGGCGTGTACGAGCCGGCCGCCGGGTCCCCATCCAACCCGGAACGCGGCTCCGTGGAAAGATTGCGCATCGGTGAGCGTCTCCGTCGATCGATTCGTCCTCGGCCGCAAGGGGAGGTCCAGCCGCTTCTTCTGCGATGCGTTCATGGCGGCGCACGCGATGGCGTACGCGGTCTGCATGGGCGGGTCGCGTCGCTTGCCGCCGGCCGTGTGTGTCGGCGTCGGCGCCGGGTCGGTGGGAGCGGGGGTGGCGTGATGGTGATGCGGGGGTAGTCTGTGCGCGGGCCTGTGCGAGGCGCTGGGATGCGCGGTCACCGGGGTCGGCACGACGACGGGCTCGACGGACGGCTGGAAGCCGAAGCCGCCGCCGCGGCCGGATGCGGTCGGGATGTTCATCGTCGGCGGCGCGAAGAGTTCGGACGCCGCGGCGGACGCGAACGCCGGGCGGCGATGGCTGCTGTCGGGCTCTCCCCATCCGCGGGATGACCTCGTCGCGTCCAGGGCGCCGCCGAAGACGATCCGCCCGGGCGTCGGCTGCGGCGCATCGAACATCTCGGGTTGGGGGGTCTCGAGCGCGTCCATGTGGGTGGGCTCGGGGCGCGGCGCGGTGGCGGCGGCGACCCCCGCGTCTCTCGCCCCCGCGGCGGTGATGCCGTCGTCCTCCATACCGTCGTCGGCGGTCTGCTGCGTGGGATCTGAGGTAGGGATCTCAACGAACCCGCCGACGCCGACCGGCGCCTCGCCGTCGTCATCGTCGGTGTCGCTGCCGTCGAGGTCGATGCCGTACTTGATTACGAGTTCATCGGGGCGCGACATGGTGTTTTGTCCACTCGTGACGCCCGCGACGCTCTCTGCGCCACCCCGTCTGGCGCCCCCCACCCCAACGGATTTCAAATTGCCGCTCGGATTCTGCTCAAACTTCTCGACGCAGATCGGACGATCGACAGTTGTGTCGCACGCATGGGTAGCACTCAGGTTCAGTGGACGGCGGTCCCGACCTTCCCGGATGCGATCGCGTGCGAGAAGAAGAGCGTCGCGGACATAACCCCGGACGCGTTCGAGCGCGACTACGTCCACAGGGCCATCCCGTGCGTCCTCACCGACGTCACCGCGGAGTGGCCGTGTCGCCACGCATGGAGCCTGGACTTCTTCGCCGATACGTACGGCGACATGGAGGTATCCGTGGACGACGGGAGCAAGGGGAAGATGCGAACGACGATGCGCGAGTACATCGACCGGTTCGACGAGTTCGCGCGCGACGCGGAGGCGTCCGCATCGGACGACCCGACGGGCAGGCCGAGCGTCACCGTGCCGTACCTGCGAACGTGGAACTTCGAGGATGACGCCCCAGAGTTGTCCGATGGGTTCCCGCACGATTCGCCTTACTTTCGGGACTTTTTCCAGACCCTGAAGCCCACGTGGAGGCCGCCGTTCACCTGGCTCTTCCTAGGGCCGCGAGGATGCGCCACGCGGCTGCACGTGGACGTCTGGCACACCGACGCGTGGCTCACCATGCTCCGCGGGTCAAAAAAGTTTATCATGTACCACCCGGCTCACCTCGAGTACATACACGACGAAACCACCGGGACGTACGTCGACCTCCACGCCCCGGACCTGGACAAGTTCCCGCGTTTTCACAAGGCGACGCCGATCGAGTTCGTCCTGGGCGAGGGCGAGACGGTTTACATTCCCCGAAAGTGGCCCCACTACGCGGTCGCGCTCGACCACGGCGTGAGTCTCACCGTTAACTTCGCGTCCAAGGCCAACAGACGCGGCGTCGTGGACCGGTGCGTGGCGTACGCCAACAGACGGGACGCGTGTGAGCACGTGCTGGGGAGGACGCTGCGGGCGAGTGACAACGTGATGAAGTTTTGTGTGCACGGGGGCGACTTGAACAAGAACCTGGCGGCTTCCATCATCGGCGTTGACGCGGACGAGTTGGATCGGAGGATGAAGGAGCGACGACTGGCGCGGTTGCGGGCGGAGGCGGAGGAGGCGGAGCGGCTCGAGGAAGAAGAGGAGGAGGAGGAGGAGGAGCTGGCCCGGGCCCAGGCCGTGTCCGCGTGAGAGTGTTGACGTCTTGTATTACGAAGCTGCGTATCTCAACATCTCTACGCATTTCTTATACTCTTCGATACTTGCACCGTTCGCGCCAAGGTCCTCGCGCCAATCATCGTCTTCAGTCGTATACCTCAGGGCAATGTCAATCGGCTTCATATCATCTTCGCATATTCTGTTCACGTCCGCGCCGGCTTGGATAAGCAAGGCCACGATTATCGGATTTCCCAGTTCGGCAGCGCTGAACATGGGGGAGCAAAAGGGGTTTACGTCCGCGCCCGCCTTTAAGAGTTCCATGACAACAAGCGTGGAACCATATGCAGTGGCCTCGCCCAGAGCTGTATCCCCATCATGGCCCTGCTTGTTCACATCAGCTCCCGCCTCAATAAGCGCCTTTACCACCGCCAGGTGACCCTTCTTAGCGGCGCATTGCAGAGCAATCTGGCCCTCTGTTGAATTGACGCCCGCAGGCCCCCCCCACCGCGTATTTGGGTAGATCCAGTGATAGACCGCAGCCTTGTCCACGTCCACCCCAGAGTCCAGAAGCGCCCTGACCGCGGGCAAGTTGCCTCGTATCGCTGCCCAGTGTATCGGTTCTGTAAATAAACTGGGGCTGAAGGGAATCTTATTGTTGCGCGAGCCTTTGGAGATTTCATGTTTCAGCTTCTCAAAGGCAGATTCCAACTTCGCCCCCAACGACCGAACGCCGTCCACGCTCCACACCGTCTTGTTGTAGAACTTGTTCACCTGAGCCAGGTTCAGGGTTGCCTGAATGTCGAGTTTGGGGAGTATCTCGGCGGCGAACACCTCGGGCAGCTCGTGTTTGATCGCTCCGAGGATGGAGAGATCTCCGCTTCGCAGCAACGCGACTAGCGGCGAGACGGAGAGCGCGGCATCCGTCTTTGGGACGACGTCCCTCTTCCGCTTACGGTCCGGCATGGTGGCGACAGGCTTATTACACGAGTGCCCGGCGCGTGGTGTGATGTGTGAGCACTGAACGAGCTCAGTCACGTTCGCGCGCAAAAAAGTGCGGTCCATCGTTGCGATGAAGTCAGTTGTTGACCGCACGCTTCGCCCCACCATGCCGATGCGAGGGCCGAAGGTGGGCCCCAGCCCGGCGAAGCTGGTGGACGCGACGCCGCCGGAGGCTGCGGCGGAGATATCATCCACGTGGCGCGGCGCGATTCGCAGCTCGGACGCGGAGACGTCCACAGATCCCGTGTCGCGGCGGAACGTCAGGTGCGCGAAGCAGATTTCAAAACCATCCACCGCCCCCATGCAGGAGCTCCATCCCACCGCGGCTCCATCACCCTGACCCGTCATTCACACTTCGAACGCAGGATCCAATCGTACGTCAGGTCGAACTCGGAGTGCCAGACCGAGGGATGGCTCGCGGGAGCGACGACCGTGGGAGCCGCGGACGTCCTCAACGATCTTCCCGGTTTTCTACGTCGCGCGGTGCCCGTCATGGTCGCCGCGCTCGAAGAGAACGAGCGCAGCGCGACGTTCGACGGCGATCTCGCGTCCACCGCCGACGTCGCGGGGCTGGACGATCCGGCGAGCGTATCCATCGTCCCCATGCACGCGCTCTCCCCGTACGACCCCGACGCCGCCGCATCCAACGACGACGCAGATGCCAACGCGTTTCCGTGGAGAGATCTC
>Ga0302114_10002148_pt1 | contig 12738 bp, 15 predicted proteins | sample AG5_Surface_MG_FD_203107 | JGI IMG/M metagenome (GOLD analysis project Ga0302114, IMG submission 203107) | Marine microbial communities from Western Arctic Ocean, Canada - AG5_Surface | ecosystem: Environmental > Aquatic > Marine > Oceanic | place: Canada: Western Arctic Ocean | collected...
AGGACGGAGGCGAGGAGGACGGAATCTTGGTGAAGGACCCAAAGCTTGCTCTACTCAGGGAACTGGTGGAAATTGAACATGTGCAAAAAACAATGCTGCTGACAGGAATTGAGGAGCTGAGCAAGTTGGCAAGGGCGGCTGCATTCGACAGGCTTAACAAGCAAATTGAAGCAATTGTTAGCAATCAGGCGGATTAGTGTTTGTGTGGGTGTGGGTTTGAAGATGTTGGTCAAAAACTGTTTGTCTTTAAATGTTTCTCATATTTACAGTTTATGGGGCTGGGGAGAGGATGGAGAAGATGATGAAGGCATGTCTACCGTTTTACTTGCACTCACCGAGAACTAAATGCGTGGGCGTAGGTTGGAGGCTCAACATCCCAGCACTCACAAGGACACGCCCGTTGGGAGCGTATTAGATGCTCTCGACGACATGGTAGCCTGGTCGAAGCCCACCACCAAGCCAGCAAGCGAGCAAAGGAGGTTGCAGTCGAGACGATAAGATCATAGACGGTTTGGCGTATGCTAGAACAACAAACTGAAAATAGTATTACATACTCAGATGTTCACGTCTTTACGTATTTAATTTCTTCATGTTCGGTTGGTGGTGTTGTGTTTTGTGTTTAAACTTTGACATTTTCACATTTTGATTGCATTTTGAAGATTGCCAGATTTGGACACACGGCATCTTGGATTGCTGGATTGCTGGATAGTGTTGATGCACGCACATAATCAAATGCATCTCCCACAATTTGATTTGATGATGATATGAAGATGATGACAAACGTCTTCCTCCTCCTTCTCTTCCTTATCACTTTGGTTGCCTCACTTTCCCTCTCTCCAAAGTATTATATGAAGATAGCAATGATTGAGGCTAAGAAGGCTTACAATATCGGCGAAGTTCCTGTGGGTGCAGTGGTCTTTCTTCCAGCGACCCCTGCATCTCCAGAGATTATATCCTCTGCCCACAACCTTGTCGAATCAACATTCGATGCCACTGCCCATGCGGAGCTCCTTGCTCTGCGAGCAACAGCTCAAAAAGTCGGTAACTGGAGGCTTATAAATGCAACAGTTTTCACAACTCTGGAGCCTTGCGTGATGTGCATTCGTGCCATGGAGGCCTTCCGGGTAAAGAAAGTCGTTTATGCAGGTCGAGACCTTCGTCTTGGGGGAGTCGAGAGTTGTGACGAGCCGTTTCCAAAAAATGCCTTTCATAGTGTTGAAACAGAAGCGTTGCCGCTTGACAACAATTTTGCCGTTGAATCTTCAAGTCTGATGAAGTCCTTCTTCCGAGCAAGGCGATGATGATGTTAGATTTTAGATTCCAATTCAATTCACAAACATTTTCAGTTTTTTAAGACATTCAACAAATTCATCTTCTGTCGTTTTCCTTGGGCTTCGAAACCTGCATGTCACGTCCGTCGTAATCTGTTCCATCCAACTCCAAGGCTGCCTCTCCCCCCTCTTTAGTTAGCATCGTGATAAAGGCAAACCCCCTGCTACGGCCATCGTCCCCCTTTACAACTACCGCCTCGCCCACCACCTCGCCCGTCTTAGAAGCGAACAAGTCCCTCAGTTCGTCCTCCGTTGCGCGGTAGCTCAAATTGCCCACGTACAGTTTGGACTCCCCCTTGAACATTGGATTACGTTTCGCCTCAATGTTGCTTTTAATTCGAGCCAACTCCGCTTCGGGGAAGTCAGTCATTTCGAAGCCCGCCTTTAGTTCGTAGAGCTTGTCTTTCGCCTGGTACCAGTGGTGTTTGCAAACAGAGCACTGCACACGTCGGCCTTTTCCCCTCCCCAACATTGATGGCCCCAGGGGCAAGTTAAAGGTGGCCTGGCAGCGGCTGCACTTTACGTAAGATATCGGTGTATCGATGTTGGAATTTGTAGTAGATGGAGTTGGAGAAATGGAGCTAGGGGAAGGAGGGGGAGGGGGAGGGGGGGGGGGAGGAGTTGGGGAGGACCGGAGCGATGTTGTCAATTTTGATCTTGATTTAAATGGGGGGTGGGTATTCATTGTGTACCCGCTCACAGTCGTTGCGACTACGAGTAGGAACAATTGAAGGGAATGCATTTGTGCCGTTATGTGGTAATCTTCAGAGATAAATCCAATCAAATTTTTGGGTATTTTTCCTTGTTGTATTTTTCCTTGTTTTTCAAGCTCTCTTCACCTCTTGTTATCCACACAGCAATGGGCGATAACCTTGATGATGAGTATGACTTCGATTTTGTTGGTACCTCCTCCTCTGCCAATGACGACTCCTCCCCCTTAGAATCCTCTTCCTCGAACCACACAATTTTTGCTGAAGATATTGAGGATGCTGAACTTGACAGCAGCAAGAAACGTAAAAATGCTTCCACCTCTTCAGCTGCAGTTCCAACAATCCCTCCCCCAAAGAAGAAACAGAAGAAAAAGCAGAGGCCCACTGTTTCAATGACAAACGCCCAGCTTCTCATTGAAACTGGACGAACAATAGCCTCAACACCCTTGCCAACCCAGGTTGCATTTCTCAAAACTATAATGACCCTCTTTCCCGAAGCTGAAGCTGAAGCTGATGTCGTCGCCGCCTCCTCCCTCCTCACCTCCTCCCTCACCTCCTCCCTCCTGACCAACCACCCATCCTTCAAAGCCGCTCACAACGATCCCAACCTGGAACTTTTCCTGAAACTCACTTGGCCCTGCGAATCCACCCAATCATCAAAAATGAAGCAGCTCAAAAAATACTCAAAACCCAACAAACCCCATTACACCATAATTTCCTCCTCGGCTCTCCGGTGCATGTCGCTCCTGAAGTCAATTTCTTCGCTAAAGCTCCGGTGCATAAAGCTATTTGGAAAGAATATTGACACAAGCGCCCAAATTGCACAGCTCAGGGGCGGCGAGTGCAGCATCGCAGTTGGCACGCCGGGCCGGTTGTCAAAACTGTTGACCTTGGAAGAGAATGATGCTGGGCTGAAATTTGACGCCAACAGTGTTATTATAATCGACTGTTCCCCCGATGTCAAGGGGTTCAATTCAATGACGCTGAGAGATTGCCAGCGTGATTTGGTGACTGTCATGAGAGAGGCAATTGGCGTTGGCGCGAAGATAGCCTTGTATTGAAAATTGAATTGGATTGAATTGGATTAGATGATAAACTTAAAATTGTTTTTTTTCACATGAATATTTCTATTTCTACACCTTTTAATTTACTATTATTATAGTTACAGTGAGCTGTACTCGGTGCTTAGCAATCGGGTCGAAATTTCGTTGCTACTGACCTCGGCAAGATGACCTCCGAAATATCTGGCCTTCTTCTTGCCGCCCTTCTTCTCGCCCAGGCCTGCAGCGTTCTCCTTGTCCATGACGCCGTTGAAGAGCTTGTTCCTGCCGCTATTAAGTTCAGTTCCATTGGCCTGCTTTTGCGTGTTAGTCCGCTCCGCTTCAAGAAAACGCGAAACGAGAATTGGATACCGTGCCTCAACTAATTGGTAAAACTCGTTTGTGCTGAAGGCGTGCCTCTTCGACTTGGAGGAGCCGAGCAGCATGGACCAAGATACTGAAAGGCAAGAGGCTCCCTTGTACTGCAGACGCTGCAAAGTGGGTGGGAATGTGTGTGTGAGTGATTGTGAGTGATTTTCTTCTTCGAAACAACCAAACTTTTTCGCTCGCGGCTTTTTTTTCTTTTCTCGCTCACTAACCTTCGTAATCTCTAACGGCCTGAAGGAGAAATAGTCGGTACTGGAAGGGAGGGCGGAGTTGATCATATCATAGCGGACGATGGTCTTCGCGAAGGAGCGCACAACGTTCTCGATGGACTTTTTGCCTGTTTCGTCGTGCCCGAAGATGCACAAGCGTGATTTAAGGAGTTTTTTTAGGTGGGGCCGAGAAGATGCGAGGAGAAGTTTTTTGATCGAGCCAAGATCAACGGTGCGGGCCGTGGAGGCGGAACTGTAGGTGGAAATTAGGGTTTCACTGGGAAATTCTGCAAAATTGGGGATTTTCGACACCAATCTATCGCGAATTTTCTGGGTCGCAGGGTAAGGATGGCATTTGGTATTTGGGCCCGTTCCGCAATCGACACAGCCAACTGTCTCGTGCGACTTTTTGTTGCCATCGTGTCGGCAGATGGAACAAGAAGAATGTGTTGAGCTTGAAACAACTGCAAACAGCCCGAGCGAAGAAGGTGCGAAGTAAATTGAGTGGAATAATGTTAGTTTAGGAGGGGCTCGAAATCTCGTCTTTCACAACCCCCCGCTCCGCTCGCTCACCTGCAGCAGGTAAATTTCGCAACACGTCTAGCCCGCTCTCAGTTGGCTTGAGAGTTCCCATGAATTCGAGCGCCTTCTTCCAACCGACGTTAATTACCCCCTTCTCGTTGTTGGCAACGTCGCTGCCCACCAACAGAGCGAACGTTACCAGGCGGTCTTTCGTGGAGAGATCGACGCCGTTGACAAAAATATTGTTGCGCGTGTTTTTATCGGTGAAGAGGTAGGCTGAGTTGAGCTGTTTGGTTGTTTCGAAGTTTGACGTGAAGTTGGTGAAGAGCGTTTTGCAACCGTACAGAAACGCATCAGCATCGTTACTTATAACGCCATCAACGACGCCGTTCTCGTTCAAATAGCCACACAACGATTCGGCCTCCCCATCAGCATAGAAGACGGATACGTTCAGCAACTGGAGCATGGAAGCAAGCTCTGTTTGCAGCTGGTTGAAAGTTACATTGCGGGAAGAGTTGCTGCTACTTCTTCTCTTGCTGTTCGCACCCTCCATTACAAATATGGGAGTGACGCCAACCTTCAGGAGAGAAATCGTTCTGGTGTACACAAGGAAGAGGACCGGATTGCGGTGGTATTGATTGAGGGAGGGGGACGTCTGAGCCTCGACGAGCCAAATTGGGGTGTCGATAGCCAGGGTTTTGTTGGCAAGGGTTGACGCAGAGGCACTAGTTGAACAAGAAGGCGAGAGAGCCGACCAGAACCCATAAATCGTCATGGAGTGGAAAGTCCAAATGGAAATTATTTTCTAAAAGGACGTAGAGGAGGAGAGAGGCGAGAGGAGAGAGGAGAGAGGCGAGAGGCGAGAGAGGAGAGAGGAGAGAGGAGAGAGGAGAGAGGAGAGAGAAAGAGGAGAGAGGAGAGAGGAGAGAGAAAGAGGAGAGAAAAGTAATTTTTGCGTCATAATATTTTTAATTTATTTTTCATACAATTTTTAACATTGCCAAATAGTTGCCACTCTTCTGTTAGCCAGAGCTTAGCCAGAGCAGCATCTAGTTGCCGCTCCTGAGCAGATTGTTCACTCTTTTTGAATGGAGGACATTTCTACAGAGGAGATTCCCACGGACATGGAGGAATGCAGAATCTGCCGTGACGAATTTCCTCCTTCTCTACTCCTAGCTCCTTGCAAGTGCTCTGGTAGTATCAAGTTCATTTGCAAGCGGTGCCTGACTGAGTGGTGCAAAACCTCCCCAGCGAACATGACCCAGTGCAATGTTTGCCACGAGAAGTGGAAAATTAAAATTAAGTATCCCCCAGTCCTTGCTGTCGCGAGGTCGCTGGTGATTCACATTTTTACGAAATACTCAAATGTGAAACACTTGGCGAAGGCTATATTGGACGGAAACCCAACCATGGATATTGTTTTGATAATCCAGCTGTACCTAAATCTCGTGCTACTTGCTTTCTCCGGCCTGGTTTCGAACATCATCATTCAAGTCCTCGCCACCCTGCTGATAACAATGGTGCGCATTGACAACTGGGTAGACAGCTGTGTCCTAAATTATTTTTCTGAGGAAATTCAGTTGATGGTGGGACCAATGTTTGAACCTCTTCCATGTTTTGAGAAGTTCCTTAACTCGGATCTGTCGCTGCGAAATCTCTTTAGAACAGCCCCTTCGGCAGCAGTAAAAGTGCTACCTTTCCGAACCCGTTTTGCGAATTATTTCTCTGAGCGATTCACTTTCGAGACCTTGCAGAGATCAACTTCCCCCAGAATGGTTGGAAACGTTTTCTCCCCCAAGGTCGTGTTTGAACAATTTGGTGCTGTGACAATTGGTGTTGACAAGGTGCTTCTTTCTTTATTCTTGTTCGTCATCTTGAAACGAAAGATCTTGCCGCGTATGACGAACTTACTGGAAATTGTCAGCACGATAGCTATTCACTTTCTGCCGTTTCAGGACGTTACGCCAATGAGCTTTGTGCTCGCATTCATCCCGACTTTGATTCCGAATGCGTTTCTAGCACGAAAAGTGCTTCACCAGTACGGGGTTGTGAACGCGAACGAGTACCCACTTGATTTTGGTAATGAGTTTGCTCATTCGATAACGCTTCACTTCCTTCTGGCAATTTTCTTCCAGGCAACAATGTTTGCGGCAGTCAACAGTTTTTGGTTTGCTGGAGCCGATATTTATAATGCTGGATCAAAATTCGTTCTGGCCCATGCCACAATATCAAAGGACGTTTAGATTTCAAACAAACTCAATTTTTACGTTTATTCTTCTTCTTGCTGCTGTTTTGGTGCAAGTGCCACCCCCTGGGCCAACACGGCCAACGAGATCAAGCTCACCAACCCGCTGACCAGGGGAATGGCAATGAAACCGTCGTACCCGCCCGTGGTGAAAACTTCTACCAATGCGTCGAGGCTCGTTTTAGCGCTCGCCAAACTCACACCAAATAAGCCTATTACGATCGAAATGAAAAGAATGTTGCTGCTCAACCCGGTCGAGACGATCAATTTCTCGAACGCCTGGGTGTAGAAGGGCTTGAAGAGAATTCCTCGAAGTGAGTCTAGCTGTGGATTCACGAGGGATTTGATTTTGCTGGACCTGTGAAAGGGCATTGGATACAAACCGTAGCGTGTAGTGGGGAACAGCTTCGCCATCAGGTCGGGAATTGGTAAGTTGGACACCTCAAAGGGCAACCGTTGGTTTTCGGCCAAAATCTTGTTGATACCTTCACCGTTGATGATGTAGGAGGTGGTTCCGAGGGCACTGCCTAGCCCACACTTGAGATTTACTATGTTCGAATGTGATTTGGTTGTTGTTGTAGTCAACCCGGGAACATAAGTTATGTACGCAAGGTGGAGCATGTCCCAGCTGTTGGTATTCTTGAACGAGGAGAGGGAGTCTAGCTGGACCTGGTCGAGTTTTTCATTGTCTGAAATGTTGTCCTCCACCACCAAAGCACTGAAAGAGCTGCTGAAGTCAGGGCGCTCTCTGATTTTCTCGTAGATTTTAATGTGGGAGCTGTGACAGCCACGAATACCGTTCTCCTCATCTGTCTGAAACTCGCAAACACTGACAAGAGGAGTCAAGCTGTTAAAATCAAGGATCTTTTTGGCAGATTGTAGACGTTCACCTTTGCTGTCCCCGTCTGGACAGGTAATGAGGAAGGCTGCATCAACTAGCTTTGACCAGTCGAGGGGCCTGGTTGTGGCCGTGGCCCGGAGGGATAATGTCCTTGTCCATAAACGATGATGTGGACTCACTCTTGGCGAGAAGCCATTGCTGTGGTGAATTATTGTGGCAACGAAGAGCAAAATACAGAGAAACATACGTCTAACTGTGCCTGGAAGGACGAAAACAAAAGGAATTTGGAAAATCTTCCCGTTTATGTGATGTGTTAAATTCGCCGAGTTGCCCTAACCAACCCTAACCAACCCTAACCCTAACCAACCCTAACGCAACAGAGAGAAAGAAGTTATGTCTGACAGTGATTTTGATATTGAAATTCCACTTAATCCCTTCACAAACCAGGAGTAGAGTTCTCCAAATCGAATCGAGCCGGCTGTAAAATCTGTAATGAAAAGATCGTCAAAGGAGTTGTCCGTTGGAGATTCGTTAAGGTGGATGCAAGGGACACGGATCACTTCCATGATGAGATTGGCTACATGCACGTTGAGTGTGTGCCCACCGAAAATTTGACTGAGGCTCAGGATGACACACGAAATCACTTGATGAATGAGGTGAAGATCCTCCTTGAAAGTAAATTGTCCATTGACATCCCTGACCATGACCAGGAGGTGAAGCCGGAGAAGACGAGAGTCAAGAAGGTGAAGCCGGAGAAGAAGAGAGTCAAGAAGGTGAAGCCGGAGAAGACGAGAGTCAAGAAGGTGAAGCCGGAGAAGACGACAGTCAAGAAGGCGAGGGCTGCTCCCCCGGGACTCAGAAAAAAGACGACAAAGGCTGCTGCGAAGCCCATGGCCAAGGCCGCCACGAAGTCCAAGGCCAAGACCGTGGTCAAGGCTGAGGCTGGCAAGCCCAAGGCCAAGGCCAAGGAAGCGCCCACGAAGGTGACCAAGGCCAAGGCCAAGAAGCCTGTCAAGGTCAAAGCGGAGGCTGTTCTTGTTGCCTTCGACGACGCTCCCAGGTTCAAGCCTCGTGATCGTTCGAAGAGCAACGCTTATTCCCGTCGTTGATTTGAAAGATTATCAGTGACGATAGTTGTAGGTAGGAAGAAGAGAGTTATTTGCAAATTTGCATACAAAAACCAATCCTATTCAATTTTTAATCCATCCTTGCCTTCTTCGCTGCTGGGCCATCCTCCCCCGTCACTCCTCCAACAACAACCACCCCACCCTCACCCTCGCCACTCACTACTCCGATATCTGCCACCGCCGCCACCGCCTTCGCAGTCGCCGCTGCAGCCTTCTTAGCCGCCCCCTCTTCCTTCTTCTTCCGGTTGGCGTCCCTCTCCTCCCTGCTTAACGGTTTCTCCAGCAGCTCTCCTAGCTTGTGGTAGCTCCTCTCCTTGAAGTTGACCTTGTCCGAGAACTTGTCGTCTGCCGAGTACGTCAAATAAAGCACCGGCCTGGCGAAGTCGCTGCTATTTCCCATGCCCCTGTGGCCCGTCCTGTAGTCGAAGATGTAGGGGCACCCCATGGGACCGATGGGGGTCTCGCATCTCGTTCCCACGTACCCTTCGTTGTTCAGTATGTGGGTCCCCAGACAGAACTCTGTCCCCCCCAGCTCCTTGGTCATGTCCAGCAGCGGAATGAAGACGTTCACCGCATGGCACGGCTTCATGATCGTCTTGTGCAAGTGCAGGCCGTCCTGCGCCGACGCCGAGCGACGAATGAAGCGAGTCAAAAGAATTGAGTGGAATAATGTTATGTTAGTTTAGTAGTGGATGTGGGTGGTTGTAGCCATTTCCGCTCGTTCGCTCGCTCACCTGGTGGTACACTTGGTGGTGCGCGCCGGGCAGGCTCATGAAGCAGCCCTTGTGGATTAGCGTTGCCTTTTCGCCCAAGCACTTTTTCACGATGCTCATCCACGGCGCGTTTGGGTCGGTGAGGAAGCTGAACTCGGGCTCGTCGTACTTGAGCACGGTCATGTCGTAGCGCCCAAAACCGCGCTCCCTCAGCACGTCGAATCCCTCCTGGAGCTGCGCCGAGCGAAGAAGGTGCCACACGAATTGAATGGGTTAAATTGAATGGGTTAGTTTAGTAGTGGATGTAGCCGTCAGCAGCCATTTCGCTCACTCACCTCCTGGAAAAGCATCTTGCTGTTGACCGTGTACATGACGCGCTCGTAGTGCTCGACGGCCGCATCGAGGCACATTTCGCACCGTTCTTCGGACAGCGAGAACGAGGAGTCCTTCTTTACGATTCGGTTGTTCTCCCAGATCACCTTGACCTGCGCCGAGCGAAGAAGGTGTGGAGAAAATTGAGTGGGTTAGTTTAGTAGTGGATGTAGCCGTCTGCAGCCATTTCATTTCGCGGGATTCATCGCGAGTATGCTCGTCTTCATCAAGGCTCGCTCGCTTCGCTCGCTCGCTCACCTTGCTAATGTCAACCTCGTCGAACTTTTTCTTGCTGTACTGCAGCGTGTGCAGCTTCGTCTCCAAGTCGTACTTGACGCACTGCGCCAGCTGCCACTTGTCGTCCTCCGGCCAATAGATGCGGCACTGCTGGTTCACCAACGATTGCTGGTATTCTCGTTCCTTATTATCGGCAATTAGCTTCTTCTGTGCGGACTGAAGCTCTATTTCCTTCTTCTGGAGAGCAGGATCGATCGGTGTAACGATCTCAACAATCTTCGTTACGCCCGTGGTTTCGTCGACGATTTCTTTAACCTCTGTGATTGCTGTGGGAATTTCAATTGGCGCCTGATTCTTTTTCTTTTCCTCCGCTAGCTTTTTCTTTTCATTAAAGTCTTGAGCGAGCTTCTTCCAAACTTCGCGCTCCCAAGGGTCCATGACGTCGCGGAAGATTGCGCGAAGCTCCTTTTGGGAGTCAGCGAGGAGGTACTTTGGCTTTTTGTAAAAGCTATTGTAGGATTTTGGCCCTTCACTCACAGGTGCAACGCCTCCCACCCCCCCCCCGCTTGTCGGCGCAACACCCCCCGCAGCCCCGTTCTTCTGGTAGTGCTCGTAACTTTGTGTTGCCGACAGTTCCGCGGATTTTTCCAATTCCGCGAACCGCAAAATTCGGTGCGCGTCCCTCGTCTCCTGCATGAAGAACGCCAACGCCGAGACTTTCTCCTCCCCCGGAGCAGGCAAAGTGAAGAACGCGCGGTTGGTCGTCGTCTTCTCCGTCTTGTTCTGGGAGTCGAAATTCTGGTTTCCCGCCTGCGCCGGCGCCGAGCGAAGCGAGATTGTGCGCATTTTTAATGAGGGATGAGCGAAGCGAGACGAAACAAGCGAGCCAAACAAATTCGAATTGGGGGTGGGTTAGCTTAGTAGGGGGTGCAGCCGTTAAAGGCTCGCGCTCACTTCGCTCGCTCACCTGCTTGATGGCTTCGGCCTTCCAGGCCTCCTTGTCCTCGGGAGTCAGGTTGTTCGACCAGATTAAACGGAGCTCCTTCTGGGAATCCTTGAGGGTGAAGGTAACCTTGGCGTCCGATTTCTCAGTTTTCACCGCAGCAGCCGGCTCGTCTGTGCTCGTGTCCATCTCGTTGGACTGCTCCGTCGGTTCGGCCGTCACCGAAACCGAAGGCGTTGCTGAATCGGCGGCCTCGGTAGCTTTTTTGATCTCCTCAACCCGCTTGTCGCGGTACTGACCGCGCAATCTCATGACGTAGTACATACAGGGAATGACGCGCTTTCCGCAGTCGAGAGTGACAATTTCCGACTTGTCGTTGCCCTTCTCCAACTCGGCGACCACTTCGTCGCGCTCCTTGTGCTTCTCGACCTTGAGAGCGTCCATTCGCTGAAGTTCGCGCTGGTTGTTTTCTTGCCAGGAGTCCTCTTGTCCCACGACCCAGAGGCCATCCTTGAGGAATCTGGGAGGGGGGAGGGTGGAGGAGGATGGAGGGCGGAGGAAAAGGGGGGGATTAGCTCAGTGCAAGAAATTTTGTTGGACGCCCAAATTCAGCTCACCTCGCATGCCCAGCTTCAAGCGCATTCTTCTGGGTCACCTTCTTCGGTTGGAGGAAGTCGCCACTGACGGAAATGCCATAGATGTGCTTGTCAATCAACCTGTCCCTCGCAACCAAGTCATCAATCGTGTCTACAACCTTTTTAAACTTGTCAATCCGCTCATAGTCAGGTGAGTACCAGAACCGCTTGAACACCACCTTGATCGAATCCTCTGTGGCCTCCAAGGTTGTAGAATTGCCCTTATCAGTATTGTTTCGCATACCGACATCATCGCCATCGCAGTGGAGCATCATCTGCTCTTGACTCGGCTTGTTGACGTTTTTGTACTTGGGACCAAAGACGCGCAACTCAATCTCCTTAATGTACTTGGGTAGCAAGGCCAGTTCAAGCTTTCCCTTGTACCAGCGGAACAAAGGACCCTTCTTGTAACCCTTGAGCGTAACGTCCTCGAGAACTGTCACTTGCGTCTTCCAGTGTCGTCCGCCGTGGCTACGAATGAATGGTTGGGGGTTAGCTTTTTTCTGTGGGAGTGTATTGGCATCTCTACTTACGTCGGAAGAAGAGCATTTTCGTAGTTTGACAGGATTTCACCAGCTTCTTGAAGAACTCGCTCACGTTCACCAGCAGCAGAGATCCGAACTAAAGTGTCTGACTTGCCCGAGGATTTTGAGGCTGTGACATACTCCTGGTCCTTCTTAGGGGGGGGGAGAGATGCAATTTTCTTGGCATTGCTTTCTTTCGCCCTGGACGATACCGGTGGGGGAGGGCCGGCGTCTGGGAGGGGTCGTGCTTTCTTATAGATTTTTGGGGGCATTCTCTAATTATAGCTACGTGTCGTAGCTAGCATTCCAATATATTTTGGGTATGATTTGGAAAAGTTTCTAAGCACATAATTGCGGAGCAAACAGATGTCACGCCGATAAGTGAAAGAACACCGAGTTTACTTGGTTTACTTGATTCACCTCCAATTCCTCCCTCCAAAGTCAACCCCGCCTTTTCTCAAAGAATTATTGTACTTTAGTTTGTCAATTTAGTTCAAACCCGCCTTGCCGAATATCAATACGTAGCTCTCGCTCAACCCAATCAACTCCTTCAAACTTTCCTGGATATGCAAATCTTGAATTTCGAACCATGTACTGCTCGCACCGTGCCGGACATGCACCCGGTACGTTCCCTCTTCAAGGGGGTCGCGCTTCCCCTCCTTTCCAACCTCCGCGGGAGAATCATGGATGATGTTTGCAACTAGGTCGTACTTGGTTTCTGCCAGGTGATTTCGAAGCGTCACCACTGCATTAACCAAGTCCGATTTTTCCAGCATTGTGGAGGACAGCGAGGCGTTACCGTTGCTGGTCAAAAACAACTTCAACTGCGGCGAGCCAAACGAATTGTGTGGAATAATAATAATGTAGTTTTAGTGTTGGCTCTTTCGTCGTCTTCCTCAACC
>Ga0302114_10002151_pt1 | contig 12733 bp, 11 predicted proteins | sample AG5_Surface_MG_FD_203107 | JGI IMG/M metagenome (GOLD analysis project Ga0302114, IMG submission 203107) | Marine microbial communities from Western Arctic Ocean, Canada - AG5_Surface | ecosystem: Environmental > Aquatic > Marine > Oceanic | place: Canada: Western Arctic Ocean | collected...
TGGACGACATCCGCGCGATGCTGCCCACCTGCGATAGGTACCGCACCCCGCCGTCGACGCCGCTGGCGATGGAGAAGGACAACATCCTGGCGGAGGCTTTCGGCGTGGGCGCCAGTGACGAGGCACGCGCCAAGAAGGTGGACCTCGAGGCGTTATTATCGTCCAGAAAATCTCCAAAGAAATCACCCGAGGACGAAGACACCGCGGCGTACGAAGGGCCGGCTGTTCCGAACATGGGCGCTCCCCCGCCCCCCCCGCCGCCGTTCGTCCCCAAGGCGACGACCCCCGAGTGTGTCGCGCAGGTGATGGAGCTGCTCGGGGCGCTCCTGTGCCATTCATTCGTGGCGGATCAGTTCATCGGCCGCGTCGGCGGCGACCGCGTCAAGCGGGGTTTACTTCCGAGCGGGAAACATCGGCCGACGTGGACGACGACGATCGTGCATCAGTGCGCGCCCGCGTTCACGTACACGCCGCCTCCGCCGCCTCCGCCCCCGCCGGTCATGGTTCGAAAGTTGGACGAGGAAGGTAACCCGGTGCAGGCGGTTGACGAGGAGGGTAACCCGGCGGTTGACGAGGAGGGCAATCCGGTGTACGAGATGGTGGAGGAAAAGCCCGAGGGTGGTGAGGGTGCCGAGGGTGCCGAGGGTGCCGAGGGTGCCGAGGATGCCGAAGGCGAGGAACCGATGACCGAGCCCGACCCCGTTGCTGAGCCCGAGGGTGAGGGTGAGGGCGAGGGTGAGCCCGGGGCCAAGGCTGAGCCCGACGACATGTTGGAAGCGTACCGGCCCGCCTTGATCGAGGGCGACGCTCCGTGCGACGACTTCCTCGCGTGTTCCGCGTCGCTTCGATGCCTGGAACACGCGGCGAGACACCCGCGGTGCCGCGCCGAGCTCCTCGAGGACGACGGCGCGCTGGTCAAGAAGCTCGCGGCGGTGGTCAGGTGTAACATGCGCGACTGCGCGGAGCCCGCGCTGCGAATACTTCTCGGGATTATGAACTGGGCAAAGTTCGAGGGACCGAACGCGTCGGGGCCCAACTCTTTTAAGGACCTGCGCGAGGCGCAGGGGCACGTCGGGGCCGGGCAGGGCGGCGCTCTCGCGGCCGTGAAAGCCGCGAAGGCTGCGAAGGATGCTGAGAGAGAGGAGGGTGATCACTCGCGAGCGTACGACATCTTAAAGTGTACGGAGGTGAGAGACGCGATACTGGCCGCCGACCTGGGGCCCGAGGGGTCGGTGACGCACAGGTCCCTACGGTCCGCGGCGTCGCACGCGCTCGCGGGGTACGAGCTCACGGCGATCCTACCGCCCCCGCCGCCCCCCGCGCCGGTTCCCGGGATGGAGGTGACCGCGCGGGCGCCGCTGCCGAACCACAAGACGGCGCCGCTGCTGGAAAACATGGAAAAGATAACTTTGCGAAAAGAAGTCGCCGAGCGCGACGAGATGCGCGAGCCGTTCTTTAACCAGACGCTGACCATCAAGGAACGGTTAGCGCTGCGGTACAAGGCGCAGAGGGGGCTGAGTCTCTCGAGGTCGGGGTCGGTGAAAGACCCGAACGAGTTAGAGGAGGTGGTCACCGAGGCGCAGAGAGACGGTTTGTGAAAGAATGAATTTTTCTAAAAAATCTTTTTGCGGATGACGAGAGAGGCTCGTCGTCCTTTTGGTACATTTTCGCGCGCGTGGCCGTGGGCGTCGCGCTTTTCGCTGCGTTCACGCAGGTGTTTGGTACATGGTACATGTGTGGTCGGTTTTTAACCGTTCTCTTTTTAACCTCCGGAGAGATCACGGTTGCGGCCGCGCGGGCATGGATCTCGAGCCGCTCGACGCGCCGGCGCCAGCCCCCGCGCACGCCCGCTGCCTCGCCCCGATGGCTCCCACGAACCTCGCGATCCTTCCCCGCGCGGGGAACTGCGCGCCGGGTGGTATGAGCGCCGCCGCGGTCTCATTCTCCGCGTCCGTCGGGACATCCGCGCGTTCGTTCGCGCTCACGAAGTGCGGCCCCTCCGCGAGAATAAACACGAGGAGAGTCTGCGCTCTGCTGTACATCTCCAGCGCGGCTCTCGCGTTACCCATGAGCTCCTCCACCGCTCCGCTGCGACCGAGCGCGAGCGCCGCGTCGTAGGTGAGGTCCATGGCGTCGGGTAGCCGCGCGCTTCCCTCGGTGCCGACGCCCTTGACCGCGGCGGCGGCGCGATCCGCCCTTTGAAGCGCGGCGTTGAAAGCCGTCTTGATTCGCTCCGCGGACTTGACCGCCCTTTCGCGTTCCTTTCGAAGCCGCTCGTGGGTCTTCACGCCGTGGGTACCCGCGCCCGGCCGCCCCGGGGATGGCGGCGAGCCGGACACCGAGGACGACGCGCTCGCGGGCCGCGACTCGGATCGTTCCAGAGATGTTCCGGAATCGGACTGCGATTGCGACGCGGCGAGCTGCGACTCGTCGGAGCCCGAACTTTTCGTCATCGTGAGAGAGGCGGACGCAGAGTTAGTTTCCGCGTCCGTCGCCTCTTTCACGACCACCTGCGCGAGCTTGTACCCCTCCCGCAGCGCGGTGAGGGACACGAGCGACACGGCGAGCGCGTCCAGCCGTTTACCGCTATCCCACCGCTCCATGGCGACGTCCCGTAGCACGGTGGCGGCGCGTTCGAGGACGGAGACGCGCTGCGGAAGAGACGCGAACTGTTTCTCCCCCGGCGCCGCCGCCGCCGCGTTCGCCGCCATTCGCGCGAGCGCGAGCGCCGCCGCCGCCTCCTTCTCCGACGGCGATTGCGAAGGCGGTTGCGACGGGAGGGACCCGCCGCTGATACGAATCGACGTCCCGGACCTCGCGCTGGAGACTCTGGAAGACGGACCGGAGCTTCCGTTGGCGCCGCCCGCGTGCGCCGGTTGGTGTCCCGCGAGTCCGCCGAAGGCTTCCGGAGGCGAGTACCTCGTCATCCGGTTGTTGATCCCCATCCCGTCGGGCCTCGGCGGGAACGACCCGGACGGGGAGACACCGGACTGAAGCCCGAGCCCGAGCCCGCCGGGGTTGACGTTCACGCGGTAGAGCTCGCGGCCGGGCGACGCGGACGGCTTACTCGGCGGGGATCCGCGAATGGCGGCGCCGATGTTGGACGAGAGCCGCCGCGTTAACCCCGCCGCCATCTGCTGAAGCCCGCCGCCCGAGACGCCGCTCGGCGCCGAGCTCGAGGACGACTCCATCGGCACGCGTTCGCCTCCACCCTTATCCTCCTCCTCAACCAGGACGTACTCGGCGTCCATCGAGTTGAGCGACCGATCGCTGCCGCTTCTTCCCTTGGACCCCTGCAACGAAAACGGCACGGGCTGAATCTCACCCCCGGAAGACCCGCGGTCGTCGCCGCCCGTCGTGTTGGACGGCGAGACGTTGAACCCGCTGAACGCCGCGCGCGCGGGGGAGGACGAGAGCGGAGGCTTCTGGTGGCTTCCAGACCCCACGCGACCGGGTCCCGAAGGGGAGGTCCCGCCGAGGAACCCGGGCCGTCTGCTCAGCGGCGACGTGCTCAGCCAGTTGCTCCCCACCGCGGCGGCGGCGGCGGCGACGTCCCTCACGCCGATCGCGGCGGCGGCGGCGACGTTCCCGACGCCACGCGCGGCCTTCTCGACGCTCGACGGGATCGCGGCGTGGTGTTGCGGCGGCGGCGAATGACGGCGGCGGTGGACGTACGTTTGATGCGGGTTTTGGGGTTGTGGGTCCCGACCATACCTCTGCCCGCCTCCACCTCGGCGGTCCTCACGCTGGACACCGACGGCAGGAACCACACCGTCGTCCTCCATCGGGAAGGGCATCTGCGAGGAATCGCCCGAGACATCGCTTGAGTTATCGCCGCTCATGCCGGAGTCCACCCCGGACGATCCTCCGAACTTTTGAACATTCGTCCCGCTCGACTTGAGTCCGGGAATACTTTCACTTCTCGGTTGGTCAACGCGTGGTCCACTCGTGGGTACACACACGGTGCCGCCGGTCAGGAACGGGTGGTCGAAGAACTCCTCGAAGCTCATGCGCTCCACCGGGTTCCGCCGTAACAACCCGCGGAGTATCGACACGCACTCGCGGCTCAGCGCGTGTGCAACCTTACTCTGTACACACAAAACACGAAAACACGACGTCAGTCTAATTGCCCGTACAAAGATACAAAGAAACGTACCGGGATCTTGGCGTCGCTCCGCTCGATGTTTCGCAGCAGCTGCATGGGGTTCATCCCCGTGAACGGCGGCCTTCCCACTAACAGCTCGTACAGGATGGTACCCACGGACCACAAATCAGCCTTGGCGTCGTACTTTTGGTAGCCCAAGATCTCCGGCGCCATGTACAGCGGAGACCCGCACAGCGTCTCAGCCATCCCGGTGGGATGCATGTACCTCGCAAAGCCAAAGTCGGCAATCTTGAGCTCCGCGTCCGCGCTTGACTTGGTCAACAGCAGGTTCTGGGGCTTGAGATCCCTGTGTATGAGGTTCTGCGCGCGCATGGCGCGCAGGCCTGACGCCATCTGTTTCATGAAGTGCCGCGCGACGTCCTCGGTGACGCGGCCGTGTTTTTTGATAAACTCCGACACGTCCCCACCCGCGCAGTACTCGAGAACGAGGAAGATCTTCTTCTCCTCCTTGATGATGTCGTGGAGCTTGATGATGTTACCGTGGCGCGAGCGCTGGAGGACCTGGATCTCGGACTCGAGGGACTCGCGCAGCTTGCGGTTGAGCTTGTCCAGCCGGATCTCTTTCACCGCGACGCGCTGGCCGGTGTCAGCGTGCCGCGCGCGCCAGACGACCGCGAAGGAGCCGCGGCCGATCTGCTTGTCCACCCGCCAGTGCCCGATCTGGCGGACATCGGTGGAGGGCGTCGAAGTGGCCGGCGCTGGACCTATCGCGGGGTCACCGGGCGCGGACGGAGGCGGGTCGACCTCCATGGGCGCCCCGTCGTTCAAAAGAGGTAGCACTACACGTATCTCCCGCGAAAATTGTTACGCTGACTCGACGTGAGATGCGACGGCGGTGACGACGGACCGACGCGCGAGGCGACCCGGCGACTGAGCGCGCGACGGGAGGAAACCCGCGTGTTGCACTCAGTCACTCGTATAAGGTCAGTCTCGTGCGTTCGGTCGTGTTGGAGGCGGTCGTGCTGGGTGCGTCTGTCTTGGAAATGGCTGTCACTATCCGTTTATTGGGAGATGTTCGAATCGAATCGGACGGTGAGAAATTCGAAGCCAAAAAGAGAATCTCTCACTGAAATGCCCATAGGGGATCGATTCGAATATAGGGGAAACTCGCGAACAGTCCTTCACACGGTGTAACACTTAGATCTTTTGCGAGTTTATCGAGTTTCAAACCGTAAAAGCGACGATTTTATCCTAGCTAGTGCTATCTGACGGTCTATTCCGTGATACACGTCACGGAGGGGCGAGTTGGGTCTGGTTAACTCTTCACACGCACAGAAGTTTGGTGCCTTCGTCCAGTGCCACGCTGTGAAACCAGACTCACAAGATCGAGCGCCCCCCCAGATAGAGAGAGAGAGAGAGAGGATCTTCGATAGACGGGGAGATCATGAGTGGAGCGGCATGTACGATGGGATCGACGACGTCGGCGCTCGTCGCCGGTAGCGCCGGTAGCGTCTCGAACATCGCGCGTCGTCGCGGCTCGGGCCGGGTCGTCGCCAAGGTGTCGCCGATGACGGTTGCGGGGCGTTCCTCTTCTTCCCGGACGACGACGCGATCATCGTCGCCGCGTCGCGCGTCCCTCACGACGCGAAGGGGTTTCCCGAGCTCGTCGACGGATGCCGAGCGTGAGACGGTCATTCAACCGATCGTCGTCGACACACACGCGCCGACGCCCGAGATGGAGACGAAGGACGACGTGGACGAGTGGTTCCCGCCGTTCGCGGACTTTGTACCAAAGCTCACACTCATGGGCCTCGGCGCGGGGCTCATGAACACCGGCTTCGAGCTGGACGGACCGGCGAGCACCATCGAGGCCATCGCCGTCCTCGCCTCCATCATCACCGTGCACGAGTGCGGGCACTTCTTCGCCGCGCGGCTCCAGAACATCCACGTCTCCAAATTCTCCGTCGGATTCGGACCCAACCTGCTGTCCTACAAAGGTCCCGAGGTGGAGTACTCACTGCGATGGGTCCCACTCGGGGGCTTCGTCGCCTTTCCCGACGATGATCCCGACTGCCCGTACCCCGAAGACGACCCAGACTTACTCCGCAACAGGCCGATAAAAGACCGAGCCATCGTCATCACCGCCGGTGTTCTCGCCAACGTGGCATTCGCGCTGGCGATATTAAACTACCAGGTCAACACCGTGGGCCTCGTCGAGCAGGCGTACCGCCCCGGGGTGAAGGTGGCGCAGCTGCTGAGCACGTCCGCGGCGCGTGAGTACGGCGTCAAGGTGGGCGACGTCATCACCGCGATCGACGGCGAATCGTTACCCGCGGCGGGCCGGTCGGTAAACGACGTCGTGGCTAAAGTTAAAGCCGCGGGTTCGAACCCGGTCCGGCTCAAAATCGATCGTCAAAACGCCCCGCCGGTGGACATAGAGGTGGTGCCCAAGACGGGGGTGAACGGCGAGGGGCGGATCGGGGTGCAGCTCGAGGCGAACGCGGAGGTTCGTAAGCGAATCGCGAGTGACCCGGCGGAGGGTTTGTTCTTGGCCAGTAAAGAGTTTGGGCGGCTCACCGGCTTGGTGTGCAAGTCCCTCTTCTCGCTCGTGTCCAACTTCAGCCAGGCGAAGGATAACGTGAGCGGGCCGATCGCGATCGTGGGCGTGGGCGCCGAGGTCATGCGGGGCGCCGACGCGAGCGGGCTGTACCAGTTCGCGTCGGTGATCAACATCAACCTCGCCGTCGTGAACATCCTGCCGTTGCCGGCGCTGGACGGCGGGTTCTTGCTTCTGATCGTGATCGAGGCGCTTCGTGGTGGGAAGAAGCTGCCGGCGGAGGTGGAGCAGAGCATCACCGCGAGCGGGGTGCTGCTGCTGCTCGGGTCGGGGATGTTCCTCATCCTGCGGGATACGCTGAACCTGGTGGGGAACCTCGGGCAGCACTAACGCTTCGCGGGCGGGTCGACTCGGCAACTCGCGCAATGGTTGTAATCGCTTTACATGATATTCGCTAAAAGAATTAAGCTATTGTGTCAACGCCGCTGCCCCGTCGCCCACCCCCGGGAGAGAAAACCGACTCCGACGCCCGCCGGAGCCGCCCCGCTCGCTCTCCAACATTCGCACTACAAAGTCAGATGCTTCTTCCGAGCGAACGCTTGTTTACAGGTAGATGTTAGCCGCGCGCTCCTCGCGCTTAATCTTGCGGCTATCGCGCTTGTTGACACCCTCGGTAACCTCGCGCTCGCGCTTCACGGTGCGAATCTGCGCGATCTTCGTCTTGAGGATCCCGAAGTGGTGGCCCTTGTACTCCTTGCGCGTGGACTGCCTCATGCGGAGCTCGAAGAGTTTCTTCTTGGCGTCGACAATCTGCGCGTTGAGTTCGTCGTTGGACATGGACTTGAAATCCGCGCACTTGGTGGGCTTGAGGCCCGCGAGGGCATCCGCCTTGGCCTCGGCCTCCTCGCCCTCGGCGCGCACCACGAGGCGGGCGCCGCGCTGTTGGACAGCCTTGCGGGACACGACGGAGGAGCGCGCCTGAGATTGAAATTGGATGGAAAGGAGGGAAAATGGGGCGAAGGTCAGCGAGGCGCGGTGGGTGGAGACGCGGTGGGTGGACGCGGAGGGAGACGAACTCGCGGGATGCCGACGCGTGGTCGCGTGGACGATGTGGATGAGTACGGGCGCGGGACCGAGGCGCGCACGCGCCGTCGTCACAGCTGTGACGCCCGTCGGTTCGCGTGGGAAAAGCTCAGCCGGCCTTGGATAAGGGAGGCTGGAACGGCGATGACGTCGCGACGCGGCCGCGCGCGGCTCTCGGTCGACGCGCGGCCTTCCCGGATTCGTACGCCGCGCGAATCGCGAGCGACGAACGGACACCGGTGATGCCGCGCGATGCGGTCGCGTCGACCGCTCGACGCGTGAGAGCCGCGCCGTCTCCGGCGCGGCGCTCGCGCTCGCTTTTTCGCCCACATCCCTCCCGGAAAAACCCTCTGGTGGCCACACCGACGGTGGCCGGATTGCGTCGACGGTGCGAAGACGCGACGTACCTTGACGGGCGCGCCGACGAGGGCGGACATGGAAACGGTGAAAGCGGCCATGTTGTCTGGTCTAAAAACGACGAGTGCGGCGTTTGCGAACGTGCACCGGGTGTGTCCGCTCGGCGTCTCACTCGCGGCTTCCTGACCAATTTCCGCCAAAACCCTTGACCCCGAAAAATGAGGCGGGTGGATGGTCTATACCAGTGTAAAATACAGTGGAAAATAGACCGTCGTTCACGGTTCACGGGCCAGGTCTTATCGGATCCAATTTGTCACCGGTTCAGTGCACCGAGCTCCTCCGGCTCTCTCCACTTTACACACCGCACCGTCTAGTACGATGTCCGCCGTCACCAACTCCGCCGTCTTCGCCCGCAAGTCCCTCGCGGGCAAGGCTGTCGCCAACAAGCGCGTCGCCACCAAGGCTCGCGCCGCGTTCAACGTGTCCGCCAACGCCAAGGTGGACGCGTGCGACAAGAACTCCGTCATCGTCTCCCCATCCATCCTCTCCGCCAACTTCGCCACCCTCGGCGCCGAGGTACGTCCTGACCCGCTCTGCGACCCGCTCTCTGACCCGTTCGATGTCCCGTTCGAAACCCCGTATTCGCACGCACGATTGGGGCGCTCGAGTGGGCGAATGCCCCGCGCGGCGTGCGATCGGGCGGCGCCCCCTCTCGGAAAATAGCCCAGCGATCCGGATAGGATTCCCCCGTCCAACTGGCGTCTCGCTGACCCCCCGCCCCCCCACAGGTCAAGGCTGTCGATGAGGCCGGCGCCGAGTGGATCCACATCGACGTCATGGACGGCCGCTTCGTCCCCAACATCACCATCGGCCCCCTCGTCGTCGACGCGCTCCGCCCCGTCACCGACAAGGTGCTCGACTGCCACCTCATGATCGTCGAGCCCGAGCTCCGCGTCGCGGACTTCGCCAAGGCTGGCGCCGACATCATCTCCGTCCACGCCGAGGGCGCGTCCACCATCCACCTCCACCGCACCGTCAACCAGATCAAGGACCTCGGATGCAAGGCGGGCGTCGTCCTCAACCCCGGAACACCCCCCGAATGCCTCGAGTACGTCCTCGACTGCGTCGACCTCATCTTGGTCATGTCCGTCAACCCCGGCTTCGGCGGCCAGTCCTTCATCGAGTCGCAGGTTGAGAAGATCGCGAAGATCAAGGCGATGTGCGACGCGAAGGGCGTTAACCCGTGGATCGAGGTCGACGGCGGCGTCTCCCCCGCCAACGCCTACAAGGTCATCGACGCCGGCGCCAACGCCCTCGTCGCGGGCTCCGCCGTGTTCAACTCGGACGACTACGCCGCCGCCATCGCGGGCATCAAGGCGTCCAAGGCTCCCAAGTAAATCTTTTTTTCGCCGATTGATTTGTTTGGTTTTTGCGACGTCGGGTCGCACTTGTTTGGTCATGGGTTTGAGAGTGAATTGCCAAGTGAGCTTGGATTCTTTATAACACTACACGCGACTAGCCAGCCCCCACGGCGCGGGGGTGTGTCACTTTGTTTCAATACGAAGAAGAACGAGTGAAGAGAAACAGTGGTCTTACAGAAAAATTGATGTTCGTACTCGCTAATTAGATCACGACCTCGCCTTGATGGCGTCGTTGCGGTAGTCCATCGGGATGGCATCCTCCGGCGCGTTGAGCAGCAGCCAGTCGAGCGCGATAACCTGCCGCTTCTTGTTGTACGCCGTCTGCCCCTCGCCGACGACGGACGACGCGTCGTCCTCCGTCGCGCCCAACGCCGCGTCGACGTCCGCCTGATCAAAGCCCCACTTCTTCAGCGTCTGGCTCGCCTTCTTCTCCCCTTTGCCGGTGTCCGCCGGATCCACAGCCTTGGCGGGCGCGGCGTCCTTCTTCTCCTTCTTGGGCGCCGCCGTCGACACGGTCACGACCCGGGGCGCGTCCGGCTCGATGGGCTCGCCAAAGTCCAAGTCTCCGTCGTCCATTGAAAACGCAGCGGCGTTTTGAAACACATCCCCGTACGCGGATCCCTCGCCTTTCTTCTTCCAGCCGTCGAGCGGTTTGACGAAGTTAGGTCCGTCGCCGGAGTCGAGGGACGACCCGATGGCGCCGCTCTCGGGCTTGGCGGGCGCGTTGGAGCGGATGAGGCGTGAGACGTCGCCGGCGACGGGCCCTAGGCCGTCGTCGCCAGCCTTGGTCTTCTTTGGGCGCTTCGCGGCACCCTTCTTCTTGCCGCCCGCCGTCTGGCCGGACTTGGTGGGGCTGCCGAAGGAATCGTAGTCGCTCGCCGCGCCGAAGTCGTCGTCGATGGAGTTGAAGTTGGCGTCGTAGTTGCCGCTGCCGCTGCCGAAGCCGTCGTCGTAGTCCTCGTACGAATCCCTCGATCCACCCTTCTTTTTGGCGTGCGCGGTGACCGATGGGGCGCGCGCACGGCTGTGCGGCGATTTGGCGACGCCGACGCCGGGCGCGATGCGCCGGGAGCCGGTGACCGGCGGACCGACGGAACGCGCGAGCGCCGAGGCGAACACGAGGGACATCGCTGAGCGCGGGTGGGGTAAGGCGCGTGAAGTTCTGATCGCGCCTATTTTATCTTGAACGTCCTTGAACAGTCAGCTTCGTCCAGTTGGCAGGTTCCTGAACCGACAATCTGTTAGATCTGTGTCTAACTGATGTGCATACGGAAACACACGCGTATTTGGAATTAACGGGTGTTTGAAGGGCATTTGGTCAGAACAACGTCATGTTTATTCACGCGGTTAACGGTGGAGCTCGGTTGGTGGTTTTCAGAGGTTTGAGGCACAACTCATCGAGGCGGTTCGCAGCGTCCATCGCCCGCCATGCTCTCAGCGGTGGCGCGTCGCGCATCGCGCGCGGCGTCCTCCGCGGCATCCTCGTCCTCGGTCGCCGCGCCGCCGCGTCTCCCGTTCCCCATCGCTGGAGCTCCCGACGCTCCCATCGCAGTCGCCCTAACAACCGCCGACGCCCGCTCGCGGGGCTTCGCGTCCACCTCCGCCCAACCCACCACCGACTTCGACGTCGTCGTCATCGGCGGAGGCCACGCGGGCTCCGAGGCCGCCGCCGCCGCCGCGCGTAGGGGCGCGCGCGTCGCGCTCGTCACCCCATCCCCGCTCGGCTCCGTCGGCGAGATGTCCTGCAACCCATCCATCGGAGGCCTCGCCAAGGGCGCGCTCGTGCGCGAGATCGACGCGCTCGGCGGGATCATGGGCGCCGCCGCGGACGCCTCCGGGATCCAGTTCCGGGTCCTCAACGCGTCCAAGGGGCCCGCCGTGCGAGGACCACGCGCGCAGATGGACAGGACCGTATACAAACGCAACGTCCAATCGATGCTCTTCGACACGCCGAACCTGGAAGTCGTCGACGCCGCGGTGTACGACCTCATCGTTCGCGACACGCCGGAATCGAACCCACGACCGCACGGTGCGCCCGACATGAACGCCCAAGTCGAGGACAAAAACCCGTCGCGGTTCGGGCCGCCGGGGGGCAAACGGAGCTGCGTCGTCGCGGGGGTGGAGACGGCGGATGGGCGTAAGATCACCGGTAAGTTTATTTTTACACTCGTACGTGCAACTAGACTGACGTCGTGTTTTGTTAACAGCCAAGTCCGTGGTGGTCACAACCGGGACGTTCCTGAGAGGCGTCCTGCACGTCGGGGGAAAGCGCATACCCGCGGGGCGGATGCCGACGACGATCACGGAGAAGCCGGACGCCACCGCGGCGAGGGGCGCGCACGCGCTGGCGGACAGGCTGTACGGCCTCGGGTTCCAGGTTAGTATTTGCAGTTTATTTTTATTGACATACGGGCAATTGGACTGACGGTGTGTTTTGTGTACAGATGGGCCGGCTGAAGACGGGAACGCCGCCGAGGATCGACGGCGCGTCGATCGACTACTCGGGCTTGGAGGAGCAGCCGGGAGACCAACCGCCGCGACCATTCGGGTTCCTCAACGCACACAAAGGCTGGGTCCCGCCCGTCAAACAGGTGAGCTGCTGGGCGACGCGGACCACGTCGGAGACGGAGCGGGTGATGAAGGAGGCGAAGGGTTTCTTAAACTTTGAAGGTGAGTTTATTTTATTTCTTATCATACGGGCAATTTGTATGACGTCGGGTTTTATTCAAAGGCGGTGATATGGGCGAGGGCGTCGGCCCTCGGTATTGCCCTTCGCTGGAGATGAAGGTGAAACGTTTTCCCGATCGTACCCACGTCGTGTGGCTTGAACCTGAAGGACTGGACACCGACGTCGTGTACCCGAACGGGCTTTCGAACACCTTGGACGAGCCCGACCAGATCGAGATGCTCCGGACGATTCCAGGTGCGTTTATTTTAATTTGAGGGTGGGCGATTGGAATGACGTGGGTGTGTTTTGTGTGCAGGGCTGGAGAACGCGAAGATGCTCCGGCCGGGGTACGGCGTCGAGTACGACTACGTGGACCCACGGGAGCTTCGATGGACGTTGGAGACCAAGCGCGTGGGCGGGCTGTTCTTCGCGGGGCAGATCAACGGAACCACCGGGTACGAGGAAGCCGCGGCGCAGGGGTTGGTGAGTTGATTTTTATTTTTGGCAATCTATTGGCAATTTTTGGCAATGGTCTGCATGGG
>Ga0302114_10002155_pt1 | contig 12716 bp, 16 predicted proteins | sample AG5_Surface_MG_FD_203107 | JGI IMG/M metagenome (GOLD analysis project Ga0302114, IMG submission 203107) | Marine microbial communities from Western Arctic Ocean, Canada - AG5_Surface | ecosystem: Environmental > Aquatic > Marine > Oceanic | place: Canada: Western Arctic Ocean | collected...
TGTCGGGCTGTATGTTCTCGGGTTTGGTGGCCTCAACTCCAACCTCCACCGCAACAGCTGCCGCGGCCTTGGTAGCCGCCAGAAGCTGCATTTTCAGGCCGTCAACCTCACGCTTGAGACCCGAAATCACGCTCACAACGGACGTGTCGGTAACTGGTGGTGGAGGAGAGATGGCCGGAGCGAAGCTGAAATCCTCAACGATGACGATTGGGGAGGGAGTGAAAGCTGCAAAGGTGAGGACGATGAGGAGAAGTACAGCCATCGCAAGAAGTGCGAGCTTGTAGAACCTGCGCCGAGCGAATTCATGCGAGATTGTGCGACATTCATTTTTAATGGATCAGGGGGGAGGCCGAGCGAGCCAAAAAAATGAGAATAATTTTTAGTTTAGTGTTAGTTAAAGTAGTGGCTCGTATTCTCGTAGTATTCGTCAAGACTCGCTCGCAGTAATTCGCTCGCTCACCTGGTCGTTTTAGCCTGTTGCTTGTCTTTCAAGGCTAGGAGAGTAGCAATCACTGCATCATCAGACTCTGACTTGCAGGCAATCTCAAATTCCGTTCCGCTCGTCGTCGACATGGACGTGGACGGGGTCGTGGACATGGACCCGTTTGTAAAAGACGTCAAGAAGGCGGCAATTCTGTCTCGAATACGCTCGCGGACGTTGTCGCCAACAGGTCGCGGCTTGGGAACGAGCTGCAGAGCCTGCGCCGAGGCGAGCCCGAGCGAAAGGTGGAGCCGGAGTTAGTGTTCGTTGTTAAGATTTCGCCACTCGCCGGCTCGCCTCGCTCACCTGCATGCTAATAATAACGGACTTGTAAGCTTGGACGAACTCGGAAAAGGTAGGACCGTGGGTCTCCGCCTTCTCAGCGGAAGTTAGGGTCGTGGTTGAGATTTGAGAAAGGGTCATCATGAGCTGCTCGTCCTTTGAGAAGCTCTCGTTCGAGATGTTTGCGAGCTTCGCGGTGAGAGAACTGAATGTGATCGGGCTGTCATTGTCAGAGAGTTTGAGCCACACGTGACCGAGGTACGCGACGGTGTGGGCGTCCTCGGAATCTTGGGCTCGGACCATCTTGTTGTAAAGAGAAATAATTGTTGAGGTGGAAAGTTTTTTTGTTTGTTGTTTGGGGGTGGTGTTTGGTTTGAAATTGAATTTGGTAGCAGACGCATTTGAACATGCAGCAACGTTGGAGTTGGGAGACATGAGGGCTTGAAGAGGAGATCGTAAGGGAGAATTTTTCTTTCCACTGCCACGAACAGAGGTAGGCCGAGGTCCTTCGTTCTCGTTGTAGACAGAGAGAGAAGGGTGCATAACGAGTTGTGGTGTTGGAGGGATAGTGACTGCGGTTGGTGCTAGACGAGATTTAAAAGAAGAAAAGAAACGACAAAAAAGCAAAAACCATGAAAACTGCTGTTATGGGGATGGTCTTTGGGAAAACGGGTGTTGCCGAGCCAGCGTTTACAGTTCTGTCCTCACACCGCCACTTTCAATGAATTTTGAAGTCCGCTCATATTCCCAGCATGATGACTGATTAGAGTGGGGGATTCCAGACTCTTGCAACACACAAACACAACACAAAAAACTACACAAACACGCAAAATCAACACTCTCGCTTCCACCTTCACCTCTACCTCCTACGCCATCACCTCCGCGTACTTCTGCGCACTCAGCTCTTTTGTATCCACTAAAAATTGCTCCTTAAAATTTAACAAGCTTTTTACTCTTACATTCCTTCTTCTTCTTTGTCATTTTATTTTTGGCACTCCGCAGTCTCGCACCGTGCGCAAGCTTTCGTTGTGGCGGTCTTGAAGATGTCGACTGTCGAGTCAGAGTCAGTTTCTTCAGCACGTCCTCAATTGAACTGCAATCGCATCTATCTCGTTTGAGGGTTCAGATGGCCCCACGTCGACGCAAAAGGCCGTTTCCACCTTCACCTCCGCCACTGAATGATATTTTTGAAGAAGGTCAAATTCGAAATCCTTGTCAACCCCTGGGTTCTCTGAATCCATATACTGAACCGTGTATAGGTAATGTTCATTGATGCTGTCTGCCGCACATCTTGCACACCAGAACCCACAAGTGAGGTAGTGCACGATTTGACAAACTGTGTAATCGTAAATGTTAGATATTCCTCTCACAACTCTTCTTGCATCTACTCTTGCCAAGGATAACTTTCCAAAAGCATTTCTTGCTCTTCGAGCGAGCACTATCTCGTCGATCTCGAATTCCGGTGCCCGCGTGCCTATCTGTCCCTCTCGAGGTGAGTGAATGGGTCTGTTTAACATAGTAGAATTTAGAAATTTAGAATTTCGGCCCGGGCACAATCACAACCTCTCACTACTCCCAGCCAAACACACATTTCTCAATCCTGTAGAACGTACCATTAGCTCTGACTTTCTTCACTTGCACTTGAATAAAATGTTTCTTCTTCGGTGCTGCCTCATTGTCCTCTCATCGACAACGTACCTGTCCTCAGGGTTTACGTTCGTTCCTTTCGTGCCAATACCAGCATTATATCATCGTTCGACGAAATTTTTTTCTGCTGTATCCTCCGACACCCCCTCCTCCCCCGATTCATTCTTCGAGGAAGAAGCCATTGTGAAATCCGTGAAAAAGTCCCAGCTTCAGACTCTCTGCAGGCAAATGAACCTTCCCCAGATCGGCACAAAGAAAGAGCTTTTCCTTCGTCTTAAAGGCCACGTAAACCAAATTCAATCCCAATCATCATCCCAATCCCAATACTACGATTCTTCGTCTATCGTTCCCCCCCCCACCCCGCCACCACCCAACCAGGATCCCAAACCAATTACAACCTACTCTTCCGATGGCCGCAACGACCTTACTTCCTCCACTCCCTCCAATTCCTTCTCTCTAGACTCCCCCATCCCCCCTCCCAGCCCAAGCCCCAGCCTCGACCTCGTCTCAGATCCCTCAGACCCCTCAGCGGATCCCTCCTCCTCCTCTCTTGCAAAATCCCACGTCGCTAAAATAGAGAGTCTCCTCGTTCAACTCCTCGAAACCACAACCCAATCTCAATCCCAATTTTCCCCTCAGCAAATCTCCGCTGGATCCCTTCAAGAGATAACCGCGCCAATCATATTCAAGTGCGGGGAGTCGCTCGAGGTTGCCATCCGCAATGTTGAGGTGAAGGCCATTGGTGAAGACGGTCTGAATGCCGATGATCGTTCGAAAGGAGGTGAGCGAGCGAAGCGAGCTAGCCTTGTGACAGAAAAGAATTAAACTCCGTGCGCCGTGCATGGCTACATCCTCTACTGAACTAACCTGCTCAACTATTTTTGCTCGCTCACTGCTCAACCGTCGTTTAAAATGCGCCTCGCTTGGCTTGGCGCAGGTGGAAATTACGACAACGTCCAGCGGATGGCTTCTTTCCTACGGGGCTACCGCAAGGTGAGCTTCATTCATATCATTTGCCAGGAGAGAAGGGTGTTGAGCGACTATACTCACTCCTATTTAACTCTTGCCCTCGTGCTTCGTTAAAAATGCGCACAATCTCGCTTCGCTCGGCGCAGGCCGAGGCCGGCAAGCTCGCCCGCGTCAACTGCCAGATGCTTCTCCAGGTGGTTGCTGACAGCGGAGTCGCTGGCCTAGACAGAACACTATCGGAGATGGGCTCCTTGGAAATGCTGAACGACGACCTCTTGGAGTACCTTCAATCCGTAATTGCGGCGAAGGAGAAGAAGACGGCTGATGAAGGGGGCGGCGGTTTGGTGAAGTTGATGAATATTCTGAAGAACCGCATCCAGGCTGAGGCCATGTTGCAGGCCTACTCGCGGGGCGTACAGCAGGAAGATAGCGAGAAAGACGAAAATGATATTTTTCAAGATGATGAGCCCGATCCCAATCCTCCTAGTCCTAGTGCGGACTATGCAAAATCCTTCGACATGAAAAACCTCCGCACCCTAGCTTATTCAATGAAAATGGAAGATTCGGATCGGCTTTCATTTTTGCAAAACGAGCTCGGATCTTCGCTTGAGGCGTTGGACAATTTCAAGGTGAGCGAGCGAGCCATAAGCGAACGAAGCTGTTTTGGACCGTGCGTGAACAACACCCTCGCACGAAAAGATGCGCCTGGCCGAACTTGCCACCGTGTCCAATTTTGAGTAGTTGAAGAGGTTGTGTGGTGGAGTTGGGGGTGATTCAGTGCTTCGCCTTTTTTTGAGGTTTTTCGAGGTTTTACATTGGCGTGAAGATTGCGTGTTTTTGGACCGTTCCTGATCAACTTATTCGCACAATAAGATGCGCCTGTCCGAACCCGCCACCGTGTCTAATTCTGGTGCCCCTGAATACGAGAATACTCGCGATGAATCCCGCGAAATGGCTACAGATATAATGGTTACAACTCTACTGTTCTAACATTATTCCACTCAATTCGTTTGGTTCGCTTGGTTCGCTTGGTTCGCTCGTGCTTCATTAAAAATGCGCCTCGCTTCGCTCGGCGCAGGTTCTCGCTGCGGCCAGCGTTGAATTTGCTGAGTCCAAGGAGAAGGAGGCCAAATCCGAAGCAAGAGGAAACTCATCCCCAGATTTAGACAGCAACCAGCTTAAAAAAGTTTTGGCTGATGCGGTTACTCTTCAAGAAAAACAACTGGGTTCAATGAAGCTTAAAATTTAGCTCTATTTATTATGATAGTTATATGAACCCACAGCCAGAACTCCGCCTTGGTTCTCGACGCAGTTGTATGGCTCCAGCTTCATCCAATTGTCAACCCTCACCGAAGAGAACTCGTCGCAGTAGCGCGAGTTAACACCTCCGAGCCCATCGACGCCGTTGGTGATTACGCCAAGTTCTACGCTGTCTTTCATGGCGAGTGCAACCTCGGGAAGGTTTGTGTCGTCAAGGATTAGGATGTTTGCATTTTTGTTTGCTGCGGATTGGAAATTGAGGATGTCAGCTTTGGCGGTCTGGGTTGGGCGCGGGTTTGTGCGGATTGTATAATTATGCGCCGAGCAAAATGGAAGCGAGTGGTTAGTTTCTACATTGCGTACACTTGTGCCTTTTTTTGGACCGTCCCAATGTAAAATCCTTTCTACTTTTTTTTATTTTTCACTCACCTCATAATCGTGGCCCCCGTCAATGAAGATCACGTCGCAAACCAGCTCGGGGTGATCGCGCAAATAATTTGGAATCGTAACCTTGGAGTCCCCCAGGATCAAGGTAAGCCTCCTTGGAAAGATTGCACTCAGCAAATCGTTTGATGCCGACAAGTACCGTTCCTTGTGAACACCAATGTCGAATGAGGTCACAACGACGTTTTCGTTTGAGAGCAGCGCGTTGAATGCACTGTGGCCCGCATTGAAACCGACTTCGCAATAACTTGTCACCGCGGGGTTGCTCAAAACTCTAGTCAAATACAGGGCCTTTTCGTACATGAAGCCTGTGTTGCCCTCGATTAATTTTGTGTCGTATCCATTGTCCCTGATATTCTGGTGAAGGAGCTTCTCTGTCCGGTCAATGAAGTGGTAGTAGATATTTTCGGGGTCTGGTGAGATTGTGGTTGGCGGGATGAGGAGGTTTGGGTCAACAGCACGTTGGAAAGGCTGGGGGGTGAGGACTTCATAAAAGTTTGAAGAAGCCGTGTGTGGGAGGGGGGTGAGCAGGAATGATAGCAAAGTTAGGATTGGTGAAGAATGCATTTTATGATTGCGGTTGCCACTCTAATTTGTTGCGCGTGGAGGGTGGAAGCTCTCTTTAAATTTTGCGAGCGATTTATTTAAAATTGTAAATAGAACACATACCACGCCAAACTAAATTATACCACTCACAACAACCACACATGATCCATCCACCTCAACCAGACGAAATAGAACGTTCCGATTCCAATTCAATTTTCCGCCACGATGAGCTAAATGCTGGAACCGAAAACAACCTTGCTGTTGATGAATCCAATACGACATCGTTTGTCTCCTGGTTATGTATTCGTTCTCTTTGTTGTCCCTATCCATTGCTCAGCTTTGACGACTATACCCTCAATTCCGTTGTTAACGATGCATACTCATCACCAAAGTCTTCGACATTTCATGGGAAAGTTTGTCTTTGTTGCTGCCCCTGCTATTACGTAGCAACTCATGAAGTTCGTCTTATCAAGCAGTACAGCACGTACTCGGCAGCAAGCGCCCAGCAGTCAACCCGTCGCATCTTTTGTCGGTCGTGTTGCTTCTTCCCTTACTACCTCCTCAAACAAAATTTCTTTATAGATGAACTAAAAGACGCCAACTCCGTCAAATTTTCTTGGGAGACTAAACATACACATACGACACCCTTCAAAGATGAAAATGAAGATGATGAGACACCCATCCATGTTAACAGAAAGGTTGTGCTTTTGGGTTCAAGTGGAAGCGGAAAAAGTTCAATTTTTGCACGAATGGTAAACGAAAATTTTACCGAGAATGAAGATGAATCACTCCCTCGAAACAATCCTGACACATCTGCCACAATCGGGATTCGCTCCTTGTTCAAGAACAACAACAAGAATCTTGTTTTTCTGGAAATTTGGGATACACCTCCCGACGGTGAGCGAGCGAAGCGTTGACGTGCACATGACCCTGATTTGGACCGTCCCTGAACAACTCCTTCGCACATAAAGATGCGCTTGTCCGAACCCGCTACCGTGTCCAATTCTGAGCGTCTAAAACCTCCATCATCCGTTGGAGTTACGGCCGATTTAGCGAGTCACTCCGCGAGAAGCGCTAAATCCACTACTAATCTGACACGCCCAATTCGTTTGGCTCACTTCACTCGTTTCGCTCGTCCTTCATTAAAAATGCGCCTCGCTTCGCATATTCGGCTGGTTGGAAAAAAAGGAATTGCAATGCCCAACGAATCTGTGCAGTCGGACAAAGCTCTCAAAGCCGCGGACACAGTAATCTTTGTCTACTCTTTGCTGAACCGGGAGTCGTGGCTCCAGGCAAAGCTCGCAGTTTCTGAGCTCCCTTCCAGTATTCGAAATATTGTGTTTGCTGGAAACTTTTACGATGCAATCCGTAACGGTTCGCGCACATGCAATTTCTCAGCCGAGTTAGAAATTTTCGTCAACGAGAAGAATGCCATGGGGACACTACCAAAATTCTCATTCCTTTCCGTGAGTGCCAAAAACGGTGAAAATATAGTTGCTCTCTTGAACCTCTCCATCATCTAGAAAAAGCTTCCTGTTTTAGCTAGTTTATCAACACCCATCCATATCCATAAATCAATTCTCGTTCTCATTCAAATCACCCGCCAATAAAGCAACGTAGTCCTCGTAGTAAACGCACCCGCTTTCCATGTCCCTCGCAATTGCTTGGAACTGCTCACACTCTTTGTCTCTAAATGGGGCGCTTCCCTTGCTCTGTAGCAATTCCTTCATGCGATCCCATTCGATGTAGCCCTTCCCTTCCGTGTCCAACGTCCGAAATGCTTGCAACAGCACGTCTTCGGAGTCTGGCTCCCACTCCTTACTCGCCAAGATTTGCAGCATTTTCTCCTCCAACCTGCTGAACTTGACAAAAGTTGCCTGCTCATCGTCCTGCATGTCGGGCAAAATCTCGTTTACAAGTGCCTAGTGAATATATGCGTTAGTAGCAACTCGGAAGCACGGTGAGCGAAAAAAATGAGCTCACCTGCTCAGTAGGATAAGCACCCAGATATCTCATTATAGTTGGAACTTCCTCCTGAACGATGACTCCCTTTTTTTCTTTATCAAATAATAAAAAGGCTGCCTGAATTTTCTTCTGCGTGTGTGCGACCCAATCCTCGTCCATAATTCTAGTTCTGGCAAGCAACGTTGCAAAATAAAAATAAATCAACCGGAAAGCAAAAACCTAAAAAAAAGCATCTCAACCATCACTCCTTAAAAACTCCCTACCAGGTCACCCCCCTTGTGAAATAGATTTAACCCATCCAGCCAATTCTTTTAATACAATAACTAGAGAACGAAACCAAGGCGAACCCAACAATCCAAATCTTCAAATCTCAAACCCCCATTTATATCACATGAAGCTCATCCTTAGAATCTGCATATTATTGATGGCCTTTTCGGCACCAGTTGTAGAAGCACAAAAGGGCAAGGGAAAGGGCAAGGGAAAGGGTAAGGGGGGCGGAAAGTGCCCGCAGTTTAGTGACGAGGACTTGAAGGTGACTTTCTTGATCCAAAACATATAATGCGCAACATCAGGGTTGTGAAACTCAAACTAACACAATCAATCACCCAATTTATCTTTCACCCTCACCACACCACACCACACCACACCACTCCACAGGCCCTCGAAGCTGCAGCCGGGGCCAACTCAAATGCTGCGAAAACAATTGCTGGCAGTGTTTCTCTCCAGAAATTTTCCTATAAGAACATCAAGCTTGCGATTGAGTTCTTCCAGATGGGCGGCTCCTGTCCCGCCCTGCCCGAAACCGGCGGTGCGAACGGAGGCTGCAAAACCATTAACCCTAATCCTAGCGTTGCAGCTTGCGTGCCGTACAATGCTGGCAAGCACTACGCGACCATCAAGGCCGCCAAGGAGGCCAATGTTGCCAAGGAGGAGGTGGCCAAGAATAAGCTCAACTTCGTTCCATGGAACAAGGTTATTGGGGCGTACGATAGCATTGTGTGAGCATTGCAATGTACGTGCGGATGTTGTTATTTTCTTAAAATAAGTTGTAAACTAAATTTTTAATGACCAACCTAAAACCCCTATCCCATTGTTCCCTTGTACTTGTCCGTCGACATTGCCATTGTAAAGGTTTCCAGCAAGGCTGCCGCCTCTCCCCTTTTCATGTACTCTGCCCAGTCAATCGCCATCAACTTCTTCCGGTCCTTCTTCTTCTTGTTCACCCCCTGCTCCAAGATGGTTCTCACCACCTTTGGGTTGCCCCCGTAGGCCGCGTAAAATAAGGAGTTCCATTTGAACCGGTCGGTCTTCTCCGGGTCGGCATTCTCCTCCAGCAGCAAGTCGACCATTCCCTCGTTGCCGTTCGAGCAAGCCATCATGAGCGCGGTGCACCCATTGTTGTCGACGATGTCTATTTTGCACTGCCTCCAAATGAGCTTGGACACGGTATTTTTCATCCCCAGGTGAGCGGCGTGGTGTATGGCCGCCATTCCAGTGACCTTGTCCTGCACATCAGGGTCGCAGTCAGAGGAAGTAAGAATTGTGTCGGCAATGTCCTCTCTGAGAGCCATAACGGCCAGGCCGAGGGCGCACCGGCCCTTCCCGTCGTGCTCGTTTACTGCAGAAGCGTTCTTCTTGGAAAGCCGCCGCAAGCACGATCGAATGACTTTGAGGTTTCCTTCCAACACGGCCGTGTGAATTTCTACATCGGCGCATCCTATGGCCTTTCGGAAATCATAAAACGGGTAACGCTTCTTCTTCTTCTTCTTCTTTACCCTCGCCTTCGTTTTGGGATTCTCGGCAAACTCACTCAGTACCGAGTCCACAACGTTCTCGCGTGCCATGGCCCGGTTCTTGGAGGCTGCGTGAATGTTGCCTGTGCCATGGACATTGTCGTCGTCGTCGTTTTCGTCCTCCTCTAGGTTCGTATCGTCGTCAGCGGGGTGTTTTGGGGGAGATTCTCCACTCCCTGTCACACCGGCAATGAGAGCGTCAATATCCAGGTCAATAACTGGAGCCTTCATGACCTTTTTAGTATTTGTTTTTTTTGCTGCTGCCAACATTTTGGTTGAGTCCATATCAAGTTGGAGTTGGGGTTGGGATTGGGGTTGGGGTGGGGTTGGGGGGGGGCTTCTAGAGTCTTATGAGCTTGAGACACATGTGTATTGCACACCACTACAATTTAGGGTTTTCAAACTTTTTTTTGTTTTTCAGCTTCAACAAATCAGCGGACAAATCAGTTCCTTTTTTTTGGCTTTTTAATAACACAACACAACAACAATTATTATGCGTTTCTCTGTAGCTACTACTTTGTGCCTTTTTGCGGCAGATAAGGCCACCCTCGCCGACGCTGAAACGTTGTCCTGCAATGTCGGTGCTTCCATGGCCTTAGATTCGACAGTTTCTGCATGCACGATGTCCGACAAACGATACAAGGACAATAAGCCCTTCTATGGGCCCACGGATACTATTTGCACCGGGGACCAGTACGCTTGCTTGTCCGGGAACTGGGCTGGCGATTATGATACGGCTTACGGATGCTTTGGGGGCTCTTCTGTTGGTGGAGCAAACCAAATTGAAAACGCCAAAGCACAGATTGTGACTGGTTGTAAATCATCTCCATCATGCCTCGCGGCCAACCCAGACGGAGTGCCCGCACGGGGATGGACGTCGTGCACTACCACCAACTGCAACCCGTGCGAGGCACCCCAAGGAGGCGCTGGTATCAGCGCCCCATCGATGACGTTGGGCATCTTCGCCCTCCTGCTCTCATTCATGTCACAAGTTTGATGGGAGACGGGACGGAGAGAGTCTCCATCGGAAGGAAATAAATATACAAACTCGGACAATATATATAACAAATAAACACTCTACTATGCTCATAATAAACTTTTTGTTAATTTCCAGATTGCATTCGCAGGGACCAAAGCAGAGAGCGGAAGTTACAGTGCTATCAAAAACAGGGGAGCGTTAGACAAGGCAATGAGTTTCCAAGATTCTAAAATGCACTACAGTAAGGAATGGGGGATACGGGACTAAAGGGAAATAAGCAAGGATTTAATAAAAGTTTGCACAATAAAGGTTTTGCAAGTTTGCAGCATTAAAAATCGATACACTCACGATGGAAATCCCCACTCCTTCTGTCACACAACTCTCCTCGTCTCTCCAATCACCCTCAACTTCAACTAAGCTTTCGAAAGAATTATATGCCACCTCCTCTTTCGTCTCGCCAAATTCCAAAAACAAGCAATGCTTATCTTCTGCAACTCTTGAATCTTTCAAGCAGATGGCAGTCAACTCGTCGAATGTAAATAGTCAGAAGCTTCTCGCCTCGTCTCTACAAACACGTTCTGCCACTCACGACGTAGAGTTAATAAAACCAATACTGCTGTGCATTTCCGCCCTCGTGAAAAATTCCTGGCTCAGAGAAGGCGAACGCCAGAGTGAGATTAAGGCGGAGATGTCAAAGATTAAAACGAGGAGATTAGGGAAGGTGAGGAAGGCCAAGGATTTGGGGATGGTGCTAGATCGTGTTGGGTTGGGCGGTGATGCTGGGAGAGCCGAAAAAGATAAAGACAAAGATTCGGCCGAAGACGAAATCTACTTGAGATATCTGAAGGTTCAGCATCGCCTAGAACGCCAAAAAGAAGGGGATGTTGGTGAGAGATTGGACGCTGAGCTTAAACGTGTTGACAGCGAGTTTGAGATCAAGGATTTCGTGGAGCGGTCGTTACTAGAGCGTAGTTAAAAGCCTAATGTCAAATATGTAGTTAATCTCCCTTCACAAAACTTCCTCCACCACGCTTGTCTACGCGTACCACCTTCACATTTATCAGAATTGTTCGGTCCAGCCGAGGATTATCGAGGACGAAGTCCAAGGCACGTTGACCGGAGAACGTTGTGGGCGCAGGCCCAACCTTTGCGTGGCCATTGTCCTCCTTACTGCTCAAGTAGCTCAAGGAGCCGCTTGGAATCAGAACCTGCTTCCCTTCGCCTGACTTCATACCCACGAACGCCTCTTCCAGTCCCTTGACAACCTTCCCATCCCCGATGACGCACCGAGAAAAGTCAATTTCCTTGTCGAATGCGCCGCCCTTAGGCCCTCCCTTGGCCTGGAAAGGCCGGCCAAAATAGCCGATCGTGTAGCCGCTCCAGTCGAAAACTACCCGATCACCCCTCCCAGCTGCTGTCGTTCCAATTTTTCCGTTGGGTGGAATCTGCTTGTGCCGAAGGAAGGAGGAGGGGGGGGGGTTAGAGTGTGTTTGGTGGGGAGGGGGGGGTGGGGTGCAGCTCACCTGTTTTGTGAGTACGCCGCTCCTCTCCTTGGTGAAGTCAGGATACTCCTGAATGTAGTTCCGCTCGCCTGAGAAAGAATCCTCTGCGCGAACCTCATCGACGAGTGCTATTGAGCCAACAACCCCCCCCACCCCCAACAGCAAGCTCTTCACCGCCTCACCCCGACTCAGGCTCAACTTTGCCTTTTCCCTCAACTTGTCCTTCTTGCTCTTTCCCTTGCCCTTGATCCCCCCATTGATATCCCCCACATTTATCTCCAGCTTCTCATTTGCCCGCTCCTTCTCCCACAGCTCCTCGTCCAGCTCAAACCCTGTCACAACCTCCCCGGACCTCACATCCGCCCCACCACCCAACTTCTCCTTCTTCCAAATCACATTCCAAAACCTCTCCTTCCCCTCACTCACAAACGTGATCGCCGTCCCTGCATTGTTTGCCCGTCCCGTTCGGCCAATTCTGTGCCGAAAGTCGGAAACAGAGCGGGGCAAGTCGTAGTTGACGACGAGTCCGAGGTTGGGAACGTCGAGGCCGCGGGCGGCCACGTCCGTGGCGATCAGAACGCGAACGGCGCCTGAGCGGAAGTCGTCGAGGCGCTCGTTCCTGGCGGTTTGGGACAGGTCACCGTGCAGCCCAACGCTGACGACGCTGCGCCAGCGCCGAACAAAGCGAAGCGAAGCGAGATTGTGAAAGTTTTGTTTTGTTGTCAGCGAAAAAACTCAAAAAAAGGCGAAAAAAGTACAAAGTAAAAGACAAAAAAAGGATTCACTGAAACGATCGTTACTCCAACGCACAACGCTTTTAGACACTCAGAATTGGACACGGTGGCTAG
>Ga0302114_10002157_pt1 | contig 12713 bp, 12 predicted proteins | sample AG5_Surface_MG_FD_203107 | JGI IMG/M metagenome (GOLD analysis project Ga0302114, IMG submission 203107) | Marine microbial communities from Western Arctic Ocean, Canada - AG5_Surface | ecosystem: Environmental > Aquatic > Marine > Oceanic | place: Canada: Western Arctic Ocean | collected...
CAAGTGGTCGCAGGTTCAAATCCTGCCGTCCCGACCAATTCAATATCCCACCACATCTCATACTGCCCTTAAGTCCCTATTCTTATTGACATTTATTCAATAAAAACACATCTTGGATGCCAAAGGAAGTCATGGGATACCCCCTCCCTTTGGGGGTACATATGAGCGGAATTGTTATTGAGTATCAGCATGCAGGTCGTTAAGACGACTTATCAAATTCACACGTGGCTAACACTTCTAGATTCCAATATCTTGTATAGTGGCTCCGCTTTTAGCTTACAACTGCATTGCCACTGCTTTCAGATCACAGAATTTATTCGCTAGCGTCTTAGACAGGCAGTTTGGCGAAGTCAGCGTTGCACAAACCCTCAAATAGCCTAAACTTTTCTGAATTTCTGTCGTTGGAACTATTTAATGCGTATGTTGCTAACAGTCTCTTTTTTTTTCCTACTTAACGCCTGCAGCGAAATGAACCCCCCTGCAGGCGAGGGTAACTTAATCCACACCCGCCTAAAGACCACTCAATTGCCCGATGGTGGGTTGGACTATGCTGTTTGGGAACCGCCGGGTTACAAGGTCGGCCAAAAATTACCACTGATCATCAGCTTACACGGCGGAGGCGGCTCACAAGAAGAGCTTGAATCCTTGCTGCCCTCAATTTCAGAAGAGATGGCGAAAGGTGACTTCCCTGCAGCTATTTGGTCCATGCCATCTGCTGGCCGATCTTTCTATATGAATGCCAAAGACGGTTCAGCTGATTGGGAATCAGTCATTGTTGACGAATATATCCCAGCAGTGATGCGGCAATATGGCATAACCGATACAAACAGCGTAGTGATTACGGGTGTATCGATGGGAGGCATGGGCGGGTTGCGTATCGCCTTTAAACACCCAGAGAAGTTTGGCGCAGTCGCTGTCCTTGAACCCGCTATCGAAGCGGCCTTCAACTGGGACGCCTTAATTACATCAGATACTTTTTATCGGGAAGACGTTTATCCGAAGATATTTGGCAATCCAGTTGACCCAGAATATTGGCAGGCAAATCATCCCACCGCTATTGCGAATGCAAACCCTCGCTCATTGGACGATCTGAACATCTATATTGAAGTTGGAGATGTCGACGATCTGAAACTTTATCGCGGTGGAGAATTTTTGCACCGCGTGTTGTTCGACCACGGCGTTGAGCACGAGTATCGCTTGGTACGAGGAGCCGATCACGTGGGCTCAGAATTTATGAAACTACGTTTTGTTAATCTGCTGGGGTTTGTGAACCGCCATTTTAACCCCGTTGAGGAAGGCGTGAGGTCAATGGTATTGAAAAAGCTATTGTCGGCAATGGTAGACGACGCTGATTTGGAGCCAGATGTTCCTTTGAGTCCACATCGGAGCGATAAGTAACAGACCTCCCACAGCACCTTACAGACACCTAACAAACACTTAGCACGACAGGCATTTGTAAGGAACGCGATGTGTATCTCGACGGTATTAGGATTCCCAGGAGTGAGTGCATAGGCGCCCTTGTAATGGCCAAGTGTAAAGGTACTGCTGTGATGCCTGGCCGACCAGGGCGAAAAAAAATGCTACGGGAGTTTAGTTGGAGGTAAATGTATTGGCGCATAATTCTAACGGCATGCGTAAAGTAGAACCCGGAGCCAGATCCTTTATCCGTGCGCTAAGGTGTTAAAAAGTAAGCTGTGACGAGCAGCTCAGAACCGCCTCCGCACGTGCGAAGGAATTAATGCGCCCAATGGTTCAGGGGGTACTTTTGGGGTATATATGAATAAAATATACAATTAGCTCAGCCGAGCAGACCTTTGAGGCGACTTATCAAGTCCACTCTTATCCAAAGCCGAGACAGTTGAATTGATTTTTTGGCCGCGGCGCTTTTAAATGAGCGCTTGACGTATAACGATATAAAAAGGTGAAGGTTGGGCCGCGATTTAAAGCCCACTCAAATTAATAGTAGGCGTAAATGCGCTGACTACACATGGCAGATGTTGGGGAGCTAAATATGTATGATTTAACCATTCGTAACGCGACTATTATTGATGGCTCAGGCCAGCCACGTTACCAAGGCGATGTTGCGATAGATGGTAATAAAATTTCGGCCATTTCCCCGGCGGGTAGCTTAACCCCAGGCAAAGAGGATATTGATGCTAGTGGGTTGGTGGTGACACCTGGTTTTGTCGATATACACACTCACTACGATGGCCAAGTTTGTTGGGACAAAGAAGTAACGCCCAGTTCTTGGCATGGCGTAACTACAGTAGTTATGGGTAATTGCGGCGTTGGTTTCGCGCCGGTCCACCCCGGTTCGGAAGGCGATTTAATTTCGCTGATGGAAAGCGTCGAGGACATTCCTGGCACTGCGCTTCATGACGGTATTCCTTGGGGTTGGGAGACTTTTCCTGAATATTTGGATGCCATTGATACCCCTTATGCGGTGGACATAGGTACTCAAGTGCCTCACGTAGCGGTGCGTCACTATGTTATGGGTGATCGTTGTTATGACGATGCTACCCAACAAGATATGAGTGCTATGCGGGACATTACACGAGATGCACTGCGTCAAGGCGCTTTAGGTTTTTCCACTTCACGCTTTTACGGGCACTTAGATAAAGCCGGCAATCTTATTCCCGGCACCAATGCATCCGCTGATGAGATGCTTGCCATTGGTGAGGCGTTCGCTGGTTTAGATCACGGCACCATTGAGATTATTTCAGACTGGTTAGAAGACGCAGACGAATTGAAGTGGATCGAGCAGATAGTGCGGACTACGGGCCGGCCCATTACTACATTAACAACGGTGGGCTCTGAAAAAATTTGGTCCTTGTCGAGTGATTTAAAAAAGAGCGATCTGACATTGCGGCCTCAAGTGGGCGCGCGGCCTGCCTCAATTCTGATGACCTTGGAAGGCACCATTAATCCCATGCGTCAGCACGCCGCTTATCGCGAAATAGAACACTTATCATTGTCGGAGCGCAAAAATAAACTGTTAGACCCTGAATTCCGCAAACGTATTCTGGAAGAAGAAAAAATGTTGCCGCGTAACAAAGATGCCGTGCGCATGATGAATAACTACGAAACCATCTGGGTTATGGATGAGTCGCTGAGTTACGAACCTTCAAGTGCAGACAGTGTGGCATCAATTGCTGCTGCAAAACATCAGGACCCCATGGAGGTTGTTATGGACACCATGGCAGAAGGCACGCCACTGTTAGTTTTGTTTGGTCGTTATGCCGGAGACTTGGAAGGTCAGCGCAAGCTTATTGAAGACCCCCGCAGTGTCTTCGGTTTGTCTGATGGCGGCGCTCACTGCGGCGTTTTGGTGGATGCTAGTGTTCCGACATATATGTTGACTTACTTTTCTAGAGATCGGAAGCGCGGGCCGACTATGTCGCCGGAATTTATTGTGCACAAAATGACCCGGGATACTGCGGAATTGTATGGACTTCACGACCGCGGTTTGCTCCAGGCTGGATTCAAGGCGGACTTGAATATTATCGATTACGATAATTTAAAATTACTCAAACCGGAAATGGTTTACGACCTTCCCGGCGGTGGCAAACGTTTGGTGCAGGGTGCAGACGGCTATCGCGCAACTGTTTGCAGTGGCGTTGTAACGTATCGCGATGGAGTTCACACGGGTGAGTTGCCTGGGCGTCTGATTCGAGGCGGGCAAGGCACGAAAGAACAGCAAACTGCGGTTCAATAGTTGAGGTGCTTAACAGCGCGCCGCTAATAGCAGTTTCGCTTTGCCAGGATTTTTTATGCTGATTCCTTGCTTTTTCCCCAGGACTTCCTTGGACTTTCTCGAATTTTCGTCGGCAGACCTTTAGAATTTTAAGATGAAACTGTTAAAAACTCAGTTTTTGTCACCCGAAAGTGATCGTCGTTCGTCTAAATCTCTTGAGCCATGAATGGAGTAGGTTCCAGATGGAAAAAGATCGACCCTTAGATCAGGCTTTCTTATTAGTATTTGGTCGTCTGAAACGTTATGAGGCAGTGCTATCCAAGCGAGTAAAATCCGGCAAGTATTTTGTCTATGCCGGCAGAGACCAAGACACAGAGAACGGATTTATTGAAGACCTTCGACTATCGCTTCGCTATCAACATTACTTTTAACCCAACCACTGTATCGATTTAGACAGTGGTTGACCTTGAGCGTTGAGTACGTGTCGGCCTCTAAGGGTTGCGCTTATTGCCGCTAATACCCACGGGTGCGCTTTGTCCGCCTGCCCGGGCCTTGGTGACCACTTCTCGCAAAGTGTAGGCGGCATTGAGTGCTTCTGTGCTGGAGTTTGGGCCTAGTTCGCCAACGCGCAAGTAATTACCTTTATCCGCTGCGAAGCGAAAATCAACGGTGGCACCAAAAAGTTCGTCAACCATGCCGCTGGCGCCGAAGCCGTGGCCTTCATTGGTTTGCGCGGCGTTAGTTGCCTGATACCCCATACGTTGCAGCAGCTTTGGGCTTGCGCGCTTCAGTACTTCTGGGCTAACAGACAGCATCCAGTTTTCTTGCTGTCTGATGACTGGGTGTTGCATGCCGTTGAGCATCACAACGCGAGGCGTATCTGTCTGATTAATGCCGGTGCTGTGTAGTAGGCGCCCATCTGTAATGACCACTGTGCCAGCGGGCGCATCTAGGTTAATTGCCGGTGGTAATTTGCCTACTGGTTTTTGTGTGCGCACTGCTTCAGATATCGTGCGATGGCTGCCAGGAATTATCAATGTGCCCCCGTTGACTTCATCAACGTCTGAGATCAAAGACATAACGTTAATGGTCAGGGGGCTTCTGGCGTCCAGCGCAATGTCCTGATCTTGATGCAAGGCCTGGGGCACGCCCCCTTTTAGTGCGATTGATGCAATCAGCGAATTGCTGATCCAGTTCGCGCCTAATGCTTCCGTAACGATCTGCTCAACTAGCGGGCCGCCTTGCACCATGTCTGGGTGTTGCTCAAGTAACGCCTCGAAGCATCGCCCTTTGTTCACGCAGCAGTTTATGTTTTGCCCGCTTGGGGTTTTCTGCGCTATGCCTGCAAGGCGCTCGCCCTCGGCTTGTTCTAGAATTCGCAGGTGGAGTAGGGCAACTTGCTCTGCGGATAGCGCATTTTCAATCTTGCAGTAACCCCAGTTCAACATGTCCGCACGTAGCCGCTGAATATCTTTTGTTGGAATGGGTAGGTCTTTGTCTTTCCAGTAGGGGTGTTTGGCCGCAATGGTGGTGTCGTAGTACGAACCTGGTTTGAATTCCCACTGACCCCACTCGCTGGAGCGCTTGGGCGGCACGAAGTAAATTTCTGGGTTTGCTTCAAGCACTGAATTCATTGGGTCTTTTGACGCAAGCTCTTCTTGATACATTGGTATACCTGCACTGGCTTCGGTCGCTACATGGGCTGGGTCAAATTCTACTGGCACTGTGCTCATCTGCTCGGAGGTCCTGAAAGTAATGATATGTTTGTGAATGAAACGTTACGCTAAATTGCCGCGGGATTCGAGCATAGGGCTTGTGCTTTTGCTTTTGGCTTGTAAGAGCGGCGCAGCTAGATAGGAGCAAAGTAGAGTGATTGATAGATGAAGGAGGTGACTGGAGCGAGGTCTTTGCGCGAGCAATGGCTCCAATTGAAAAATCAAATGGGGCCAGTATGTTGTCACCTGTTATTGTCTAATGCATGCCACTATGCAGGCGGACAAAAAAATGTTTATTCAGTAACCATTGCTTGGCGCATTGAGTCGGTGTCTTCAAATGCTGTGAATGCTGCAACTTTGCCATTTTCAACAACGAACATATGCATGGTCTCACTGTCCAACCCGTCTGCTGTCATTTTGTTGTGAACGTAAACAGTATTACCAATTGCATTAATACTAATAGGGGTAAGTTTGAATGTAGGCCAGTGGATTGCGATCTTCGCAAAGACATTCTCAATGACTGCTTTTGGTCCAATAAATACGCCAGATTGTGGTAGTTGGCCGAAGGTGGTGAATCTCAAATCATCCGTATGCAGAGCGGTCCAAGCGTCGTTATTTCCAGAGCTAAAAGTTGCATAAGCGGCAGTGACTACTGCTTTTGGATCGGCGTGACCAGCGGTTTCACCTTCGGCGTGATGGCCGGCATAAGCCAGCATAGAAAAAGTCAGTGTGAAAGCCAGTAAAAGTAGGGTTTTCATTATTGATCCTTATTATAATTGTGTAGCAAAGATAGCACACCATCAGCCAGGTTTCGCTTGGTCCAGCGTGTCGATCCAGGCTGGTCGTTAGTGGCTTAATATCACTCTGTCTTTGGCAGTAGCCAGTTCTCGTTGGCACCTTCTCCATCTTGATCCAGCGGATAGACTGGTCGTCGAACTTTGTTGAAAGTAATCTGGTTGTAATCTGAGGTGCACACCCCGCAGCCTGCGCATTCAATGACGTCTTTGGCCATTTCGCGGAAGCCTACGCGATAGTGGATACGGCTTTTTAGCATCACATATTGATAGGCAGTGGGTTCCATGCCAAGGCTTCTGAAACATTCAGGGTCATAGGGTTCTATATGCCGAGATATAATTGCGATATCTACAGAGCCTACTGATAGCACTGCAGATTTACCCATATTTATTGTAAGGCCTCTGGCCATGGCGACTTGCGCTTTAAACTTACCGTTTGATATGAGCTTAACCTCTCCGGTAAGCGTTATTGGCTTGCTTTGGCCAACCAATGCGGGCATCGGTAGTTTGCCTCCCAGTTCCACGGTGACCGTTGCGCCTACGCCCGCTACCGCCATTTGCTCAACCACTTCTGGATCGTAAAAACCAAATACGGCTACCCGCTCTAGTTCAGCGTCTAACACGGCGCTGAGTACTTCGGTGGTGTCCATAGTGCCGCCGGAAGCTGTGTTGTCATAGTGATCTAGTACTACTACGGGACCTTCGCCAGGGTTGGCTGCGGCTTGTGAGGCTTTTTGCATGGATTGATCTAACGGTTCGATTTGGTACACAAATTCTTCTCGGGCTTGCCAAGCCTTATTAAGCAGTTCATTCGTATAACCTTGTGCTACTTCTGGCTTGTCATCGGTCATAACAACCACGCTAAAGCCAGCGTCATAGATGTCTGCGTGGGGAAAGCCTGTAAAGACACTTACGCCCAAACAATCGTGTTTTTCCAATTCAATAGCTCGCGCCTGTAAACCTTTGTTGGGTTGGTCGTCCGTGCCCTGGCGCATAACGTGGGGCAGCATGGGGGCATTGCCCCAGCGCAGCACCGGTTTTGCGGTGCCGTTGAGCATCGCAAAAAATGCCTCCGCTGCTCGTACAGCCGTACTGTCCATGTCGATATGTGGATAAGTATGGTAACCGGCAAGTACGTCACAATTACTGACCATAAGCTCGGTAATGTTTGCATGCATATCCAGCGATATGGCTATAGGTAAATTTGGGTTGGCCGAGCGAATGCGGCGCAATAGTTCTCCTTCACCGTCGTCAAAGGTTTGGGTAGTCATTGCACCATGCAGATCTAGCAACAGCGCATCTACGCGCTGTGACAAAGCGACAATTGCGTCGCACATATATGCGTAGGCATCGTTTTCTACGGGGCCACTAGGCGGCGCTGCGGCCGCGATGCCCATTTCAATCACAACGTCTTGACGCTCGGCTACCGCAATGTAACCGCCCAAACAGGACGCTGTGCCCCTGTAAGTATTGAGCGCAGCTTCGCCTTCAAGCGGCTTGCCGTGACCGCCGGAAAAACGGTCAAGATCTGTGATCACCGGCGAGAATGTGTTGGTCTCGTGGCTCATCATTGCAATTCCAATCTTCATGCTGCTTGCTCCGATTCGACATTGTTATCTGTCGCACCTCGATTTTTTTGGCGTTTCCCTTAGCCAGCATCGACGTGCAATTTTTTGGGATTAATCTAGCTTGTGTTTTCTATCCGGTCTTGTCGTAGCGATTTTCTTCTGACTTTGCCTGCGTCATCGCGCATGGGTTCATTGGAAAGCTCAATGGTCCTTGGAATTTTGTAACGCACTAACCTTTCTGCAAGGTGGCTTAATAAGTCTGCCTCGATAATGCCGTTAGGTGCATCGACTATTGCGTGCACATAGTTGCCTAAATCTTCGTGAGGTAAACCTATTGCTGCGGATGAGCGAACGCCAGGAAAACTGTCGATGGCCGCTTCAACCTCAGCTGGGTAAATGTTTGCTCCGCCCGATAAGATCATATCGGTCTGGCGATCTGCGAGATATAAATAGCCATCTTCGTCGAAGTAACCCATGTCTCCGATGCTTTCAAAGCCTCCTTCAATGGCTTTTGCCTCTGCGCCAATATAACGATAAGTGGAACCTTGGCCCGTGAGTGGGCGTAAAAATACCTCGCCTATTTCGTTGGGCGGCAGCCGCTCTCCATCTTCATTCACCACAATGATTTCACAGGTTTCATTGGGTCTACCAACTGATCCTCGATGTGTGACCCAATCAGGGCCACTGATCACTGTGCCGCCTTGGGCTTCAGTGCCGCCATAAAGTTCCCAAATAACCTCTGCACCTAACCAACCAATAAATGCTTCTTTGAGCCAAGCGGGGCAGGGTGCTGCTAAGTGCCAAAGCACTTTTAAGCTAGACAAGTCATAACGAGTTCTAGCTTCCTTCGGCAAATTCCAAATACGCTGCATCATGGTTGGTACCATGTACACAATATCTATCTGCTGCTGCTCTATTAAGGCTAGGGTTTCTTCGGCATCAAACCTTGTGGTTATCGTGATTTGGCAGCCTCGGAAGAACGCGCTCATTGCCCATACAAAGGGGCCGTTATGATAAAGCGGGCCGGGTATCAGCATAGAACCTTGTAGCTGCGTGTGTAACCGGTCTGAATCTATGTCCCAAACGGCAGGCTCAGTGCTAACAATAAGTTTGGGCCTGCCGGTGCTGCCGCCGGATGTCATGGCTTTAAACGAGGTGGCAATTTTTTCCGGTAGCTGGGCGTCGGAAAGAGAGGGATCAGGCTCATATCCGGTAGGCAGTGTTTGATAACCCTCGTGAGAGCCCTCGGGAACGCCCGTAATCAGTTTTGGGCTGCCTACATCTACAATTTGATCGCGTTCAAACTGAGGCAACTTGGCAGAAACTGGTTGTGGGGTTGCGCCCACTTTCCAAGTCGCAATAGTGGATTTAAAAAATTCAATACCATTGGGCAACGCAATGGTGACAAAATCGTCTTGCCCAACGCCTAGTGCTTCATAGGCCCTGGCCAGTCTATTGGTCTGGCTGTCTAATTCGCTCCAGGTGATGGTTTCGCCGTCATGGTAAATGGCGACTCTGTCCTTTTGAATAGCGGACCAGTGTTCAACCATTCGGCACAGTGAGATCATTTGCATTTTGTTACTCCAAAGGACGTTTAGTTCGTCGCATGCTTATATTTGGTTTTTGGTTTTGAACACTCGTTTCTAAAGCGTCAACGGCTTTTGGCAGTCTTTTAACGTTCTGCTGACAATCATCAATCACCGTACAAGGTACTAAAAAGATCGTCAAACGGCAGTTTTTGCTCAGACCATCGTTGGTGTACAGCCCTCTACCTATAGATAGTAGGCGCCAAAGTGTGGCCGTATAGCTTCGCGTTGATGTCAGTGCTCGTGAATCCCAGTATGATTAGGTTTTCCGCCATAGCCGCTTAATGTGAACGACTGCAAGCCAGCTCAACAACAGCCGCGTCAGGATCTTGCCGAGATTATTGCTACTCATCTGAGTTCTGATTGGCTGCGCCCTGTTGCGGAGCATTCCCGCGCCGCTTTCGATTCTGTTCATCGCCGAGTGCAAGACTCCACTGCGCCTTTGATCATAGACTCTTGCTGTGGCACCGGTGATAGCACGCGTAACCTTGCATTAGCGTTCCCAGATGCTCTGGTGTTGGGTATTGATAAGTCGGAACATCGACTCGCGCGCCACCGCACTAGCAGTAATGAAAATTATTTAATTCTGCGCGCAGACGTTAATGATTTTTGGCGGTTGGCGGTAGAGGCCGGTTGGCAGCCGGCCCAACACTTCCTGCTTTATCCCAACCCATATCCGAAGGCGTCTCAGTTTCGTAAGCGTTGGTATGGCTCGCCGGCTTTTTCGGCTTTGATCGATCTTGGCGGTTTGCTCACTATGCGCACCAATTGGTCTGTGTACGCTGAAGAATTTGTGTTGGCGTTGAATGCCGCGGGTTATCAATCCAGTGGTCGGCAGTTGTTTGATGAAAAGCCAATCACCGCCTTTGAAACTAAATATAAGGAGCGCGGTGATTCACTGTTTGAAGTGGTCAGCGACCTTTCGCAAGTTGCGCTGGGCGCAAACTAGTTTGTTGAAGCGCGCCTGGCTGATGCTCACTTCGGCCCTGAAAGAAACACTACATACCCCGCAAATCGCAGCCACGGCGCAGCAATATTGGACGCATTTCTCTGAATGCTGCGGGTGTATGCATCAACGGTATGCGTGGGTAGAGGTGGTGTACCACATGGTATTGCATACCAGACGACACTAAGTTGCCAAAGGTGCTCTTAAACGCCTCAGTGTCTTTGTAGCGGCCCTGATCCGTGCCCGGGTGATGGGGCTTCCAGCTCAAATAATGGGGGATGTAGATGTCCGAAATGTGCAGTGGCAGCCACCACAGCAGCGCTGCCTCTATGGCGTAACCACTGCACGCAGCAACAAATAACACTAGTATATAAACAGTGCGTATCGCTATGGCATCCACTGCCACCGCGCTTTTCCCCACCCGCTCTAAGGCTGCACTGTATCGGTCTTTACGTGTGGCATTAATGGGCTGCTTTCGCATTAGGGCATTCCTGAAATACATTCTTCTATTTTCTGCGCAAACACCTGTTTGAGTCCGCGGTGTCATCGTGACAATTTCCTCACCAAAGCGCCTAATTGCAGCCACAGGGTTTTAGCCAAAAATACCGGCACACCTAGAGGATTTTGTTTGACCTTTCTGGCGAGCAGTCGCTTAAGCGCTGATGTGCCATCATAGTTGGCTTCGCGTTGGCCGTGGCCTTTGTGCAGATCAATGGCAGGAATATCTATCACATCTAGGTCCAATGACAGTGTGAGGGTTTCTGTTCGTGGCAGCAGACACTCTTGATCTGTGCAGGCCTGATAGCGCACCAATACGTTGATATCAATACTGGGTACGTCAAGGGGCCGACACTCGCTGGCCAATTCGCCCGTTGCGTAAAATGGATAGATCAGGTCTACCGTGCCATGCCAGACGTTTAACTCTGCAACGCCGGGCAGCGTTAACTTTTCTGTTGCGGGTAGCTCAGGGGGCATCACTATGAATCCCTCTGGTCCTTCTATTGTGACAGTTGTCGCAATCATGCCGTCTGGTACCGGCGGGCCATAGATATGTAATCCATCAGGCAGTTCGAAACGCACCACTAAGTGCCGCACCACGCCCTGTCTTACGGTGCCCTTGCCGCCATGTACGGCCACGGTGAGGTTAATGTCTTGGTCGCCACCCGTTGCTTGCGGGGCGTTTTCATCTAGGGTGAGTTGGCCCAGTGAGGCGTCGATATAGAGTTCAGGGCTGTCGCGCTTTTTGTATGAGTCGTGAAAGAACTTGGCAACCACCACGCCCTCTTCATCTGTGACATATACGCCCGGATAAGGAATGCCATACAGCAGTGCGTCGTTTCTTGTGACCTGCTCATTGAGAATACCAAATTGTTTGATGACCTCTGAGTCAATATCAGACAGTAATGGATAGGAGATGCCTTGTTTTTCGCCGAATTCGATCAGTGTTTCCTGATCGTCATAGGATATGGCGTACAGACAGATGTCGTGTTCGGTAAATTTGCCTAGTGCGTCGCGAAGCTCGCCGAGCTGCGTCCAACAAGGGGGTCACCAAACTGCTGATCGGTAGAAAACTACTACAGATTTTCGACCCGCTCGGTCAGCGTGATAGTCAACCGGCGTGCCGTCTGCACTTGGCAAGGTGAATTCTGGTAACCGTTGGCCAATTTCTGGGCCTGTTGAATGTCCTTCAGGCAGACCGGCTCGACCTGGGTGGCCCAGAGGCGCCGGGGCATCGAAGCCGTGATGGTCTCTTTCTACTACCATAAAGTTGATCCCGATTTTTTACGCAACAGCGTTTATTTGGTTTGTTAATGCAATTCATTATATCCTCTTCGGAGCCATCAACAACCCGTATTTACGTCGCAGCGCAAATAGGATGCAAACTCGCTTCTTGGGGCGCCGCAAGAATGGGATTTAAATCCAGCGTGCGAGGTGTTAATGATGGAATTGGGGAAATCTGCCCTCCACAATTTAAAATTAATAAATGCTAGGAGAGAAAAATGTCAGCTATCGAACCCAACCAAGACGCGCTAAGTGCAATGGCCGAACAAAACCCGGATGAACCGGTGTACATGCTTAATTTACTGAAGTATCGCGAAACAGCCGTTACGGGTTTCAGTGTGGACGGCATGAGCGGGCGCGAGGCGTATCAGGTCTATGGGCGTGAATTTGCCAAACTCAATCCGAGGTTCGGCGGGGAACCGTTATGGATGGGCAGGGCCTTACGCTCCATTATCGGTGACGAATCTTGGCATACAGTCATTTTGGTGCGTTACCCCACCCGGGGGCATTTTATAAACATGTTGGCTGACCCGGATTATCAAGCCATAGCGCCCATCAGAGCTGCAGCCCTGGAAGACAGTCGCCTTGTTGAGACAGAGCAACTCAAGGGACTGGTTTAGTGTCTTAA